>Ga0326728_10006468_pt1:0-30000 | contig 31498 bp, 31 predicted proteins | sample MB3enrmetagenome_FD_207602 | JGI IMG/M metagenome (GOLD analysis project Ga0326728, IMG submission 207602) | Lab enriched peat soil microbial communities from McLean, Ithaca, NY, United States - MB31MN | ecosystem: Environmental > Terrestrial > Soil > Wetlands > Peat | place: USA: New...
AACCTCCGTCGCCCTACGGGCTCCTCCGGTTAGCCGCCAAAGAACGAGAAGCGGAACTTTCTACTTTGCTAAGAACAGGACATTTCTACTTTGCTGGGATTAGGACATTTCTACTTTGCCTTGACAGCCTAAGATCACAGCCTAAGATCACGCCTAAGATCAGCTTCCTGAAGAACCCTTATCAGAGTGAACTTTCACGTCTACATGAAAGGCGTGCATTCGAGGGGCACGCATTCGGCTGGATCTGAGCATCGTCTGGCGCGACGCCATTTGCAACTGGTTTTGTTTCGTTTCGGGGATCGCCGATGCGCGAGGCCGCGTGAGCCATCATCCTGATCGCGTTGAGGCCGAAGCGATGCAGCTTCAGGGATATGTGCCTTTCGAGGTCACGCCGTGGGAAAACGCTTCCGGCGGGAAAGGGATCGAGTGCTTGGGGCAGGGGCAGCGTTGCGAGGCCATCTTCCAGTTCGACCGGGCCGCGGGATGGTATGAGATAGACGTCGAGTACTTCGACCAGAAAAACGGTGACTCCAGATTTCAGCTTTATGTGGGCGACCAGAAGGTGGATGAATGGGTTGCCAACGATAGCCTGCCCGGGACAAAGCCGGGAGGCGATTTTTCCACGCGGCGCCGCATCACCGGCTTGGCGCTCCGCCCCGGCGACAGGATCCACATTGAGGGATTCCCGGACGGAGAGGAATATGCGCCCCTCGATTACATCGAAATTCACGCGCAGTAAGGGGTGAGGGGTGAAGCATAGTTGCCCCTACGAATCGGACAACCATAGGTCCGCAATCGCCGCTACGTCGTAGGGCGCGCATCAAGCCTTGCGGAAGTTGAAACGCGCTTTCGCGATGGGCGTACCGACCACATCGATCTGATTCAAGTCCCGAGTGCCCACCCCGAGTTGTTCCGCCAGCTGCAGCGTGCTATCGCAAGATTCGAAGGGAGGGGCGCCACGATCCGCCATGGGGTCGAATCCCATGAGGCCCATGCCGACCGCATCCGTGGCGACTGGGTTCATGCCCGCGACCAGCAGGCCGGGTTGGACGTGCCGCACGCGCTCGCACCAGGGGCCTTCGCCACCCGCCATGGAGTGGATTCCATCGATGATGGCCAGGTGCACGGGCCGCGCCGCTACTAAGTCCGCCACCACGCGAGGCACGCTATACCCCGGGTCTTTCGGGGCGTTGGCATTAACCACCGCAGGCGCACTCTTGGGGGGCAAGCGATTCATCTCATGGAGAGGATCGCGACCGCCCTGCGGAACAAGGCCCGGTTCATCTTCGGGAGCGCCCTCCCCATAAATAGTGCAAGGAGTGATGCCGAAGCAATTCTTCATGGAAAGGGTGATGCCTGCGGTGCTGTGCTCCTTCAGCTTGGCCAGCGACACGAAGACGTCGCAGTCTTCATAGGAGTGGTTAAGATCGTAACCCTTGAACATCAGGCCGCCTTCCGGAACCCAGAAACGCGAATACTTCTTGCCGTTGCCCAGGTAGTTCGTGTTCTCAAATTCCACTCGCGCCGCCGCGCTCAGGAAGTCGCGCGGTTCCCAATTGGCCTGGAGCATGAATTCCTCAAGTGGCTCGGTGGTCGCATGAGGGCTCTCGAGCAGGCGAATGCGATGCGCTCCCGCCTGGCCGAGAAGGTGAACGGTTGACCCAATAACCTGAGGATGAACCCAGTGGGTGATTCCTGCCGGCCAGTACCCCAGCCGTTGGGTGGCCAAGCCGGTCAGGTTGAGTTTTATAGCCACGGTTTTACCTCGGACCAGTCCCTCCAATCCTCCTAGCTGGTCGAACATGCTCCCCAGCGTCTCGACCACTTCCGGACCATACTCGCGACACACTCCCACCGCGACTCGACTTGCCGGAGCGGTGCCAGCCAGCAACATCGCAGGACGAACCAGCCAGGCGCCTGCCGCAGCGCCCATCGCCCCCATGAACTTCCTTCGCGAACATATTGTTGTCATCATAGGTTTCAACCTTCGAACTCGAGTGCGCAATAGACAGAAAGTGGGGGAAGTCCGAAATCGGTCCCCGGCGATGCAACGACGCCCTGGAGCGTGCGCGCATCCTTCGTTCCAGGCTGCCAGAGCCGTGCCGACCGCACTCGAGCGTTCACCCAGAGTGTGACGAAATCGGCCGGTTCGGAGGAGTAATTCAGCACTTGAACGAGACGCTTTCTGTGGCGGGGCGAGGTAAAATCGCCGCTACAATAGCAGTTGGTCATGTCCGAGTTGTAGAGGCGCGCGAGATCGTTCCGGTGACTCACCAGCAGATGAGTGTCCACGGCCACCTGATAGGGATCCTCGAACCCTTCTTCTGCCACTGCAATTCGCCCCTTCGCGACATTATACATTTTATAGTGAAGCGAGAGGTTTTTTTCGCTTGGCATCGCCTCCGGAGGGCCCCAGTAAGCTTGAGCAATCACCAGTCCCCCCTGCCGGGCAAAGGCGAGTAAGTGGGAATGTTCTTCGGGGCTGGGCGTTTCTTTGTCGAGCCAGAGTATGGCTTTCAAGCCTGGCGTGGGTGCGGGCAGCGACCTCGATCTGTCGATGATCCGGAACTGAACTTGGCGGCGGTTGAGAAGGTTCAACACTTCCCCGCTCAAGTACGCATTTTTCCCGCGAAAGTCAGCAATGACTGCCAGCACCCCTTGTGCTTCGAATGCTTCCCATTCCCTGTGGCTTTCGAAAAAAGCGACGGCTTCGCACATCTTTTCCCAAATCCCCTTGGCTTGGGGGATTGCTTTCAGGAGCGCGGCCCGAAGCTTGTCGTCCAAGGAGATGATCCATTGGCTTGCATACGCTCGGCAGTCGGCGACGGCCAGGCTGTAGCTGGCAGGGTGAAGGAGCGTCGAAGCATCGGGAGGATCGAAGTCCAGCCACAGGGTTTTTCCTGGCGCCAACTCACCGGCCAGCAGCGAAAACCACGCGTTCGAGTTCACCCACGGGATTCCCGTGGGTCCGGCGATGGCGGTATCGCCTTTCATGGTCTCGAGACCCATTCCCGGCCAAACGTTTTCCCCCGCGCTGAAAATAGTTGAAGCGTTTTCCCAAGCGACCTTGTCGCGCGGGTATTGCAGAATCGCCGGGAGGTCAAAAGATTGGTCGGATGTATCTTCGAGCATCACCGCCGTAAGTCCCGCCGCGCGCGCAGCGGCAACGGCAGCACCCACGCCTTCCTTTAGCGCAACCTTGCCTACGAAGCTGATCCCCAGCCGGAGACCCGCTTCGAGGAGGGGCTTCAAGGCCTGCTGCTGGGCTGAGTCCTCAGGCCCTCCCGAGGCCCAGTCCACAATAAGGCAGTTGATGGGAGTTCCCTTGAGAAGTTCCAAACCTGAGGGTCGACCCCAAGCCTCGAGCATCTCCTTGACGTCAGCGTTGATTCGGCCTGACTTGTTTCGACGCGCGATTTCGAGCGGCCCGCACGGCCACTTCATCGGCACCCAGTTCCTGTCGAGATTCATCCCCAGACTCCTGCCACGACACCCGCAGTTCGCGGGCGCCCACAAGGGGCGCCCCTACGGCCTACCGGAACGATAGCCATAGGACCACTGTGCACAGAAAGAGTAGAACGGCCCAATAACGGTAACCACCTAACCCCCTGCTGGGGGCGGTGAATTCCCCCAACACATTATGCGTTGCTTTGTTGGGGTCTGCCGGTTGAGTGGCCAAGCTGGCAGCAACCCTCGCCGCGGCAGCGATGATCCAAGGATGGCAATCAGGCCCGCCAGCACCAGGCCCCGCAGGCCCACAGGCAAGAGCCCCTGCACGAGCAGATTGGCGGAAAGAAAAGCGCGCAGGCTCCAGCCAAATCGCCGCTCGAGGAATTCCGGGATGGTGAAAATCTTTTCCCGAAGATAAAGGGGCGCGAACATCATGGCAAGGATGATGAGGTCCCAGGCGCCCACCTATTCGTACCCTCCGGCGACCATGCCAATGCGATAGCCGTCTCCCGCCAGCCCCAGTACATGTTCGGCGGAGATGTTAGAGGCAAAAAGCGACATACCGATGAAGGGCCAGCGAAGGTCCCGGCCCGCGAGGAAATAGTCGCTGCCCGAGCTGGTCTTTCGCGACGCCCGTGTCACAGCGTAGATCACCAGCGCCAGGCTGACGAAAATCATAATGGCGTCAATATAAGAAAGCATGCCTTTCACTCCGGGCATAATGCATTCATTTTCTGCTCTTGGTCACGGCTTCCGGTCGAAGAAAGGATTTTTGCCGGTAATGCTCAGGGGGATGCCAATGGCCTGTTTGACTCCTTCAGAAAACAGATTCAGGTCAAGGCACGATCTGCCGACGGAGAACATCATTCGGTTATCCACGTGGAAGTTGGCCGCTATCGCTGCCGCCGAAGAGGCCGCGATGCCCAGGTCCATGGAGTTGAAACTACAGACCCCATCTTTAATCTTCAGCGCGTCGCAAGTTGAATTGCCGCAGAAACCGCAATTGAGGCCGGCCGGATTGGACTGAACACCGATCACAAGGATGACCGGCGCCGCGGCCACGTTGTTGGCATCGCGCTCAAAACTCGGACGGTTTTCTGAGCTTGCAATCTGCTTCATTTTGTTGACCAGGGCTTGCTTAGTCTTGTCGTCATCGATGGCCGAGACTTGGATGTTGTCAATGCCCCGCGTCTTGGGAGCCGTTCTGGCTGCGGCTGCCATCAGGTTAGCTACCTGGTAGGCCGCCTGCTTCTCGAGTTCATACGATTCTTTCATATTCTTCTCCTGACTTCTCGTGCTCCTTTCATAAGGCTTTTGACAGAATCGCCGTGATTCATGATCCACCAGTATCATGCCCCGAGCTCGCAAGCTTGGCAAGGTCCTCTGGCGCGATTCCCGAGGTTGAGTCAGTTCCGGCGCTATGCTAAACTTCATGATATCTCAGGAAAACCACCGCAATGCCGGACTTGAAGCACATCCCGCCCCCGTGGGAGTTTGACCAGGACAGGCTGGTCGTCAGGCTGGACGAATTGATTGCTTCGGACAGCCGGCATATTGAAGGCGCGGTTTCCAAGGTAAGTCATTTGCTGGAAGAAACCGGATGTCTGCAAGATCTGGGGAATGTCCGACTCGCCCTGCAAGAAGCGCTCATGAACGCCATCCTTCACGGCAATCGCAGCGACCCCGAGAAGTACGTGCGCCTGTGCGTGGGGATTGAGGAAGGCGGGGGAATAATCATCGTGGTCAGAGATTCCGGCTCCGGGTTTGACCCAGGCAAGCTTCCGGATCCGACCCTGGCGGAAAACATTCTCCGCGAACGTGGCCGCGGAGTGTTCTTGATTCAACAGCTCATGGACGAGGTCCAATTCAAGTTTGGGGACGGCACCGCTCTTATCATGCGCCGCCACCCGCCGAAACGCCAATCCTAACAAAGTCCGTCGAAGTCGAGCGTCGAAGGTCGGGGAGCTAAGAACCTTTTGACTCTCCACTCCTCCGCTGAACGTAGTTCCTCCCAACGCTCCCCAGAAAATCAGCCCACGTCGGTCATTTCCTCCCAAAGAATACCCTAATCAAATTGCTTACAGCGCCGATGTGTTAACGATGCCATTGCTCTCCATTTCCATGGGTGGGCCTCAGCTCCATGGCCACTCAGCAAGCAAGAGAACGCCTCGAGGGTAAAATGCTCTACCTAATCATGCTCATTATCTTCTTCATTCAATTCCTGGTGGTCCTGGGCGCGTTGATATTTGTGATTTTCTTTGCGCGCCCTGAAGTTCCCCTCTCAGGGTACGGCCCACAGGAAAGCCCTGCTCCCAAGAAGGTTGCCCAAGTTTCACCTCGCCCGGTCGAGGGCGAGGTCCCCACTTCGGGGAAAAATGCGAGGAGCTCATTAGCCCCTCAAGCCTTGGCGCCCAGGTTTTCGTAGCACTTCAGGTTGGCTGTAGAAGCGCCGATGGCCACGACATCTGAACGGCCATCGCCATTGAGATCGGCCGCGACCACGCATGACGCCGCCATTTGCGAATCGAGCGTCTGGCGCTCCCACTTCAGGCCAGAGGCGTCCGCCGCGTAGTAAACATAGAGGCTCGTACCCGGGCCGCGAAACCCCGCCACGATCTCGTCATTGCCGTCGCCATCGAGGTCGGCGCACACCAGCGCATGGCCGTCGAGAAAACTGTCGTCGATCGGGTGCCGGCTCCACAAATCCCCTGGCTTGCCCCGCGTATAAACAACCACGTGCTCGCCATGCCAAGGCTCGATGGTAGCCAGGAAACGCCGCCCGTCCAGCCTGCCCACTCCGATTTCGCTGGACCCGCGACGAGGAGTTGAACCCTGGTCGCCCGCCGCGAGGCGGGTTTTCGTCCAGTGCAGGTCGCCGCCGGTTCCGGTGGAGCGGAAAAGGTGGACGCCCTCAAAGCTGGCCGTCAAGATTTCCTCGCGCCCGTCGTTGTCCCAGTCCATGATGTGGACGCCATGGACAACCGTCAACGAGTCGTCAATGAGGTGGGGAACCCACTCGCCTTTTCCGGTGTCTGTGGCTGAGACATGCCCGCGCAGGAGTGGCTCCGGAGTCTCAAACCAGGTGAGCGGGGCAGGGACGTCGTAGTATGGCGCCTTCGCACCATAACCCAACAAGGGAACATCCACCAATCCCAGGCGGCCGCTCCCGTCTAGATCGGCCCAGCGCAATCGGTGCGAGGTGGGAATCCGCCCAAGCAGGCGCAGCGACCATTCGGAGCCCAAGGAATTTCCTGGATCCCCCCACCAAACACTTCCGCCGGAAGTGCTGTCATTAAGCGCAAAGTCGCTGGCGAGCGCCAAGCCTCGCTGCGGATAGCCGCGGCGAAAAAGCGGGGCCAGACTGATGTTGTGGCGGGTTGCGGTGGTGATGGGCCGAGCCTTCCAGGAAGGATTCTCGAACCATGCGACGATGCTCTCCTCCGAGCTCAGGGCGAGGATGTCAAGCCGACCATCGTCGTTGACATCGGCCACGGCCACCTGGTAACCACTCGGAATCTCAGCCACCGTGTGAGCTTGCCAACGCACCATTGTTCTTTTCCCCCCCTTGGCCCCCGCCACTGCCCCTTGGCCCGCCAAACTCGCATAGGCGGTGCAAACGCCTGCGGCCTTTTTCAGGAAATCCCTTCGGCCGCAAGCGTGCTTGATATTGGCAGCCGACCTTTGGCTGTGATCGCGATGCGGGGATGTCACAAGCAACCACCCTGAACGAGGATGCTGAAACGTGCGAAGCGCTTCATCGTACGCCTTGATTCTAACTCAAGCGCCTCCGAATTACCCGGTTCAAACCACGCCCAGCCTGCCTTGTCTTGAATTTGGAATCTCGAATTTTGAATCGCGGCTCTGCCGCGCTGGGCCGAGCCTCTCCCAAAACTGGGAGCCGCTGGCTTGGTCCCCCCACCAAGGCAGCGATCTCTCCCCTCCTCTTGTCACTTACACATTTCAACCCGACAGGGGGGATACGATGTACCTTTCCAATTCCAGGCTTCTGGCGATCTTGTGCGTCTTTCAGTATTCGTTATATATTGAAGGGCTCTGCATACGCCGGCGGACTGGCCGGAGCAGGTTCCGGCGAACACGAGCCACGTTGTAGGGGCGGCACTTGTGGCCGCCCTGGTCAGTCGGATGTATGTCCGAGGACGGCCACAAGCGCCGCCCCTACTACAAGGAAGGATCTCTTATGATCGAAGTTGAAAATCTGACGAAGCGTTACGGACCGACCTTGGCGGTTTCCGACGTAACTTTCCAAGCCCAAAAGGGTGAAATTCTGGGCTTTCTGGGACCCAATGGAGCGGGAAAGACAACGACCATGCGCGTCATTACGGGCTATCTGCCGCCGAGCGCGGGCCGGGTGCGCGTGGCTGGATACGATGTGGTGGAGGAACCTCTGGAAGCCAAGCGCCGCACGGGCTATCTGCCGGAGGCCCCTCCCGTTTACCCTGACATGACGGTGACCGAGTACCTTAATTTCGTGGGGAAGATTAAAGGTATATCGCGCCGCGAGCTAAAGTCCCGCATGGAGGAGATCGAGGCGAAATGCGCGATTACCGATGTGCGCCGGCGGCAAATCGGCAAACTCTCCAAAGGTTACCGCCAGCGCGTGGGTTTGGCCCAGGCGCTGATCCACAACCCCGAAGTTCTGGTTCTCGACGAACCGACGGCGGGCCTCGATCCCAAACAGATCATCGAAACGCGCCAGCTCATTAAAGGCCTGGCGGGTCAGCATACGGTCATCCTCAGTACACACATTCTTCCTGAGGCTTCCAAGACCTGCCAGCGCGTGGTCGTGATCAACGCCGGGAAGATCGTGGCGGTGGGAACCCCAGACGAGCTCACTCGGCACCTGCAAGGATTTGAGACCATCCTGGTGGTGGTCGAGGGTGTGGCAGGGGAAATTACAGACAAGCTGCAACGAGTCGCGGGCGTGAACCAAGTGGAAGTGCGCGACACTTTCGACGGCCGAGTAACCTTCGAGGTGCACGCGGAAAAAGGCCGGGATGTGCGCGCCGATTTGGCGCGAACCGTTGTGCAATCCGGCTGGAAGCTCTACGAACTCAGAACCAGCGGGATGAGTTTGGAGGATATCTTCTTGAAGTTGACGACGAAAGATCTCAGCGAGGAAAATTAGAAATCAGAAAGCAGAAATTAGAAGACAAACCGGGCGCATGAATCAGCAATACGGCGTACCAGGAAGGCCGGACATCGCAGTGATCGTCGCTGGCGCGGAACCTCAGCAATTGAAAGTGATTGAGAAGAAGGGCAGGTCCCGATCAAATCCACCTGACCTGAAGGACAGAACAAGGGATTTCGCTCTGCGGATTATCAGGCTTTACACTGCCCTTCCGAAAAGGGGCGAATCGCAAGTAATCGGCAAGCAGATTTTGCGTTCAGGCACCGCGGTGGGCGCCAACTATCGCGAGGGCCTTCGAGCACGCTCCAAGTCCGAGTATGCTGCCAAGCTCAACATTGGGCTGATGGAACTTGAGGAGACACTGTATTGGCTCGAACTGATGGAACGGGCGGGAATCGTTTCTCCCCCGCGACTGGCCTTGCTCAAGGCCGAGACCTGCGAGCTAACTGCCATATTTGTGGCCTTAATTAAGATGGCAAGAACAAAAGCAAAACCAGAAATCAGTAAGCAGAAATCAGAAGAAAGCGCGGCATGAGTTGGTTGCCTGCACCCTCTGACTTCTAATTTCTGCTTTCTGCCTTTTTCTGATTTCTACTTTCTGATTTCTGCTTTCATCGAAAGGACTTCAAATGCGCAATGTGTCGGCTGTTGCTGGCAAGGAACTTCGAGCTTATTTCCACTCACCCATTGCCTACCTGGTGATGACCGTTTATGCCCTGATCTGCGGCTATGTTTTCTACAGTTCGACGGCATTCTACGTGGTGCAGACGTTTCGCATGGAAGCAATGGGAGGCATGGGCGCACCACCGATGAGCCTGAATGAAAACATCATTCGCCCCATCCTGGCGGGCGTCATGACGGTGGTCCTGCTCTTCCTGATACCGCTCATTACCATGCGCTTGTTCGCGGAGGAGAAGCGCTCCGGCACTGTCGAATTGTTGCTCACTTCTCCGCTCACCGATATGCAAATCATCCTGGGGAAGTTTCTCGGGGCGCTGGCGCTCTTCGCCGTGCTCGAAGCCATTACTTTCCTTTATTTCACAGTCCTGTTCATTTATGGCAACCCCAATGGCAAGCCGCTCATCGCCGGCGCGCTCGGGTTTCTGCTTTACGGAGCCGCCTTGCTGGCCCTGGGCATGTGGTTTTCGACCTTAACGAAAAATCAGATTATTGCTGGTGCGATTGCGCTCGCTGTCAACCTTCTGCTGTTTCTACTCGATTGGGTCACAGCCTACTCGAGCGGCACGGTTGGCCGCGTCTTTTCGTACTTGGCACTCACCACGCATTTTGACAATTTCTCGAAGGGTGTTATCAACCTGAGCGATCTGGTCTATTACCTCTCCGTGGTGGTTTTCGGAATTTTCATGACCGCTCGCTCGGTCGATGCCCTAAAAGGGAGGCCGTAATCATGGCTTTCAAAGATTTTTTCAGAGGACATAGCGGGCGACGGGTCTTGGAAGGGGCGAACGTAGCCGTCTATACGCTGGTGGTTATCGCCATCCTCGGCCTCGCCAACTGGTTTGTGAGCAATCACGATCACAGTTGGGATCTAACGCCGAACAAACAATACAGCCTGGCGCCGCAGACTGCCAAATTGGTGAAGGACCTGAACCAGGATGTGACCATTTACGTGTTCGACCGGGAGCGCAGCTTTGGGCAGCGGCGTGACCTGCTGAACATGTTCTCCTCGGCCTCGCGACGCGTCACCGTGCGCTATGTGGATGTTGACCGCCAGCCCTCGCTGGCCCGGCAATTCGGCGTGCGCACCTACGGGACGGTTGTGCTGGCTTCAGGGGACCGCCACTTCGAGGCCCAAAGCGATACGGAGGAAGGAATCAGCAACGCTTTGATTCGCTTATTCATGGGGCAGCGCACCGCCTGCTTCATCGCGGGCCATGGCGAGCGCGACCTGGAAAGCACCGATCGGACCGGCTATTCGCGCGTCAAAAAAGAATTCGAAAACGAGAGCTACTTGACCAAATCCGTTACCCTCTTGCAGAAGATGGAGATTCCCTCCGATTGTTCGATGGTGATCGTCGCCGGGCCTAAGACCGATTACCTTCCGCAGGAGGTTGATACCCTCCGCAAATACGTGGATGGAGGCGGCAGGGCCATGTTCATGCTCGATCCCGCGGTAGAACTGCCGGAGCTTTCGAAACTGCTGGCCGATTGGAACGTGAGCGTCCAGAACGACCTGGTGATCGATGAGAACCCGGTCGCGCAGATTTTCGGGACAGAGCCCACCATGCCCCTTATCCTCAAGTATGGCTCCAGCCCGATCGCGCAACCCGTCAAAGGTACGGCATCGCTGTTTCCTTTCGCCAGGTCCTTCGTGGTGGGAAAGGAATACAAAGCGGGTGTGACGGCGGAGTCGATCTGTGACACTTCCGATGCGAGCTTTGGGGTGGCGGATTTCAATCCCAAGATGCGCACTGTCTCATTCCGCGCGGGAAAGGACTACAAGGGTCCACTGACTGTGGCGCTTTCGGGCACGGTGAGCGGAGAGGGCGAGAAAAAGACGGAGGGCCGCTTCATCGCCCTAGGCACCTCCTTGCTCTCTGCCAATGCTTTTCTAGGCTTCCAGGCCAATCGCGACCTGTTCATGAACATGGTGGACTGGCTCTCCGCGGAAATGAATATGATTTCCGTTCGGCCCAAGCCTCCCGAGTCCCAGCACCTGGTGATGACCAGCGCGCAGATGGGCAAGCTCCTCTGGCTGGGGGTGATCGGATTGCCCCTGCTGATCGTTGTGGCAGGCACTTTGGTTTGGTGGGAACGTCGATGAGAAAGAAATACTTGAATACGCTGATTGCAGTGGTTGTCCTTGCCGGACTCTGGGGGGCCTTTACCTACGTCAACTGGCGCCAGAGCCGCCAGGCCTCGAAAGTTGAAACTCCCAAAGAAGAGAAAATCTTCACCCTCGACAGCAAGCACATCATCTCCATCACCTTTCGCCCCCGCACGGGGGAAGCCCTGACCTGCCAGCACGAAGGGGGCACTTGGGCGATCACCGAACCTCGGAAGCTTTCCGCTGACCAGAGCACGCTCTCAACCGTTCTCAACAACCTGACGACAGCCACGGTGGACGAGGTTGTTGATCCGCACCCTTCCGACCTGAAACAATTCGGCCTCGATCCTCCCACCTACTCATTGGAAGTCTCGACGGACTCCAACCCGCCCAAGTTTACCCTTCTGCTGGGTGATGACACACCGACGAGCGGCGGGCTCTACGCGCAGGTGGCAGGCAATCCGCGCGTTTTCACGCTCGCCAACTACTTGAAATCAAATTTCGAGAAAACGCTCTTCGACCTCCGCGACCGGCGTGCCCTTACACTCGAAGCCGACCAGCTTCGGAAGATCGAGGTGGAATTCAAAGGGAAGAAGTGGACGTTGGAGAAGAATCCTGAAGGGGTCTGGGATTTGGTTTTGCCGCCCCCCGTGCGCGCCGACCGCTTTACCGTGGATGGCCTGCTCAGCCAGTTGCGCGGCCTCACGATGCAATCCATTGCCGGGGAGGACAAGAAAAACGAAGCGGCTTATGGATTGACTTCTCCGGAATTACGGCTCCAATTGACGGCTCCTAACGGAACGCAGACGCTCGTGCTCGGCAAGAAGGATAAGGAGGACGATCGTTACTTTGCTGTGAACTCCGCGCTTCAGCCCGTTTTCACGCTCAGTTCGACTTTCCTGACCGATTTTCAGAAAGATCCTGCTGACCTCCGCTCAAAGGATTTGTTTTCCTTCTCAAGCTTCGATGCGAAGCGGCTCGAGATTGACTCCCCCAAGGGGCACAGCATCTTCGAACTCCAAAAGGATAATCAGTGGAAGCAGACCGAAGGCGGGTCCAAGACCGTTCCGTCAGCCAAGATGGAGACCTTGCTCTCCAACCTCCGGGACCTTCGCGCCTCCACATTTCCTAAGGGGTCGGACCTGGCACAGCTCGGACTGACCAAACCCTCCTATCGGTTCAAAGTGCAGTTTGGCGAAAAGAACCAGACGGAGACGCTGGAGATCTCCAAAGTCGGCGAGCATGTGTATGCCCGGCTTTCCACGGATCCTTTGCCCTGCGAGTTGTCGAAGTCAGCCTTTAACGACGTGGAAAAGGCCCTGGGGGATGTCGGATCCTAATCTTTGCGCGGAGAGGAAGTCTGCGTGAAAACTCGGCTGTCGCCCCCCTGGGGGTCCGCGTGAAAACCCCTGTTTGCATGTCATTCCGAGGAGTCCCGATCTGATCGGGACGACGAGGAATCTCGCCCTGCCTTGAAAATACTCAGAGCGAGATTCCTCTCCGTCGGCTGACGGATCGGAATGACAGCATAGGCAGGGTTATCACACAGATTCCCTGAGGGGGGCGCGGCCCGCGACGGCGCTTTCTCCAGTCCGTCAGCTGACGGAGACGGGTGAGGGGGTCCCGTGTTATCTTTGGGGCTAGGACGCCGGAAAGGAAAACTGGATGGCCATTCTCTTCGGTAAATCTCGCTTCTATCGGACTTCAATCTTGCTCGGGCTTTTTTGGACCTTTGCTGGACAGATGCTGCACCCTCCGCGCATTCTTTCTGCAACTGCGGTCACATGGCCTCCCGGAGCAACGGCTCAGGCCGCCGGCCAAAGGGCCCCTCAGGTGGAGCTTCCCACCATATCCGATGAAGAATCCCAGCATATGCCGCTCTCGGAAAAACAGAGGCACGACCTCATGAAAGCCAACTTCGAAAAGATGAAGCACGATGCCAAGGAGCTTGCTGACCTCGCCAAGGCCCTCCAGGACGAGCTCGCCAAGTCGAACGAGAATATCCTCTCGTTGGACGTTGTCGATAAGGCCGACAAGATTGAAAAGCTGGCAAGAAAAATCAAAGGCACGGCGCGGGGGTTTTAACCAATAGTGAATTGCGAATAGTGAATTACAAATAGAGAATAGTGCGGAGGAAGCAGGAAGCTGAAACCAGCTTGGAATCTGTTCCCAGGTCCGGCCGCCTATTCACAATTCCCAATTCCCTGCCCCCTAGTCCCCGTTCCCTAGTCCTTTTGCGCGCCGATCCGCATTCCGTAGAACGATCTGTACACGAAGTAATACGATACGAGGAAGAATACCACTGCCAGGATGTGCGTCAGACGAGCGCCGCTGGTGGCGGTTAGCTTGACCGCTAGCTCGACGGCCAGCAACCCGAAGAGCGTGGTGAACTTGATGATCGGGTTCAAGGATACCGAGGACGTGTCCTTGAACGGATCGCCCACCGTGTCGCCGACGACGGTGGCGTCATGAAGTGGAGTGCCCTTCTGCTTCAGCTCAACTTCGACAATCTTCTTGGCGTTGTCCCACGCAGCGCCGGCGTCGGCCATGAAAATGGCCTGATAGAGCCCGAAGACAGCTATCGATATCAGGTAACCGATAAAAAAGAACGGGTCGGTGAAAGAGAAAGCCAGGGTGGCGAAGAACACCGCAATGAAGATGTTCAACATGCCCTTCTGCGCGTACTGCGTGCAAATGGCTACCACCCTCTTGCTGTCGGCCACCGAAGCCTTCTCCGCGCTTTCCAACTTGATATGCGCTTTGATGAACTCCACCGCGCGGTATGCGCCCGTGGTTACCGCCTGCGTCGAAGCGCCACAAAACCAGTAAATAATGGCTCCGCCGGTGACTATACCCAACAGAAAGGGAGCGTTCAACAGCGAGAGTTTGTCCACATTGGTCGTGAGGCCCAGGGTGAGCGCCATGATAATCGAGAAGATCATGGTTGTAGCTCCCACCACCGCGGTGCCGATCAGCACGGGCTTGGCCGTGGCCTTGAAGGTGTTGCCAGCCCCATCGCTGGCTTCCAGCATGTCCTTGGCGTGCTCGAAATTCACGTTCACATTGAAATCTTTCTTCATTTCCTGCGGAACACCGGGCTGCTGCTCGATGAGGGAGAGCTCATAGATCGATTGAGCGTTGTCAGCCACCGGGCCGTAGGAATCCACGGCGATGGTCACCGGACCCATGCCCAGAAAACCGAAGGCCACCAGACCAAAGGCGAATACCGACGCAGCGAGCATGAAGTTTCCCAGCCCCTGGAGGCCGACCCAGGAACCGATGGCCATCAGCACCATTATCGCCAGCCCTAAGTAGTAGGCGGAATAGTCGCCGTCCACAATGCCGGAAAGGATGTCCAAAGAGGCGCCCCCTTCTTCTGCCCCTTTGACCACTTCCTTGACATACTGGGACTTGGTGGAAGTAAACACTTTCACCAACTCCGGGATGAGGGCGCCGGCTAGCGTGCCGCAGGAGACGATCGTCGAAAGTTTCCACCACATCGAGGCGTCGCCGCCTATGCTGGGAATAATCAACTTAGAAGCCAGGAAGGTCAACCCGATTGATATCACAGAGGTAATCCAGACCAGTGAGGTCAGGGGTGCCTCGAAGTTAAACTCACGGGCGCGGCCATATCGGGCCCTGGCAATAGCGTCGTTGATGAAGTAGGCTGCCGCAGCAGCCACCAGCATGATGACGCGGATCACAAAGATCCACACCAGCAACTGCACCTGGATGATCGGGTCCTTCACGCCCAGCAGGATGAAGGTGATGAGCGCCACGCCCGTGACGCCATAAGTCTCAAAGCCGTCGGCGGTGGGCCCCACTGAATCGCCCGCGTTGTCACCCGTGCAATCGGCGATGACGCCCGGGTTGCGTGCATCGTCCTCCTTGATCTTGAAGACGATTTTCATGAGGTCGGAGCCGATGTCGGCGATCTTGGTGAAGATGCCCCCGGCGATGCGCAGCGCGGCCGCGCCCAGCGACTCGCCGATGGCGAAGCCGATAAAGCACGGTCCCGCATAGTCTGCGGGAATGAAGAGCAGGATGATCAGCATCATCAAGAGCTCAACCGAAATCAACATCATGCCGACACTCATTCCGGACTGGAGAGGAATCTGGTAAACGGGAAACGCCTTACCCCGCAGGCTGGCGAAAGCCGTGCGGGAGTTGGCGAAGGTGTTGACGCGCATGCCGAACCATGCGACCCCGTAACTCCCGCACATCCCAATAACGCTGAACGCCAGGATGATGAGCACTTGCAGGGGCCCAAATTCAGCTCTTCGCAGCACGCCGAAGTACAGCAGAATGATGATGGCGATGAAGGACCAGAGTAGCAGCAGGAACTTGCCCTGCTGGATGATATAGGTCTTGCAAGTCTCCCATATCAATTGCGACACCTCTGCCATCGCGCGATGGACGGGCAGGTTCTTTAGGTGGCTATACATGACCAGGCCAAAGAGCAGCCCGAAGATGCAGAACAGAATTCCGTAAGTTAGCAAGGCGTGGCCGCTGATGCCAAGGAATTGGACCTGATGCAGATCTGGAAGCTTCAGATTGGCTTCCCCTGCGGCGGCTTTCTCAGGCGGCTTGGCCGCCGCTGCAACTGCCCCCAAGAATGTCACGACAACGCTGGCCGCGAATGTCTTGGCGCTACGGATACTCAGGATTACGGGAAGGCGCATGATTTTCCTCTTTCTGAATCTCCTCGTACTAATTGCTCCCTGCGAGTTTGGGACGGGATTCTCCGACCGTATTTCTTCGCGAGAACTTCCTTAAGGAGAGTCTAAAGTCCACCTGCAAGAGCGACCCATTGTATCATCGGCAGAAAAATGGTCAAGGGAGAGCACCAACCCAAAGCGTGTAGGGGTAAGGCTTGCCCTAGCCTGTCCAAATTGCCAACTCCAGCGAGCGCTGGGCGCGGCTCCGCCGCAGTTCGTCGCAGAGGCTATCGAGCATAATTCGCACAAGCGTGGGGCGCGCCCTACCCTCGACAATGGTCGGCACACCTGTCAAGGGCCGGCAAGCCGTCCCCCTGCAAAACTGCGACCGGTAAGCGTGGGTTTCACCCACGGCTACTCATCGTTTGCCCCTTCGGGGCAAAACAATCGCCGAAACTCCTCTGAGGCCTTGCGCAATTCCAGCCAGTCGAAAAAAAGGTCCGGCGTTTCCAGCCAAATGCGGAACCATGTGGCGATCTCAGCTTTTTCCGCGCGCTTATCCGGGCCCACGCGTGGGTTCACCGCCATACTCGATGCGCGCAACTTTCCCTTCTGGAGCAGCGAGCGGACGAGGCCGGCGCCGGTGCGATCCGAAGCCTCGCGATATTCCCGATAGGCCTCATCGAGTTTCCTGAGTGAAGCCTCAGCGCTCGCGAAGTCGTGGAATTGAAGCAGGTTGCGAAGGCGGCGAGCGTATGGCTCCTCCATAGGCGGGCCGGAGAAGCGGTCGCGGTACTCAACATCTTTCCCCGCCTCGCGCAACACCCGGGCAATGTAAGAAGGAGAAGTCTTCAAGTTTGAACCCAGCCGGGAGTGCATCTCATTCTCGAGGGCGCGAATTTCCTCGGGGCCGATTCGTTCGAGCCTCTTCGTCCGGCAGTATTCAAGGATGATTTGCTTCTTGCTGAGTGTTCTTGGCACGTTTCTGCGCCCGGGCAGCGCTCGGGCTTGCTTCATGCGCCGCAGGCCTCGAATTCTTGCTGCCCGCCCCCAGTTCATTGCGACGCGACGCCGCCACTTCTCTGCGATATCGTGACACGTTGCGTTGATGTTCGGCAAGAGTTCGGGCGAACTCGTGCCCGTGGCGATTGTTGGCGACGAAATAGAGCGTGTCCCCGCCCGCAGGGTTAAGCGCCGCCCGGATTGAGGCCAGCCCCGGATTCGCTATCGGTCCGGGGGGCAACCCGGAGTGCCGATAAGTGTTGTAGGGGGAATCGAATTCGAGATCACTTTGGGTAATAGGACCTATCGGGCGGTAGGCCAGTCGCGCTGCGTAGACCACCGTGGGATCGGACTGCAAGGGCATTCCCCCCTCGAGCCTCCGCGCAAAGACGCCGGCGATGAGGGCCCGCTCCGGGGCCTCCGGCGTCTCTTTTTCAACGATCGAGGCCAGAGTGATAACGTCGTGCCAGCTCGCTTCCTTCCCCATCTGGGGAGATGAACCGGGGGTGGGTGCATTTGCTCCCCTCCCCTTTTGGCGAGGGGGACCAGGGGTGGGGAAAGGCACTTGGCCCGCCAGCCGCGTGGCAAGGATGTGTCGGAAACGCACCAGCATGGTGAGGGTCACGGTTGCCGCGCTAACGCCGCGGGCAAACCGGTACGTGTCCGGGAAGAGATAGCCCTCCAGCGAGTGCGCCTCGGGATCGAGGTCATGGATCGGCATGGTCTGCTGAGTCGTTCGCAAGAACTGTTCCGGATCGATACCCAGCCGCAAGTTGAGAATCCGCGCGATGTCAAAGCGGTCCGAACCCTCCGGGATGACTACCGTATGAAGGTAAATATCGCCCTGGACCAATCTTCGGTAAACATCAATGGGACGGAGGGGGTGGTCAAAGAGGTACTCGCCGGCGCGCAAGGCGTGACGGGGCCGGCCGGCCCAATAGCGCACCAAAAACGGCAAGCGATGCCTTAACACTCCGCGAGCTACCAGCAACTCCGCGACTTGGGAAGCCCCCGAGCCTGGTTCAATGACGACGAAGATGTTTCCAGCGTAACCGCGATAGGGGGAAAACATATCGAAAGCCAACCCGGAGAGGACCACGGCGGCCGCCAGCAGCACCAAAAGAAGGGGCCGCCACCTCATGGCGCCACCCCGGCGTTACGGCTTCGCTCGTTCGCGAGGAAGTCCAGGTAACTTTGCAACAGCAGCGTCGCCGCCACGCGATCAACGGCCCGTTGGCGTTTGCCCAGGGTCAGGCCCGTGTCGCGCAGGGCGCGGTTGGCTTGCACGGAAGTCAAGCGTTCGTCCCAGAACAGGACGGGGCAACTCACTCGCCGGCGCAGCTTCTCTGCAAACTCCGCAGCCTTGCGCGACATGGTTGTTTCGCCTCCGCCATGCCCGAGGGGATTTCCCACGATCACGCGCTCGATGGAGTACTCTTCCGTCAGTTCCTGGATCTTTTGCAGGTCATTGTCCGGGCGTGTGCGCTCGAGAGTAGGAAGCCCCTGAGCGGTGATCCCCAACGCATCCGAGACCGCCAGACCCATCCGCCTCGTGCCAAAGTCAATTGCCAATACTCGCACCGGCGTTTCCAATTACCTCCCCTTCACTGGACAGGAATCTGAACTCCCGGCCTTCCCCTCCCGCCCTCTGATAATACACCTTGACGGGCAGTCCACGGTCAACAGTCGCCAGTCGACGGTTAACGGTCAATAGCCATGAGTGGAGAGCTAAAAGCCGCGAGAGCGAAGGGTCGCACTATTGCGATTTGCTGGAAGGATGCATCGAGGATGCCGTCACTCGGGCGAAAACGGGAGTCGTAAGCGGCGACCTCTCCCTTGGGCGAGTGGGTTATAGAGTGAACAGTGGCCCTCTCCCCCTTGGGGGAGAAGGTGGCCCGCGACGGCGCTTTCATCAGCCGTCGCGGGACGGGTGAGGGGGTCGCAGGTCAGTGTTGTAGGGGCGGCCCTCGTGGCCGTCCCGCAACAGCGGGAGCAACCATCCCGCGCTTGCGCGACCCCTACAAGTCCGCACATCACGTTTCATAAGGCACTGATGCGCACGCTTCCGCCATTTGTGTGGAGTCGCAGGGTCTCTCCGCCGGAGCCCAGCGTGCCATGCAGCCGCGACGGGGAAATCTCCCCAATCACTTTCAAGGGAAGATTTGAGGTCACCTCGCCGCTGGATGTCGACGCATCCAGCTCGAGGCTCACGGTTGGATCAACACGGATTTCGATGTCGCCGCCCGAGGTTTCTATTTCTCCCCCCTTGGCATTCCCACGCGCCAACTCCGCTGTCACATCGCCACCCGAGGTGTGGGCCTCAACCCGTCCGCGGGCGTTTTCCAGCGTAATATCTCCTCCCGAGGTCTTGACGCTCACGTCCCCGGCAACGTCGCGCAATGTGACATCCCCGCCCGAAGTGCGGGCCGTAAGATTACCGGTCAGGCCGGAGACACCCACATCCCCGCCTGAAGTCTCGAGATTGGTGTCACCCTCGATGTGGCTCACCTTGACGTCTCCGCCACCCGTGCGGATTTCCACATTCGTCTTCGTAGGAACCTGCACCTCCATGCGCATTTGCAGCGACTTGGGCCTTGGCAGCGCGCTTCGTTTGTGCACCTCGATGCGCACTGCCCCTGGTTCCTCATCGAAGCGGAAAGCAAACAAATCCTCCAGGTCAGGTCGATTGGAAGTAACAACAACATGGGCTCCCGATTCTGGCCTCCCCGTCACAAAAACGTCGCTGGCGCTGGCGTCGACCACTAATCTGCCGCCGGGAGCAAGCTTCAGGTCCTTCTCAATGTGTGATTGGGAAAAAGCGCGGGACCCGGCGGTGAGAGAGAATACTAAACAGCAGAGACTCAGACCAATCTTGCGGCTCATCTTGTCCTCCTTGAACTCGAGCGTGGTTTCTATTCCTTTTAGACGAGCGTGGTCTGATTTGGTAACCAAGGCAAGCGGTTGTAGCGCCAGCCCTCTCAACGTAGATGAGCAGCCCTCTCCCGCGCGGGCGGGAGAGGGGACGGGGGTGAGGGCGCGGCGTGCTGACCCACGGCTTGCGCCATGGGCTACACGCTGCCGCCCGCTCCGCGGACTGAATTCTTCAACAAACTTCTGACAGTAAGTGCCTGTTTGTCCACAAGCGAAGGCTTGCCATTGCAGTGAGAAGACGTTAGGCGTATCTTGCAGGTTGGCCGGGGAGGACAACGAAAGATTCCCGTCACCACGGATCCGGCGTCGCCGGTCTAGGAATTAAGGAGCTGGTCGATTATGCGAATCATACCCTACGCCCTTACACTTTCATTGCTGTTGTTGGCGTCGGCCGCCGTTGCCCAATGGAATCCCTTGAACCCTGTCACGAGCGTAGAGAAGCAATCCGATGGCGTGGTATTCAGGATGGAGGTCGGCCTGTTGCGGCTCCAGATCTGCTCGGATTCCATTGTCCGCGTTCTCTACGCGCCCACGTCCTCTTTCCCGGAGGTAAAGCGTTACGCGGTGATCAAGACGAATTGGCCCGCGGCGCACTTCTCTCTCATAGCGACTGACAAAGAAATAACGCTGAAGACCTCCCAACTTAAAGTCACGGTGGCGCGCAAGGACGGAGGCATTGTCTTCAGCGACACGGCGGGCAAAAGACTGATGCAGGACGGCGGCCGGACGATGACTCCCGTTGTGGTCAATGGCGAGAAGACTTATCACGCGGAAGAGTTCGTAACCCTGTGGGGCTCCCCGGAGGGCTTCTACGGCCTCGGCCAACATCAGGCGGGCGTGTGGAACTATCGGGGAGAATCGGTGGACATTTCTCAGGACAACTCGAACATTTCCATCCCCATGCTGCTCTCCACCAACGGCTACGGCCTGTTCTGGAACAATCCTTCCCGCAGCCGCTTCAACAACCGCTTCATGCAGGCGCTCTACATCAGCTCGGAAGTCGCCGACCAGATCGATTACTACTTTATTTACGGCCCCCAATTCGACAAGATCGTCGCTGCCTACCGCGAGTTGACCGGCGCAGCTCCCATGTTCGGCAAATGGGCTTACGGCTTCTGGCAGTGTAAGAACCGCTACCAGTCGCAGCAGGAGCTGCTGGAGGTGGCGCACAAGTACCGCGAGTCGCACATTCCTGTCGATAACATCGTGCAAGATTGGTTTTGGTGGAGGATCAAGGGAGACTTTGAATTCAACTCCCACTATCCTAACCCCAAGGGCATGATCGATGACCTGCACCGCAACCATTTCCATCTGATGATCTCGGTGTGGCCCTACTTCGATCCCGGCTCGGAAGTCTACCAGGAGATGGACAAGCTCGGGTACTTCATCGACCGCACCAAGGTAGCTGCATTTCATCCCGCAGGAATGGCTCTGTACGACGCTTTCAACCCCGCCGCGCGCAAGTTCTACTGGGGCTTGATGGACAGTGTGCTGTTCAAGATCGGCGCGGACGCTTGGTGGCTCGACACCACGGAACCGGAAACCGAGGGACGCGAAACCAACATCCTGGTGACCAGCAAGGTGGCCATCGGGAACGGCGCCCGCTACGCCAATCTCTTCCCCTTGATGACCACTGAAGCCGTTTACGACGGCCAGCGCAGCGCGAGCGATCAGAAGCGTGTCTTCATCCTTTCCCGCTCGGGCTATGCAGGCATCCAGCGCCACGCCACGGCGACCTGGTCGGGCGACATCAACTCCGATTGGGAAACTTTCAAGCGCCAGATTCCTGCAGGGTTGAATTTGATGGTTTCCGGAATTCCCTACTGGACGACAGATATCGGCGGGTTCACGGACGGCAATCCCGGCGACCCCGCCTACCGCGAGCTGTTTGTGCGCTGGTTCGAGTATGGAACCTTCTGCCCCATCTTCCGCGTCCACGGGACGCGGTCGAACAATCAGAACGAGCTGTGGTCTTACGGCGAGGACGCGCAGGAGATCTTGACACGATACGACATGCTGCGCTACCGCTTGATGCCTTATATCTACTCGCTGGCGTGGCAGGTGACACGCGCGGGCTACACCTTGATGCGCCCGCTGGTGATGGACTATCGCGAGGAGGTGACGGCGCGCAACATCGGCGATCAATTCATGTTCGGCCCGGCGCTGCTGGTCAGCCCTGTGACTGACCCGGGAGTGGACCGGCGACGCGTCTACCTGCCGAACGCCAACTGGGTAGACTTCTGGACCGGGGAAAGCCAGTCCGGGGGCAAATTCGTCTTGGCGGCGGCGCCGCTTGAAACCCTGCCGCTGTTTGTGCGCTCCGGCTCGATCGTGCCCATGGGGCCGGCGATGGAATACACCGGTCAAAACCCGGAGGACCCCATCGAACTGCGCATCTACCCGGGAGCGGATGCTGACTTCACGCTCTATGAGGACGACGGCCTTACCTACGATTACGAGAAGGGAGCGTACGCAACGATTCCTATTCGCTGGGATGATGCCAGACAAACACTGACCATCGGCGCGCGCCAGGGCAACTTCCCCGGCATGCTCGCGCACCGGACATTCCTTGTTGTTTGGGTCGGGGCGGGCCATGGCGTGGGCGTGAACCCGTCCGGGACTGTCGATAAGACGGTGGCCTACGACGGCACGGCAGTCAGCATCCAGCGATGAGAACACACGAAGGTGGCAGAGACCCATAAAGAGGGCGCTCGATCAAAAGAGACGGCCCGCGAGTGCGAAACGCCGCCCTCTCCCTTGGGGAGTCTGTGTGATAGCCCTGCCTACACTGTCATTCCGAGCGGAGCGAGGAATCTCGCTCTGAGTATTTTCAAGGCAGTGCAAGATTCCTCGTCGCCTGCGGCTCCTCGGAATGACACGCAAACCAGGGTTATCACACAGACTCTTGGGGAGAGAGGCGCCTGTTCAATTCGCCACCTGTGTCCAGCAAGAGATATGTGTGAAGGAGGTCAAAGAATGCGTTACCTATTCTGTTTCATCACACTGTTCGCAATTCTCGGAAGTGCGGTCGCGCAGACGCCGGTTCCTGATTATCGCAACCCCACTCTCCCCATTGAGCAGCGCGTCGCTGACTTGTTGAAGCGCATGACCCTCGAGGAAAAGGTTGGACAGTTGGCGTTGGCCGCGCGCCGGGGCAGCTTCCGCGTCCTGGACACGACGGGGAAGTTCAACGACACCACCGCGCTCCAGGCCTTCCGCCAGATGTTTGGCCCTGACTCAAAGATCAGCCCTCGCGACGCGGCGATTCTGCGCAACGCGGTTCAGCGCTACCTGAGGGAAAAAACCCCTCTGGGGATCCCTGCTCTCTTCCAAGGCGAAGCGCTGCACGGCTTCATGGAAAATGGGAGCACGAGCTTCCCTCAAGCGCTAGGTCTGGCGAGCACCTGGGACACCGACCTGGTGCGGCAAGCGTTCACGGCCATTGCCGACGAAATGGCTTCAGCCGGCGATAACCAAGCGTTTACCCCGGTAATCAATCTCGCGCGTGATCCGCGGTGGGGGCGCACGGAGGAGACCTACGGCGAGGATCCCTATGTCTCGGCGCGCATGGGCGTGGCGGCCATCGAAGGACTACAAGGACAAAACTTTATGATCGATCGCCATCACGTCCTGGCCACCCCCAAGCATTTCGCGGCCTATGGGCAATCGGAGGGTGGGCGAAACCTCGCTCCGGCCAACTACTCGGAGCGGGTTTTGCGCGAGGTATTCTTTGAGGCTTTCCGCGCGGCTGTCGTGGAGGCTCAGGCTGGAAGCATCATGGCAGCCTATAACGAGATCGACGGCGTCCCGTGCCACGTGAACGGTTGGTTGTTGAATCGGGTTCTCCGCCAGGAGTGGGGATTCCAAGGATATGTGACTTCGGACGGCGGCGGGCTTCAGATGCTGGTCAATCTGCACCATGTCGCCGCTAACCACGCCGACGCGGCGCGCATGGCGCTCGCGGCCGGAGTGGATTACGACCTCTCAGACGGTTCGGTCTATAACACCCTGATCGCACAGGTGCGGGAGGGAAGGATTCCGGAAAGTGAAGTGGACAAGGCGGCAGGAAGGGTTCTGGCCGCAAAGTTCCGCCTGGGTCTGTTCGAGAATCCTTATGTCGATCCCGACTACGCGGAGCGGATCACCAGCAGCCCGGAACATCAGAAACTCGCGCTCAAGGCCGCGCAGGAAGCGATTGTGCTTCTGAAGAACGACGGCAACCTGCTGCCACTGGATTTGAAGAAAGTGAAGACCATCGCCGTGATCGGCCCGAACGCCGCTGATGTGCACCTGGGCGGCTACAGCCGCGAACCTGCGCACAGCGTGAGCATCCTCGAAGGCATTCGCACTCGTGTCGGCCCGGAAGTGAAAGTGCTCTACGCCGAAGGGTGCAAGATCACCGCGGGCCTCCAGGGCTGGCGCGCGTGGTACGCGGACAAGGTCGAGGTTCCGGACGCGCAGAGCCAGGTCGAAAGCATCCGGGCGGCGACGGAGGTCGCACGGAAGGCGGAAGTAGCCATCGTGGTGGTGGGGGAAAACGAGAGCACGAATCGCGAGGCGTGGGAAGAGACCCATCTTGGAGATCGTGATTCGCTCGACCTGATCGGCTTCCAGAACCAGCTCGTGCAGGCCATCGCCGAGACGGGCACTCCCACCGTCGTGTTCCTGATTAATGGCCGCCCGCTTTCGATCAACTACACCGCCGCGCACGTGCCGGCGATTCTGGAAGGATGGTATTTGGGCGAGGAGGGCGGCACGGCGGCGGCCAACGTGCTTTTCGGAGACGTCAATCCGGGTGGAAAGCTGCCCGTCACCTTCCCCCGCTCCGTGGGCCAGCTCCCCGCCTACTACAATCACAAGCCTTCACTCGAACGGAGCTACCTGCTGACGAACAGCAAACCCCTGTTCCCCTTCGGCTACGGGCTTAGCTACGCGACTTTTCGGTTTGAGAATCTCCGAGTCGAACCGGCTGTCATCGGAACGGGCCGAACGGCAACGGTGAGCGTGGACGTAAGCAACACCGGCAATCGGGAAGGCGACGAGGTCCCCCAGCTCTACATCCACGAGCGCGTCAGCCCCGTCACGCAGCCAGTGATGCAATTGAAGGGATTTCGGCGGATCAGTCTGAAGCCCGGCGAGAAGAAAACCGTGCAATTCAAGCTCACTCCCGACATGCTCTCGATCCTGGATCTCGACATGCATCGCGTCGTCGAACCGGGCGTATTCGATATCATGGTCGGTCCAAGCTCCGCCGAGACAACCAGCGTCCCGCTGGAGGTGGTCGAGAAATAGGAGGCGCCGTGCAGCCGGGCTTTCACTGAGTGAAGGAACAACCTTGTCATGCCAAGCGAAGCGAGGAATCTCGCATTGTTTCCTGTCTCCGAACCAGAGCGAGATTCCTCGCGGAGTTTACCCTGAGCAAACTGCAGAGATCCTTCGCTGCGCTCAGGATGACAGCGCAGGGCTTGGAATGACGCGTTATTTTCAGACGAGCGCGCCGAGAAATGGTCGGGGTAAAAAACTTAGGCCCGCTTCGGAGAAGCGGGCCTGAGAAAAGAGAGTATAACCCGGGGTTAGCACTTCTTCTTCTTCTTTGCGATCTTCTTCTTGGCTGGCATATGATCCCCTCCTTTAGGGATGTCGGAACAGTCCGGTGGCCCACAGTTTAGTGGTCCCCTCGGGCGACACCCCAATATGTAGTAGCACCCGCCCTTCTTGTCAAGAGATTTCTGCGCTGTGGACTCAGGGCCGGCCCTGGGGAACCTCGTGACAACGAGCACGTCCCGCGCCCTCTTCAGAAGTAGCCCGGGGCGTTTCCCCGCTTCCACTTGATATTGCAGCCTAAACTTGGCCTCTGGTTGCTGGGGACGGAGCGCTCCGCCAAGACCGCCTCGAGGGCGGCGCGGAGGTCAGCGCCGGTCACTGGACGCCCATTGCCGGGACGGCTGTCATCGAACTGACCACGATAGACGAGGCGATGCTCCCGATCGAAGAGGTAGAAATCGGGCGTGCAGGCGGCTCGATACGCTTTGGCTACTTCCTGGCTCTCGTCGTACAGATAAGGGAATGTGTAGCCGATCTGCTTGATCTCCTCAGCCATCTTCTCCGGCCTGTCGTCCGGATAGCTCTCAGCATCGTTAGAGTTGATTCCCACGATGCCCACTCCCCGCGCCTGATACTCCTTAGCAAGTTCGGCCAGCTTGGATCGGATGTGCTTCACGTATGGGCAATGATTACACATGAACACTACCAGCAAGGCGGGCGCATCCTTGAAGTCGTCCAGCGATAGCCATTTGCCGTGCGGGTCAGGAAGGCGAAATTGCGGAGCCTTGGTCCCCAGTGCAAGCATTGTCGAGGGCGTTTCAGCCATACATCTCCTCCTCTCCCAAGCCAACTGTTCGTCAATTCCAGTTTAACATCGAACAGGTTCGAGGCGAGATCTCTGTGTTCTCCGTCCCTCGAAAGGCTCAACACAGAGGTCGCCGCGGGCCTCAGTGGCCTCTGTGTTAGGCTTTGTCCGGCGATTCAAATGAATCTGATTCTTTGGTTCCTCGAGGACTCCGCGATCAGTTGCTGCAAGCGGCGGAGTTGAGTTGCCTCCTGCTTGGCGCTTGCCACCCATCCAATGGTCATTCGCTGATAGGAGGGAGGGAAACGAGTGAAATTCCCCCAGGCGGTCTCATGGTTGCGGAACCGCTCTTCCAATGAGGCGGGAAGCTTGGTGGGGAGTGCGGGAGTTTGGTTGCGAGGGTCGAAGACCTTCATCCCCGCCGCCGTCATCTTGCCTTGCCTGATCATCTTCGCGGCGCGCTCGAGGTTAGCCCGGGACCACTTGCTTTTCGGTTTGCGCGGCGTGAACAATCGCGCGAAGCGCGTTTGGTCAATGTTTTTGATCTTCCCGTCGATCCACCCAAAACAAATCGCCTCCTCGACCGAGTCTTCATACGCGACGCTCGGCCGGCCTGAGTTCTTCTTGTAATACATCAGCCAGACTTCAGCCGCACGCCCGGAGTTCGCCTCCAACCACGCCCGCCACTGGCTTCGGCCCTCGACACACAAAGTTCTCATGGTGGCCTCCGTCTATACTTGCCGAATGGATTCCCGCTTTCACGGGAATGGCTACACTCTGCAGCGCCCCATGCATGGTTTCAATGCTCGCTGAAAGCGGACGGCTTCCTATCACACCTCCAAACCGATTGACCGCATCAGATCAAGGGCGTTGCTGGTCCTGACGATTCCCGGCCGGAGGCGGTAATCGAACAGTAGTTTCCCATCCTCAAGGCGATCCTCAAAATGGGCGTTAGCGGCGCGTGGACCGAGTACCGCCGCGATCTCAGCCAGCGCCAGGTCATGTGTCGTCACCAATCCAATCGCACCGCGGTCGACCAAGCTGCGCACCATCGCCTCCGCGCCCAGACGCCGGTCATGGGAATTCGTACCCTGAAGAAACTCATCCAGCAAAAAAAGGACCGCTAGGGGCCCCTGGGTCATGTCAACGATTTGTTTCAACCGCCTGATTTCAGCATAAAAGCGCGAGATGCCGCCTTGCAGGGAGTCGAGCACGCAGATGGACGCGCCCACGGCGAGGGGTGACAAGCGCAGCCGCCGCGCGCGCACCGGAGCGCCACATTGAGCGAGAACCGCATTGATCCCTACCGCCCGCACGAAAGTGCTTTTCCCTGCCATGTTCGGGCCGCTGATGATGAGCACGCGCAAGCCATCTCCGAACCAAGCATCATTCCGCACGGCGGTACTTTCGGGCAGCAGAGGATGAGCAAGACCTTCAGCTTCAAAGCAAGGCGAAGCTTGGGCGAATTCCGGAAAGACGTCGGCAGGATGCTCGTAAGCGTAGCCGCTCAACGATAAGAGGGCCTCGAACTCGCCCACGGTGGCCAGCCAGCGGCGGACGGCCGGGCCAGTCCGCTTTCGCCAGGTTTCGACTGCGCAGGCACACTGCAATGTCCAAAACACAAACAAGTCGATCGCGGCGACGAGCATGTTGCGGCTGGAATCGAGATACTCCATCAGTCGATTCAGCCGAGCAATCCAGCGCGAGGGAGGCCACCCCTCTGATTGGAGCGCCTGGCGGAGCTCCACCAGCCGCGGCGCCGCGAACGGCTCGGCTTCCAGCCGGGCCAGCACAACGGCCAGCAACCCCAGATCACGGGCAGCACTTTGAGCGGCGCGCAGGACGTTTGCCACGCTGGGGCGATATCTAAGGTTGAAGCTGACATTGATCGCGCTTACGAGGAGAGCTGGATACGCGCGCCCCCAGATCATCCAGACGGCCAGACTCACCAGCCACAATCCTGCCAGGCCGGCGGCCACAACTGGCAACGTCCTCGAAACCAACACCGCTTCACCTTCGGCCCAAGCCGCCAGGGCTCCTGCCGGTTCGAGCGAACGCGCTTCCTCCGCGATCACCGCAAGGTCTTCTCGAAGGTCAACTCTGTGTTGCAACTCCGCCACGGCGGCGTGGCGGCCATGGACCAGTTGGGGTGAGGCGGGCGCGAGCAGCCAGTTGGCGAGTGTTTCCTGGCCCGCGCGGGTGCGCGCCGCGCAGAGCAGTTCGAATAGCGAACCCACACCAAACAGATCGAAGTCGCGGGAATAAGGGTGCGAGGGGTTCTGAAACCGCTCGCCCGTCTCCCCTCCTCCCATCCAGCGTCCTTCAAGCCGCGCCCGCGCGCGCTCGTAGTAAGCCAAGGCACAGGAGCAGCGATCGCGCCTCTTGAGGACGCGCTCATGAATGACGGCCAGAACGACAATGGCGAACAACGGCGCCACCACCCAGAGAACGGAGATCACCTTAGCCGCCAAAGCCAGACCGATCACGATCAGGGTTACGCCGCCCAATACGAGCTTGCTGATTCCCAGCCTATGGTGCTGACTTTCGTAATGGGCTTGTTTGGATTTAAGGGCTTCGCCCCGGCGAACATACTCGGCGCGTGGATCGCTATGCTGCCCCTCGGCGGGATTTTTGTTGGAAGGAATCGCCATGCGAGATGCAAGAAGACGGGCATTGTAGGGGCGACCCTCGTCGTAGCCCGCGGGCTCACGAGCGCCCTACGGTAAAGCAGACGCGAGGAAGCCGCCGATGACCGCGGCGATCGGTCTTAACTGCTGAGTCGTTGGATCGGCCTGCACGCCAAAGTTTTCGAGCGCCGTGGCGCCAAGCAGATAAAGCGAATCGGCTGGGGCAAAAATGACAGGGCACGTCAGCGATTCGTCGAGTTGAGAAATCGTCAGCACAGCCTCACCGAGTAGCCGCCGATCGCGGCGGCCGTCCGCGAGAATCAATTCGCGGGCTCGCAGAGGGCTGATCCCGATTTCTTTGAGCCGCTCTTCAGGGACAAACGAATAGAGCGCGCCGGTATCCACCCAGAAATCTTCCTCGAAGAACCGGGACCGCTCGGTCGGATTTGACACCCTCACCCGAACCTGAAACATACCCATGGTTGAAGCCACCTGCATAGGCTCAGCTACAAGTATACCGAAACAACTTCGGAATGCACAGGGCGGCGTCCTTGCTACAGGCTCTCCGATTCATCGGGCGCGGGCAGGCCTTCCAAGCGCAGGCCTTCGAGATGCAACTCAATCGCCTCGCGCATATTCTGCTCGACCTCTTGTCGCGTGCGGCCAGTGGCGATGCACCCCGGCACGTCGGGCGAGTAGGCCGAATAGCCCGTGCCGGTTTCCTCGACGATGATTAAGAATCTCTTCACTTTTCGCTTGGCTGCGTTGACAGTTCGCGCCCTAAGCTGAGCGCGCCGTGTGCGGACGCTTGCGGGTATTGTCTCTCGCCCGCGCACGGCTCGCTGCCCGCTGGCGGAGCCGACCACCCACTTTGGCGGGCAAAGCTTCAAGCTGGTCCTGAATCAGGACAGTGCTGTGCGTCTGGTACCAATCGGCAATCTCGTCGTCCGATTTGAAGTCAGGTACCTCCGACAGGGATCTCACGTAGACCAGTTTCCTTTTGGTCGGGCGCTTTTTATTTCCTTCGGAGAAGTCGTTTTTCATTT
>Ga0326728_10006469_pt1 | contig 31482 bp, 20 predicted proteins | sample MB3enrmetagenome_FD_207602 | JGI IMG/M metagenome (GOLD analysis project Ga0326728, IMG submission 207602) | Lab enriched peat soil microbial communities from McLean, Ithaca, NY, United States - MB31MN | ecosystem: Environmental > Terrestrial > Soil > Wetlands > Peat | place: USA: New York...
GTACAGGAATATGTGAATCCTGTGAAACTTATTCATCTGATCTTAAATTCATAGACGGTAAGTACTTATGTGGAAAATGTCAAGAAGAAGAAGGAGAGTACTACGAATGAATTATATATTTAGCTCTCAGTCAATGAATATGAGATCTCAGTGTAATACAGGGCGGTAAGAAATGAAAGTAGATAGAATTATGTCATATGAACCTGTAAGTATCAAAGCTGGGGACTTCATAACTCACGCCCGTCAGCTGATGCGTGATCACTTTCTTCGGGGTATTGTTGTTGTTGACGACGAGAACAGGCTTTTGGGAATTCTGAACGATCAGGACATTCTTCGAGTCACATCTACTCGTTCGAACGTCACTGTGGGAGGATATGCAAGCCAGACCCCGACAGTCACTCCAGATATGGATGTCATGAAAGCTGCAAAGCTGCTCGTACAATCAAAACAAAACAGGTGCCCAGTTGTCATATCAACTGACGAACATACAGTTGTCGGGATTCTGAGTGATGTAGACATTCTCAGAAATGTGGAAATCCCAAGAAACATCCCTGAAACTATAGAAGCGACAATGACAAAAAAAGTCAAAACCTGCTCTCCGGAGGAGAGGGTCAGCAAAGTTTGGGGGCATATGCTCGAAACAAATTATACAGGCATTCCAGTAGTTTCAAATGGAGGAGAACCTATTGGAATGATAACCAGGAGAGATATAATCAAATCAGGAGCTGTGCGAATTTCGCTGGAAGATGAGCGAGCAATAGGCAGCCTTAATGACAGCCCAAAGGTTAAAAAAGTAATGTCAACTCCTACATACACTCTTTCAGAGAGCGATTCCGTCCAGAGCGCAATTGAGATGATCATTCACTATGATATCGGAAGAGTGACTATAGTAAATGGAAATGGGAAAATATCCGGAATCATTGATAGACAGGACCTTCTTGAATCCATTGTCAATGCCTGGACTGGATAACATTCGAAAGCCGCTTTTTGAAAGAAAAACTTTCACACAAAAAAATTATAGAATTAAAGATTGTCATTAAAAAAATATAATTGACAATTAAAGAAAAAGTTTCGGAAAGAATCGGAAAAAAATATTATCAGGTTTTGTTTTTTTCAGGAAAAACATGGATTTACTGAAAAATAAACTTCAGATTCCAAGGAAATTCCTGCAAGTGGGTAGGAAGAAAAAAAGCATATGAAAAAAGCAATTAACTGCAACTCGAACTCGGTGGTCCAATTGAACAAAAATACAACATTTTCATCAACCGAAAAAATCAAAATTAAGGGAAAACTGAACAAAGAGGATCGGGGAGTGCTGCGGAACGACCCGAAGATGGCAAGCAGTACGGGCACAATGGACATGGGTCCACTGGAGTTTAAGTCACGCATTTCGGAACATGAAGGACGCATCCTAGCTTTAGCAACAAGGAATGTAGTAACTCTTCCTCCCACAGCAACCATTATGGAAGCAATTAAGATTATGACTGAAAATAGATTCAGGCGCATTCCGATTACAGATGCTGGAACACATAGACTGGAAGGAGTCGTTACTTCCGTAGATATTATCGATTTTCTAGGGGGCGGTAAAAAAAATTTGCTCGTTGAAAAACGCTTCAAGGGTAATCTGCTGGCTGCAATAAACGAGGAAATACGGCAAATAATGGAAACTGATATTGCCTATCTCCACGAACAGGCAGACTTTAAAGAAGCTGTTTCAGTGATGCTTGACAGAAGGACAGGGGGTCTGCCAATTGTGGACGGTAACATGCATGTTGTTGCCATCTTTACCGAAAGGAACGTAATAGAACTTATGGGCGGGCTCGTGACAAATAAAACTGTTGATGAATACATGACCAGGAACGTAAAGATGGTATCAACTGATACACCAATTGGGAATGCGGCAAAATTAATGGTCGAGAACAAGCTCCGAAGACTCCCTGTAGTTAAGAATGGAATCTTTGCTGGAATAGTTACGGCCTCTGATATTGTCCATTTCCTTGGGAGGGGAGACGCTTTCAGCAAACTGACAACAGGAAATATTCATGAAGCCCTTGACCAGCCTGTGGGTTCCATTGTCTCGAAAGATCTGATATGGACAAATTCTGGCACAGACATGGGAAAAGCGATGGGAATTATGCTCGAGGAAAAAATAGGTTCACTCCCAGTACTAGAAGAAGGATTGCTACGTGGCATAATTACAGAGAGTGATTTCCTGAAACTTTTGAGTTCTGAACAGAATATTTAACAAAAGATCCAAAGCTAAATTAAGAGGATTTCGATAAACCCCAATTTTTGGCTGGTTGCTTATAAAGCATATATAGGTAAGTTATTGAAATCGGAGATTTATCGGAATTCTCTAAGTTAACTGCAATTAAATTGAAACCCAGAAAAAGTTTGAGCTTAATTTTGCAGGAGTTTAGAGAGGAAAAAATTTCCTTGCTGAAGAGATCAAGAAACAATTCTGTAGCGCGGGTGTTCAATATTTTGGAGTGGAGCTAATTTTAAATAAGAAACTTCTCAAATTAGTTTTCACTCCAACAAAAAGCATACATTATTACCCCTAAAACTATAACATTTATAGTTACAAATTATGAATTTCGCATCAGATTCAAAAACTGTAATTATCAACACTTAGATATCGTAAAAATTAAGGAGGTATTCCATGAATGTGGCGGACATCATGAGTTCACCTGTGTATGTCATAAACGCAGATGAGCCCGTATCACATGCAAGAAAACTGATGTTAAAGCATAGAATCAGTACGTTGCTTGTTCTGAATGAGGGCAAGATGGTGGGAATCACCACTAAATCGGACATTATCAACCGTCTGGCTCAAGCTGAACCCCTCTGGAGGAGAAGGCCAATAGACCAGATTCCTATAAAGCTGTTGATGACAGAATCGGTCATTACTATCTACCCCGAAGCCTCCATTTCCCAAGCATCCGCCTTAATGCTTGAGAACGGAGTGCATAACATTCCAGTGGTAAAGAACAATATTGTAGGTATTGTCACCAGGACAGATCTCGTACGCTATGTTGCGGAAAACATTGAAGAAATGAAAACAAAAGTTTCTAAATTAATGACTGAAGATGTTATTTCTGTTCACAGACATCATACCATCAACCATGTAATCGACGAAATGAACAGAAACGAGATCCAAAGAGTAGTCGTTAAGGATGATACAGGAAAATCTGTCGGGATCATTTCTAGGAAAAGCCTTGCTTTAAACCTCTTAACTGACAATGAAGGCGGGCTTTCCACAAAAAATATCAAAATGGCCCGCAAATCTTCCCCTGGAGGCCAGAAAACCTACAGATACATAAAAGAGGTATTTTTGACCGCAGAAGATATCATGGTTTCCCCAATAATTTCCATTGAAGTGAATGAAAACGTCAGTACAGCTGCAAAAAAAATGATTGAAGAAGGAGTTACTGCCCTGCCTGTCAGTGATGGAGAAGATATAGTGGGCATACTAACCAGAACAGATATCATGAAAGCTATCCTCTAAAACACAACGTATGCAGATACACGCAGCAAGGAAAAGAAATAGTAATATGCCAGACAACAAAAACAAAAAAAGAATACTAAGTAAAAATGTGAGATTTTTTATTAATTTCCTTGATTTTTAATTTATTACAGTCGCAGAATGGGGGCATAGTTAATGAATTTTTGCAATCCCAGAAGATCTTTAAAAGTCTCAAAATATAGAAAAACGGATGATGAAAACACGCAAAAAAATTGCGAAAAACATAATGAAAATTCCGGATACGCATAAGGTGAATTGCATGCAAGTTAAAGACATAATGGTACAGCCACACAGGATTGACAAGTCAGACACCATATCACACGCTCTAGACCTTATGGAGAAAAAGAACACAAAAAGACTGCTAGTAGTCCACAGTGATCAGGTTCTTGGAATACTTACCATGAGAAGTCTGACAGAACAGCTCGGAACTCGAAAGAAATTGAGCAAACCAGCATCTTCTCTGCATGTTGCAACAGCCGTATCCGACAACTTTGTAAAGATTCTACCAGATACCGACGTTAAAGATGCCCTTACCCTGATGAAAAAAAATAGCGGCGTAATGATCGTCACTGATGAAGGGAACGCAATAGGTTGGGTGACTCCCCAGGAATTTATGAAGATAAACCGTTTCAAAGGCTTTGTAGGGGAAGTAATGGAAAAAAATCCTATCACTGTTAGCCCTTTGGATCGTGTGAGTCATGCCAGGCATCTAATTCTGGATAAAAATGTGGGAAGGCTGCCAGTTATTGAAAATGGGAAGCTGGTAGGTATTGTTGCAGAAGATGATATCGCTTTTGCTATGCGCTCTTTCCGGGATCTTGTGGCTGGCAATCAGCAAGATTCAAGGATCAAGAACCTATTGGTAGGAGATATCATGACTCGCAGTGTAGTTAGTGTCTATACCAATACCCCTCTTTCAGAAGCTGTTCAGACCATGGTGGAACACGATGTAGGAGGTGTTCCAGTCCTTGACCTTGAAGAAGAACTTGTTGGTTTCCTGGCCCGCAGGAATATCATAAATACAATTGCAGAATGAACCAAATATGAAGGCCGACATTCCGCAGATGTACATGTGTATATTTGTTTGCCTACTTGCCCACTATTATTATTGAAAGCTAGATCAATTTTGAAGCTATTTTCATATTGAGAAAATAGATGGATTCTTGTGTACATCTGTAGAAAGTGGACTAGTGAAAAAACTTGTAGAAAAAAGAATCAGAAAAAGACTAAACTAATAAAAGTAGATAATTATTCAGCCTAGGGAAAAAATATCAAGTGCCATCTTAACTGGAATTCGATGAGCGAATTTTGGTGGGCTAGTCTTAGATTACTACGGCTATTGATAATGTTTTTATTTTTTATCAGTTAGTAATCAGAAGTATCTATTGCATCAAAACGTATCAAAAAAGCTCGATGAATATTACACTTAAAATCAACTTCATGAAAAATGAGATTAAGAGTATATTTTTGCTAATTTTGACAGTATTAATAGCTTACTTGTAACAAAAATGAGGACTATTAAAATACAACATATAATAAAATAATATATATTCATAAATTTTATCGAATCAAATTGAGCTAAAAATAGGATTGATTTTCCAATGTTTTTACCATCTCTGACAATTTAAATCAAAAATTATAGGGCAGTGAAATTACCTAAAACGACAATTTAGCATCCATAATAAAGGTCACATTTGAATTTTCGATAGCAATTCAATGATCAGTTTTCGAACTATTTTTAAAAACCAAATCTAAGAAAACCTTACTTTCAAGATAATGACGAAGTCGATGGTTTAAAAAGATAAGGTAAAAAGTATTTTCATTTATTTGTGCCCGTTATTCGAAGAATTTCAAGCTCGTTTTCGAAGAAAATATATAGATTAAGCATAATGACAATAAAAAGTTTTGAGTCTAGTCAATTCCGAAACCATTTCTACAAATCAGAAAAATATCAAAAAATTGTAAAAATTTAGGATCTACCTAAAAAGTCATACACGTTTCCTGTGGCTTCCTTGAACGTGACATCAAAATTATCCACACGCGAAATAGTTGGTCCTTTCCGGAGTTCATTCATCAGAATTTTGATGGCTTCACATCCACCTTCGGCTATCACTAAAACTCTTCCGTCTCTAAGGTTTATAGGATTGCAGTCTACAAAAAGCCTCTCAGCTACGTTCTTTGCAAATCTTCGAAAACCAACACCTTGTACCCTTCCTGATACATAGATTTCCGCACGAACTGTATCTCCAGAGTTCACATCTGACTATTATTGAATGAAAACTTATAAAAGCGTTTGTTCTTCTACAGTATTTTCGAATCTAGTCAGTTCCTTCGAATCTAGTCAGTTCCTTCGAATCTAGTCAGTTCCGAAAATCATTCCTAAAAGTCAGAATAAAATCAAAAAAATTATCGAATTTAATGGAGTTGTTGATTATGATAACTAGAAATGACGCTCTTTCTCCGAAGAAAAAATTCTGATTGATGGACAGCAGCGAGTAACTGCTTTAAGGGCAGCTATTCTTGGCGAGTATTAATAAATAAGGATTGTAAGCGAAGAAGATCAAAATTATATTTCAGTCAACAGAAGAGAAGTTTGAAGTTTTGAACTCTGCCATACAGAAAGATAATGCCCGGATCCCAGACACTTCTCCAATCATTTCAGGAGAAGAAAGCGTCTTCAAAAATGTAAGAAATTATATAGATAGTTATCCTAAACTGAAGAGGATCATATCTATCAAAAAATTGTGAATCTTGAAAAGATAACTCAAATAAAATTCGTCTGATTGAGCTAGATTCTAATCTGGACATTGAAACTGTGACTTAAATTTTCGTGCGCATAAATTCAAAGGGAGTTGTGCTGAGTCAGGCTGATTTTGCAATGTCCAAGATTGCTGCAAATGAAACATATAATGGATCTACATCAGGAAAGCGATTGATTATTTCTGTCATCTGGCAGTTGCTCCGGAATTTTATAGTCAGACTGTTGATGTTAACAGGGAGTTTGTTTCTACAGAGCATTTCTGGAAAATTACTTGGCTAAAGAATGAGAATGATGATCTCTACGATCAAAACTATAAGGATTTGTTGAGAGTCGTCTTTACATCTGGATTCCATAGGAGGAAATCATCGGATCTTGTCAGTCTGCTTTCGGGGAGGAATTTTAAAACAAGGACTTACGAAGAGGAAATTGTTTGAGGAAGAGATACATAAGTTTATAAAACGACACCAACTTCAAACGCTTCCTAATGATCATCAAAACTGCAGATTTCATCAAAACTGCAGATTTTATTTCAGCCAGTCTAGTCCGCTCACAGAACACACTTAATTTTGCATATTAATACATCTAGACTGAAAGTTGGATTAATTTTCAAGCTACTGTCATTTGAGAAAATATATGGCATTTTTTGTGTACATCATGAAAAGCGAGTTTAAAGCTCATGATCAACAATTATGCCAGGGTAAAAAGCTCAAAAACAAAAAGAAGTTAAAATTGACCTGAATAGCTGATAGGTTAAGCAGGAAGAAGAAAATTAGGAATTAAGTTTACAAAGCCAGATAGTTATTATATTAGGCTTTATAATTAAAAAATCTCTTTTATATTAAAGCAAAAAAGAAACGCCCGGACCGGGATTCGAACCCGAGTCGGAGCCTCGACAGGGCTCCATGATAGGCCTCTACACTATCCGGACACTTCGGTGTCTTTAATCGTTGTTTTTCTCGCGTTGCAAGTAAATCTTAGATGTTTTTCTAATATATTAACCATTCTGTCAAGGTTTCGATACTCTTAAATATTTTATGTCCCGCCTCCCAGACTCGAACCGGGGACATCGCGGTGCCTGCGCAGAAATGTACGGGGAAATTTCCCGCATGAGCCGAACTACAGCCGCGCACTCTACCACTGAGTTAAGGCGGGATAATGTATGCTTATTCAGTGCTGCACAAGGCTGCGCTGCTTTATTGCATCATCTTCATATATGGTGATGATATTTATGTTTTTCGCTGAATGAGAGCATCTTTTTCGTATTTTATACAATTAATTTAAAAATGTGAAGTAAAAAATGTATGAAAAGAACTATACAGTCTCTTTTGTCAATGGCAGTTTAATTTTCCCTACTTTGGTTGGTTTAAATTTTCCATTTTTATGATATAAATTTTAGATGATCCCGATAAACCCAATCTTTGGCTTATTGTTTATAAAAATTATATAAGCAATTTGTTGAAATCGGAGTTTCTCGAAATTCTCTTTACTTATATTTCATAGATTAACCAAAGCGAACATGAAATTCTCGAATAACGGTCACAAATAAATGAAAGTACCTGCAAGGTTAATAGAGGACTTGCATGCTGGATCCAAAACTCTTTGAATTTTAGTTCTTATATATAGTAAGTAACGTTTAGTCCAAGAAAGATTTCAATATTGTTTTACTCACTAAAAAACTTAAAAGCACAATTTTAGCTCTTTCAACAAGGATTGATGGTTAACTTCTTGAGTTACTTAATTTATCAAGAAGAGATTCTCTCAAATTGCAAGAAAAAAAATGATATGAAAGATTTACAGAGCTTATACTTATCCCGAAACCTATAAATATTTAAAAATGCAATGTGAGGTTCGCTTATTCAATGAGAATATAATGTTTGGGCTCGTAGCTTAGTCAGGCAGAGCGATGGACTCTTAATCCATAGGCCGGGGGTTCAAATCCCTTCGAGCCCGCTAATTTTTTTACCGAATTTTTTTCTTAATCTTTTTTCTCAAAACTTCTTTTGGCGTTTCAAAAGCTATTGATAAATTACAAAAAAGTGTAATAACCCTACATTTGAGGAAAAACAGAGAAAATTTTGTGCTCACTGTTTTCAGCAACTTGCGGACACAATCAATTTATTATTGTTTTTAGGAATGGTTTATATTGAGTTTTTTCAAAGACTAATGGAAATCTAAGCATTATATCGTTTGACAAAGTAGTAGATCAATTCATTTCAATTAGCCTAACTCTTAACTAGCGTTCTTCATTTAGCAATTTTATTCCTTTATACCTAATTTTGCGAAAAGAGCTTCGTATATGAAAAATATTAATTGCTGAAATAGGTAATTAAAAGGATTTTTCTTCAGGATATCAGTTTGCTTAATAGCTTGGAGCTTTCCTAACGTATATAAATCTGCTGATGAATTTTACACCGTGAGAATCTCAAAAATAAAATCAAGTAGGTGGATTCTAACACAGATTGCTCAGGCAACAGCAAGCTCCAAAAAGGAAAATTGCCCAATATACATGACTTCTGATTACAAATTACGAGATATATGAAAGCGAAATAGAGTGAAAAAAGGGAAAATTTAGAAGAAAAAGATTGTTGAGACTGAGACATTATCGGTTGATGCTCGTATAAAAATAATTAGTTGACTAATCGGAATTGTGGAAAAAAAGGTAAATAAGTCGTGAGAAAGATAACCTCATGTACGTTCATGTCAAATTAGAAGGAGAAATAAAAAACACCCCTTTATTTCCACTGCCCTTTGGAATCTTTTGGCTGTTTTGGAGAAATTATATATTATAGCACAGATTCTACTGAAATGAGAAGGGAAGCCTGATGCTCCTGTAAAGGAGTTCTTGTTAACTACTCTTTTTTGGTGTCAAACATAGAATATTAATTCAGATTATTGACTTCCTGGTGCAGATCTTACAAGGAAACCAACTGGGGAAAAAATTATAAGGATCATAGAGATTTCCTGAAATCCTTTATACCCTGCGCTACATTAGATAGCAAAATAGAAGCTATCTTCTGGTTGGGCCAGGAACCCAACCCGCAGTCAGGACCTATGTATTTAATCAGGTTTCCGAAACGTCTGTAATCAAGCATGAGCCTCTTTGTTATAACATCCGGGGTTTCGAGTTTCGTAACGACCTCGGGAAGATACTGCTGATCTTTCCAGACATTAGTACAGTACATTTCATTAAGTAGTCCTGCTAGACTATAAATATCAGTTCTAGCAATCCCAAGCCTCAGGAAAGAATCAGTGTCTTCAAGTACCTTTTTGTCTATCAAGTCCATATAGGAGGGAGTCCCTGCTGATTCTATTCCTATAACATTGATTGTAGAAGCCTCGCAAGCTAAACTATAATAAAGAGCAGAATGAAGGTGAATCTCCACATCAGCTCCCCACTTACTTGCTGCCTTAGAGGCATCGTTAAATGCAGAAATAATATCATTTTCATCAAAAGCAAGCTCAGGGTTCAACCCTATGCTTGGTTCATCAATGGAAACAGTTTTAATCTTAAAGTGCTTTGCAAACCTCATTGAGTTTCTGACGAAATTGTTCACGCTTTTCGCAAGAAGAGAATAGATGTCCGTGTACTGAGTACCTCCAAATTTCTTCAGGTAAAGTTCTGTAGGGCCAGTTACACAGATCCTGACATTCAAGGTCTCCCCAAACTTTTCCTTATAGGCTTTTGCAACCTTTTCTATAGCCTCAAGTTCTTCGATTCTAGCACACTCAAGTTTCACCTCAAAGGGGCTGTAACAGCAATTTGGATCCCAGATAACCTTCAAGAACTGCTCATTCATGTCCTGGTACTGAGGATAGGTAGAAACTTCCACACCTGCATCTATTTTCTGCTGGAAGGCATCGTTGATTACCTCAAAAAGTCTCTCATCTTCTGTTCTCGTTTTAAAGGCGTTTCGGATCCATTCTTTGCTAACTCCTTCAGGAAGGGGGTAGCTTCCGATATCATCGTAAATTATTTCTTCCATATCTTCTTAGTAGACCTCTGACAATTTAGCATTATGGAAAGACAGAAAATTTATAAAAAATAGAACATAGAGCTCGGCAAAACTTCATTTTTAAGAAAAAATTTTTAATTAACTTACTTATTCGTTCACTTGCTCATTCATTAGAATTATTCTCATAATTTTTTTTCTCGGCGTTGAATTCATTGATGCCTTTTGCAGTATTTTCAAGCAGCTTGAAAGCAAGATCTTGATCCGGCCAGAAAGCAAGTCCGCAATCTGGACTTGCATATTTTATGCGATCCCCGAGAACAGAAAAAGCCAATTCAAGCCTTTTTTTTATGACTTCTGGAGTCTCAACTTCAGTAACTATTTTTTGCATGTATTCCTTTTCCTTCCAGGCATTAACACCATATGTTTCATTGACAATACCTATAAGGCTTGAGATGTCGGTTCTCGATACTCCAAGCCTTATATAAGTATTTGAATCTTCCAGCACTTTTCTATTAAGGATGTCCATGTAAGAAGGAGTTGCTGCGTACTCAAACCCGATGACATTGATAGGAGTCTCACATACAATTTTATACTTCAATGGAGAATGAAGGTGAATTTCCACATCAGATCCCTGTTGCCGAGCATAAGTGGAAGCTAAGGTGAGAGCAGAAATAATGTCAGTGTCAGAAAATTGGATCTTATCGTTAATTCCAAGGCTTGGTTCATCCAGAGCTACAACTTTGATTTTGAAATTCTTCGCGGCTTTGAAAGATTGCTTTATGAAATTCTCAATATCTAGTGCCAAGATATGGTATGCATCCATAAAAACCGTTGTCCCGAATGTCTGAAGATATAGATCTGTGGGACCTGCAACACAAACTCGAGCTTCAAGAGTTTTTCCTGTCTCTTTCCTGTATTGCTTTGCAACCTCATCAATTATCTCAAGTTCAACAATTTTTGCATTATTTTCTTTCAATACATAAGGTTCATAGCAGTTCTTTACGTCTTTGATGATATCCAGAAATTGTCCAATTTTGTCTCTGAACTGGGGATAAGTGGGGATGTGTACTCCCACATCAATTTTCCTCAGGAAAGTTTCCTTTATCATTAAAAAGAGTTTTTCGTCTTCATTTCGATTTTCAGCTGCAGCCTTTACCCACTCCCTTGTAAAACCCTCAGGTGTCGGAAGGCTTCCTCCATCGATAAAAATGATATCTTGCATACCTATTATGTAGGACAGATGAAGTATTATAATTATTCCAGTCGAATACCTCACATCTTGCTGCTGGGACGAAAATTTCCTCGAGAACCGCTATTAACCAATTTTTTTTTTTTAAGCTATTTTTGCACTATAAAATAGAACAAAGTCATATGAGCCATTGTGTCCGTCGAATGAGATATTAAATTGTTTTTTTGTATGAAATCTCGTAAAAAATTTTTTTTGAATAATAACATCATCAACTATTTGAAATGTATAGCTTTGAAATTTATAACAGGACTATTTTTGAGTTTTATGGAATCAGCACTGATAGTAATCATGCCCATTTTTTCTTTCATGCTGAACAAAAATATTTTCTTCAAAAGTAAGGGGAAATATCACAACAAAAAAAATCTTCAAAAAAATGCGAGGGGTGCGATTCGAACGCACGAATTCCTACGAAAATGGGTCCTAAACCCATCGCCTTTGACCTAGCTGGGCAACCCTCGCACTAATGTTCGATTTTGTTCAACAGAAATAAGAAAAGAAGAAATTATATTTTTGTTAGAGAATTAAATGCGCCGACCGGGATTCGAACCCGGGTTTTGGGCTTGGAAGGCCCAAGTCATAGCCGCTAGACTATCAACGCGTACTGCAACACAATTAGAGGTATTTGATGCATATAATGTTTTCGCTTAATATCTTTTGTTTTGATCTCCTCCACACTATCATAAATTTTTTCCATTATTATTGAGTTTTTTATTTTAATGTGAAATTCTTTATGACATCTTGTCCGCTCATTTTTTTCAAAAATTATACGAAAAAATTTCCAAGCAATTAAGGAATCAATTTCGCAAGTTTGTCTCCAATTGACTGAAGATGCTTGTACTCACCTTTAAAAATAAAATTAGTAAAAGTTTTCATAAGTAAAAATTATTTTTAAGAAATTTTAACTCTTCAATAATTAAATGCAACGGAGTTTATCGAAATTCTCTATAGATCAATTAGTAATGACTATTCTAGAGCAAGTTTCCATCTCCACAGCTTGCTATGGAGTATTTGATTGGAATAAAGAAAAATGAAAAGAATTGAAAAATAGAGGGATTTTAATATCACCCCTTAATTTCCAGTGGAACGTTTATAAAACCCCCGGACCCCAGTATTTCCATTGGACGTTGTTTGAGGTTACGCATCACAAAATTAGGTTTATTTTATAAAGTAGCAAAATAATGTTGTATTTATTGAATTTATAGTATATATAATTATAGTCTTTAACAGTAATTCCAATCTATTATAGCTTGGAATTATTATTTCTTCATGTCTTTTCATTTAATTTTTTTCCAAAGTAATAGTCAAGATATCAAATTAAAGTTACAAAAATAATCTCTCATTTTTGAATTCATAGGTTATTATGTTTGGCAAATTTATCTATTTGATTCATTTTTTTTATCTGTTGCAAATAATATTTTTTATGATCTGATATTGTCACTACATTGAAAGTCTATTTTTCCTCCCATAAATCTCACTTAACCCTCTCCAGTAGAAACAAAGGGGTCTCTCTCTTATAATATGTTTTTTTAATCTGTTATACCTGTTCTTCATGCAAGTTACAATCAGTGAATATAAATATATGTAAAATGGTATAGAAGTCCGTTTAAAGTACACTTACTTTTTCATGTAATTTATCTGAATATAATTTTTTTTCTGAATTTGATCGATATATTTCTTTGACCACCATTGAATAGTTTCAAAATTACATTCCATAAGTATTTTAAATAAAACTGGTTTTACCTTATCTGTATGAATGATCAGGGTCTTTCTGAAAAAAAGATATTTTCCCATCTGGAAACTGCAAAATCAGAAGATACGGATTACTATCGGGTTTTAAGTTCAATGTGTACCCACCCTCATAAAATTGCAGTTGAAGCTCACAGACTCTTTATTGAGACTAACTTGGGTGATTTTGGACTTTTTGCAGGAGCTCACAGGCTGGAAAAAGAAGTAATCAGGATGTTGGGAGAACTTCTTCATGCTCCGTCTGTTGATATCTTTTCCGGAGAATCCTGTGAGAATTCAGTCAGCGGTTACCTTACAACTGGCGGTACAGAGTCCAATATCCAGGCTGTTAGGGGAATGAAAAACTTTGTAATTGCAAGAAAGAAAAAATTAATGGGACCTCCCAATATAGTAATTCCCGAATCGGCTCATTTCTCATTTGATAAGGTCGCCGATATGATGGGTATCGAAGTTAGAAGAGCTCTTTTGGATTCTGATTTTAAAGTGGATACTGCCAGTGTTGAAGGCCTGATAGATAATAGTACCATAGGGCTTGTAGGCATAGCAGGAAGCACGGAATTTGGCCAGGTAGATCCTATAGAGAAATTAGCAAGACTTGCCCTTGAAAATGAGTTTTTCCTTCATGTTGATGCAGCTTTTGGGGGCTTTGTGATCCCATTCCTTGAAAAACCATATCCTTTCGATTTCAAAATTCCTGGAGTTACTTCTATTGCAATAGATCCCCATAAAATGGGTCTTTCCACGATTCCATCAGGCGCTCTATTGTTCAGATCTCCTTCTTTTCTGGATTCTCTTAAAGTAAACACTCCATATCTTACTACAAAGTCTCAATATACTCTTACAGGCACCCGTAGTGGAGCTTCAGCTGCTGCCACCTACGCTGTCATGAAACATTTAGGTCGTGAAGGTTACGTAAAAAATGTTCAGTACTGCATGAAACTTACAATGAAAATTATTAATGAAGTTAGAAAACTTGGTTTCGAACCCCTGCTTGAGCCTATAATGAACGTAGTTGCCTTGAAAATTTCTGATCCTGACCATGTCCGCGAGCAGCTCCTCAGGAAATTTGGCTGGAATGTCTCAATAACCCGTACTCCCAGGTCTCTTCGATTGGTACTCATGCCTCATAACACGGCCCAAGATATCGAAGAATTTCTGAAGGATCTAAAAAAGGTGACATCAGAACTTTAAAATTATCAATCTTGATTTTTTTTATTTTTTCTGGTTCTTCTCTAAATTTAAAAAAATAATGAAATTAGGTCGTGTCCATAATTTGCTTAAAACTTTCTCTACATTATCCTCAAAGCAGGAAATGTATTTGTTTTTTTAGAATTGGTAAATAATTTACAGACACGATCTAATTTACTTATCGACTTTTAGCTTGGCATTGTAAAATTAATTTATATTTGCAGATTTCAATCCACTTTTATTCAAATTTATACTATTTTGAAAATTTTTTATCCCACAATTTTTGTTTTCTTCTATTTCTTTCTTAGTCAATACTTCTAATATTTTCAATGTCATGAATTTTTCCTGTCAAAATTGCACATTTGTTATAACCAAAATGAAAATCCAGTTTTTCTAACAAAAAATTGTTCTGGATATTTCAATACGCTTACTTTTGTCACAATTCTAAGTTAATTATCTTGATTTAAGATTTCTGCAGTTTTCCAACATCTATTCTTTGGTAGTGTCCGTGAATTATTAATCAATTTCGAAAAAGTGAGTACGACCACATTATTTTAGGAAAAATATATAAAAACTTTCCTAATCACAGTTTTCGATAAATCAAACCTATTATCACTTTTTTTAATGGATTATGGTACTTTAGAGTATTTCGATAAACCTCTGATTTTCACAGTCATTTATATACTATTTATAGGCATATGTCGAAATTAGGGAGCTTATCAAATACTTATATATTCATGAGCTTTGTCAAATCAAATAGCTAAAAATGGGATTAATTTTCATTTGGAATTAGTTGATTCTATCAAATTTAGGATGTAATGTTGAAGAGTATTAATTTTAGATAATTTCTTCTCCGGCTTCTATTGTCCTTATTCGAACGTTTTTGAGGAATTTATTTGCTATTTTTCCTAGATCATATAGCTCTTCCCTTTCTAAAATTCTTGTTTTCCTGAGATTTTCCTGGAGACTGTATTCCGGAATGCCCTGTTGCAGTACATAGATTACTTCCCTATTTTTTACATGTCCCAAAATCCAGGCAGCTATGCTAGAGATTTCCTCTTTGCTTCCAATAAAATCTCTGATTACAGTTGTACGGAGTTCCAGTTTCAGGCCACAGGAATCCGCGATTTTAATCGCTTCTATAACAGCTGTAGTTATCTCTCCAGGATTTTTTTTTACTGTTTTGTATTTTTTCCAGCCTACGACTTTTCCATAAAGCTCTAGATCATCTGGGGGAGCTTTTACATCGATGAAAAACTTATCAACCAATTTTCTCTTAATCAGTTCTTGTTCCATTTCCGGATAGCAACCGTTTGTGTGAATTCCGACTAAGAGCCCGAGTTCTTTTGCAAACTCTGCGAGTGGCAAAATTGCTGCCTGCATCAGAGGTTCCCCTCCAGAAAAAACAACTGCACTCACAAAGTTCCTCGATTTTTTAATCCGCTCTTTTACAAAGTCGAGTTCCACAAGGTCAGGTTCTTCCAGATAGGGATGATTCTGGCAGTAGGGGCAACGAAGGGGGCATCCCCGTAAAAAAATGGTTATTGCAGCTTTTCCTCTCCAGTCGAGGGTTGAAAGGGAAACTGTATCTGCATAGTTTACTTTCATGACAGTTACAACTTTTCACACTATTGAGTATAAAATGGTGGAGGAAACTTACTTTAGTTCCCTTTTATACTGTATCTTTTTCTGTCAAGGAGCTCCTGTCGCTTGCCTCTGTTCCAGCCCTCTACTGACTGGAGATAACCTGTGATTCTTGAGAGGTGTTGCACATTTTCAGACCTACATTTTGGACATTTGTCCAGAAGGCCGGGTGCTACATATCCCTCGTCAGTGCAAACAGTCATGTCTCTTGTAAAAGCAAAGTAACCCGTTTGGGTGTTTTTTGCTATATGCATGGCGAGCTCCTGCAGGCCCTCAGGATCTGGCTTTCCTTCTCCAAGCCAGATATGCATTATATTTCCGCCATCTACTATCGGAAAGAAAGTGTGCTCGTACATTATCCTGTCAGTTAGGGAGATATCGGCCCCAGGAGGAATATGAGTTCCATTGGTATAGTAAATAGGTAAGTCATGGGTCTCATTTAACTCTCTCTTTGCAGTTTTCAGGTCTCCTTTAATTGTGTGTTCTGCTTTTTCAGCGTATTCACTATGCAGGAGGTCTGAGACTGCAAAGCGCTGGGCTGTTGTTTCTGCCGGCGTTCTTGCAAGAGCTATTTCCATATCATTTTCCTTCGAGAGCTTCTGAGCATGCATTTTCATCTCGAACATAGCCCTGATGGCAAGCTTATACGCAGCAGGAGATTCATGGATCTCGTAGTTTGTATGGTATTGTACCATCTCATTAATTCCTATTATTCCAATAGTATACACTAGGCTGTCGAAATCCACAGCTATTTCCCCCTTTTCCCCAGTGTTCGGGTCCTTTGGACGCTGGGCTGCAAAGGGAATTCTATTTTTCTTGATCAGGCTATTCATCCATTTTTGCTTGATCTTGAAAACTTCCACCCCCCTTTTCATAAGGGTCTTAAGTTCATTGAAAAGTTTTTCATCATTATGTTCAGCTCTGTATGCTGCTCTGGGACAGTTTAAGGACAGGACCATCCATGAGCCCATTGAAAAGTGTTTTCCATCCCTAAAATGGAGTTTGTCCTCAAAATCTTTATCTTCTGTAGGATTTACAGAAAATTGATAGGCACAGCATTGATAACATGAGATTCCTTCTCCTGCTCCTCTGTAAGCGGGAAGCTGGTTATCAAAGTATGGTGTTCCGAATTTGGCAGCCAGTTCGAAGCTCATTCTGTAAAGCTCCTTATAAGTGGGAAGATCAACATGGGTCTTATTGAATTTTTCATCTTCTTCCATAAAATCAGGTTCTATGGAGATCTCTGGCTTCGGAAAGCTGAAAGGTTTGCCCCATGCATCTCCTTCAAGCATAACATCCATCAGAGCTTTGAACCCAAGACGAACTTCTTTTTCTAATTCTCCATAGGTTCTGAGGGGAGCTTGTTTGCCGTCCCAGACCTTACCCATAGCAACAATTGGAATGTTCTTCCAGAGCTTCGGAACACCTGGGGAAAGTTGCACGGATGAAAAGACAGTCTGGCCGCCTCTTGCACACATCATCTGCATCATTTCATAGACGAACATCTGCATAAGTTGCCTGATCTCAGCTTCAGACTTGCCTTCCAGATAGGGAGCAATAAAAGTTAGAAAATTATAAAAACCCTGTCCACCTGCAAAATTTGTCTGAGCTGATCCCATTGCTTTTACTGCGTGAAGAAAAGCTACTTCTGCATTTTTTGCAGGCTTTGCAACACTGGATTGGGTTCCAACTCCGTCAGGCATGAGTCCATAATAAAAGAAGTAGCGGAGGTCCCAATCCTGACAAAAAGGCCTTGTACCCATGTATTCTAGGTCATGAATGTGGAAATCCCCATTCAGGTGCAGGTCAGCAAGCTCTTTTGGCATTAGAAGGAGATTTTGTTCCTTAGACATCTTGTCGGCTTTTCTCTTGTGTGAAGTTTCTGCATTATTTAGCTGGTTTGCATTATCATTTGCCTCAAAGCCATATCCGGTATCGATTTCATAGGCATCGTAAACAGAAGCCCCGACTCTTGTCATTATATTTCTCCATTCTACATGCCCTCTGTCAAGAAGAATATTATTTACTATTTCACGGATAAGGGGGCCTGAGAGAAATTTGATATTCATCTTCTTGATGATTTTTTCAGCTTCTTTTGCTATATGAATTGCTTCTCCTTTCGTGATTGTAGGTTTATTGTAAAAGATCTCGCTTAATTTTGTTTCTTTCAGAAGCTGATTCACAATAATGTTCCTGTCCCAGTTAACCATGAAACCGTCTGTAGTCCTTACTTTTGGGAAAGGAGAGACTGAAAGCCCATCAAGTGTCTTTTGCACTTGCTGATTGTCAGATAAATGGTTATCTTTGGATAGAGGGGAGGTGGAGAGTTCATCAAGTGTCCTTTGAACTGGCCGCTTATCAGATAAATCGCTATCTGGTAAAAGAATCTCGCTTATCATTTTCTCATCCTCGTTGTTTTAAGGGTGAAATTTGCAAATTGTTTAGGTCATTCTGAAGTTTCAGACGGTTGTATCAACAAAATCCCCAGAATTTTTTCCTTGTTTACTTCTTCCCCATTGAACAACTCTTCATGGGTCAGAAAGATATCATTGATCTGTAAAACAGGCGCTGTCACTGTAAAAACTCCATTGAAACGTAGTTCTGTCAGAGCTTTCGGGGTATCCATTTCTGCTGTTTTGAAAGTCACTGAATTAGCTTTTAGAAATTTTTTTAATTTATTGCATTTCGGGCAAATTTCCATTGTATAGACGATTATTTTTGCCATGCTTTGCGCCTCTCTGATTTTTCACTACTAGTATGTCGTATACATAATGATTTTATTGTAAGTGTTTAAGGTAGGAATGCGCTGGTCCAGAGCGCTTCGCAGCAAGAGAACAAAATTTCATATGGATCACTATTAATCAGCTAATCTTTATATTTTATATATATATATATTTTCAAATATGTGTTTTTTTCAAGCATTATTCAGAAATATCGGAAAAAGGTGAAATTTCTAAAAAATACTCCTTTAAATAATTTCCCACTTTATTTAGTGAACACTCCTTTTTGTTCCAAGTAAATAATCTAAATGTTTTAGCAATTAATAATATTTTTTCACCCCAAATCTGGATATGGTAACATTCGGTATTTATCTACAAAGACGTTTCTTTGTTATCAATTTTTCCAAGTAAATAATCTAAATGGTTTAGCAGTTAATACTGTTTTTTCACCCCAGATCTGGATATGATTACGTTCGATATTTGTCTGCAAAGATGTTTCTTTCTTATCAATTTTGTTCCAAGTAAATAATCTAGATGGTCTAAGCAGTTAATAATGTTTTTTCACTCCAGATTTGGATACAATTACATTCTTTATTTGTCTACAAAGACATTTCTTTGTTATCAGGTCTGGTAATAAATTTGATGTATTCTGTTTTTTTGAAAATTGTCTTATTCGAGAGACATTTTTACGTACAGAAAGCTTATCGAGTACATGCAAGCTACTCTACAGGATACAAATACGTCTGCAATATATAATGTATTATTTCCCGAATACTTAGGTTTTTTATTATTTTCTGGATCTTGAATTGATTCAGTCGATTGCTAATTGAATTAATGGTAAATTTTAGCAACCCTAGAAAATATTAAAAAGTCTCTAAATATTTTGCAATGTATTGATAAATTAAAACTACGTCTCAGGATGATACTGTATAAATATTTCTTCTTTCGTAATTTAAGGTGTATAGTCACCAGCAATTTGATCAAGAGTCTTTATTTCCTGTCGAAGAAAATATTTTTCCCTGTTATACTCAGAGGAATTCCAAAAACAACATCGGCATCCAGCAACCCTGATATCCTTGCGGCTGCACCAATCGTGTACATAACCCTGTTGTCGATACAGAAATCTTTGGCTTTTGCAACAGCTGCACCTACAGCAATTCCCAGGTCTGCATGCTTAAACATGCAATTTGGGCCTTTAAACTCTGCTTCTACCTTTTGTCGATTCAACATCTCTGCACAGGTTTCAAAGCCACAGGCTCGGCAATCAAGACCTGCAGTTCCACTGGTTTTAACGCCTATAAGGATTGCAACTCCGGCATTTCTGAGGTTTGCAGCGTCCCTTTTCAGGAAATCGAAGCCTGCGCCCTTTTCATCTGCCAGCTTTTCCATTGTCAGGGCAAGGACTTCAATATCATCTTTTTCAACAAAGGCAGTTACGATGTCGTCTAATCCTTTGGCTTTTGGGGCAGTCCGTGCAGCCAGAAGGATACTCTTTGCAAGTGTATCAAGGATCTCGGATTCAGGATTCAGGATCATATCAAGATAATTAGATTTTTTGAGGCTTAAGCGTTTCGCAGGTTTTTAAAGGACTGTATATCTTTCTGTTTTGTCCCCATGCATTAAAAGACTCTTATGTGTTTTTTTGCATAAATCTTTTGCAAGCTTGTTGGGATCACAGTCTCACCTATGGGCGGAAAATTAATGCTGCTCTATTTTGGGCTTGAGTGTAAAGACATCTTCTTTTGTTTCAATAAACCTATGCTAAGATCCAGCCGCACATTTGTGCCTTCAAAATTGTGGCTGGTAAGTAGAATTTTTGATTTGTGATTTTTATAAAGTCGGCTTAGATAATAAAGAGTTGGTACTCCGTTCAACATCCCGGCTTTAGTGACAATAACTGAAGGTTTTTTTCAGGATTAAATCACGCTTCTGGACTTTTACGGGAACCGTACTTCTGAAAGCCCTGTCAAGAAGCTAAGGATTCCTCAGGTCTTCAGGGTATTTTTTAAGTATTTTGTAGATATCCCGGACCAAACCATCCATATAAGCTCTGATCCAGTGAGCTTCAATGAGCATTTGGACCTCTTGAGTCCTAATATTGCAAGGGAGGGATTAGGGCAGTGCCTCCTTTCTCCAGAGTATCTTGGAATTATTATATAATATTTTCTATAGTTTCTGTCGTGGGCTATGGTCTACTTCGAAATACGTGCTCTTGAGCACAAGCGTGTCTGCTTCAGGAAATTCGCTGCACTGTGTACAAGCCTTGTTTCCCGAAGGCTGAAAATCTCCTGTATAGAATAGATTTTCTCTGTGTTCGGACTCCAGGAGGATTTCAGAAGCATCAGATATATAGCCTGCGTTGAAAAAGCAAACTCTGTATACATTAGTTTATGAGTTCTCTCCATAATAAATTTCTAGTTTCATATGGCTAAGTTTCTGGAAATTTTCAGGATCAAAAGGGGATACATCCGAAATATAGTCTTTGCGAGTTTGAGGCTATCTCTCCCTAGAAGGTTGGTAAACTCTGCAGTCGGTGGGATCATGTAGACCTTCGGATTCTGGTACATCAGGTTAGGCACTGCTCACAGTGGTCAATCTGTCCACTTGAAACAAGCACTTTTTTTCGGTTCCATGTCGTTGAGAGGAGATTCGGGTATATCTCCTACTTTTATGCCATAATCGAGCAGAATTTCCCCATTTACGAGTAAACCAGAACGTCCGATTTCCCTACATCCGCCTTTAAAGGCCAGTTTCAGAATAAAAACTCCTTAACTTTATATTATGAAATCGAGATTTCATATATATACACAAATGAAGAATTTGTTTGCCTATTGCCCATCATTATTCATTGAAAGTTAGATTTAATTTTTAAGCTACTGTCATTTGAGAAAATATATGGAATTTTTGTGTACATCTGTGGAAAGTGGGATCATTTTGAGTCAATTGCAACTTTCTTGTTAATAAATGATTTTGCTTCTTACATTTGGAGAAGATCAAAAAGTTCTCAAATTAAAAAATTCCATGGCTTTTTTACGTTATAAATTCCGATGCTATTATATTTCTTCCAAGAATAGATGATAATTGAGGATTTTACATGAAAATCGTTGATTATAAGAAAATAATGATTGCAGCCGATGGCTCAGACTGCTCCAGGCTGGCTATTGACAAAGGAATAGAGCTTGCTCGATTAAGTGGGGGAACGGTTTATGCAGTCCATGTGATATCAACAGCCTACTTATTCCCTATGGATGGGGATTATTTTATGGGTATGAATCCTTATTGGGAATCGATACATGAGGCGTTGAAAAACCAAGGGCAACAGGCTTTAGATTATATAAAAGGCTTAGGAGAGGTAAAAGGAATCAATGTAGAATCTATTCTGCTTGAAGGCAATCCCTCAGAAGAGCTGATAAAGTATGCAGATAAGGAAAAAATGGATATTGTTATTATGGGCACTCTCGGAAAGACAGGATTAAATAGAATGCTCATGGGCAGCGTTGCGGGAAATCTGGTCCGGCACTCGAGGGTTCCTGTCATGGTTGTAAGTAAAAAGTATGAGCCACAAGACTGATTTAAGATAATCTATAGATAATTTCGATAAACCCCTAAATTTTGTCGGATTCTTATAGGTGGTATCTAAATGATTCATGAAAATCAGAGAGTTATCGAAATCCTCTATAACTTGTACCTCTATGTTTTGCCTTTTTTTCAGATCTGCACTAGGGATCTAAAATTAAAATTTTCTTTAGCAGAATCCTGCATTACCAGTAGGCATAATTATCAACTAACTTGTTTCAAAATATCTCAAATAAGCATTTGCTGACGGAGATAATTGGATAATTCAAAAAAAACTTTGTAGAAGTAAATCCCAAGAGCATAAAGACATTGGAGCAAGAAACAATAATGAAGGATTAGAAAAGGATAAAAGTTTTATTTTGAGATTTTTTAGCAGAACACATGAAGTCGCAACATCAGACACGGAATAAAAGTATGCCACTGCAAATTCATGAATAGAGCCTACTGTATTCCTTATAGCATGTCATTTATTAATTTAATCAGAATGGCGATTTATGTAAGAACGGAATTAAGTAACATGATTTAATCAGAGACTATGCTATGGATAATGGACAGTGGGTTATTATAAACCTTGGAAAAATGAAGTTACAAAAATCTCCACCATGGTTTTTAGCTACAGGCGCTTCTATCAACTTTTGATTGATGAGTGCCTGCAGCTGCATCATGTAATTTTTATGAATTTCTTTGATGTCAGCTTTATCATAACTTGCTTTCTCAAGTTCTGCTTTGAGTGTTTCATTATGTGCATGTAGCTCAAGCATAAATTTTTCCTTTTCTTCCAGTCGCGCATTTAACTCATTAATCATATTTGATTCAATTTGATTATTTTTTGAATCTATTTGATTCTTTTCTAATTCAGCTTGATTATTTCTTGGATTTCTATAATCTGCTCAAAGGCATAGTTTATGGCTTCGTTTTGGTTTTTGAATCCTATTTTTTCTATTTGAATCCAAATTGATATAGGTATCTACGCCTGAATTTTCTTTTTTCTTCAATTGGCATAATTCAAAAATAATCTGATAATATTAAAAAATATTCAAAAAAATCCAAGGTCAAAAATTGAATATTATAGTATTCAACTTGTTAATCAGTTGTAAAAATAATCAAAATATTGAAATAAATAAAATGATCATTGTTTAAACTTGAAAGACTCTCATTATATGTGCATTGTTGTACAAAAAAATCATTACTAATGAGTGTGAAAAACATAGGGTGCAACAATGCTTAATTAAAAAAATCAAATTATTATAAAACAGGTATCTCCTCTTTTATTGATTTAAAATTGTTATCAAACGGATGCATTAGATTTTACCTATGCGTTCGAAATCGACGCGCAATTCCAGGAGATAATCATAGTTTTGAACTCAAATATTTACATTATTATCAAAAATATCATAGAACTGTATTTCGTCACATGTTAATTCTTGTCAATAGAATGTTTCTGGGAGACTAACTGCATACAAATAAACAACCATTATACGCTGTAGTGTAAGAAGTTCTTTAAAATCCATCGGAGTTGAGAATGCATGGAGAGAAAGGGAGTAATATGTCTATTAGTTTTTGGCATTGCACTAATTATCACTTTAAACCTCGTTGCTTTTGGTTCTTCTGAAACGTCGATGGCTAATACAACCATCTCAGAATATGAGAAGGCCTTCGACCCCGGGAGCATGAACCTCTCAGTAAAACCTGGTGACGATTTCTATGAGTATGCTAATGGAGCTTGGATAAAAAGCCATCCAGTGCCTGCGGATAAATCACGATATGGAGAGTTTGAGATAGTAAATGACAGGACCTACGACCGCGTTAAAAAGATCGTGGAGAGTACAGCCAACAATACATCTGTCCCTGAGGGAAGCCTAGAGCAGAAGATCGGTAAGTTCTACTTTGTGGGAATGGATAATGCTACTCTGGAAAAGCAGCGTCTGAATTCCATCAAAGACGAGCTGAAGATGATAGACAATATCTCCAACGCCTCCGATGTCCAGGCTGTATCGATGCAAATGATGGACTATGGTATGGATCCCTTCTTTTCAATGTATGCCGAACCCAATAAAAAGAATAGCAAGATCATGATAGCTACTCTCACTCAGGGAGGTCTAGGCCTCCCAGATAGAGATTTCTATTTCAGGCAGTACGATGACTCTATCCATATCAGAGAGCAGTACCTAACTCACGTTGGAAAAATGTTCGTCTTTCTCGGTGATAGCCCAGAGATCGCTGAGAGTAATGCCAGAACCGTCATGAAGATAGAGCCCAGGATAGCCAACGCATCCTTCACCAACGTGGACGACAAAGATGAGGTCAAAACATATAACAAGATGAGCCTTGAGGAGCTTCAGGCCTTTGCCCCAGGCATGAATTGGTCTCGCATCTTCCATGTTCTAGGTCGGCCAGACATAGATGAGGTTAACGTCAGAAATCCCTCCTTCTTCAAGGAGCTAAGCACCGCTCTGCAGGAAGAGAGGTAGCTGACTGGAAAATTTTCTTGCGTTGGAAGCTGATATTAGCCACATCTCCCTATCTCAGCTCCGACCTAGAGAAGGAACACTTTAATTTCTATGAGAAAAAACTCAATGGCCAGCAGGAGATGAAGCCCCGTTGGAAGAGGGTCCTTGATGCAGAATATAAGGCTATAGGTGAGGACATAGGCCGTGTTTATGTGGAAAGATATTTCGACTCAAGCTCGAAAGCAAGGATGCAGGAGATGGTATCTAACTTAAAGAAAGCTTTCATGGACAGAATTAAAAACTTGACCTGGATGGAGCCTGAAACCAAGAAAAAAGCTATCATGAAGCTTGATGTCTTGGATGTTCAGGTAGGGTACCCCGACGAATGGCTGAATCATTCAGAGCTTGAAGTGAAGAATGATTCATATGTCATGAACGTCCTTCGAGCCTCTAAATTTAAGTTCCATCACGGTCCAGAGGGCTTGGACAGGATAAACAAGCCCGTAGATCGTAAGCTATGGGACGAGCTGAGCCCCCAGGATACTAACGCTTATGCTGACTTTAATAAGGTCCTTGTAGTCTTTCCAGCGGGCATTCTTCAGTCTCCCTTTTTCTTCAACAATGATGCCGATGATGCCGTCAACTCCGGCGCCATAGGTGCTATTATAGGACACGAGATGACTCACCATTTCGATAGCCAGGGAAGGAAGTTCGATTTCAGTGGAAATTTGACTGATTGGTGGACACCAAAGGATGCTGATAGCTTTAACAAGAGCACGGAGGTTTTGGTGGCCGAGTACAACAGACTCGAGATCCTTCCTGGTCTACGTGTCAACGGTAACCTGACCTTGCAGGAGAACATAGCAGACTTCGGCGGATTGACCATGGCCTACCAAGCTTATAAGCTTTCATTGCAAGGAGATCAGAAGATGATTGATGGATTTACTGGTGATCAGAGGTTTTTCTTAAGCTTTGCCCAGATGTGGAGGGAATCTGACATGAACGAATTCCTGAGGACGCGAGCACTGACTGATCCTCACTCTCCATGCAGGTTTAGGGTCAACGGTGTTGTTTTCAATATGCCTGAGTTTTACAAGGCGTTTCCTAGTGTAAAGCCAGTGGATAAACTCTACAGGCCAGAGATCGAGAGGCCTGTGATTTGGTAGGGTGATCATAGGAAGCCTTTTTTTGCTTGTGATGGCATTTTATCATTTTTTTTCGAATAGCTGTTTTGCTAACTAAGATGTCGTTCTTATAATTCCACTCTATAAATTTTAGATAGTTCAACAAATGATATTCATATTAATTATGTTTTAATATATTTAAAAACATATTTTTCCTGTAGCAAAGTTTACTTTGTAGAGTGAAGTGTTATCCATTCATATTTTTGTAGTTCTTTTTCATAATTAATATCTGAATAAACACCAGATATCATATACCACAAAATGAAATTGTTTGGATTAATGTTATATATAAAAATAGATCTTCTAGGTTCTAAACTCACTCGTTATTGATCTTGTTTTAACCAGGCTGAATAGTTATTATTGTAAATTTATCTTGATAGTGTAAGCAAAATAAGGAAACTAATCATCTCATAAATCGCCTAACTAAGTTATTCTACATATTATAAGTTAATAATGATAGGTGCATAATTATAATTGTAAATATAGTAACTGATAGGCCACTCATAGGCTCAAATTAAGGTTCTCATTCGATAGTAATATGAAGTGCAGCCCCTAAGACATCGAGCTTAGAGTCTCTAAAATGGTTTAAATGGGATGTGTGGGCTAAGGGGTTTTGGATCACATATTTGGTAGATTGTTTTGGTGACCGTGGTTGAGATTGTGATGGAGATCACGAAATAGAAAACGACTGTTTATGTGGATTTGTAGGCTGTAGTAATTTATTTGATGATTTTTTCGCCAATTATGATATTTTTATACTAATTATCAGATAAATATCAGTATTATTTGATACTTTTTTTGAGCAAATTAAATCAAGTTTGGTATTTATTTGTCAAATTGTACCTAAAATTGGCATTTATTTGAGAATTAATTTTGATGGCTATTGGGAAATTGGAACTGGTTTTAAGAATCAAAGGGGTCTATTTAAGTAAGGAATTCAAGAAAAAGCAGTTTAATAGCAAGAATTATAGACTGGTGTGAGCTTCTGTATGTCAACTTTCATTTACCATTTTTTTGTATGAATAATTACTTTCTCATCTGAAAAATTATTGAAGTTCAGAAATGTATAATTCAACATAGAAGAGATTTGATATTAAAATAACTGCTTATATTTATTTTGACGCACTCTCTTCATTCCGTGGAGTACATTTTTGTGAAGTATTGGATAAGTGGTTTTTTGGGATAGATTGCTGCTAGGTGATAGTAGATGAGAACGTAAGTTATACTAAGTTCTTAACTTATTTACTATCTTTAATGTATAGGATTATTCTATCTTTATATTCATTCGATATTTTTTTTCCTTAAACAACGAATAATATTAGATTGGGAGAAAATGGAAACAAATAAGCAAAAAGCGATAGTCTTACTAATTGTAGTTATTCTAATAGCATGCATACCCCTGGGAGTAGCAGCTCCTGTAGGGATATCCGAGTCCGCAGTAGTCGAAGCCACAAAAAGTTGGATTGGAGTTGACTCCGTACATGGCGGCGATGACAGATCGGGCATTGATTGCTCTCATTTAGTATATCAAGTATACAAACAAGTCGGAGCCAAAAGTATAGTATTCCAAACTGTGCCTAATATGAAAAGAAATACAAATTATGTTAACATAAGCTCTCCAACTCCTGGAGATGTAATCTTTTGGGAAAAGAATGTCATTAAAAACAACAAAAAGTATTGGCTTTCCGATCATGTAGGAATATACATAGGAAACGGGCAATTTATACACACATCTTATGACACAAAAAAAGTTGCTATAGATAATACCACTGGTTTATATCAAGATGGAATACCATACTTTGCAAGATGGTCACATACTTAAGAGAATTCCGATTTACCTTGAATTTTTTTCTTCGCAGGAATTATGTCCAAATCTTTTCCGCAAATTTTGACCTTACTTTTTTCTTCCCGTTCATTATTCTTTTATTTCAAATATAGCTCCTGCTATCCTTATAATATTTATTTTATTTTCAATATCATCAATGGATAGCATTTATTTTAGTAAGATCTATGCTTTTTCTTTTAAATCAGTGCAAAAATGCTCTTGCAATCTTGTCTGAAACTAAGAAAATATGCAGGTTTAGTCACAAAAACTATGTATTATCTCAACATAAATTCTGAGTTGCTATTTCATTCACTAGTACCTTAAATCACAAACTGAAAAGTATAGCAAAACGCATACTCATTTAATTTTTAGCAAACAAGTCTGTTACACTCCAATTTGCTTTTATGTTTGCAAGCAGATACTAAATGTTGTCTCATTTTTATGATTATGATATTGGCTGCCCACTGCTTGGAATATAGGTACCCTAGCTTATAGTCGTAAATATAGTAAGGAATAGGGCAGTGATAAGCTCGTGGTAAGGATCTCATTCGATAGCAGTGGGTAACGCTAGCCATCAAAAAATAGATCCTAGATTCGCTAAAGTGATTTACGTGGGCTTTGAGGGATATTTGATAGCTGGAACTCTCACTATACCTAATATCAACAGCAATGTCGTTAGGCCTAAAATAAATTGAGAATCATATCTTTGGGCATATAACCCTGCCGCAATTTCACGCATGACTATTAAAATTGTAACATTGGTTACATATGTAATTCTAACTTCTTCATGTACACGATAATCAACAAAAGTCTTGAAAAGGTCGATAAGAACAAAAACTGTGAGGACATCGGATACTATATGACTAAAGCCCCCCAAGAGTCTCAAATATAATTGATTTGATATTAAGGAGGATATTTGCCACTCCCACAAGTAGTGCCAATAGCAATACATAAAGAATGATAATAGTAACTAAATTAATTATCATTTTAAATATTTTAAGCTGATCTATCATAAATATATTATAATTAGCTCTCATTTGACTCCCTTCCATAGAAAAGATGATGATTTCTTTAATTTCAGATATGTAAATATTTTATCAAAATATGTAAAATTGAGTATAATCTATTAAAGGCAATTTTTGTCCTTAATTTGATATACTTTTTGTGTATACTTTTGTGCATATGTTTAGGCACAAAAAACGGTGTATGAATCCTGATGAAAATCTAATAAAATAATGATTGTATATTTTTAAATAAAACAGAGAAGCAAGAAATAGAGCAGTGTTACAAATTTGCTGTAACTTTAAAGTTAAGTTTTTTGTATAATGTATGTTTTAAATATATAAAAATTTCAATTTATTAAAGAAAATAGCAAAAGGGATACTTGAATGAAAGAGAATTCACAAATTGTAATTACAATTAGCCGCCAGCTAGGAAGTGGGGGAGCGTATATAGGGCAGCAACTGGCAAAAAAATTGAATATTTCATATTTGGATCACGAAATCATTAGACTGGCTGCTAAAAAGCTCTCAGTATTAGAAGATGAGTTGGAACCACATGATGAAAGAATACTGTCTTTTTGGGAATCTTTTTTTCAATCAAAAGGATATATTGGCCCCGATGTGTATATACCACCACATATTTTTGTTCCAACAGAGAGGGAGCTTTTTGAAGCCGAAGCAGAAATAATAAAACGCATTGCTAATGATCGTTCAGCGGTAATTATAGGAAGATGTGGCTCTTATATCTTGCGTGCCTGCCCGAATCATACCAGCATATTTTTACATGCGGATATTGAGTTCCGTAAGGGACGTATTGAAAAGTTATATAATGTTTCGCAGGAAGCTTCCAGTAAAAGAATTGCTGAAAGCGATAGTGAAAGATCTCGTTATCACTATAAGCTTACTGGAAAGGAATGGACTGATGCAAGGCAGTATGACCTTTCAATAGATACAAGTAAAATAGGAGTAGATAATAGTGTGCAGCTTATTTTGCAATACCTTGAATTAGTTTAATAGATATACCAATTCTGTTTTTAGTGTCTCAAAAAAAGAGACTTTTTATTATTTTCTGGTCTTCTTTTTTTTCGGTAGTGTACTAAAAATCCTGTAAAATCATTAGCTTCAAAAAACTTATTTTATCGAAAACTCGATAAACTGCTAAAACACAAAGAATAGCTACGTTTGATTATTCACTTTTTGAAATACGAGATTTCAGACGAATACAAAATGAGAGATATTCAAAATCCAAGGCAAGTAAAGAAGGCAGTCATTGAAAAAGCACAATAAAATGCGTAAAATCACAAATAATTTAGCAGGAACTCGGCTAGTTTGGTATGAACTAAACGACTACTAGGGTGGTTACAATACTGGATGAGGTGATGGCTACAAATAGGCTATTTAAATAAGAATGCACATGTTTTACCACAAAAACTGTGCATCAGTAAAATCAAGAAATCCTGTTTTGTAATGGAAGAAAAGGGTGAAGAACAGTCATTTTTACAAAACTTATAGTACACTGCCAAAAATAAAGGTAGCTTAAAGTATAAACTCAGTTAGTTATAATTACCATTTCTCTGAAAGATTTTTATCCCAAAGCAAGCTGCTGGGGATTTGACTTAAATAAGTTGCAACGACTGCAACAATAAAGTTAATTCAACAATGTCAAGTTATGCGAATCCAGTGATTACCTATTTAGAAGGCACTATAAAATCAAGGTATACAGGTAGATTGCTTGGCTAATTAAATTACCCCAATACGTGGACTGACCATTCGCAGATATATCAGCTCGGTCTTTTTCATTCTTCAGGTAGAATAAAAAAAGCATCATGTGCTCTTGATTCAATGAAAATTAGCTTATTTATTTTAGGAGCCCGCTCGGTTTTGTCTTAACGACATATTCTTGATGATGAAATGTTCGCAGAAGCTACCAAATTGACCCAGAAATTTTAAAGACTACTTTGTGTTCTGAGATAAACTCGCCAGTGTTTTGAATAAGCTTCTGAGAGTACCATCTCCACCCAAGTAGAGTCTGAAAAAGGAATTAACATAGGAAAAAATTCAATCAAATAAAAAAAGTAAAAAAAGAAATTAATTTATGATGACGAATGCGTTTCGATTAGCGAGGGTTTTGTTCGCTTCCACGTCCACGTTCATCCATTCCACGATGTCCATCTCCACCGCGTTCACAATAGCAGCCATAGCTACCATAGCAGCCATAGCCTGGATATCCAATATCGTATGCGCCAACTGCTGGAACTGCATCAATTGCTGGAACTACGCCAATACCGTATTCAATGTAGGGAGCTATGCCAATACCGTATCCAATGTAGGGAGCTATGCCAATACCGTATCCAATGTAGGGAGCTATGCCAATACCGTATCCAGGACCATATCCACCCCAGCCACCGCCGAAGCCACTATAACCCGCCGCCGCCATGTGCGCTCGCCGCCACTGCTGTCAATGACACTCCAAAAAGGACTGACATCAAAATAGCCAGTATCTGTTTCATTCTACTAGATGTTTGTTTCAACATTTATTTCTCATTCGAATACTCCGCAGCTTGCTGCGGGGATGGAAACTTCCCCCCGTAACCGTTGTTAAATAACTGATTTATGTCCTTAATCACCTTTTGCTGTAGATGGAATTAAGACATGCAAA
>Ga0326728_10006471_pt1 | contig 31480 bp, 19 predicted proteins | sample MB3enrmetagenome_FD_207602 | JGI IMG/M metagenome (GOLD analysis project Ga0326728, IMG submission 207602) | Lab enriched peat soil microbial communities from McLean, Ithaca, NY, United States - MB31MN | ecosystem: Environmental > Terrestrial > Soil > Wetlands > Peat | place: USA: New York...
CGGCCGGAACTTATGCGGTGGTGGTGACCAATCCTGCGCCGGGAGGCGGGGCATCGAATTCGGTGAACTTCGCCGTCACGGCCAACAACCCCGTGCCGAGCATCACCAGCCTTTCCCCGGCATCGGCCACGGCGGGGGCTGCGGCGCAGACCCTGACCATCAATGGGACGAACTTCCTCACCACCTCGACGGTCACTTACAACGGGGCGGCCCACACTCCGACCTTTGTGGGCTCGACGCAGTTGACGATCACCCTGAGCGCGAGCGACCAGGCCACGGCAGGAACCTACGCCGTGGTGGTGACCAATCCTGCGCCGGGAGGTGGGGCATCGAACTCAGTGAACTTCACCGTCACGGCCAATAACCCCGTGCCGAGCATCACCAGCCTTTCCCCGACGTCGGCCAATGCGGGGGCCGCGGCGCAGACCCTGACCATCAATGGGACGAACTTCCTCACCACCTCGACGGTCACTTACAACGGGGCAGCCCACACTCCGACCTTTGTGAGCTCGACGCAGTTGACGATCACCCTGAGCGCGAGCGACCAGGCCACGGCAGGAACCTATGCTGTGGTGGTGACCAATCCTGCGCCGGGAGGTGGACCATCGAACTCGGTGAACTTCACCGTAAACAATCTCGTGCCGAGCATCACCAGCCTTTCCCCGACGTCGGCCAATGCGGGGGCCGCGGCGCAGACCCTGACCATCAATGGGACGAACTTCCTCACCACCTCGACGGTCACTTACAACGGGGCGGCCCACACTCCGACCTTTGTGGGCTCGACGCAGTTGACGATCACCCTGAGCACGAGCGACCAGGCCACGGCAGGAACCTATGCGGTGGTGGTGACCAATCCTGCGCCGGGAGGTGGCGCATCGAACTCGGTGAACTTCACCGTAAACAATCTCGTGCCGAGCATCACCAGCCTTTCCCCGACATCGGCGACGGCAGGGGCCGCGGCGCAGACACTGACCATCAATGGAACGAACTTCGTCAGCACCTCGACGGTAACCTACAACGGAGTGAGCCACACCGCGACATTTGTGAACGCGGGACAGTTAACGATTGCCTTGAGTAGCGGGGACCAGGCCACGGCAGGAACCTACGCCGTGGTGGTGACCAATCCTGCGCCGGGAGGTGGGGCATCGAACTCGGTGAACTTCACCGTTAACAATCTCGTGCCGAGCATCACCAGCCTTTCTCCGACATCGGCGACGGCAGGGGCCGCGGCGCAAGCCCTGACCATCAATGGGACGAACTTCCTCACCACCTCGACGGTCACTTACAACGGGGCGGCCCACACTCCGACCTTCGTGAGCTCGACGCAGTTGACAATCACCCTGAGCGCGAGCGACCAGGCCACGGCAGGAACCTACGCTGTGGTCGTGACCAATCCTGCGCCGGGAGGTGGGGCATCGAACTCAGTGAACTTCACCGTTAACAATCTCGTGCCGAGCATCACCAGCCTTTCCCCAACGTCGGCCAATGCAGGGGCAGCGGCGCAAACCCTGACCATCAAGGGGACGAACTTCCTCACCACCTCGACGGTCACTTACAACGGGGCGGCCCACACTCCGACCTTTGTGAGCTCGACGCAGTTGACGATCACCCTGAGCGCGAGCGACCAGGCCACGGCGGGAACCTATGCCGTGGTGGTGACCAATCCTTCGCCGGGAGGTGGGGCATCGAACTCGGTGAACTTCACCGTCACGGCCAACAACCCCGTGCCGAGCATCACCAGCCTCTCCCCGACGTCGTCCAATGCGGGGGCCGCGGCGCAGACCCTGACCATCAATGGGACGAACTTCCTCACCACCTCGACGGTCACCTACAACGGGGCGGCCCACACTGCGACCTTTGTGAGCTCGACGCAGTTGACGATCACCCTGAGCGCGGGCGACCAGGCCACGGCAGGGACCTACGCCGTGGTGGTGACCAATCCTGCGCCGGGAGGTGGCGCATCGAATTCGGTGAACTTCACCGTCACGGCTCCTATCGCTGGTCTTTCGCCTACGAGCTTCAACTTTGGTAGCCTATACGCTACGACGAGCAGTTCGCCTGAGAACTTTACCCTAAACAACACGGGCAATGCGACCCTGAGTATCACCAGCATTGGGTTCACGGGTACCAATCCTGGTGACTTTAGTCAGAACACGACATGCGGCACCACGCTGGCGGCGAGTACCACTTGCACGATTGCTGTGGTCTTCACACCGGCCGCCAGCGGGAGCCGTAGCGGGACACTGGTTGTCACTGACAACAGCAATAACGTTCCGGGCAGCACGCAATCCGCGACCCTGACCGGCACGGGGCTCCACGATGTGGTTCTAACTTGGACCGCCAGCCCGACCTCTGGGATATTGGGCTATGATGTTTACCGGGGAACGACTTCAGGGGGAGAGAGCACGACGCCCATCGCTACGGAAGTAGCCGCAGCGTGCACGACGCTCGCACCTTGCATGTATGTGGATACGGCGGTGGTCGCCGGGACAACGTACTACTATTATGTTACCGCCGTGGCTTCGAATGGCACCACTCAGAGTTCGGACTCGAACGAAGCTTCTGCGACCGTGCCCACACCCTGACCTAGATTTCTCGGTACGCAACAACAGCGCATTGAGAAATCCGGGTCAGATACCGCCGGACTCATTCCACGCGCTCCCGCAGTTACATTGCGCGAGAGTGACAGAATTACCGAGCGCGGCTAGGGTCGATGCAGGATTCGGGGCCTCCTGTCCGAAGATTTCTTTCTGAAGAACCGCGTTAACGAGAGCATCGGCTACATGAGGCGATGCCAGCCAAAGAGAAACCACCTCCGATCGGCTCGCCGGAGCGGCATCCCATTCGCCCGATTTCCATCCTGGATGAGGTGCATCGTCGGCGGGCGGTGGCTCCTCATGCCAGGACGCCAATTTTCGTCCGATCCACGTGACAGCTTCTGCACAAGGCAGGTAACACCATCCTGTAATGCGGGGATTGACAAGGGCGTGAGTCGCTTGGACAGCCCGTAGTCCCGATGTCCAACATGCGCCCTTCTCCTCTCTCGGGCCGTCGCGGACTGCTCTTGTGAATCACGGGGCGATTTCGCCGTAACAAAATGAAGATGGCATCCCTTTTTAGCTCCCAGATGATTAGGTCCAAGGGCGGGCCTCTCATACCCGGCCACACTGGGTCACCGGATTGCTCTTTCGATCTAAGATTACTTGCGGGAATACTTCAAGGGAACAACGGCGGGGGACGGTCTAAGTTGGGGGGATGGGGCGTCGACCGAAGCCGACGCCCTCAGCGTGAATCACGAGCGGAGTGAAACCTGAAAATAGTGGGCCCTAAAGGACTGGCCGAAGCAAGCGTCGGCGGAAGACGATAGCCAGACCAAGCAAGCCCAACATGTCAGCACCGAACAGAATCACGGCGGAGGATTCTGGCGTGTAGACTAAGAATTCCTGCGGCGGTGAACTTGGGCAAGGGCTGCCACTGCATGTTGGATCACCAGAATTTGGCGTGAGGATCTCCCAACCCGAACTGTTATAGGTACCCTCGCCCTCGGCTTCGCTGATCAATAGCAGCGTCTGCGCGTACTCGGAACTAGTTCCGTTTGCACTCAAGTAGGTGAGCGGGTTAGTTGGATCCATGTATGTGTTATTTGCTCCATACGTCAGATCCCATATTGCGAACGAAATCTCGGTCTGCATGGTTGTGTTCTTGGGGTTCGCCAACAATTGCGAGCCCAGCCACGCCACTTCGTTATACAGCGACGAATTGTTTCCAAACATCGGCGAACCAGAACTGCCCACTGCCGCCACGTTCGTGACATTGGCGGTCCATGACTCATTGACGTAACTATTGTTGGACCAGTCGTCGCATATCACAGATGTGTTGGCCACGCCACCGACCGTGGCAGTATACGGGTCGACATAGACGTCACCAAGCGTAGCGCCATCCCCTACGCCCGTGAGTGTTACCGACGTCGTCTGCGCCAGGGACGCAGACGCGAAAAAGAGAACTGCTACCACCGTCAAGTACCAATACTTCCGCAACAGGCTATTCATCATCTTGTATCTCCGCTCCAAAGTGAAATTTTGTCGCCCCACTCTGTGCCCACTCCAGAGCACCTACCCATTCAACCTGAGTTACGTCGGCAATCAGCAAACTAGGTTAACGACCGACCGGAGTGAACCGCGCACCTCAAAAAACCAACTTCAACTCTACTACTAACCACCGACGCTTCCCTTCAATGCTTCAACTTTAAAGAACTTGCAAAGTGTTGTCAATGCGACCAAAGGGCAATCGGCTTGCTCTAAAGTAGGGTCAGCACCCAGTCAATGGCTTGGGTCTAAAAACGCCCTGGTCTGGCGGTCAGCAACGTTGCCTGGCCAAACCAGACAATACCCTGCACTTTGAGCCCATTGACAAGGGGGTGGTATGCCTTACTATATCGACGTGCAGGGGTCTGCAGCCGACGCGAGTTTTTCGAATCCCGGTTGTCGTACTCAGGCTCTCAGCCGCAGGCAAGGCAGGCTCCTGGGATGGGGATGAGGGTCGTTCGGATGCCGGCCTTAGGTGCCTATGATTGTTATAGATAAAGGGGATTTCACTTCCCAAGTCTTACCCTGGCGGAGAGTTCCATTGAATTCATACCAGTGCAACAATGGGCCGAGAAGTGATACGCTATAAGTCGACGCGACGAGGGGATCCTTAGGTCATGAAACACAAAGATAGCAAGAAACTGTGCCTGCTATTCCTGGGGCTGATACTGCTCAGCGGCTGTACGTTTGACCCGAACAAAAGAAAGCTCAATTACCTGCACAGTGGAGAAGACTACGCAAGACAGCACAAATACCGAGAAGCCGCAATCCAATATCGCAATGCGATTCAGATCGATCCTAAATTCGCCGAGGGGCATTATCAGCTCGCGATCGCCTACCTGAGCTCGAACGACGTGGAAGCTGCCTACCGTGAGTTTCAGGAGGCAGTGTCGCTGGATCCGACCAACTCTGACGCCCAACTCCAACTTGCTACCCTGCAAATCGCGCACCGGCAGTACGACCAAGCCCAGGCGGCAGCCGAAAGAGTCCTTGCGGCCGACCCGAAGAATTCCCGGGCACACGCGGTTCTGGCGGAAAAATATGTGGCCACGCGCGAAATGGACAAAGCCATCCAGGAGATGCAGAAAGCCCTGGAGTTGGGTACCCCGCGGGTCGAAGCCTTGGATGCTTTGGGGGCTATGTATCTCGCTGCCGGCCAGCCGGATGCGGCAGAGGCTGCTTACAGGAAGGCGATTGAACTAAACCCGCAGTCTGTCCAGGCACACGTGGCGCTCGCCGAGTTTTATCTCGCTCAGCGAAAGATGCCGGAAGCTGAGACGGCGATGCGCGCGGCCTGCGATGCAGATCCGCACGCTGTACCTCCCCGGATATTCATGATCCGAATCTACGAGTTGACGGGGAGGCTGCCGGAGGCCGAGAAAGCCTCCGCGGAGCTGAAAACCCTCGCGCCGGATGACCCCCAGGCCTATCAAGCCTTGGGGCATTTCTATCTTTCCACGGGCCAGAAAGAAAAAGCCGTAACCGAGTTCCAATCCCTGCTGGCCTCGAAGCCCAAGGACCTTTCCCTTAAAAGCCAACTGGTGGAAACCCTGATCGACTTGAACAGAATCCCAGAGGCCAGCACCCTGAACCAGCAGATCCTGAGTGCCAACCCCGCCGACTCACAAGGGCTGTCAGCGGGCGGCCGAATTCTTATTGCCCAAGGGCGATACCAGGAGGCCCAGGAAGTGCTCCAGAAAGCCGTGAAGTCTGATCCCACGGCCGCCGGCAGTTACTATTATTTGGGTGTCGCTCAAAGGTCTCTGGGCGATGCCGATTTGGCCAAAACCTCCTTCGCACGCGCTCTCGAACTCAATCCGCAGATGGCCGATGCCGCCGTAGCTCTGGCGAGGCTGGATGTCCGGAGCGGGTACTATGACGAGGCTCTGCGCTTGGCCGGCGACGCGCTCAAGGTCAACCCAAACTTATCTTCAGCCTACCTCGCCAACGCGGAAGCTTGGCAAGGAAAAGGAGACAAGCGGCAGGCAGAGGCGATGCTCCAGGCAGCCCTGGAGCGTGATCCGGTTTCCCTCCCCGCACTCGCGACCTTGTTGAATTTTTCACAGAGGCAAGGAAAGACCCAGGAGGCGGTTACGCGGATTGCGAATTTGATCCCACAACACCCGCAGATTGCCGGCCTTCATTTCTTGCTAGGATTAGGCTATTTCAACCTGAAGGATGTGGGGAAGGCGGAGGCCAGCGTCCGTCAAGCCCTTGCTCTCGACCCGAAAACCCCGGACGCCCACACACTGCTGGCTGATATCCATCTGACCAAAGGTGAGGTGGACCAAGCTAAAACGGAATTCCGCGCGGCCATTGAGGCTGACCCGCGGAACACTGCGAATTACTTGGCGCTGGAGTACCAATACGAGAAAGAGGGCAACTGGGAAGAGGCCAAGAAACTCTGTGAAAGGGCCCATCAAGTTGATTCTGCCTCGCCTGTGGTGGCGGACCAACTCGCCGCCCTTTATCTCGATCACGGTGGCGACGTGAACGTGGCGCTCCCACTGGCGCAGATGGCCAAGCAGAAGATGCCGGACTCCCCCCTTGCCGCCGATACCCTCGGATGGGCTTACTACAAACTCGGCTCGGCGGAGCCAGCGATCACGGAATTAAAGGAGGGCGTCCAGAAAGCTCCCGCCAACCCCAGCTTTCGATACCACCTGGGGATGGCCTACATGGCGGCCGGCCATTCGGAATTGGCCCGAGAGGCTCTGCAGAAGGTGCTTAAAGACAATCCTAATTTCCCGCAGGCTGCGGACGCTGCCGCCGCCCTGCAAAAAATGTCGAAAAAGCATCCGTAGACTCGGGTGAGGATGCTCGAGCGATTGCGGAAAGTGAGGGGAAACCACTCGGGGGGCACCGCACCAAGAATGAGCCTTCCCTCAGGGGGAGCCGTTTTCGGGACGCGAGGGCATTCTTCCGATTTCTTCTTGCACCGACTCCCCTCGGGCTCAGAGGGACGAAGCCCTCCCCTCTGATTGTGAAATACGAATGCCGGGGCACCCTACAGTCTGTCGCCGACCGGCAAGGGGTGCTCGATTCCCGAAAAGCCGACGCGAGGGGACTCCTATTAGGTCTTTTCGCCACGCACCGAGGCGTAACCCGCTGTGGCAATGGCGATCAGGAAGAACAAAAGCGCTCCCTTATAGAAACTCATGTACCAAAGGGTTCTTCCCTGCTGAACCACGCTGGGGGTCAGTATTCCGAAAATGTTCAATGCCCGCAGACCCAAAGCGATCAGAGAGCTGAGCAAACCCAGCCAATAGCTCACCGTGACGATTTGTTTTTCCACGAGATGTCTCCTTTCCGTGCAAGATGGGACCCTTACAATGGGATTCATGCTATGTCTGGAAATGCGCCATGTCAATACAAATCAAGGTAATCTCATTGCCTGTTAACATTTAAATTAACGTTATTGCCACAGAGCGGTAATATCTTGTCGGCGAATTCGGCAATAAGGGTTCCAGACCGATCATCGCTTAAAATACAGGCAGAGGAAACCATGGATTCGAACAAAGGGATCGTTGCAACGAGTGAAATACTGGCTGCTTTCCAGTCCAAGATCGAGGCGAAGACAGCCCAGGTAGGCATCATCGGGCCTGCCCCCCGCACTTCGGTTCGCTCGAAACGGATTTGCGGCGTCAGGCTTTGACCTCGATCCCACCAAGGTGACCATGCTTCACCGTGGCGAGAGTTATATTCGTCATATTTCCCGAACAGTGATTGCAGAGTATATACAGGAGAAACGCTTCAGGGCCGCAGCAGATTTTTCTCACCTGCGGGAAATGGATGCTATCGCGCTTGGCGAAAGTCGATAGTGGCGGGAGCAGCGAGGCGGGCCATGGGACCTCCTTATCGGCATGAAGCCTCACGCAGAGCGCCGGTTTCAAGGGCGATTGGCGAGTCCTCAAAAACCGTTCCGACCTTCAGCGAGAATTGTGGGCTCGGGTGCTTTTCATAGCTTTTCCAGCGCCGCGCTTTCGCCATGTAGGTTACATGATCGGAACCGCACGTCGGGCAATGCACGATGCCATCGGGCCAGCGAGCTTCAATCATGAACTTGTGGCAGTTCTCGTAATCGCCAAAGAGTTTTACTGCTTCCAAGAGTGATTTCGGACTATCATTGGTGTTCATGATGGTTAGCATAGTACCTTTCCATGATAGACCGGAGACATAAGGAGCCGATCATGGAAACCAAATCAAGACGGAGCAGATGGGTGCTCAACGCACCACTTTTCAGCGCCGCCACGGCCCTGAGTATCTTCTGTCTTGGCGCATCCCTTAATGCACAGCAAAACGCCCCCGACATGCCCATGCAAGCGAGATATGAAGACGGCGCCGAATTCCGTTGGCTGAACAAGAACGTCCTCGAATCCCGTCTGCTGGACAGCATGGAAGACCTTTCCGCCTGGTCGTTCGCTGGTGCAGGAGAGATGACGCTAACCGAAGACCGCGCCAAAGACGGCCGGCATTCGCTGCGCATCCGGTCCACCTCCAATGTTGCCCAGGTTGACGGTAGCGGAGAGTGGGAGGACCTCGTAGCGGCCAGGAAGTTCGCGGGCGAAGACTGGAGTCGATACAACCGCATCTCTCTCTGGGTCTATCCCGATGTTGTCGGCGCGCCCGCTATTTCATGTTCTCTGACCCTTCACAATGACGGCTCCCACAAACTGCCGGACCGGTACAACGAGGGCCGCCACGAATCGATTATTCTGAAGAACCACATGTGGAACCAGGTCGTGTGGGAAATCGCTCCTTTGGATCGCGATCGTGTCACGGGGCTCGATTTTGCCTACAGCCTTCCCAAGAAGTTCCCCGACCCCGGCGACCAAACGATCCTGGACATCGATCAACTGGAGTTGCAGAGGGTGGTGGCCGATCATGTGGAGGGTTGGGATGTGGCGCCGGGAAAGATTGCGTTCAGCCACAGCGGCTACACGCGAGGCTCCTCGAAGTCTGCTATCTCGACCGATCTGCCCCCCGGGGAGTTCTCAGTGATTGACCAACGGACTGGCCAGGTCGTTCTCACGAAACCCGTCGAGCAAACCACCACTCGCTTGGGCAAGTACCAGGTGCTGGACTTTTCTGAGGTCCGCGCCCCCGGCACCTACGTGATCAAAGCCGGAGACACGCTGACTCGTCCGTTCCGAATTGGAGATGACGCATGGCGCGACAGTATTTGGAAGGCAATCAATTTCATGTACTGCGAACGTTGTGGAACCGAAATCCCAGGCATTCACGGCAGGTGTCATCAGGATGTCTACACCACTCATGATGACAAGCGGATCGTCGTCAATGGCGGATATCATGACGCCGGGGACCTTTCGGCGACGGGAAACACACCGGGAATGGTCTATGCGCTCCTATCGCTGGCGGAAAGTCTGAAGCGTCAGGACGAGGATCCGGTTCTCTCCCGCCGCCTGCTGGAAGAAGCGCGGTGGGGCTTGAATTGGGTGCTCAAGACCCGGTTTGGCGACGGGTACCGCAGCACCGGCCAACTCGTCAGTTACTGGACCGATGGGATCATGGGCACGGCCGACGATCGCTTCGGCAAAGCCGTAAATGACCCGGAATGGAACTTCCGGGTCAGCGGAGTCGAGGCCCTGGCGGCACGCGTATTGAAGGACAGCGATCCGGAGCTGGCGAATCGCAGCCTCGCGATCGCGGCAGAGGATTGGAAGTATGCGGTCGAAGGCCTGAAAACGGCGCCTCCCCTCGCGGAGGTCTATGGGGCACAGGACGAACTCGAGCGGATCTCGTTTGGCGTGGTCGCGTCGGTCGAGCTTTACCAGGCCACCGGAGAGCGGCGCTATGCCGACGAGGCGGTCGCCCTGGGCGATTTGGTGCTGGCTTCTCAGGAGCGTAAGCTGCAATCCTGGACGATTCCCTTGACCGGCTACTTCTACACCAGCCCGAAGCGCGAGAACCTTTTCCACCGTTTTCACATCGGCCAGGAGCAGGAACCGATCATCGCACTCACCCGACTGTGCGAAGCATTTCCAGACCATGACAAATGGATGAAGTGGTACTCGGCAGTCGTCTTGCACTCACAGTACTACCTCAAGCCAGCCGCCGCCGTCGATGCGCCTTATGCGGTTTTGCCGGCTGCGGTGTATCGCGAGAGCGAAGCGCAGCTTCTTCCTGAATCAAAGAATTGGACCCCCCTTCGGGCGGCGGATCGCGATGCCTACGTGGAAGAAGTACGGCGTGGCATTCCGCTGGGCGGCGAGTATTATCTGCGCAGATTTCCGGTTTGGTTTGACTTTCGTGGCAACTCCAGCGTTCTGCTATCGCAAGCCAAGGCGCTCTCAGCGGCGGCACAGTTGCGAGGCGATCTCCAGGCCGCAGACTTGGCCGAGAAACAGGCCGAATGGCTGGTCGGCCTCAATCCTTTCGCCGCCAGCCTGATGTATGGCGAGGGCTATGACTGGACCCCGCTCTACAGTGTGCGCTCCGGCCAGATGGTCGGCGCTCTTCCTGTTGGCATCGAAACCAAAGGTTTCGACGACGCCCCCTACTGGCCTACCCAAATCTGCTGGACCTATAAAGAGGTATGGACCCAGCCGGTCGGACAGTGGATATGGCTCATGCAGGATGTCAGCGTGCCCGCCACCGTGCGAGGAACGGCCAACCCAGGGAGCCACGAACCGGTGGAATTCCGCGAACAGAAGAGCGGGCAAGTGACGACCACGACGGTGCGTCCTCTGGGCGGCGAATTCAACCTACATTTGCCCGAAGGTCACTACGATGTGCGGCAGGGTTCAGCCCACTCGAGCGTCACGGTCCTTCCGGGTGGTCTCTACGATGTCGATCTGCGCCGTGACCGCGTCCTCGACTTCCAAGTCACATTCGAGGATCTGGGTCACCAGGAAGCCGTTTTGCGCGTCTCTGCGGAAGGCGCTGGCCGCCACACTTTCACGATGCGCAGCGACAATCTCACCTTGAAGGAACAAGAAAAGCAGGAAATCGACCTATCTTCTGGAATTGTTCGGGAAGCCCTCTGGCACGTGCATATAGTCGCTCCCGAAACGCCTTGGGTGGCCTTGGTGATTCCTGACGGCGCCCTAAGTGAGCGCCGCGAAGTCACCGGAGCGGAAACCTCGCACCCGTGAAGTGCTGCTCCAGGAATCGACCTCGCAAAGAACGTGTTTCAACTGCATGGAATTGATGCGCGGGGACAAGTAACCAAGGGAAAAGCCTTCATTTTTGGTGTTGCAGAAGGCGCCATCGTCGAATGTCATCGAACCTGCCCGCACCTTTACGGCCCTGTGGGCAGCGGTGCGCCGGTCTGGGCGGGGGTTTCGCGGCCGGTGACTGCTGACCGAATGCCTTGCAGGTTCTCGCGCGCTTTGGTGGAGGTCTGTTGGTAAGCTGCCATCTCCTTCTTCGCGTCTTCCTCGCGTCCCGCATGGCGATAGGCCAGAGATAACTGGTAGTGGGCCGTGGGATTATCGGGCTGGAGTTTCACCGCCTGCTCGAGAGGCGCAACCGCCTCGGCAGCGCGACCCGCTGCAAGCAGGGTTCTCCCTAACTCCATCGTCGCGTCGCCAAAGTTGGGGTCGTCTTTCACTGCCCGCGAGAAATGCTCGATCGCCGCGTCCCAATCCTCCGATTGACGTGCCAACTCCCCCAGAACGTACTCCGCCCCGGCGTTGCCAGGATCTATCTTCAATTCCTCCTCAAACTCCTGCCTGGCATCAGCCACCATGGTAGCAGTTTTGGGCTTGGAGAGAATCAGGCGTCCCAAACGGTAGTGTATTCCGGGGACGTGCGGATCGAGAGCAAGAACCTTGCGGTATTCTTCCGCGGCCTCGTCCCATTTTCCCTGCATTTCAAGAACCTCGGCATTGAGCTCGTGGACCTCGTTGGAGCGCGGAGCCGTCACGAGCAATTCCTGCGAAGCCCGGGTGGAAAGGTCGGAGTAGACAGCCGGCGACTCCCCGCCTACGGTGGTCACGGTCTCGCGGGAGGACAGGCCCTTGCCAACACGGCTCCGGACCTGCCGTTCGTTCCGAGACGGCACCCCACGCTGGGGCGCGACCACGAATATCGGCGCATGGGAACGGGTTCTATCCTGGCCGGCTTGGACCTGCACTCGGGGCTGGTGACGGCCCGCGCGAACGGCATCACCGCAGCCGCGAGTTCATCCCTTTGTTGCACGACCTGGATGCACAATATCCGCCCGACGCGATGATCCGTTTGATCCTCGACAATCACTCGGCCCATATTTCCAAGGAGACTCGGGCGTTCCTGGCCACCCGGCCCAACCGGTTCAAGGATGTTCATACCCCAACGCACGGCTCATAGCTCAACATTGTCGAAACCTTGTTTGGCCAGATGGCACGAACGTTCCTGAGTCACCTTCGAGTCCAGTCCTGGGAGGAACTGCACGATCGCATCCTCCAAGGCATCGTCGAGATTAACGCGGCACCGGCTCTCCATCGCTGGAAAAAGCCCGATGCCCTACAAGTCACATAGCTATCTTTCAGTGAAACGATATCCTAGGGAGCGACGGCGTGAATGGGGTGTTGGGGTGTGGCGGTGGAAGAGAGCGCGTACCATTCCGGGCTCGCGAGCCTGCTGGCCGAGACCGGCAAGAAGCTCAAGCCCAAGGTTCGTTGCCTGATGGGGCTTCCAGGTTTGGAAGCCGGATTCCCCGACGGTGGCCTTTTACCGGAGAGCAACTCGATAAAAAGCAATCCCTCAAGCTCTTTCCAGGGGCACGCCGAGCGTGCCCCTGGAAGGTCAAGCGCATTAGAAGTACAACTTCAAAGCGAATTGGATGGTCCGCGGATACTGCGCGCTCAGGACTTGGCCGAACTGCGAGTCGGCCACGCCGTTATCTGGGGCGTTGAAGACAGGACTGTTGGTGAAGTTGATGAATTCACTCCTGAATTCGAGCTTCTTAGATTCGGTGATAGGGAATTCTTTTTGGATTCCGAAGTCCAAGTTTGCCATTCCCGGCCCAGTCGTTGTGCCGTTCGCGCAGCTTCCGAAGGTTCCTGACGCAGGCAGTGCGAACGACGACGTGCTAAACCAAGTGGCGCCCGGACCCACACCGTGCGGATAGGAGATAGGAGCAATGCAATTGGCGCGAGGGCCGCGGCTGCCTGTCCCGGACGTATCCTCCCAGCTAGAACCTATGTCCATGGAGAAGCCCGTGTGGTCAGTGAAAATGCCACTGATTTGCCAATTGCCCAATACGGCCTTCGCGGCCTTGTTGGCAGAGTTACCAAATTTCTTCCCCGACCCGTACGGCAACTGGTAGACATATGAGAAGGTGAGATTCTGCTTCGCGTTAAAGTACGCGGGACCCCATTCGGCGGCCTCATTGTAAAGGTTTTGCCAATACCAGTTCGTCGTGGCCGCTTGGCCGCCTTCGCCGTAATAGCCCGTGTCGTTGGTCATGGTCTTCGAATAGGTGTAGGAGAGTTGGAATTCCAGACCTTTGGACAAATGCTTGGTCAAGCCCACCTGCAACGCGTCATAGGCTTGGTTGCTGTTGGAGGCCGTGCCGGAGATCTGCGAGATCTCACTCTGGAGGGTCGGATTCCCCGACATGAAAACGCTGGCGCAGTCAGCCGTAGCCGTCGAGGGGCATCCGGCTTCACCCGGCAGGCGCTCTTGCAGATAGGGCATGGGAGTCATGAGGCGCGTGCCGTGCTGCCCGATGTAGCCCACGGACAAAAGCATATCGCCCGTAAACTGGTGCTCGACGCTGAGGTTCCACTGCTGCACGATGTCCGGTCGAACGTTGGGATCCCAGAGCCGGATCAAGGCTCCCGCATAGGGGTTGGCGGGAGCAGTGAGGCCGCCGAGACCCTGGTCCGTGGTGGTGGCCGGGAAGTAGGCCGTGTACGGAGCCGACAGGCTGTTGTAAATGGCACCCACCTCCGTCTGGAAGGGTGGGTTCAAGGGGAGCCTTAGATTGGTGCCCGTGCCCTCCAGGAAGGAGGAGATTGTGTACGCCCCACGCACCACATTGTTCTTGTGGAACGTGTAGGCGAATCCGATGCGGGGCTCGAAGTCTCTGTCGTAAGTGTTATAGAGAGCGGTGCAACTGCTGTAAGCACAAGAACCCTGGCCGGCGAGGTACTCTGTGCCGGTGTACAGACCAAAGTTCGACTGGCGGTTGTCGACCTCGGACCAAGGCTGATTATATTCCCAGCGGAGGCCCAAGTTCATGGTTAAGTTATGGGTGACGCGCCAGTCATCCTGAATGTAGGGAGCAAAAACCCAGCTTCTTTGCCCCCAGGTCCCGGCGCTGATTCCCAACCCCAGAGAACCGGGCAGCCCCAGATAGAAGTCAGCCTCGGAAAGACCATCATAAGTGGGATTGGCGGGACTGGGTCCCTGCGTGTATTGGCCACTGTAAGCAAGGAATCCATATTTTCCATTGTTCCCGGCATAGTAGGTATTGATGTCATGGCGCATGGCTTCGAAGCCTATGTGGAAGGTGTGGTGGTTGTGCGTGAGAATGAAGTCGATCGTCGGTTCCCAGGTGGTGTCTGCAAACAGTTCCTCGTTGTCCATTTGGCCGATGCCAGTAGCGTAGCCGTTATTGCCGATTTGCAGGTTTAACAACCCGGCACCGTGGGTGTTGCCCCCGGCAATGCCCAGCGTCGTGGCGAAGTTGCCGAGGCCCGTCACCTCTCCTCCGTTGTTCAGATAGATGCGATTCAGACCCATTTTGGCGTCCATCACAATGGTCGGGCTGATCGTGTGAGTCCAGTCGATTACCCCGCCGTGGAAGGGCGAGTTGTTAAAGGACTGTCCCAACACCAACACCGAGTTTGTGCCGGGTATTTGCTGAAAGCCGTCCGAATAGCTTCCCCACAGATGATTCTTCTCATTAATCATATAGTCGATCTTGACGTCGCCCTGATTGTTATCAGTCCAACTCCCGCTTGTGTTAATTGCGTTGGCCTGAAGGCAGGAAAGGCCCGTGCATGAACTGGAATTGTAGGGGAGAGGATAATCCCCGGAAGAGAAAAGATTCGCCGCCACCGGGTCGATCGTGTTTGTAATGATGTTGCCGGGATAGGGCTGGCGGGCCGCCAGGGGATTCGTAGGCGCCGTGCAAGGGCCCGTCAATGAGGCGCAGGGGCTGTAGATCTGCAAGGGTGTGGAGAGGTTTAGCAGTTGCGAGAAGTTGCCCTGGCGCTCCGCGGCGGTCATCACGTTCCAAGATGATGTCGAGGGCGGGAAGTGGAACCGCTCTCCGGCGTAGTCGACAAAGAAGAACAGTTTGTTCTTGATGATGGGGCCGCCAAACGTGGCGCCAAAGCTGTTCCACCGCTCGGCGGGCTTGGGCACGTTTTGCCAGTCATTGGCCCAGGCGTTGGCGTCGAGCTTGTCATTGCGCAGGAACTCGAAGGCATCGCCATGGTATTGATCGGTTCCTGATTTGAGCGTCACGCTGATCACCCCGCCCTGGAACTGGCCGTATTGGGCGGGTGCATTGTTCGTGATCATATTGAATTCCTGGATGGCATCAGGGCTGGGCTGGTAGGAAGTCAAGTTGTCGGAAATCTGGTTGTTGTCAATTCCGTCCAGCATGAAGTTATTGCCTTCTTCGCGGTTGCCGTTCACATAAGGCCGGCCGTCGCCTCCCGTCCGCTGGCCATTGGTGAAACCCTCGGGATCCACCGTGGTCACGCCGGGGGCAAGCAGAGTGAGTTGAATAAAGTTCCGGGTCGCCAGCGGCAGGTTGACGTTGAGATTGCCACTGGTCACCAAGCCCACCTGAAGGGTGTCGGTCTGGAGCAGGGGGACCGCCGCAGTCACCTCAATCGTCTGCGTCGTCGCTCCAACGCTTAACTCCATATCAACGCGGGCAATTTGGTTCATCTGAAGCTCAAAGGCCGGATGCACCATCGTTGCAAAACCCACTGCTTCCACCTTCACGGTATAGTTGCTAACGGGTAGCCGGGGAAAGTTGTAAAGACCCACAGAATCGGTCTGCGTGGGCCAAACAGTGCCCCGCTGAGTATCCGTAGCCGTCACTTTCGCGTTGGGGACCGCAGCTCCGGAAGGATCCGTAACGGTTCCTGTAATGCCTCCAGTAATTTCCTGGGCCTGAAGCGCAATGGGAATCATCGCCACCAGCGCAAACAAAACCACCAAGCCCAGCGATAAATAGCTTTTCGATGTTCTTGGGTGCTTCCACTCCTTCATAGTGTCTCCTCTCTGTTTTTGCCCGCCCCTGGCACGAGGCTGTGGCGGACACGTTGGAGAAATTCGTACCTCATTCCTCATTGAGGTTAAAAACCGATCAAACGACGCCGCACTGAATAAAACGAACAGCGCGCTGACCGCCCCGACAAACATCCCAGTTTCTGCTGGTAATCGTGCTGATTTTCATGGTCCGGTACTGATATGCAATCTATGAACCAAACATATTGTCTGTTTACCGCATTGAGCACAAGGCACTTCCTGTCAATATTAGTTGTAATTTCCCTAAAATCTATTCGCATTCCCATTTTTGGAATACGAAATTCCATAGCTCATCTCTTCCCGGGTTCTCGCGCAACCCCCCGCTCTAGACAAATTATCCGCCCCCCCCCCGCCGTCGCTCCGCCTTGGGTTTTCCCTAAGTAATCGGCAGTTTGATCGCGCTTTGGAGCCGGGCGGTCTTTCGTTGCAGCCTTTGCAGGCGGTGGGTAAAGCGCTCGACATCCGTTTGTACGGGCGGGCCTTGTGTCCGCCCTGGGCGTCCACAAGGGGCGACCCTACGCTCTAGGCGTTCGAGGGCGGCGAGCGTGAAATCTATCGCGCTTTTGGGATCGCGCTGGTGGTGTTCGTAATGAATGGCCAACTCCTCAAAGGCTTCCGAGGCCAGCGGGGACGGTCGCCGCTTGAGTTCGAGCCAAGTCGCGACCGCCAATTGGTGTTGGCGCTGGCGCTTGTACTGAAAGGCCAACTGCCGCAGCGCTCGGACCTCGATTTCTTCCGGCAATCCGCCGGAGAGCGCGCGCTGGCAAGGCTCCAGGGACCGTTCCCTTGAACCCGCGGTTTCCAACATGCGGCTGAGGCCGAAGAGGTCCACGGGAGAGTCGAGCGTGCGCAGGTAATCAAAGTAAATGCCGGGGATTTCCGAGCCGGCAACGTCACCCTCTCGCTCGATCCCCAGCGCCGCGCTCTCCAGATCAGTGAGCTTGCAGCCTTCCAGGCACAGCCTCGACAGCCGCCGCGCCGGGTGCAGCGGATCGAGGTGCAGTAATCGCCCGAGGGGGGACTTTAGCCGCGCCAGCCTTGCCCACTTACCAGATGGAACCGCTGACGGATGCCCATCTCAACATCGTCGATGAAAGCCACCACTAAGTAGTAGAGATGTGGCGCGCCGAGACCAGAAGCTGGGCATTGGCGGCTATCACTTCGCGCACGGCGTCTTGGAACTCTCGCCCCGCCTCGACGCGGCGCCGGACGTCCTCCACCCAATCCTTGGTGATGCGTTCGACGTGCCGTTTCCCTTTCACCATGAAGGTCAGGACCCAGGCAGCATGGCCTTCTCCCGTGGCGCAGTGGGAGCGAGGATGACCGCACCGGGTGGGGATGAGAGTGAGGGAACCGGGAAGAAGGTCGGTATACGTCCAAGTGGCGCGCCGGAGGGAGGAACTCTTGTCGGGCCCAAAGGGGCGTTTTCGAGAGTCTTTGGAACTTTTGGGCGGCTGATATCGTATTCCGATAAGAGGACGCTATGGGTGAGAAAAAAACCGATCTTCTACGTGGAACTCTTGACCTACTGGTACTGAAAGCGTTGTCCCTGGAACCTTTGCATGGAGTGGGCATTTCGCGACGCATCACGCAAATCACAAAGGGAGCCTTTCAGGTGAGTTTCGGTTCGCTCTTCCCCTCTTTGCACCGCATGGAGGAGAGGGGATGGGTGGAAGCTGAGTGGCGCTCGTCCGAGAATAATCGCCGGGCCAAATTCTACAGGTTGACTTCATTAGGGCGCACACAACTCAAAGCCGAAGAGTGGGAATGGAACCGGGTAGTTAAGATCATGAGGGCGGCGGTTCAATCCGTCTGAGTCCGTAGCGGAGGCACCATGGCGACGCGAATACTGAGTTTCTTCCGGAATCTTTTGCGCAAGTCCACCCTCGAGCAGGCATTGGACGAAGAACTCCAGTCTTCCGTGGAACTCCTGACGCAGGAGAAGATGAAGGAAGGGTATTCGCGGTCAGCGGCCCATCGACAGGCGCTCATGGAACTCGGCGGCCTGGAGCAAGTAAAGGAGGAGGTCCGAGCCATACGGGCCGGCCGCTTTCTGGAGGACTTCGCCAGGGACCTTCGTTTCGCACTTCGCACTCTGGCCAGGTCGCCCGGCTTCACTGCCGTCGCGGTGATCACCCTGGCGCTGGGCATCGGGGCCAATACCACCATCTTTACCATTGTGCACGAGGTCGTTTTCAGCCCGCGGCCCTACCCCAACGAGGCGCAGGTGGTCCAGTTCTACACGCAGGACAAGAAACACCCCAGCAACTTCCGCATGTTCTCCTATCCCACCTACACCGACATCCGCGACGAGAGCGCCGTCCGCGCCGTCTTCTCGGGTGTCCTGGCCCACAACGTGGCTATGGTCGGCGTGGGGGAGGGCGAGGTCTCCCGCCGCACCTTCGCCGCCTTTGTCAGCTCGAACTACTTCCGCACATTGGAAGTTCGGCTGGTCGGGGGCCGCGCCTTTCTCCCCGAGGAAGAAAAGCCCGGCAGCGCCGCCCCCGTTGTCATCGCCAGCTATGTTTACTGGAAAAAGACCGGTTTCGACCCTCAACTTGTGGGCAAGACCATCCGCGTCAACGAGCGCCCGTTCACAGTGGTCGCTATCGCCCCGGAGCATTTCGCCGGAACGATGATGCTCTTCGGCCCCGAACTCTATTTTCCCCTTGGCGACTACGACCTGCTCACGAACGACTTCGAAGCCCAGGCCAAGCACACCCTCGAACGGCGCGATGCCTATGATCTCTACGTTGTGGGACGCCTCAAGCCTGGAGTCACCGCCGCCGCCGCGGGGGCCGTCCTCCAGACGGTCGCCGCCAATCTTGAAAGGACCCTGCCGGCGGAGCAGAAGGACCAGACCTTCCTCATCCGTCCCCTGCCGCGCGCCCGCGTCAGCACCTCCCCGGCCGACGAGAGCGATCTGACCATGCTCGGCCTTATGCTGTTCTCCCTGGCCGGAATCGTGCTGCTCGTCGCCTGCCTCAATCTCGCGAGCCTGCTACTGGCCCGCGGCTTGGCGCGGCGCAAGGAGATCGCAATTCGCCTCGCGCTGGGCGGCGGCCGTGGCCGCATCATCCGGCAACTCCTGACCGAGGGCCTGGTGCTTTCTCTGGCGGGCGGCGCCGGCGGCTTCCTGATCGGTCTTCTGTCCTCGGATTTGATGGCGGCCTCGCTGAGCGCTCACATGCCGGTGGCCGTATTTCTCCGCGGCGGCGCTGATCCCCCCGTGTTCGTGGCCACCCTCGGTTTCTGCGCCCTCGCCACGCTGTTCTTCGCTCTGGGACCCGCGCTCAAGCTCACGCGCACCGGCGTCATCACCGATCTTAAGGAGCAGGCGGGCGAGGATTCCGCCCTGCGCCGCCACCGCTGGCTCCCCCGCAATCCCTTGGTCGTAGCGCAAATCGCCCTCTCGCTCGGCCTGATTACCGCCGCCGGACTCTTCACCCTTGGTGCGCTCAAGGCCGGCAGCGTCGCAACCGGCTTTAAGGCCGATTCCACCCTTCTCATCGAGGCCGACGCCAGTCTCGGCGGCTACCGTCAAACCCGCAGCTTACAGCTTTATAACGCTGCATGCGACCGTCTTGCCGCATTGCCCGGGGTGCAGGCCGCCAGCATCGCTTCCATCGTGCCCTTCGGTCTCGTCACCCTGAACCGCCCCGTGCAGCGCGCCGGGGCGAAGTCCGCGCCCGACGCCCACCCCACGACCGCCGCCGACGGCTTGGCCTTCAACGTCCGCTGGAGCAGCGTCGGCGCTGATTACTTCTCAACCATGGGTCTGCCGCTGCTGCGCGGCCGCGCGTTCAACAAGATCGAAGCCGAGACGCCAGGCGCCCCGCCCGTGGCCATAATTGATGAGGTGCTCGCGAGAAAGCTCTGGCCCGAGGGCGCCGCGCTGGGCCAGCGCCTCCAATGGGCCGAAAGCGGTACTCCCACGGCCGCCGGCGGAGGGAACGGGACCATGGGAGTCAACGACGACATCGCCAGACGTGCCCAGGACCCCCCATCCGTCGAGATTGTCGGGATCGTGCCCACCACCCGCTGGGAGGTTTTTCAGTCGGCGGTCGGCGGCCAAATCTATGTGCCCTTCGCGCAGGATTTTCGGAGCGATGTCTTCTTCCAGGTCCGCACCGCCCAAAGCGCCGCGGGGGCCGACGCTGCCTTCCTTGATCTCATTCGCCGAGAGGTTCGCGATGCGGCGCCCGGCGTGCCCGTCTTCACCGTGAAAACATTTCGTCAGCACTTCGACGACAACATGCAACTCTGGATTGTCCGGGTGGCCGCCGCCATAGTTTCCCTCTTTGGCGGTCTGGCGTTGGTCCTCGCCGTCGTGGGCGTCTACGGGGTCATGGCTTACGCGGTGGTCCGGCGCAGACGCGAGATCGGCATCCGCATGGCGCTCGGCGCTAAGCCGGGCGAAGTGGTGCGCATGATCCTCCGCCAAGGTCTGATCATGACGTTCGGGGGCGCGGCGCTGGGTTTCCTGCTGGCACTCGCCATCGGTCGTGTGTTCAGCGCCATGCTTTACCAGGTCAGTCCCGTGGATCCCGTCGCCTTTACCCTGGCGCCCGCCATGCTCGTTGCCACCGCACTGTTCGCCTGCTGGCTGCCCGCCCGCCGGGCAGCCAAAGTCGATCCCTTGTTGGCTCTCCGCAGCGAATAGGAATCGGCATTTCGAACACCTGTTGATCTCGCCTGGCTCGTCGTTTGAGTAAGGGGTTCGAAGAGCTCCCGACTTGCGCCAGCCGACCGTTATCAATGACCGGACCCAGACTTCCCGTGCGACATTCACTTTGGGTTGGCTGTCTAAAAAGGTTGAGATGTGGCCCTCCCCCTTAGGCCATGATGTGCCACGGCACACTGACGAGGATAATCCGCTGGCCCCCTTTGGCCAGCAGGAGCGCCCTCAGCCATTCCGCGCGTTGATTGTGCAGGAAGTAGTGATACCAATGCCGCTCCACCAACTCGGGAATCAAAACGGCGATCTGGCGGCCTGGGTTGGCACGCTCAAGTTCCAGAATATAGTCCAAAATCGGGGTGATCACGAAGCGATAAGGCGACGGCAGTTCGAATAGGCGCGGCGGTACGCGACCCGCTCGAATCGCCGGTCCCTCAACGTAGCGGTCCCATGTTTGGGCAAAACTCTCCTCGTCCTTTTCGCAATCGATGTGCAGAACCTGTACCTCGGAAGATAGATTGAGGGCAAACCGCAGCCCTTTCTGGGCGATCCTGTTCCAAGAGAGAAGCGGAACCACAACCAAGGGAGTCCGCATGTTGGTCAAATCCAAAGGCACAGGGTTCGCGACCTCTGCCTCAACCAGACGATAGTGCCTGCGGATGGCTATCATCACAATCATGATGGCGGGAATGAGCAACACGGTTACCCAGGCTCCTTCGGCAAACTTTGCGACCGTTACCACCATAACGGTGGTTGCGGTCGCCACGGCTCCCAGTCCGTTGACGAGGATGCTGTGTCGCGCTCCTTCGCCTCCAATTCGTTTCCAGTGAGCTACCATGCCGGCTTGGGACAGCGTGAACGCCAGAAAAGCACCCACGGCAAACAGCGGGATCAACCGGTCGGTGACCCCGCCAAACAAGATAAGCAGCGAGCCGCACAGCACCGCGAGCACCCAGATCCCTTGCGAGTACACCAGACGCCTTCCGCGCGAGGCGAAGCCCTGGGGAAGATACCCGTCCTCAGCGACGGCGCGGCAGAGTCGGGGAAAGTCCGCAAAGGCGGTGTTGGCCGAGAGCGCCAGCACAAGCAGGATGGAGCCCATCGTGATGTAGTAGAAGACGCCCTGCCCTGCCACCGCGGCGGTGAGCTGTGAAAGCACGCTCTGGTACCCCGCCTGTCCCGGGTCGGTAGCGCCGATGTGGTAGGCACGAACCAGGTAGGCGATTCCCGCCAGCAGCACAATGAGAATCGCAATGATGGCTGTCAGGGCTCGCTGTGCGGATTTCACAAGCGGCTCCCGGAAAGCCTTGACGCCGTTGCTGATCGCCTCTACGCCGGTCATTGCGGTACAGCCGCTGGAAAAAGCCTTGAGCAAGAGCCAAGTGCTAACCATGGCTGTTGGCAGGGGCAACGGCGGCGGAGCAACGACGGGTAAGGGATGACCGCCGGCGGCCAGCGTCTTGACCAATCCGAGCATCAAGGTGACGAGCAAGCTTCCTATAAACAGATAGGTTGGAAGAATAAACACTGCGCCCGTCTCGCGAACGCCGCGCAGGTTGACCATGGTTATAAGCAGCAAGATCACGAGACAGATCAGCAAGGTGCGCGGCTGTAGCGATGGCACGGCCGAGACGAGCGCCCCAACCCCAGCCGAGATCCCTACCGCAGCCGTCAGAATGTAGTCGATCATGAGGGCAGCAGCCGCAAGCAGCCCGGCGAATTCTCCCAGGTTCTGGCGAGCCACCGTGTAGGAGCCGCCGCCGGTCGGGTAAGCTTCAATGGTTTGGCGATAGGAGAAATAGACGATCACCAGCAGGATGAGGATGCTGGCCGTGATCGGTACAATGTAAGCAATTCCCGCTGCCGCCAGCGGGATCAGCAGAGTGAGGGCCGCCTCCGGCCCGTACGCAGCGGAGCTGAGGGCGTCCAATCCAAAGACGGAGAGGCCTCCTACCGGCCCCAGCTTCTCTCCCGCTTCCTCTGAAGAACGCAGTGGCTTCCCGAAAAGTAGATCGTTCAGTTTCATTGCTCATCCTCTAAGGCCGAAATCGCCATGCGTGATGCCATGAAGAAGATCTTGCCACAGAATGCCGGAAGACTTCCTGGAAAGGATCAGGTAAGCGGAACTGTGCCACCAAGGATGAGTTGAGCCATTCATGGACGGCTTGCATGATTCTCGTCTCCCGCGCTACGCAGAGCTTCGCTCTGCGCCAGCCGGCCCACTTTGCATCGACGCGGTCCTTTCTGTAATATCGCAATCATGAATGACCCGACCATCGTCGTGGCGGGAGCAACCGGTAATCTCGGCGGACGCATCGCGAGAGCCTTGCTCGCACAGAAAGCCAGCGTAAGAGCGCTGGTTCGCCACAGCACTCCGCGAGATAAGTTTGAGCGACTGCAGGAGATGGGCGCAACGATTGCCACTGTCGACTTGAGCAGCGCTTCCCAAGTGGCGCCAGCTTGCTCGGGTGCGGCGTGCGTGGTATCCGCGCTGGCGGGATTGCGGGAGGTGATCGTGGAAGCGCAAACGGTTCTGCTCGACGCGGCGATTAAGGCAGGCGTGCCGCGCTTCATGCCGTCCGACTACTCGATCGATTTCACCAAGTTTCCCCCCGGAGAGAATCGCAATCTCGATCTACGCCGAGACTTCCACAAGCGCCTCGATAAGGCTTCGATTCGCGCGACCACGATCTTCAACGGGGCGTTTGCTGAGATGTTGACCGGTCAGATGCCGCTCATTCTCTTCAAACGCAAGCGAGTGCTCTATTGGGGCGACGTGGACCAGCGCATGGACTTCACGACGATGGACGACACGGCCGCATTCACGGCGAGCGCGGCTCTTGATCCGACCACCCCTCGCTTTCTACGCATTGCGGGCGACCAACTCAGCGCCCGGGAACTGGCGGCGGTCGTGAGTGAGGTGACCGGAAAGAAGTTCTGCCTGTTCCGCGCCGGAGGTCTGGGAATGCTCGGCACGCTTATCAAGGTTGCGCGTACGCTCGCTCCCGGAAAGAAGGAACTTTACCCGGCCTGGCAGGGGATGCAGTACATGCGCAACATGTTCGACGGCCGGGCAAAGCTTGCGCCGCTCGACAACGATCGCTATCCCAATATTCGTTGGACGACTGCGCGGGATGTGCTCTCCGCGCGTCAAGTTGGCTAGCCTACTACCCGGCAAGAGCTCGGTGGGCGCCGAAACGAGAGCCGCGGCGGGCCCAAGCACGGCGTCGATCGCTCTGGTCCTTCCGGGATGGCGTACTCGGAAAGAATTCACTTGGATGTATTACGGCCTACACCTGGAAGTCCCTATGCCCACGCAGGATTTCAGTAGAAGAAGCTGTCATCGGTGACTACCTGCGACAAACGCCGCAGGGCGGAGCGAGGTAGCTCAACGGCCGGATCGTTGCTCGAAAGTAACTTTCCGGTTGGTCGCCAGGGAATTCCTTCGCTTGCCTCACTGCAAGTTATGGACACAAAGATAGACCTCGCGCAATTGGTGATTCGGCCGCAAAAGTCTCAGAGCTTATCCGTAAATAATAATCGTTTGTCGCTAGCAGATCATGGCCGCGGCTAAGCGCAGCAAGGCGACCTAGCTTTCCTCGGTCTTTTCAAAGCTTACCAACACCTTACGGTATCGGTTGAGCCAGGAATGGGTCCCCTCGACCACCCATCGGCGAGCCTTGTAACCGGGGACGATACGTTTTGCTTTCCTCTCTTCTCGCGGTTGCTTTACATGCGGCCGGTATTCGCGGTTCGTGACCGCTGGCCGCGCCAGGGATCCCTTGTAACCCGCATCGGCGCAGAGGTGCGGGGGCTATCTCGGTCGCGGCGCCGGTCGCGCTCTCACCACCGGTCGAGGGTGGTGGCCAGCAGCTTCACATCATGCACGTTGGCTCCGCTGACGGCGAGCGATAGTGGGACGCCACGCCCGTCGACTAACAAACTTCGCTTGCGCCCATTTTTTTCCCCCCTCCGTCCGATTCGGTCCCCCCCACGTCAGGGCCAGAGGGGCTTTCACCAAGGCCCCGTCGTTGCTTTGCCAGTCCCAGGCAATGCCCTCCAGATCATCGTCCTCAGCCAGTCCCGACCGCCACAGCGCCGGAAAGAAACCCGCCCGGTGCCACTGTTGAAAATGCTTGTGGACGGCGCTCGCGCTGCCGAATTCCTTGGGCAAGGCCTTCCACTGACATCCCGTGCGCAGCACATACACAATGGCCGAGAAGATCCGGCGCGCCGGCATCGGCCTCCTCCCACCCCCCGGCTTCCGTCTATATTTTCGGCCTTTCGGCCGCTGTCGAACCGGAATCAGCGGTTCGACTTTCACCCAAAACTCCTCGGATACTTCCCAAGATTCTATCTGCGCCATCTGGGCCAGAATCATGCATCAAATTGCAGTAGGCTTCAACAATTATTTACGGATAAACTCTTTGCCTGGCTTACCGGAAACTAGCCCACTACAAGAAAATCCAAATTGTACCGTTACATATTTGCCCTGTAAATCCGCGGCGCGTTCTCGTGCAGCAGCTTCCGCTGGTCGCTTTCGTCGGCCGTGGCGATGAGCTGGTTTGTTATTTGCACCCAAGTGCGCAGGTCGCTCGTGATGGTGCAAACAGGCCAGTCGCTTCCCCAGACGACGCGATCCCAACCGAACTGCTCCAGGCAGTGCTCCACGTAAGGCCGGACACCTTCCAGATTGGCGTGGCCCGGTGCGCAGTAGGCGATAACGCCTGATACCTTGCAGGCGACGTTGGGGAGTCTCGAGATCTCCTTGATGTGCCGGCGCCAGGGGTCGAGTTGGCCCGAGGCGATGTCCGGAACGCCACAGTGGTCCAGAATGAACTGCACGCCAGGACATTTCCCCGCCAACTCCGACGCCAGCGGAATCTGCCTCGCGAGCACGCAAAGATCAAAGCTGAGTTCGTAGTTTTCGAGCAAGCGGACGTTCGAGGCGAAGCAGGGCCGTTGGGACAACTCATCCGGTTCGACGTGCAGGATCCTCCGGAGGCCCACGAGGTTCGGTGATAGCACCGATTCAAGGTAGGCTTCGAATCCCGACTCCTCTTCCGGGCGGCAATTGGCGATGATTCCCTTAATCAGCGAGCCGGGCGTCTTGGCAAGCGTGTGAACGAAGCGAGTTTCCTCGTGCCAGTGCGGGTCATCCGCGGCCGACTCCATGAAGATCGTCTCGCTCACGTTCGTCCCGTCAATCGCTTTGAGGTAATCATCATAGCGAAAGGCTGTCCCCGCCAATTGGGGGATCCCCGCTGTCCAGGAGTAAGGGTACTTCTCCGGGTAGATCAGGTGCTGATGGGTGTCGAGAATGGGAATTTCGCCGCTCATACAGTCAGCTCCTTAGCAGGTTGAGGAGAGATGCCCTTGATCCCCACGGGGGATGCAATAGCCGGGGGCAACGCCCCCATAGGCGTTCCCTTAAGGGCCTCGGCATCATCCCGAAGCCGCGTAAGCGGCGACATCTTGTGGCCCCCGGCGCCAGCCGTGGGATTACGCAGCTCAGAGTGAAACGCGGGCCACGGTAGTGGCGACATCAGGGTCCGGCGTGGTCCATCGTGCTCATGTCGCCCCTGCCGGGGCTCAAAAAATCATTCCCTTTCCCGATTTACCCACGGCTGCCGCCGTGGGCGACATGATGACGCCCGCTATGCGGGCTGGCGCGAAAACCACATGCCGACCTGAAGGTCGGCGCTACATTTCTTTTATCAGCTCCCTGGTAATCCTGTCCGTATCTTCACCGAGGTCGGGCGAGCCCTTCTCGGAGTAGAGCCGCTGGCCGTCGATGCGAATTGGGCAGCGGGTGGTCCGGTAAGTGGTTCCGTTTCCGCGGCGAACCAACTGCAACATCCCGAGCACCTTGAAGGCGTCGTGCTGAAGCAGCCGCTTCCAATCCATTACGTCGGCGCACCAGATGTCGGCGGGTTCGAGGATGGACAGCCAGTGGGCGGTCGTGCCGGTCTCGAGATGATGGGCAAGGATCGCCTTGATGCGGTCACGTTCAGTGAACCAACTCGCGGGATCCTGATAATCGCGCAGCGGATCGCAGCCCAGCAACTCGCCAAGTTGCGGGACGCGTCCCATTGCCAGCGCGAGGTAGCCGTCGCGCGTGCGGTATACGCCGTACGGGGCGCCAAGGTAGGCGTGGGCGTTGTTCGACGCAGTGCGCTGGATCGGCTGGCCGCCGTCGTGGAAGTACGTGGTAATCGTCTCGAACTGAAAATCGAGTACCGATTCGAGCATACTCACGTCCACCAGTCCGCCCTGGCCGGTGACGGAACGGCGAACCAGGCACGCCAGGATACCCTGCACCAAGTGCATGCCACAAAGAATGTCGGCGATTGCCAGCCCCATGGGCACCGGCCCTTGGTCGGCGTCGCCGCTTAGCCACGTGAGACCCGACAGGGATTGCAACAGCAAGTCCTGACCAGGTTGGTCGCGCCAGGGACCTTCCTGCCCATAGCCGCTGATCTGCCCGTACACGATCTGGGGATTCAACTGCCGGACGGTCTCGTACCCCAAGCCGAGCCGCTCGATCACGCCCGGTCGAAAGTTGTGCATGACCACGTCGGCCCGGCGGATCAATTTTTTCACCTGCGCGAGCCCCTCGGGTGTCTTGAGGTCGGCGACAAAGCTTTGCTTGTTGCGGTTGATGGCGTGGAAAACGGTCGACTCGCCATCGAGGACGACGTCCGACACATAGAGCTGCCGGCATAGGTCGCCCGTAACGGGCTTCTCGATCTTGATGACTCGTGCCCCAAGGTCCGCCAGGCGGAGGCTGGCGCAGGGACCGGAGAGGAACTGGCTCAGGTCGATGACCAGGATGCCTTCCAGCGGCGGGGTGTTGTCTGAATTCTGCATTGCCATATCGTAGATTCTTGCCGTTTTGGAGAATTTTCGCGGACGTTGTAGGGCCGAACGGCGTTCGGCCAAGGGCCAGCGCTGCTGGCCCCTACATGTCCTGTCACTTTTTCTGCATCTGATCCTGAAAGTTCTCTGGGTGGCGGTACTTCACGGTCTGCAAATGCTCGCAGTAGAGCGCCAGTTCGCCTTCATTCTTAAACACCTCGTAGCTGACGCGGACTAGGCCCATTTCCCTGTATTTGGGCCGCTTCTCCAGGTTGGTGCGGATAGTGTAAATTGTGTCGCCGATAAACACGGGCTTGATGAACCGCAGCTTGTCGTAACCATAGCTGAAAGTGTGGATGTTATTGTGCGCCATCAGCCCCAGCCCGTAGCTGAAGAGCATCGAGCCCGCCACCAGTCGCCGGCCGAAAATGCCCTGCTCTTTGGCAAAAACTTCGTCGCCGACGTAAGGGTGCATATCCAGGACGAGGCTATTGAAGAGCATCGCCTCTCCCTCCGAGATCGTCCTGCGGATCGAGCGGTCTTTCCGCCCGACCTCGAATTCCTCGTACATCCAGTCCTCGGCATTCCAAACCTTGATTTGTAAGTGCTTTTCGAGCGGTGTGCTCTCAGGCATGTTTCAGTTCCTCTTGGATAGACTTATTGTCCTCGCCCACCCGGGGAGCGGCCTTTGAGCTGAGGAGAATCTCGTTGTCGATGCGAATCGGGCATCGCGTCGTGTGGACTTCCACTCCATCACGCCGGACAATCTGATCCATTTTCAGCACGTGCCACGCCTCATGGGCCACAAGTTTTGCATAGTCAAACACATCCGAGCACCAAACGCCAGCGGCCTGCAAAACCGCGAGCCACTGCGCCGTGGTCCGCGTGCCCAACTGATCCGCAAGGAGTTGCTGGATCTCATCACGGCGGGTAAACCACGTGGTCGGATCGCTGTAGGCCTCGATGGATGTGCACCCGATCAGCCGCGCGATCTTCATCAAGTCGCCCATCGCCAGGGCCAAATAGCCGTCCCTAGTCGGGTAAACTCCATAGGGCGCTGACAGGTAGGCATGAGCATTAAACCGCTTGCTCCGCCGCGGCAGCCGCCCACCGTCAGCCAGGTATGTGGTGATGACTTCAAACTGGAAATCGAGAATCGACTCCATCAGGCTCACCTGTACAAGCGCGCCTTTTTGGGTCTTGGCCCGGCGGATTAGCGCGGCCAGGATTCCCTGCACCAAGTGCGAGCCACACAAGATGTCGACCACTGCCAATCCCATCGGCACCGGCCCTTGATCCGCGTTTCCGCTGAGCCAGGTTAGGCCCGACAGCGATTGGATTAGCAAATCCTGCCCGGGTTTGTCTTTCCATGGGCCTTCTTGCCCATAGCCCGTGACTTCGCCATAAACAATGCGGGGGTTCAGTTGATGGACGGACTCCCAGTCCAGCCCCATCTTCTCCATGACGCCAGGCCGGAAGTTGTGCGTCAGCACGTCCGCGCGGGCAATAAGTCGCTTCACGGTTGCCAAGTCATCCGGGTTCTTCAGGTCGGCAGCGAAGCTCTCTTTGTTGCGGTTGATCGTGTGAAACACCAGGCTATCACCGTCCACGAACAGGTTCTTGATGGCCAGTTGCCTGCCTCCCTCGCCGCTCTTGGGCCGCTCGATCTTGATAACGCGTGCTCCCAGGTCCGCCAGTCGCAGGCCCGCCGACGGGGCGGCCATGTATTGGGCGAATTCCAGTACGCTCAGACCTTCGAGCGGCCTCATTGCTGGTTCTCCTTCGGGTGTTGCGCCGACCTAATAAGTCGGCACTATTTGGTGTAGCGCCGACCTTTAGGTCGGCACGTGCCGGTGCAACTCCGACATTTACAGCCTGTCCTGAGCGAGGCGAAGGATCGGCACCTGCCGGACTAAAGTCTGCGCTATAACTTCTGCGACTCGCGGTATAGCGCATTCAGGTGCGAAAGTACAGCCCGCTCGTCGCCGCCGCTCCGCATGTAATCGCGAATGGGGGCGCCGGCGCGGTCTTGGAAGTAAATGTAACCGGGGTACCGGGGCCGCAGAAAAGCGCGATCGAGAGCCGGCAGCGTGTTGCGGAAATGGTCGCGGCACGCCGCGTTCACGCGGTCGTCCGTCCACGCCGAGCGATGCCCCGGCTGCCCCCCACTGTCGAAGTAAAGCGTCCGCTGGCAGACCGGATCGGCGACAAAAGCGGCATATTCGAGGGCGGCCTGGCGCTCTGCACAACGCGAAGAAATCGCCAAGCCTGCCCCGCCCAGCGTGGTGAGACACCGCCGGCCGTCGATTTCCACCATGTCGCCGAATTCCAACAGCCTGCGCGCGTAGCCAATCCGCGAATAGTTGCTGTATCCGTAGGCGAACGGGCAATACGTGTACCGGTCAGTGAGAGTCATCGCCTCGTAAACTTGGACCGGGTTGAGATCCCAGAAGATTGGATCGAGCGCGAGCGCCAGTTCCCGCAACATGCCCAGCGCCTGAGTGCCGACCTCTGCTGATACTACGCAGTCCTCGACTTGGCAGACATCTTGACCGAGCGTCGAGCAGACCATGTAGAAGTTCATCAGCGTGTCCGTCTGGATGCCGGGCATCAGAACGTCCCCTGAAAGCGCAAGTTGGCGAACGTCGTCCCACTTTCGGGGCAGGTTTCCGGCCGGAATCAGGTCAGGCCGAAAACTGGCCACCGGCGTTGCGGCGTCGATGGCAAGCGCCCATTGGTGCCCGTCGAAGCAGTAACTCTGGTGCGAGGGTCCCACGGAATTCGCGGCTTGGTCCGCCAGGAACGACGCCGGCAGCTGCTCATCCAGCGGCAGGAGCAGGCCCGCCGCTGAGGCGAACCCCGCCCAGGGGTGGTCGATCACGAGCAAGTCGTAGCGTTCTGCCAACTGATCGATCGGCTGGTCGGCGAATTCTTGCAGGGACCGCTTCTCCCAGATGACTTCCACTCCGGAGTTTAACTCCAGGAAGCGCTGTGCCGTGGCCACCATGGGGGTGTATCCCCGGCTATGGTTCCACGTCATGCCCCGGAGCCGAAGCGGATTGCCTCGATGCATCATCTGGCCAGATCCTTAGGTGGTTCTATACTCCCTATCGGGAGAAGCCAAGCCCCTCGTCTAGGAGTGATGCGCGTCCCAGGACCTGCTGGGTTCCCCGCAATCAGGATCGCCGACGCGACTCCCTGCGCCGAACCTCTTCGAGGTGGTCCTCTATCGCTTCTCGCATAGGACGCAACAGGCATCCCAATTCCTTTCGAATCCGCTGATCATCCATCCGGTAGATGAAGGGCGAATTCGGCTTATCAGGGCTGAAGCTAATCTGCGCACCCGGCACCAATTCCCGCACCAATGCCACCAACTCCGGTGCTGGTAGGGTATGGCCTCCGGTGTTGTAGGTGCGATAAGCCAGCCAAGGCTTGACGGAAAGCTGGTAGACCTCCTCCGCCAAGTCAGCGACATAGATATAAGAGTTCCAGTCGTTCTCCGGAAAGGGGAGCGTCACGGGCTGGCCCAGCGCGGGCAAGCTGGCGAAGTCACTCGCCCAAGCCGTCGTGCCGCGCTTTCGCCCGTGCCCAAAGACCACCGGAGGGCGTACCGAGACGATCGGTATTCCATAGCGCGCCT
>Ga0326728_10006472_pt1 | contig 31475 bp, 34 predicted proteins | sample MB3enrmetagenome_FD_207602 | JGI IMG/M metagenome (GOLD analysis project Ga0326728, IMG submission 207602) | Lab enriched peat soil microbial communities from McLean, Ithaca, NY, United States - MB31MN | ecosystem: Environmental > Terrestrial > Soil > Wetlands > Peat | place: USA: New York...
TCATTTATACTGATGACCCGAAACGTTTCGCTGATGAGGCTGACCTGATCAAAATACTTGCCCGCGATCTCCGGAAACGGATTGTCGTTCGCCCCACAATTCTCGAAGACCCGGAAAAGGCAGTAGGAGAGATCAAATCGGTTGTTCCGGAAACTGCGGGCATCACGGACATTTTTTTTAACGCGGATACAGGGGAAGTCCTGATCGAAGCAGAAAAACCTGGTGTCGTTATCGGTAAGAATGGTGTAACCCTCCGTGAGATTACCAAGCATATCGGCTGGACTCCCAAAGTCGTTCGTACCCCCCCCATTGAGAGCATCACGGTCAAACAGATCCGTCAGTATCTCCGCTCGGTGAACGAAGAACGCAAACAGTTCCTGCGCACGATCGGACGGAGGATCCACCGTGATATCCCGTTTCATGATGATACCAACAAAGAGGCCACCAAAAAGGACCAATGGGCACGGGTAACGACCTTGGGATGCTGTCGGGAAGTCGGCCGGGCCGCATTTCTGCTGACAACCCCGAACAGCCGCGTTCTGGTCGATTGCGGTGAAAAACCTGATAATTCCAATGGGACACCCTACCTTTACGTGCCCGAGATTCATCCGCTCGCGCAACTCGATGCCGTTGTCCTCACGCATGCACATCTCGATCACTGTGCTCTTATCCCGCTCCTCTATAAGTATGGTTACGAAGGTCCGGTCTACTCTACGCCCCCGACCCGCGATCTCTCTGCGATGCTTCAGCTGGATTACCTCGATGTGATTCACAAGGAAGACCGGAAAATCCCGTACAGCTCGAATGAGGTCAAGACATATATCCAGCACTCTATCACCCTCAACTATGGCAGTGTGACCGATATCGCACCTGATATCAAACTGACATTCCACAATGCCGGGCATATTCTCGGTTCTGCGATAGCGCATTTCCATATCGGGGACGGGATGTATAACATTGCCTTTACCGGTGATTTCAACTACAGCAAGAGCCGCCTTTTTAACCCTGCAGTCAATCAGTTCCCGCGGCTTGAAGCACTTTTCATGGAGAGCACGTATGGTGGTTCCAATGATTTCCAGCCAGCAAGATCGGATGCAGAGATCCGGCTCTATGAAACCATCAACAAAGTTCTTTCCCGTGGGGGAAAGGTAATCATACCCGCCTTTGCTGTCGGTCGTTCACAGGAAGTTATGCTCGCGCTTGAGGAAGGAATCCGGCTTGGCAAGATCCCGGCAGTCAAGATCTATATCGACGGAATGATCCGCGAAGCAACGGCAATCCACACTACCTATCCCGAATATCTGAACAACGAATTACGGAATCAGATCTTCCGTGAAGGGATGAATCCCTTCCTTGCTCCGTGTTTCCAGCAGGTGGATTCTGCCGAGGTACGGGAGAAGGTGATGGCCGGGGATCCGTGCGTGATCATCTCCACAAGCGGCATGCTGAATGGCGGCCCGGTAATGGAATACCTCCTCACGCTGGCACAGGATGAGAAAAACGCCCTTGTCTTTGTCGGGTACCAGGCCGAAGGTACGCAGGGCAGGCGAATCCAGAAGGGCTGGCGCGAGGTGCCGATGGGCCGGAAAGGGACTGTCATCATCAATCTCGAGATCGATACCATCGACGGGTTCTCGGGCCATTCAGACAGGCGACAGCTGATGAATTTTATCGGACAGATCCAGCCGCGCCCGGAAAAGGTGTTCTGTGTACATGGCGATGAAAACAACACCATCGATCTGGCAAGTTCGATCTACAAGCGATATCATATCGAGACACACTCGCCGATGAATCTTGAGACATACCGCATGGTATAAGACAGGCTTCCGATGAAGGTGCATCCCACTCTCTTCGTTGGTGTCTTTGCCATTATGGCGCTCTCAAACGCCATTGTACCAATCCTGCCGTCGTTTGCCCGTGCATCTGTGTGGCAGGGAGCAATTTATAGTGCGTATTTTCTGGGTGCATTCGCAACTACGCTTCCTGGCGGGATCCTGTCCGACCGCTATGGCAAGGTACCCATCATGCGTGCCGGGTTGGCACTGACGCTCCTGAGCGGGATCCTGCTCTCGGTGACTACCGTTCCTGCTCCGGTGCTGGTCTTCCGGGCTCTTGAAGGTGCAGGTGCGGGTCTTTTTATCGCTGCCGCGATGGCCTGTGTCAACTCACGTCCCGACCATGTGGGTATGAGCGGGTATTTCATGGCCATGCTCAATACCGGTCTAGTCTTCGGTCTTGTTGTGTCAGGCTGGCTTGCCGGAAAAGTCGGGTACCCGGCATCCGGGATCATCCTGTTCACGATCCTCTCTCTGTTCCCTGCGTCGACCAGTCTCTTTATCCGTGACACCGCATTAAGTCCCTCCGGCAGTGCCGTCTTACGGCTCTGGCCTCTTATTTTTAAGTACCGGTGGATTTGGTATTCATCGGTGATCCTTGTTGGTATTACCGGCGTCATCTCGTCCCTGTACCCGAAATTTTCCGGGCAGTCACCGGAGATCCTCGGTATCTGGATAGCCAGCATGAGTGTTGCTACGATCATTGTCGTGGTTGCCATATCCCGCATTACCATACGTCCGATACCGGCAATCCGCTGGTCCGCCATACTGATGATACCGGGTATTATTTTCTCGTATATTTCACCGCTGGGTTTTATTGTACTCGGTGCACTCGCAGGTATTGTGATGATCGCCCAGATGGCAGCACTGGCAGGTGTACACGAACAGCAGGGGATGGCGATGGGACTCTTTTCCACGTCCAGCTATCTTGGGATGACCATTCTCCCGGTTATTGCCGGGATGATTGCGGACAATGCCGGTTTCTTCCCGGCATTCCTGTCAATGACCCTCGTAGCCGCGACGGTTGCGATCACCATTGGCCGAAACGGTGGTAAAGTGTCAAAAGGTGAGTGAGACTTGGCTGCTGTGAACAATTCCCCGCATCCCTGAAAAGAAGAATCTCCCGATACAGACAGATATTTCGGAACAGATTTCCTGAATAATTCTTACTACCATCAATGTTTCCGGGCATGCCTCCGGCTATGCCAACAGAATAACCGTTTTACTCCAGATCTGCCCGTAAACCGGAGTATCAGGAAGCATGGAAACGTCAACACCCACAATCACGATCCGACCTTACTGTCCCCTATGTTCACGTCATTTTTATCATACGCGAGCATAACTTTCTCGTAAATTTTGGAGGCATTTTCGATTGACTGAATGGCAACACGTTCGTTTATCCCATGAAGGGTCGCGAGTTCCCCGGGTCCGTACTCGATCACCCTGAATCCCGCAGATCTGAGATGCCGGGCATCGCTTGCGGCCCACTGGACGATCGGAAATACCATTCCCCCATAAACCTTTTCGACTTCGCTGCAGACAACGGAGATAAGATCACTTTTGGGATCTGTGAGAGAAGGGTTGTGCACGATCTCCCGCATGATCGCACCGCGCGGGGCATGGGTCCTGATGCTCTCCAGAAGATCCGGGATCCGGCAACCCCACGGTATCCTGAGTTCGATATCGAGGTTGCAATGCTGGGCAACAATATTTGATTTTTCCCCGCCGTTAATAATACCGGGATTGAACATCAGTCTCTGCAGGATCTCCTCTCCCCCGGACATGCTGAATTCCCTGGAAAATACCTCAGAGGATTTCCGGATAATCTCGATGAGCTGGTCGTCGACCGGGTATTTCTGCTCATACAGGCCTCGTATATATTCCAGAAACGACACAGCTTCCATGATCGCGCTCACACCGATCGCAGGGAAGAGCGATCCATGACCTGGCGTCCCGGTAAATCTCAGCTCGAGACGACAGAGGCCTTTCTGCCCGACACAGGGATGACGAGCCGGCGTTGGTTCAGCGATCAGGCAGTCACATGGAGCGATCAGATTCTCTGCAATCAGCGAGCGGATTCCGAAATCCCCCCCTGTTTCCTCGTCACAGACAAACGCAAGTTTTACCGGCAGTTCGTGGCCGTTGTGGATCAGTGTCTCGCACGCAGTAAGGAGTGCGGCACACCCGCCTTTCATATCTGTCGCACCTCTTCCCCAGACATGCTGATTGTCAATGGTTCCAGAGAACGGGGGGAATGTCCATCCATCATCAAGCGCCGGAACGACATCTACATGACCGCAGAGCAGGAGACGATCTTCCGTTCCGGTAGTAACCAGATTGCAACGCCCCCCGGCATTCTCCGTGATGCGACTACGAATACCGAGCGTATCCAGAAATTCCCTGATATACTCAATAACTCCAGCAGTATTGCCCGGGGGGTTTTCGCTCCGTATCGCCACAAGATCTGCACAGATTCGGGCGGCGTCCATATCGTTATTTCACACCTGTCCCTGCCGGAGAAATGTGGCAAATAGCGTGGAGAGGGATGCATCTTCATAGAGGCTTTTCAAGAATTCCGGCTCAAAGAATTCATCGATGATCGCAAGGAAAAAATGTGCCGGGATCTCCTGCCGGCTGTCCGGGTCAAGCACGATGCGGAAGCTCCGGTAGCTTGCGGGATCATCGGGATCGTAGAGCATCTGCCAAAGCGAGGGAATCACGGCAAATTTTTCCGGGTGCTCGGACTTGAGCCAGTTTATAAATGCGGGAAATTTTGGCCGGTCCCCTTTATTCTCTTCATCTATACGCCACCGGAGATATTCTGCACCCATGATATTTTTGGGGGACTGGTAATTGAACGTGTAGAGGCTGCAGGTATAATCGATATGGGCGAGTGCATCGATAAAATAAAAATAGAGCGTCCGGTTAAAAAGCGAGGTATCATGCAGAATCAGTGATTTTTCATATAAATGGGTGAGCACATGGTGGTATTCGGGGTCTGCTTGCATATCCATCCATGGGTACCGGAATTGTAAATAAATTCCCGTAATTTTCTGCAAGGGTTGCGATAATAGCAATATCACTTGAAAAATGGTTCCCGCCGCGCCACTGCTTCGTGGAATAGATTCTCCATCTCTTCCATGTTTTTCCCGCGTATACTGACATGGTTGTCAGCCCGCAACAGGCAGGGTTTGAGTTTGCCATCAGATGTGACCCGGAGCCGGTTACAGAATGCACAGAACTCCGTGTTGTGGAGTGGACGGACAACTTCCACCTCGGCACCATCCAGACAATACTTCTTCCGGTGGTGCATCCTGCGGGTGATTATCTGACGGGAACGTGCAGCCAGTGCACCCTCCAGTTCATTCAGGTCACCGTGATAGGAACAGTCATTGAAGCGCATCAGTTCGATCAGCTGGAGGACGAGATTCCGGTTACCCCTCACAAACGCGAGAAAATCATCGATCTCTGTCTCATTGATCCCGGAAAGGACGACTATGTTGAGCTTAACTGGTGTAAGGCCGGCGTCCAGTGCGGCATGGATGCCTTCAAGGACATCGTCAAGCCGATCACTCCCGGTGATCTTTTTATAGGTCGCCCGATTAAGACTGTCAAGGCTGACGTTTACCCGGCGGAGACCGGCACGTTTCAGATCCTGTGCCATATCTGCAAGCAATGTACCGTTTGTCGTGAGAGACGCTTCCATCCCGGCCGGGACCGATTCCACGATCGGTAGCAGATCCGGCCGGAGCAGGGGTTCCCCACCGGTAAACTTCACACTGCGGATACCAAATTTTGCCGCGACTTTCATGACTGCGATAACTTCATCAGCAGTCATCTGGTTCTCAGGTACTCTCTCCCCTTCCGCATGGCAATAGATACATGAAAGGTTGCACTGCTGCGTAAGACTGATACGCAGGTTGCTCACCGGGCGCCCAAAGGGATCTTTCAACGTCGTGCTCATCTTGTATTGCCTTTGAAATTCTTCGCAACCAGGTACAGTTCGGTACTTCCCTTCCGGGTCGATCTGGTATGATAAGTCCGGACCGAATGGAAGCATTCCTGGGCCATGGCAAGCAGTCCGGGAAGATCTGTTCCTTGGAATACCTTTGCCACGAAATTTCCGCCGGGCTTCAGCACCGAGCAGCCAAACTCCAGCGCTTCTTCCACCAGTGCTGCAGACCTCGCCTGGTCGTAACTTTTATGACCGGAAAGCCGTGGCGATGCATCAGACACCACCACATTTGCCTGACCAACCTTCGTCCTTATCTGTTCCCGGGTTGCCGGATCGGTAAAATCTCCTTCTATCGTTACAATCCCGTTTATCGGGGCAATGGGATTCAGGTCAACGCCGACAACGATTCCATCTGTAAGCTTCCGGAGCACCTGGAGCCAGCTTCCTGGTGCAGCACCAAGATCCACAATGTTATCGGCTCTTCGTATGACTGAAAATTTATCCTGGATCTCGATAAGTTTGTAGGATGCACGGGAACGGTACCCCTCGTGTTTCGCCCGAAGATATGCCTTATCCCGCGACCATTGCGATCCCATAGGCCTGTCTTTCCTGCCATTTTGGTGAAAACAAACCCAAAACGCTATAATTAAAGTATGACGATATACTGTATAAGACAGTTGTTAAGGGGAAAGCGATGTTTAAAGCTACGATTGATGCAGATGTGTTCCGGGAAGCCATAGAGGCCATCTCGGCACTCGTTCCCGAGTGCCGGTTACATACTGCGGAGGACGGGATCTTAACACGGGCGGTCGATACCGCAAATGTCGCCATGATCGCACTCCAGCTGAAAAAAGAAGCGTTCGATTCCTTCAAGGCCACGAAGAGCCAGATGGGTGTCGATATCACCAAGATGAAAAACATCTTCAACATGGCCGGAAAAGGTGACCTGATCAGTCTCGAGCTGGCGGAAAATGCCCAGAAGATGGCCGTCAGCGTCCATGGCTACCACTATTCAATTACGCTCCTTGATACCAACACAATACGCAAAGACCCCAATTCACCGACCATCAACCTCCCGGGAAAGGTCGTGATCTCCGGTGAGGACCTCAACAACGCTATCAAGGCAGCTGCCGTAATCTCGGATAAGATCGCAATGGGAATCAACCCCAAGGACCAGACGTTCTATATGGTGGCTGAAGGCGACACCGACCATATCCAGCGCGAGTTTGGAAAAGATGAACTCAAATCGTTGACCCCTGTCGAGACACGTTCGCTTTTCTCTCTTGACTACCTCAAGGACATGGGCAGGGTGATGAGCCGCGCCGCCGAGATCGAGATCTCTCTTGGAATCGATCATCCGGTACGGTTCTCCTTTGATATTGCCGGCGGAAACGGGCATGTCGAGTACCTGCTTGCGCCGCGGATCGAGGCAGACTGAATGGAGTTTGTGCCATCCGGCAAGGAACTTTCCCATTTTCCATTTTTAAAAAAAGCCCAGACACTTATCAGGTCCCGGTTCTCCTCTCTCGACACTCTCCTGCCTACCGAAAAGGGCGAAATGCTCATCTTACTCGCCCAGGCAAGGATCCGGGATGCGATCCGTCCGAAAAAGATTTTTGCACCGGAAGTGACTGAATGGCCGGAGGATGAGATTGCATCATATGCGCTTGCACGGATTATCGTTTCCTGCGTGAACGACCGGCAGCTGTTCGATCGCCTCACCCGGTACGAGGCGGAACGGGCATATTATTTTCTGGTCAACGAAGAAGACTGGAACCGGAATTACCAGCAGGGAGAAGGAGAGTATTCCCGCCTGTGGACTGCAATTGCCGAAGAACTTGGTATCCGAATCGCGCAGGACCGGATGCCGGTTGCCGATTATGTGGAACTTGTTTCCCCCCTGCACGACGACCGGTTCCAGCTGGTGAACCGGCGTGTGGCAAACGGGTACGTTGACATCCGGAAAAATGAACGGTATGAACTCCTCCGGGAACGGGTCCGGGTCCTCCTCCGCCGTGACCTCCCGCACCGGGTACCAAAGCCGGTCTGCGATCTGCTTGCGCCAAAAACAGCGCAGATAAAAAAGGTAAACCAAGAACAGATGCTGCGGCAGTTCGGGACTATTGAAGAGCGTGCATTCCCCCCCTGCATGCAGGCACTTATCGCTGCACTTTCTTCGGGCGCGAACCTGACACATGCCGGGCGTTTCTCCCTCACAGCATTTCTCCATAACATTGGCATGAATACAACCGCTATCGCAGAACTCTACTCCCGTGCTCCGGATTTCGATCCAGAAAAGACCATGTACCAGGTTGAGCACATCACGGGACGCGGTGGTGCCGGTACAGAGTATACTACCCCGGCTTGCGCCGCAATGCAGACAACCGGTCTCTGTATTCACCGCGATCCCCTTTGTGAAAAGATCAGCCATCCGCTCAGTTATTACAAGATAAAAAAATCCGGAATTCGGAAAGGTTCGGCGCTGGCAGGAAACACTTCAGGATCGCAGGAGAAACGTACCGGCAGCTGATTGCCCTTCAGGTTATCTTCTCGTTAACGAGATATCCTGCCCCGAAAAGAAAGAGGATAAAGACCAGAATAGCCAGCAGGTATGCCGGACCGGCACTTACGATCATCGGAAGGGTGGCTAGGAGGGCAACCAGCAGGAAAAAACCGGCTATTCCGATAATCACGTCAAGAAGGCGCGCATCCATCCAAAATGTTTTGACCTCTATCGGTTATATGCGTATCCGTGAGTAATGAGATTATGATAAAGGAGGTAAATCCCATCATCTCCCAACTGGTTCTGCAAACCTTATTGCCATGGAGTGACAACGTGCATCCGGTATGAATAGTCCAGCTCAGCAGCGCGGTGAAGTTCTTCAGGAGCTGGTTGTTGCCGTGGGGTTCCTGTCAGCGATGGATCATCGCCTGATTCCTGAAACCGGCGCAAACATCGGTTTTGCCGTTGCCGGTGCCAGGGACGGTGGGGGGGTAGCCGCGGTCCGGGATGGGATTGATCTGCAGGGAAACAAGGTTGCTGCGGCCGGGCCCTGCACGTTCGGTGCGGATATCATGATCACGCGGATCGTGCTTACGGCTATGAAATTTAATCCGGTAATTCGCAGTGCAGCGGTGATCCGGTATTCTCCGCCGGTCGTCCGGATACTTGAGGAGATGCTGCTGGAATGCTGTTCCTTTGACCGGACAAAGGAACCCCCCGGGATCAATACCATGGATTGGGGTGTCGCATCCTGTTGCAGTGATGGCGTTCCCGACGTCATCTATGATCGCGGGACACGGGAAAAAGAGCCCTTCATCCGCTTTTTCGGTGAACACCCGGCTGACGTCGCGAACAATACCATTATGTTGTCAAACCGCATGATAGATATAGAACTTTGAGGAACTGTGCATGGGAATCAAGCCTTCGTATATAAAAACTATCGGTACCGAACTTCTGGCAAAACAGCGTGAAAACTTTTCGAACAATTTTGATGCCAACAAGCAGCAGCTTGGCACGTCTGCTATTATTGAGAGCAAACGGGTGCGCAACCGCGTTGCCGGGTATATTACAAGAAAAATTAATACAAAAAGACACCCATAACGCTAGGTATGTTCGAAGGTGTCCTTCCCGCTATCATTACCCCTTTTAAAAGGAACTCCGCGATGGATCTGGATATTTCAGGTCTGGAACGAAACATCAGATTTCTTATGTCCCGTGGCATTCACGGTATCGTGCCCTGCGGTTCGACTGGTGAATCTGCGACGCTCACGTTCAAGGAACACGAAAAGGTCATTGATGTCACGATTGATATGGTCAATGGCAGGATACCCGTCCTTGCAGGGACCGGTTCAAACAATACTGCCGAAGCAGTTACCCTCACCGAGGCCGCGAAGGACTCCGGGGCTGACGGCGTGCTTGTCATCAGCCCGTATTATAACAAACCCAATCGCTCCGGTCTTGTCAAGCATTACATGAAAATTGCCGATCTCGATCTCCCTGTGGTTGTTTACAACGTACCCGGCCGGACCGGGCAGAACCTCGAGCCAGACCTGATTGCAGAACTGGCCCGCCACCCCAACATTGTCGGCGTCAAGGAGGCCAGCGGAAATATCGGACAGGTCTCGCGGATCATCGAACTGACGCGGGATGAGGATTTTGCGGTTATTTCTGGAGATGATAACCTCATCCTGCCGATCATTGCGCTTGGCGGTAAAGGAGTGATTTCGGTTGCGGCAAACGTGGATCCCGTTCGCATGGTCTCTATGTACGAGGCAGCAGTGAAGGGCGACTGGGAGAAAGCCCTCACCCTTCATTATGCTCTCTCTTCCCTCTTCCGGGCAATGTTCATCGACACGAACCCCATCCCCGTCAAAAAGGCAGTGGAGCTGATGGGTATGGCCGGCGGCCCGGTGCGCCTCCCGCTTGATAATCTTGACGACAAAAAGACCCAGGAACTCAAAAAAGTCCTTGCGGCCATCCCTGTTGTGAACACGGCGGCACGGAGTTCCCACGTAATCAGGAGAACGTCACCGCTGACGGTACGGAAACCCGCTCTTACATTAAAGAAGCACCGGCGGTGAACGGCCGCATGATCAAAGTGGTCGTATGTGGTGCCGCAGGCCGAATGGGGCAGACAGTCGGGAGAATGGTCAGGGAATCTCCGGATCTGGAACTGATCGGGGGAGTTGATCTCAGGCCTGGCACGTTTTTTGGCGTAGATATTATCGGGAACAGCGATCTTGGGAGATTTCTGAAGGACCGGAAGCCTGATGTTCTGATCGATTTTACTATCGCGAACGCGGCCGTAGAGACTGTGAAGCTGGCCGCCACCAGCAAGGTGGCGCTTATCGTGGGAACGACCGGCTTCACTCCGCAACAGCGTACGGTGATGTCACACGCAATTGAGGGCAATGTGCCGGCCGTCATATCCAGCAATTTTTCGGTCGGGGTAAATATATTCTGGCAGCTGGTGCGGGAAGCGGGAAAACTGCTGAAAGACTATGATATCGAGGTCATCGAGGCCCACCACCGGAACAAGAAGGATGCCCCAAGCGGTACTGCAAAGACTATCCTCCAGATTCTTGACGAAGAGATTGGAACCCGGCAAAAACTCTACGGGAGGGAAGGGATGATTGAACGGGGCAACGAGATTGGCGTCCACGTGATCCGAAGCGGTGATATTGTTGGAGACCATGCCGTATTGTTCTCAAAGAATTTTGAAACCATCGAGCTCTCCCACCGGGCGTATGATCGCTCCGTCTTTGCCAGTGGTGCATTGCGGGCCGTTCACTGGGTAGTAGGGAAAAAGCCGGGAATATATACCATGAATGACGTGCTCGGCCTTTCAAAATAACAGGAGTTTTTTGCACAAATCGAAACCTATTTTTTGTATTTGACAAAATTATTACGATGGAGTGAATGTTTTGGTTGCCGTTGTTGATACGACAAAATGTACCGGATGCGAGACCTGCGTGAGCGAGTGCCCGGCATCCGCGATATCCTTAGAGAATGAAAAGGCAAAGGTGGATAAAGACATGTGCGTGGAGTGCCAGACATGCGTTGATGTCTGCCCATCTGAAGCCATCCATATGGAATAAAGCCATGACATCAGCGTGGCCCCAATTTTGTGATTGACCCGCAATGGTGGGAAGGTTTTCATATTGTTTTAACGCTGCAGGAAACAGCGATAAGAAATAAATCTCCTAATAAGTTTTATGTGATTTCGCAGGATAAAGATAAAAAACAACGTTTTTATTATCACAGGTGAAATGGGATTTTACAACCCGCCATCATCTCGAACGGGAAATACACAAACTACAGGAACTGTCACCTATGATCAATGTTGGAGTGCTCGGAGCAACGGGCGCGGTTGGCCAGAGGTTTGTTGAACTCTTAGCGGATCATCCCTGGTTCAATCTGTCAACGCTCGCTGCTTCAGAACGCAGTGCGGGAAAGCCATACGGAAACGTGGTAAACTGGCGGCTTGAAACGCCATTTCCGGAAAAGATCTCCAAACTTAAAGTCACCAATATCACGCCGAAAGCGATGAAGGATGTTGACTTAGTATTCTCTGCACTTCCTGCCGAAATTGCATCGGATGTCGAGAATGAATTTGCGGATGCAGGAATCGCGGTCTGCAGCAATGCAAGTTCCCATCGGATGGAAAAGGATATCCCGCTGGTAGTTCCCGAGGTGAACCCGGAGCACCTCGGCCTGATTGATGTCCAGCGGGACTCAGGGCGTAACGGGTTCATCGTCACCAACCCGAACTGTTCCACCATCATGCTTGTCATGGCTTTGTCTCCGATCCGGAAGTTCCGGTTCACGGATGTCAGGGTTGCGACGATGCAGGCAATATCGGGTGCCGGGTTTGCCGGAGTCCCTGCTATGGCGATCTATGACAATGTCATCCCGTACATCGGTAAGGAAGAGGAGAAGATGGAGACTGAGTCTCTCAAGATTATGGGCACTCTTAAGGGTAAGAGCGTGGTAAATGCCCCCTTCCATGTGAGTGCAAGCTGCCACCGCGTGCCGGTAATTGACGGCCACACAATGGCAGTTTGGATGGATATCAAAGAGCCGGTTGACACCCTCAAAAAAGCCTACGCAGCTTACAAACCTCCCATCAAAGGACTTCCGACCCAACCACCTGAGTCAGTTCACCTTTTTGAAGAGGATGATCGTCCCCAGCCCCGGCTTGACCGGATGCGGGGCCGTGGCATGACTGTTTCTGTCGGACGGCTCCGTGATGGTATACGGTTTGTGGCCATGGGGCACAACACCATCCGCGGTGCAGCAGGTGCAAGCGTACTGAATGCCGAACTGATCACCAAGAAGAAATACCTCTGATTACTATGGAGAACACAATGCAACAGATGAGGGAAAATACCGTGTTTGTCGGGAACAAACCGGTCATGAACTACGTACTTGCGGTCGTAACACAGTTCAACAATGGTGCAAACGAAGTTGCAATCAAGGCACGCGGCAAGGCAATATCCCGTGCGGTCGATACGGCTGAAATTGCCCTGAACCGGTTTCTTGAAGGGGTTACGAAAAAAGATATAGTCACTTCTACCGAGGTTATCGATACCGATTCTGGCAAGACCAATGTCTCGAGTATCGAAATTATCCTTGCACTAAATAAATAATTTATTTTGGCCCCTTCTGAGTTTTTTTGAATGAATACCCCTTTTGGTGCTCCCTAGTATCCAGAGGAATGTCGAACTAAAAAACCAGAAACGTTTTACACCGACTATTCAAAATACTATTGCTATGCATCCCCATGCTGTCATATTGTTGTGTCTTGTACTTTTAGGTACTGCGACACCTGCTTTGGCAGCAAACGAGGAACGGTATGGGTATATCACCGTGAATTCCGTCCAGATCCGGCTCGATAACGACACGGCATTCATCCACCTCACGTACTCAGTTGATGAAGGTATGCGGGTTATCTTCTTTTTGCTCGGTTACCAGGACTTGAAGAACAAACTATTAACAATCCTGAATTATGAAGATGCCAGGATGGCAGATATTAATCTCTCACAGGCAGATTTTATCGTCTACCAGGCGGCTTATTCGTATGGCAATGGTGTTTACTGGTACCCCTACCACCACTTCAACATCCTCATTCCCAAACTAACAGTTGAGTCGCCTCAGGTTATCCGGAATTTTAGTAATACCGACCAGTTTCCGGTCGGCATCGGTTATTTCGGAAACGGTACTACTTATTAAATCAAGCAGGCGGCAATTCTTGCGTTTCAGGAAGAAATAGCCTTCTTAAAGGATACAGCCTTTTTTCCCTTGGCCACATGAAGTAAACGACATCTCCCATGGAATGCCTGTTCTGTAACAGCCCCGGACAAAGGCATTTTCCTAAACACTGATTCCCATGAAAAAGCGGGATTTTTTACTTTCTATCCCATGATTCATCTTTTAATTTATCATCGAATGTGACTGGAGGGATTTTCATGACCCTCTATTCCAGTGCAATTTTAGAATCCAATCACGCTATAAACGTCAGATCGTAAAAATCGTATCAGCTTGAGAATGAACGCGTTCAGATGACTTCGATGATAGACTGTCTGCGCTGTTCGGCAAGCCGTTTGCCGATGAAATACTGGATGACGACACCCACAATTGCGCACGCCAATCCGATAACCGTAGAATAGAGAATATAATTCCATGCCGACGCAGGGTTCAGGGCAAGCTCCGGCACACCGCTGATGGAAAGAATGTACACGCTTGCCCCATAGAGAATAAGGCCAATAGCTGAGATAAAGAACGGGAAGACAATGACTTTTGCCAGTCCCTCACGTTCATTGATATAGACATCGATGATGATCCCGACAGAGGTTACGAGGCCTGCAACGATCAGCCACCAGATCGCGCCATAGATGAAGGTCATCACGTACAGAAGGACCCCGCCCCATTCGCTGGTGGATGAATAATACTTCAGGACCGTGATAAATCCCATGGTGAAACCAATAACCGCAAGGAGGATAGTAGTCGAGTAGGTAACGAATGAAAAACGGCCGCGCGTGAGCGATGCCCGGAATGCGCTTCCGATACTATGGATAAATTCATCGAGATTGAACCCCTTATACAAAAGGTATATTCCAATCACACCGATCACAATAATTGTCGCTGTCCCGGGATACCCAAGGAGGAATGCACTCGCATAGAGCAGCATCGCAAGACCGAGAGGAACGAGCACGACACGCGCGATCTTTGGATCGTCCAGCAATTTTTTCAGGATATAATAGGTGCCCTCAAGGTTGGGCATCTGGTTAACTATCACCCGACGGATACTCGAAACAGGTAGCCTGGACTGGATAATAGGGATAATATATTCGTCCTCGGCACCGTCAGAGACCAGGATGCAGCTGTCCGGACCGGTCTCCTTGATCACCGCGTCGAGAGTCGATGCGATCTTCCGATCACCTTCGATCATATGAAGATGATTACCGGCGACGATGGCAACGACGGCCTCTTCGCCTTTTGCTATCAACTCGTCATAGATCTTTATAGCAGAAAATATAGCGTTGACATCCGAATCCTCAGGATCAGCAAGAGCTAACGTGTCTGCCGCTTTCAGACACGCCTCCCTCCCGATAACCGGGCTTTCAACCTTCGCTTTCCACCCGATATCATCGTCCCGGTCAACACTTAAAACGAGAGTCCGGCCAATAGTCATTGATATAATAAAATTGGCGCAAATCTATTAAATTATTGCTCACCATTGGGAAAAAGAGGGGAGAATGCGATTTAGATGAGTTTTGAGCGCTGGAGGAGCAGGATATCGTCTGTGGTCAATTTTTCACCGGCACGGAAATTTTTAAAGAGGTGTTCTGCTTCCTGCCTAACCGCCTTCTGCTCTTTGGTGACCTTGACCTTCTTGGTCTTCTTGCGCAGGCCGGAGATCACCTTGTCATAATCGCGCAGTTCTTTCTGGCAGGCGATAAAGAACTTATGTTCGGCATCTGCGGCTTCCTGCGCTTCAACAAAACTTTTGTGTGCTGCATCGGCATCTTCGCGTGACTTGTCTGCCTTCCGGTAAGACTCCACCATCAGGTCATGGTGCTTCTGGGCAAGCTCGGCAACTTCGGTGACCTTTGCGTGAAGTTCGGAAGCCAGTTTTCGAAAATCCCGGGCCGCGGTAACCTTGGTCCGCATCTCCTTATTTTGTTCAAGCTCCGCCTCCTGCTCCCTGACCTGCCCTTTCATCTGTTTGATCTTCTCGATCAGCTCGCGCTCTTTGTCTGTTGTGAAAACTTCAGTCTGCTGCCGGTATTCCATGTACTCGATCTGTTTCTGGAGTTCCCTGATACCCCGGCTCTTGAGCGTCCCGTGCTCTTTTTTAAAAGCTTCAATCTCTTCGAAAAGGACATTTGCCTTGTCGTTGAGTTCATTCCGCTGTCCTTTCAGATCGAGGACTTCCTGGTTATACTTGTCCCTGAGATCTTTGTTCTTTTGGGCTTCTTCCACACACTCTCGGGTCTGGTTGTTGAGCGTATTACGTTCCCGCGCGAACTTGCTTGCTGCGGCATTGAGCTCGTTTCTGCGGTTTTTATGCTGTTCAGATTCGGCAAGGATCTTTTTTCGTTTTTCCATCAGGTCATTCAACATGCGGTACCTCTCCCCATCTTACGTCTCAGCAGGAAGCGCGGACCGGCAGCTGGATTCCGTCGTTGGCATAATAGGTGCATGAAATATTTTATGCCAAATCGCCGGCTGCCCTGCATGCATGATGCAGAGAAATAAACATCAGAAAAGGATCGCCCTGAAGAACTCAGGCAAGACTCCCATCCGGAGTCTTTGTTCGACACGCGGTTCATGATGTTCAACTCCCGGTACAAGGGTGAAACCTGTCCACATGGTGTCACCCACATTCTCCCTGCAAAGGTCTGGTCGAATGTACTATATTTTAATGGAGGCGAGTCTTATTAAGCGTTTCGTCAGATTTTTAAAAGAAACAAGAACCATGTCAGGAATAAAAAATACCACAGAAAATGCGTTTCGTTCTCAAAAAGGGGGGTTATATAGGTACCAACAGTTCCCTGATTCTGTTTACAAATATTTTCTCGTTACTCTCTCGTGTGCCTGATCTTCAGCCAACCCATTCAAGAACGCCGCCACCGCTGGGCTGATCTTTGGGGGCACGCCTGCTCTGTGGCATCTCGACAGCCTTAGGGTTGGCTCTCTTGGTTTCGATCTCCTGAACAATCGTCTTGTACGACTGGCGGGTTCCAAGGATCTGGGCGCTCTTGACACCGGTCATGATGGCAAGTACACGGACCTTACCTTCCATGTCACTGCGTACCCGGGCACCCCAGATTACATCTGCATGGGGGTCTAGCTCATAGGTGAGTGACGTGGCAATTTCTTCTGCGTCCTGCAGAGTCAGGTCTGTTCCTCCCGTGATGTGGATCAGGCTGCCGGTCGCGCCACGGTAATCGATATCCAGCATCGGATTGGAGAGGCATTCGCGGACGACGCTTTCTGCCTTGTTCTGTTGCTTGCTCTCGCCGACCAGCATCACCGCGACACCACCCTTGGACATGATCGCCCGGACATCTGCGTAATCGATGTTGATGAGCGAGGGTTCCGTGATCGTCTCGGAGATACCCTTGACCGTTTCACCTATCAGCTGATCCATCACGGAGAATGCCTGGCCAAGCGGGAGGTTCGGGACGAAATTCTTCAGACGGTTGTTATCGAGAACGATGACGGAATCTGCTGAAGTGGCGAGCGCTTCAAGTCCCTCCTCGGCACGGATCAGGCGGGCTTTTTCGACCTGGAACGGGTAACTGACCATACCGACAACAATGGCTCCCTGCTCTTTTGCGATCTGCGCCACCACCGGAGCAGACCCGGTACCGGTACCTCCTCCCATACCGGCCGTGATGAAACAGAGATCGGCGGATTCGAGCAGCGCTTCCAGTGTTGGCCGCGCCATCTCGGCTGCGCGTTTACCGACATCAGGGTAACCGCCGGCACCAAGACCTTTGGTCAGGGACTTTCCGATGAGGACACGTTTGTCAGCCTGAATCATGTCTAGGTGCTGTTTGTCCGTGTTGATCGCGATCGTTTCGGCACCGGAAACACCCATATGGTGAATGCGGTTAACGGTGTTGTTTCCAGCGCCTCCGCAACCAATGATGACAATTCTCGGTTGCCCGATAAAGTCATCCTCCGTTGCATTCGCGCCGGGCTTGTTGATCTCTTTCTCAAGCTCGGCGTTTTTTAACGCATCATTAATAATGCTCTGCATGTCTACCTCTCATACCTTGAATGAAACCTGGTCGTTATCCTTCAAGACACGGCTCGCTCGTTTTTCAACCAGTTCACGGACGGCTGCCCGCACGGCCTCGGAGGTGTTGGGATATTCTCCTGCATCGACCATCTGCTGGAGCAGGCTAATTTGCTGTTCCGGCAGCCGAAGTGTGATCCTTTGCATCATCGTATCTTCTGGTTCTGACACACGTCAGACAAATGTCATCCATATGTCAGCCATAAAGAACTCTCATGTCTGACTTAACCAGATAAACCAGAATAAATCATTAAGGTATAAAAACCTTCTCATTCGTTTTTCATGCCATGCTCCAAATGAATTTATGACTTCCCGGCTCAGTATTTGGTAAAAAACGGAATCCTGCATGATTGTTGATTTTCCAGAACGGGTTGTGCACGGGGGCACCGGAAAGCGGCAGCGTGAAAAAACCAGAAAAAACCTGCTGGATTTCAGCGCGAGCGTCAACCCCCTTCCGCCATCATTTGCATGGTCCTGTGATATGGCATGCCTTTCACAGTACCCGGACAACGATTATACCCTCATCAAAGAGACGATCGCCCGGACGTTCCACCGCAGACCTGATGAAGTCTGCGTAGGCAACGGGTCTATGGAACTCATCCGGGTTTTCTGCTCGATCATGCTGGATAGTGCCAAAAAGTACTGCACAGAATCCCCGACATTTGGTGAATATTCACTCTCAGCACGCCTTGCTGGTGCAAATGCCACTCTATCGTGCAACCGGGCAGACGTCTCCTTTGTCTGTAACCCGAACAACCCCTCCGGCGTCTTGCGTAGACGGGATGATCTCATCGCCCATGTGAATGAGATGGCCTCTCATGGCGGGATGGTGTTTCTCGATGAAGCATTTATTGAACTGGCTGACCCCAAACAGAGCCTTATTGATGTTCGCAACCGTGACCTTTTTGTCCTCAGGTCCCTGACCAAGAGCTTTGCGGTACCAGGTATCCGGTTTGGGTATGCTTTTGGTGACCCGGACCTTGTAGATAAAATGGAGATCGCACGGCCGCCCTGGAGTGTCAACGCATATGCGGAAGCCTTTGCGCTCGAAGCATTCCGGTATATGGATATGCTTAAATCTTCACGGGAATTTATCAAAAAAGAACGGGAATGGCTTGGATCAGGCATTGAAGCAAGCGGCCTGCACTGCTATCCTTCATCGGCAAATTACCTGCTTGTCGAATGCGGGCAGGATGTTGCACCGCTCTGCGCACAACTCGAGTGCGCCGGGATCCTCGTTCGTAACTGCACGTCATTCGGCCTGCCGACCTGCATCCGTGTTGCCGTGCGGTCCCATGAGGAGAACGATGCGCTCGTGGAGGCGCTGTTGGCATGCGTGCGCTGATCATGGCCGGCGGCGCGGGAAGTCGGCTCAGCCGCGGCGAAAAACCTCTCCTGTCCATCTGTGGTCGTCCCATGATTGGTTATATCATTGATGCGTTCAGGGACTTTGGATGTTCCGTTGTCGTGGCCGCATCGCCCCGCACACCCATGACACAGAATTGGTGCCGGGCACATGGTGTCGATCTCTACCAGGCCATGGGAGGAGATTATATCCGTGACATGATCGAGGCGGTGCAGACGCTTGACGAACACCGGCCGCTCTTTGTCAGCGTCGCGGATATCCCCGGCCTCAACGCCGACAGCATCCGGGAAATTTATGATGCATACTTCAAGTCCGGTAAGGATGCCTGCTCGACATGGGTGCCGGTTACCCTTGTTCGGTCGTGCCGTGGCGGGATCACGTATCGTGCAATGATCGATATGGTTGAAGCATGTCCTGTCGGTCTTAATATCCTTAGGGGAGACTTTATTGATCGGGTGCAGGATGAAATCCGGCTTGTCCTCTCCGACCCCCGGCTTGCCATCAATGTGAATACCCTGGCGGACCGCGATGCGGCAGAAATTTTCCTGCGGAAGCACACAGCTGGTACCTGAAAAGATATCTGGTGCAGATAGTCCGGCACATTCCCTTATTATTGGTTAATTAACCTCAATTTGTGCCGTTAGGTGGAAAAAACGCTTGATTTCCGGTTATTTAATACGAATGAATATTAATGGGCATCACCTAACTATTCTCTAACTATGGCAGAGTCGCAGGAGATCGAGCTTCAGGGGCATATCATCGATTCCGGGATCATGATGCAGCTCTTTGACAAGGTCATGGATATGGGCGGTAATTTCGAGATCCTTGTTTTTGATGTCGGCAAGAAGAAGACCGATCCCAGCTACGCCAGGCTCAAGATTGTGGCGGCCAACAAGGAGAAACTGCGTTCCATTCTGTCAGAGCTCCACCGCCTCGGTGCACATCCCCTTGAAGTGAAGGACATCCATGCGGTTCCCGCGGAAGGCGACCGTATTCCCCCGAAAGGGTTCTACACCACAACCAATCACCCGACACAGGTTAAGTTTGCCGGTGAATGGATCCCGGTCGAGGCCAGTGAGATGGACTTTTTGATCGTTGTCCAACCGGAGAAGAGACGGGCCCAGTGTACACCTCTCGCAAAGATCCGGAAGGGTGATCTTGTCGTTATCGGTGAACAGGGGGTCCGGGTCAGCTACCCGGCGCGGCCACGGGTCAGCAGTACTTTTGAGTTCATGCACGGTACGGTTTCACCGGAACGCCCTAGCGAGACGTTGATCGCACAGATCGCAAAGGAGATCCTTGACGTGCGCAAGAGCGGGGGCAGGATTGCCTTAGTCGGCGGGCCGGCCATCATACATACCGGTGCGGATAAGGCGCTTGCCGAGATGATCCGAAATGGGTATATCGACATCTTATTTGCCGGTAATGCGCTTGCCACTCATGATATTGAGTACAACCTCTTTGGGACATCCCTTGGAATGGATATCTCGACCGGCAAGCCGGTGATGGGTGGCCACCGTCACCACCTCTATGCCATCAGCGAGATCATGCGGGCAGGCTCGATCAAAAAAGCCGTTGAAAAAGGCGTGCTGACCGGCGGAATCATGTACGAATGCGTGAAACACAACGTGCCGTTCGTTCTTGCAGGATCGATTCGGGATGATGGCCCGCTGCCGGACGTGATCACGGATGCGATGGAGGCACAGGACGCCATGCGGACGCAAATTACCGGCTGCAGCATGGTGCTGATGATCGCCACCCTCCTGCATTCGGTTGCGGTCGGTAACTGTCTGCCTTCAAGCGTGAAGACGGTCTGCGTCGACATAAATCCAGCCTCGCTGACCAAACTGATGGACCGGGGGACAATGCAGGCGATTGGTGTGGTTTCCGATGCCGGAACGTTCCTGCCGCTCCTTGCCCGGCAGCTTGAGATCCAGAGCCGTCCAAAGAAACCCTGTTGACAGAAATAATCCCTATAAATTCCTTATAAGATCCAGTCCCCCGAATTTCTCATGAATCTATACTAGTATTTTACATTCAGTTCATTCAAATCGGCAAACGTGACGTGATGCTGGAATTTTCATTTGAGGTACAGTCTGGTTTAAAATGGAGGTACGGTGAGAAATTTATTGTATCTATGTTGACCATGCCCTACAGGTTCATGAAAAACCTTTAAAGTAAATCCCCGGTGAATTTTCCTACGGGATGATCTTACCGGGTCAAAGACATGCAATAGGGGCGTTCACGGGCAAGGACATACTCCCATTCGGTTTTGCAGTGGCAGCCGGTGTCCAAGAGTGCACCGATCAGGTCGCGGTCCGCATTCAGGGAATAGTCACGGATCCCCTTCACCAGCTCATTGTCGCATTCCCCGCAGTTATGCGGTCCGCGCCTCTGCCCGCCCCCCAGCGGATCGCAGGTAACGTGAACCGGCGCCTTATGAATGATCGAAAGCACGCTCCAGAGATACGGGGGGCGGTACGCACCTTGTCGCCAGTATTTTTCGAGTTCCGTTTTCTTCTGTACCGTGCAGGGATTCATCGATATGATATCAGCGTGGGCAGAAAGCTCCGCAATCGATGATTTCATATCCAGAACTGCCTCGCCTTCAGTTAAAAACAGGGGTTTATGCAGGAGATACACCTTTACACCAGCCCCGGCTGCATGGGCGACCGAAACGGCGTTCAAAAAATCAGCGTAGGTAAAACCCTTGTTGATGCATTTTTCCCGGATTCTATCGTTTTTAGTCTCTAGACCGATGGCGCAGTAAAGGGGAGTGTTGTGACTGCCATCATCGATCCCCTCGATAAAATTCCGGACCGCATCAGATTCGATGTATTCCGGCCGGGTCTCTGCGATGACAATCTTTCCGCGGAAAGTCCGGGCAACTTCCGACCGGAATGCCGGGGGAACTTCAGCAGGATCAAAAAAACTACCGGAGGTGAAGATCTTCACCATCTGGAATGATTCCGGTGCATACTGCTGGCTGACCCATGCCAGCTGGCTGCGGAGCTGGTCAATGAGTGCTTCGCAGGATTGCGATTCATACCGCTCGTGGCGGTAGCTGCACATCCGGCATCGCGCCCACGAACATCCCCCGCTCCTGAGGATAATCGTAAGGCAGTCCACGATATTATTTCCGTACCGCTCCTTCCCTCGCCAGCACGCGAGGGGTTTCCGGGGTCCTTCAGAAGAGATCATCACTACCCTTACGATTACTCGTGAATACAGATGAAGAATATCCTCTCTTATATAGTGGTGTTCCTCTTGCCCGCAGTGCCTGTGCTTACCTCATCACGATCACGGTGGAGTCATACGATCCACCAAAGAAGCTTTTTCATATGAGGCGGACAAAAGAATAGAGCGATGCCGGGGTAGTCTAGTCCGGTAAGGCGGTGGCCTTGAAAGCCACTGGTGCCCCGCACCTCAAGAGTTCAAATCTCTTCCCCGGCGTTGTTCATAGCATTGGCCGGTTAGTATACTTGTTTTGGGAATCCTTCCGGTGTATGTGCAGATGGATGGAATATCTGGTTACGGCCTCGTGGAAAAATTCCATGCTGCCTGCATGATATCAGTGTTTTTATGTGGGCACTGTCAAATATTGTACTTCAGGCTAGAGGGTGAAGTACCGATGTGCGTTGCGGTCCCTGCTGAAGTGCTGGAGATACGGGAAGGAAATGTCGGTCTGGTGGACTACGGCGATCTGAAGCAGGAAGTACGGCTCGATCTCGTTGATGTCAAAGTCGGTGAATTTGTCCTGGTACATGTCGGCTTTGCAATCCAGCGTTTGTCCCGGGAGGAGGGGCTTGAGACCCGCGAGATTTTCCGGCAAGTCTACGCTGCAATGGAGGAGTGATGCACGAGTACAGCATCGCGTATGACCTGTACGCGACTGCGCGAACCGCAGCGCTCGAACATCATGCAGAACGTGTCAACAAGGTAAGCGTTGAAGTCGGCAAGATGGCGATGGTCAACCCGGAGCAGGTCGTTTTTCTGTTCGATACCATAAAAGAGGACGATTCCCTCTTCTCCAGGACTGTCCTGGAATGCACGGAAGTAGATCCAAGGACCCGGTGCCCGTGCGGGTATGAGGGTGAAGAAGTGTTTGTCTGTCCGCGCTGCGGTGCAATGCCGGAACTGGTGAAGGGCCGGGAGATTGTGGTCACCAATATAGAGATCGAGGTGGACGATTGAGATGAAAGTTAGCCTGATGCATGGGGCAGGGGGAGAGGTGATGGGGGAACTCCTTCAGACACTCACAAAGTTCTCCCATAATAATGCCGGCGGCATTGGCCTCGAAGCCCTTGACGATGGTGCCGTAATTCCCCTCAATGGGCAGAACATTGTCTTCACCACCGATTCTCATGTGGTACGTCCTATCTTCTTCCCTGGCGGCGATATCGGTCGGATCGCGGTCTGCGGGACCATCAATGATCTTGCGATGATGGGCGGGCGCCCGGTCGCGCTATCCTGTGGTATGATCATTGAGGAGGGGTTTGACGTCGCCGACCTCGCAACAATTGTCACCTCGATGGACGAGGCCCTCGGGGAGGCTGGTGCAAATCTCGTCACCGGTGACACAAAGGTGCTGGAGAAGGGCGCGCTTGATGGTATTGCCATCAATACTGCCGGGATCGGCATCGCACAGACCGTCGTGAGGGATAACGGCCTTGTACCGGGCGACACGATTATTGTCTCCGGGACTCTCGGCGATCATGGCATTGCAATCATGGCGCACCGGGAAGGGTTCGATCTTGGGGAGCAGATTAAGTCTGACGTCGCGCCTCTCTGGAGCTTGGTGGAGAAGGCGCTCGCGGCCGGCACCATCCATGCGATGAAGGATCCGACCCGCGGCGGTTTTGCGAGCGCGATCAACGAGATGGCCAGAAAGAGCGGCGTGCAGGTCCGAATCCAGGAAGTGAAAGTTCCGATAAGGAAGAGTGTAAGGAGCGCTGCCGGCATGCTGGGCATCGATCCGCTCGAAGTTGCAAACGAGGGCAAGGTGGTGATGGGGGTACCGGCTGCCGATGCGGATGCGGTTCTTGCAGCGCTTCGTTCGAACCGGTATGGCAGAGATGCGGCCATTGTCGGAAAAGTTGTTACCGGCATCCATGTGATCATGGAGACCGCGATTGGCGGAGAACGGTTCATCGAAGCCCCGATGGGTGACCCGGTGCCACGGGTATGCTGAATTTTTTCAGGAATTTGTTTTATGACGTCTTTTCAATCAGAGGGCTGTCACCATTGCGCGTGAGAAAGGATGGTCGTCCGTGCTATCTGAATCTCGTAAGATTATGCCACGTCATTTTATCCGATAATTTTACCATTTTCAAACCTGTGTCACAGATGTTTCTCTAAAGGAGGTTTCCGGCGCTTTTTATCTCATATCCGGGGAAACCCCCCCGCATCCTCACTCCCCGATATACTGCATCAGCATCCCGAGCGCGGCCAGTTCCTTATTACCGCCACACTTACGCACGATCCCGGCGTGGTAATCAATCTTTCTTTTGAGTTCCGGATCCCGGTTCATCACGTACCGGGTCGCGTGCACCGTCGCATCGATGATACTATTGAAACCCCGGTTGACCGGATGCACGAACACGCCTTCTACGATCTCCTTTTCCGGCACGAGGCTGACTGTTACAGTCTCACCGGTCGTGCGTTCGATCTTAGCCGAAAAGGCTGACCACGCTTCTGGATCAGAAAGACGGACCATCCTTTTCCCGTTGACCGGTTCTTCAATAAATGCTTCACGTGACAGGTCCTCAAACGCAGTCGTCACATACAGGGCCGGATCGTACACGAAGTTGGCAACGACCCACCCGTCCCGCATGATATTCTGTGCTGTATGGCTCTCAGTAAAGAGGATCATAGTAGCACAGCCTTTACGGAGGTGAATACCAATCGGAGCTGCATTGAACGCGGTCGTCGCGATGACCTCATTGATCCCTTCTTTCAAGAGTCCCATTCCCATCCCTCACCAAGCGCGACGAATATTGCCGCAATAGTGATGTCCGCGATCGAGCCGGGGTTGATATCCGCGGCGATGCACTCTTCGTCAAGTGCCTCGACTGGTCGCGTCCCGTCGAGTACTTCCTGTGCCTTTCTCATAATCTCCATTGCGACGTCCCTGCCGTGTTTTTTGATGATGAACGTATCCGGTTCGGTGGCAAGCAGGGTAAGGAATGTCTGCACGATGGACTCACGGCCCGGGCCGGACTGTTGCAGGAGATCAGCCCCCCTCCGGGTGAGGTGAAAACCAGTCACCCATTCCCGGGCGACCATATCATTTGCCGCAGAGTGCTGCATGACATCGAGAAGGGTTATGTCTCGGTCCCGGAGCTTTGCCAGTGTTGTAGGGTTGTTAACGTCCAGCTCGTCCGATGCGTGCATCCTGACCCGGGTCAAGCCAAATGCCTTATAGAACGCGACTGCATCCGAAACATCGGTTCTCTCTATTGCTTTTCTCGCACCGGTGATATCGGCGCCATACACCAGCGGGATGAGAAGGATGAAGGCGCCAAAGTGCGTGTTGCCGCCACCATGGACGCTTATCTGCTGTACCGCATGCCTGATAATCTCCCCAATCCTCCCCTCCCCCCGTTCGGCCTCTTCAAGGGCTGGACGGGCAAAGATCGTAGAGGCGAGGAAGTGTTCAAGCCGGGTATCGGCATAATCATGGCAGCGGTCCACGTTTCCTGGTTTAGGGAACGCGCAAACCTCCAGCATCATCGCAAGTTGTGCCCGTTCAGCTGCTCTCATCGGAAGGGACGTCATGGAACACACGGCTCATGAGGGTATCTGAGAGCTCGTGTTTCAGGCGCATATATTCTTTCTTTGAAAGTCCCTCCTGAGCAAGGGTCATATCGCGGAACATACAGGGAGATGAAGTCTTGCAGCACCAGCAGAGGCTGCCAAAACAGGTGTTGGAACCTCCCTCGAGCTTTGTACCCTTCACTGAGTTCAACTTCAGATTCACGTATTCGTCCTTGGGTATGCCAACCCTCGAGAGGGTGGGAATGAGTGGGCAGTCCTTTACCGGCATGCAGCAGAACGTCAGGGCCCGGAGATCGCCCCCCCGGCAGAGCTGTTTGGGGGCGTTGTACCATCCCTCCTCATCGGCAAACCGGGTGATGGCGGCATCCAGCCCGGCAAGCGTCCGTTCATCAGCGCCCCGTGCCAGCGAGACCATATCTGCGCCATGAGATAACATGTCCCGCATCCGGTCGAATGTGGTGATCGAGTTATTCGCGATTAGCAAAAGCGGGCAACTGTTCCGGATCTGCCGGAGTTTCGCAAAACCGGCATCCATGAGATCGATATGGAGAATATCGGCGCCGGCCCGCCAGAGCTGGCGGGCGAGGGTACGGTCGTCCGGTGCGACACCGACCCGCATCTTCACGGAAACTGTAACCTCCTTTCTTTTGAGGGCCCTGACGACCGCGACCAGATCCTTGGGATGTTTCAGGTAATACTCGCCGGACCCGGCGGCGACCATCGGTTCCTGTCGGCAATGGGCATCGATCTCGTAGACAGTCCGGTCACCCAGTGCTTCAGCAAGGGCAGAAAACGATCCGGGCGCACTGCCCCGGAGATTAATGCCGGTTACCACATCGCTTTTTTCCAGTTTCTTGAGCTGCATCGAGATTTCATTCACCGGGTCGTCATAGAGAAACTCCCTTCGTTCACCGGACCGGGTGATTGTTCCTGCTGCATTCATCGTCGGCTGATCAATGGCATATCCGCCGATAAATGCTGCCCCGATGTGGTTCTTGCGTTCGAGCACGTAACCGGCATCAACGATGCCGGCCATGGATGCAAGCGCGATGGGCGTCCTGACGACATGATCATTGATGATGAGGCCGAAACGCTCGAAAGCATCCATCATAGTTCATATCAGTTGAGAGTGATGGAAGAAATTACTTTGCATCGGAAGCACGGAGACGGAGTAGTTATTGAGTTACTCTCAGAACCGGTTCCTCCGGTACTATGCACTACCCGTGCGAATCCTAAAGACTGCACCACATTGGTGCTCTAGACACTGGTATTGCTGCTGCCTACAACCGTTCAAGGACATATCCGGAATTCACGCGGGCCAGGGCGATACCAGACCTCGCATCATCGATGGTGATACCCCGGTTGTCATGAAAATGGTCCACCACCATGGCCCAGGGGATAAGAAAGGCCTCGCTTGCCTTCCCTGCACCGTGCCGGAACTCGATGGCAAGGAACCCGGCCCGGCCGGTCTTCGCCAGAAAATCTGCGATCGCGTCGATCTGGTGTACCCTGTTCCGATCGACGTGGAAATGCTGGGAAAAGTACACTTTCTTATCGATGATCGATTTGCACTCGATAGCAAGGTAATACGATGGGTTGAGCGAATCGGCCAGTACGTCTACGTACTGGGTCGCAAACTTGTGCTGCTTGAGCCGGTATGCAAACCCCTGGATGTGGCTGGCGGTAAAAAAGCGGTTCAGGCAGTGGACAATCTCACGTTCGAAATCGCTCATTATCCTTTGGTGGGACGCCGGTTACGAAAAACCATTTGGTAATACTTTTTAAGATTTACTGTAATACTATGTATGATACGAACATGAAGGGAATGTTACTTGTGGGCCACGGAAGCACGATGCCCTACAACCAGGAACTTGTAAAATCAACCGGAAAGATGATTACTGCTCAGACATCAGAATTTATCGTCAAATGTGCGTTCATGAATATGAACAAACCGTCTATTGAGGACGCGCTCGCCGAATTCAGAAAAGAGGCGATCGATGTTCTGGTCGTCGTCCCGCTCTTTCTGGCCAAAGGGGTGCATATCGAAAAGGACATCCCCTCTGTGATTGGTCTTCCCGAAGGTGAAAAAAAGGGTACTTTTGTTCTGAATGGCAGGACAATCCCCCTTGTATATGCGGATCCCATCGGGACCGATCCGCTGCTGGCAAACCTGATGGTGAAGAATGCCAGAAAAGCGCTGAACCTCCTGTAACTTTTTATGGAGATTCTCGTGCTGGATACAATTCATGGCGGCAGCGATATTGGCGCAGCGTTCGCCGCGACCGGACATTCCGTGGATTTGGTCGATGTATACCGGAACTCTACACCGGCAGTAGTAGAACGGGCGGCAGTACAGCCCTATGATCTTGTCGTTGCCCCGGTCCACCTTGATCCGGACCACCCCCTGCTGGCCGGGAGAACAGCACCGGTGATCTCGCACCACGAGGCGGTCCGGCTGCTGCTGGGAGACCAGTTACCGGTCCCGATGATAGAGATCACCGGTGCACAGGGAAAGACGACGACTGCCCACGCGCTGGCGCACCTGTTGACCGGTAATGGCGTCCTGCACACATCGGCTGGTACCTGTACATATCCGGATCATACGATCGTCTGGAAAAAGAGCATCACCCCTGCATCGGTACTCCCGACGGCAGCGCTTGCCCGCCGGCAGCACGGCTGGCTGATCGCGGAGGAATCACTGGGGGTGACTGGCGCCGGAGACCTTGCCATCATTACATCTTCAAACGATTATCCCTGCGCTGCCGGAAAAAAGCAGGCGCTCGCGATCAAGATCGCCTCCACAGAACGAAACCGGCGCCTGCTCCTTGCACCCGGCATCCGAACCCGCGACCGGGAGGGCGTCGTCCATCTCGAAGATGTCACAGATGTTTTCAGGAACAAATACATTATCAGGGTGGATGGCCGTAAATACATCATCCGGAACCCACTGCTGGCACTGCCGTCATACCGCATACCACTCATCCTTGCCGGTATCGCAGCTGCCCTGCTCGGTTTCGACCCGGCGCCGCTTGCGGCGTTTACCGCTGTTCATGGGCGCATGTCGGTCACGAAGGTGAAAGGTATCGTGGTGGTCGATAACGCGAACAGCGGGACAAATGCCACAACAACAATTGAGGCGGCCGGGCTCGCGCGCAGGGAGGCCGGGAAACCGGAACTCACGCTCGTGATCGGCACGGTTGCGAGGGACGGTGCGGTCTGCGAGGGGTTCCCATTCGACCAGATCATCGCCGCGATCGGTAAGGTGCAGCCCGACCAAATTGTCTGGGTGGGGGAGCCAATGAATCTGAAAGATACCGGTTGGCCGCTGCCATGGAAGATCGCCGGCCGGTCCGCGACGCTCGACGAGGCGTACCATCTTGCGGTCCAGAAGACAACCCGTGGCTCTATTGTACTTGCAGTCAAGACATGGAGGTGATGCGTGCCGATCAAATACCTTCATCCCCGTCCGAGTTCGATTGTAGCCGCACTCTATACCGCCCGCGATCTCGAGGTGGATGTGGCGATCCTGCACGGCCCGTCAGGTTGCTCGTTCAAGCACGCCCGGCTTCTCGAAGAAGACGGGATGCGGGTGCTCACCACCTCGCTTGCTGACAATGAGTTCATCTTCGGTGGCCAGAAACCGCTTGAAGATGCCCTAAGGTACGCTGAGGAGCATTTTGCACCAAAACGGATGGCGGTAGTGGGGACCTGCGTTGCGATGATTATCGGTGAGGATCTTCGTTCCGCTGTCGAGAGCGCCGGCATCGCGACACCAACCATCGTGATAGATATTCACGCAGGTTTTCCGGAGAATATCGCCGGTGTGCTCGCGACGCTCGAGGCAGCGGAGGGGGCTGGCTGGATCACTCCGGAGGAACTCGCCCGCCAGCAGATCCTGATGAAAAAGGCCAACGAAGTGGAACGTGTGCGGGGAGCCGCATCCCGGGCATATATCGAACCCTCGCGGGGAGACTTGAAACACGTCGCCGCGAAGCGCCTGCTTGAATGCGCCCATGGCAGTGGAAGTGGGGTTGCGATCCTGAATGCAAAGAAGGAGACGGCCTACATGTTTGCAGACGAGTTAATTGCCCTCCATGACACTTGTCCACATGCGAATATCACTTACTTCGCTAACCTTGACAACCGGGGACTGCCGAAAGTGCGTGCCGATGCAGAACGGATCCGCACCGGCATGGCGAAGCGCGGCCTGACCTTGGAATGTATCGGCGCGCTGGATGAGTATGGAGCAAACGGTGATGCGCTGGGAGAACGGATACGGGCACTTGCCCCGGCATTTGCGCTGATTGTGGGGGTCCCTCATGCGATCCCGCCGGTATATACCGAAGGAATCGAGTGCTTCTCCATCACCAACGGCCCCCGTCAGGTTGAACCGCTCCGCGCCATCGGCCACCGGCATGTGATGGTCGAGGTCGACCTCCACCCCAAGACGCTGGGTGTGCGCAGCATCGTGGAAAGTGAGTTTGGCACGATCCTCCGGAGCCTTGGATGAGGGCGATCCTTGTTACGGGTGACCGCTCGGGAAGCGGGAAGACGAGCATCACCCTTGCGCTGGCCGCCCTGCTCAGGGAACAGGGCATGGTCCAGACCTTCAAGGTCGGGATGGACTATATCGACCCGTCATACCTTGCGGCCGCATCCGGGCGCCCGTGCCGGAACCTCGACAGTTTCGCCCTGAACGAGAGCCAGATCCGTGACATCTTCTCGTTTGGCTGCCGGGATGCCGATATCGCGCTCATTGAGGGCGTCCGCGGGCTCTTTGAAGGTGCCGAGGCGATCGGCGATGTCGGGAGCACTGCGTCCATCGCAAAGACGCTTGATCTTCCGGTCGTTCTGGTGGTTTCTGCGCAGAGCATCACCCGGAGTGCCGCTGCCCTCGTTCGGGGATTTCAGGCATTCGATCCCGGCATCCGGATTGCCGGGATCATCCTCAACAACGTGAAGGGAGGATCGCACCGGGCAAAAGCGGTCACGGCTATTGAACATTACTGCGGTGTGCCAGTCATCGGTGCTATCCCCCGTACAGAGAAGCTGCAGCTCTCTATGCGGCATCTCGGATTGATCCCGTACCGTGAAGGTGCCGCACGGGGCGATTTTAACGCGAGGATCAGAACGATCACCAGCATTATCGGTGAATATATCGATCTGGATCGTTTCTCTTCACTGATGAAAGAACTGCCGGCACCGGGCCAGATCCCCGCACTCTTCTCTCCGGGCTTCCCATGTGATGTACGGATCGGGGTGGCTCTCGATGAAGCGTTTAATTTCTATTATGCAGATCTCTTCGATTCTCTCTCTGTACTCGGGGCGGAATACGTGCCCTTCAGCCCTGTCCATGACCGGCTCCCGGAGGCTGACGGGTATATCATTGGTGGTGGTTACCCGGAGCTCTTTCTTGCAGAATTAGAGGCAAACGACCGGATGCGTGAGGCATTGCGCGAGGTCTCGGGGAATGGTATACCGATCTACGCCGAGTGCGGCGGACTGATGTACCTGACGGACCGGATGATCCTGCACAAAGGCTGGCAGGGCCTGCCTGAAGACCGGGCCGGTGAGATGTGCGGGGTGTTTGCCGGGGAGACCCGGATGCCAGCCCGCCGCGTGGTCAGCTACGTGGAAGGCACCAGTGCCGCCGATTGCCCGCTCGGTGCCGCAGCATTCCGGGGGCACGAGTTCCATTATTCGGATGTGCTCCTTGTCCCGGGGACCCG
>Ga0326728_10006473_pt1 | contig 31471 bp, 24 predicted proteins | sample MB3enrmetagenome_FD_207602 | JGI IMG/M metagenome (GOLD analysis project Ga0326728, IMG submission 207602) | Lab enriched peat soil microbial communities from McLean, Ithaca, NY, United States - MB31MN | ecosystem: Environmental > Terrestrial > Soil > Wetlands > Peat | place: USA: New York...
TGGTCGCAACGCACCGCTTGCGTTTGGCTACTGGAAGAGCCTGGGCAGAAGGTCGCGGAGGGCGTAGCGAACCGAGCGCCACTCGTGGGTGTAGCCGGGCAGATCGACCTGGGTGTACTTGACGCCGCGGTCGTCGAGGAGCTTTTTCACCAGCGCTTCGGTTTGCACCAGAGGCTCGTTGGTTCCGTTGGACAGGTAGACGAGCTTGAAGTTGGCGGATGGGAGGAGCTTGGGAATCTCAGAACCCAAGACCTTCATGTCGGGAACGCGATTGAGGTCGGGGCCTGAGAACTGCTTGGGGTCGAGCTTGGACTCGATGTGTACGCTGACGTCGGGCCAGGTGGGGAATCCGCCGCTGAAGACGGCGATGTAAGCGAACTTGTCGGGGTTGTTGGCGCCGGCCATAAAGCCGAGGGAGCCGGGCGAGGAGAAGCCGGTGATGGCGCGGTGGTCGCGGTCGGCAATGGTGCGGTAGGCCTTGTCGACCCAGGGCACGATTTCATCGGCTTCGGCCTGGGCGCTCTTGATGAAGCCGGGCGCGCCCACGCCGCCACCGCCGGGATAGGGGGTCTGGCCAAGGGAGATGGGATCGGTGGCATTGGGATCCATGACGACGGCGATCATCGGCTTGGCGCGGCCCGAGGCGATCATATTATCGAGCAGGAAGTGCAGGTTGACCGCGCTCTCCCACGCATTCGAGTAGCCGGAGATGTAGAGCACCGGGTAGCGCTGGGTGGGGTTCTCAAAGTAGCCGGCGGGCAGATAGACCTCAAGGATTTTGGAGAGGCCGCGGAAGGGAGCGTAAGGGTAGGAGACGGTTCCGCGGGCACCCTTGGCGGGGCCGAAATCGCTGCCGAAGGGGCCGGGGATGACGAGCTTGCCGGCGGGTAGCGCGCCGCTGACGAGGTCGGCGAGGCTGGGAGCCGCGGGCGGCATGGTGACACCATCGACGATGAAGTTGTAGTTCCATGCGTCGGAGGTAAGCGGGCCGACGGTGACGGACCAGACGCCGGAGGCCTCGTCCTTGTTCATGGGAACGACGGTGTTGCCGCCAAGGCCTCCGGGCCAGTCGCCGCGCAGTTCGACTTTTGCGGCCTGCGGGGCTTTGATCTGGAAGGTGACCTTGTTGTCGGGCAGGATCTGGTGCGGAGGCAACTGCGGTCCGGGCTGGGCAGAGAGAATCGTGCCGGCCAGGAGGCAAGCAACTGCGAGTGCTGGCTTGAAGAGTTTCATCGCATTCCTCGTGTGATGCATGTGTGGGTTGAACATGTTACTTTTTGGCGGCGCTAAACATTTCCGCGAGACCCTGCGTGATGGCCTTCTCGGCGCAGCCTGCTTTGATCGGAGTACCGCCGAGCGAGTGTGAGAATCCCGTGTAGCTGGAATCGGGCATGATGTAGCCGACTGAGCCCAAGGTTCCGCCGATGAGCGTGGTCTTGGCGAAGGGGGATTCGGACTTGACCTTGAGACCGATTTCGGCTGGCACGTTACCACCGATGCCGGCGACGGCGAAGTTGCCGATGGTGATGAGATTGAGCGGAATGGGAACGGGAGGCTTGTCCTTGACGACCATCTGATGGGTCTGGGGATCCTGAGAGAAACGGCCGCCGGGGCACATGACAGTCTTCGATGCGGCGGTGATCTTCACGTCGGAGTCGCCCGGCTGCGCGGCTTTGAAGGCGGAGAGAGCGACGTTGGCCAGGTTGCGTCCCATGGCGCTGTTGACGGCGTAGAGGATGTCTGCCGAGTCGTCCAGGGCAACTGTGCCGACGGCGGGAAGAGTTCCGCCGAAGAGCAGGCGCTGGTCCCCGTCAGAGGAGCTGGCGAAGAGGACAATGGGGGCCTTGGGCGTCTGGGCTTCGAGGAGGCGCGCGGCCTCGCCGTAGAGATCGCCGGAGACTAGGATGCCGCCCTCGGGCTTGTAGTTGTTCGAGGTGACGCCGCTGGGGACGCTGTAGTCGACGAGTGCGGCGATGGGCGAACCGTCAGCCGCATCGATGCGCAGGACGTCGAGGCTTTTGTCGGACGGTCCGTGGGGGTCTTCGCTGTTTATGTTGAGGAAGGCCTCACCGCGCCCGAAGGCGACGCGGGCAGGCTGGAGGGCGGCTTTGGCCAGGCGGATAGCGTCGATCGAGCCTTTGATGAGCCGGTCGATTTCTTTGAGATCCTGGGGTGAGGCTTCGCCGACCTGATAGGGGAGGTCGAGGTGATAGTTGACCAGCGGGACGCTGTGGGTGTGGTTGGCGGCGATGAAGATATGGGACTCTGGGAGGCCCGTGCCCCTGGCTACCTCGGGTAGAAACTTGCCGGGGTTGGGGATGGCGGTGACATCGACAACGACGAAGGCGACCTGGGTTGCACCGTCATCGAGGAAGATGGCGCGGGCATAGACGGCATCGTGATTGCCGATGAAGGGCGCGATGTGGCGCGCGCCGACGGCGGTGTAGGGAAACTCGTCGGGAGTGGGAGAGATGTCGACCTTGGCTGCCCCGGCGCGTAGCGAGGCGGCCGAGGCGAGAGGGGCGGCGATCAAGAGAAGCGCGAAGAGAAGGAGTGCGTATGCTTTGCGAAATCCGTGAACCATGTGATGTCTCCTGGCTGGAAGCGGGCTACCGTCCGGTACGTTGCCGGACGCTTGTGTGCAGTGCAAAGGTCGCTTTGGATTAGAAATTGTTGACGATTTCGTGACGGGCTCCGAGGGTGCGAAGTTTCAGGCGGCAGCGCGCCCTGCTATCAGTGAAGGCAAGGCGCGCTTAGTGTCGGTAGCCGCGGCTATTTGTTGTACCTGTCGAACCAGGCGAAGATCTCGGGCGGAGAGTCGATGAAGACGGGGTTGTGTTCGTCCACGGGATACTCGACTACCTTGGTCGGATACCCGGCGGCTTTCACTTTTTCGTAGGCCGCTACGGCCTGGTCGCAGGGGTTGCCGGTGTCTTTGCCGCCGCAGGTGATGAGGATGGGGATCTTCTTGCCGGTCGAGAGTTTGGTGTCGAGTTCGGGCACGACGGAGCGGGCTCCGGCCATGGGGGCGAGCGCGGCGAACTTGTCTCGGAACTCGAGGCCGACGTTCCATGTTCCCGCGCCGCCCATGGAATGGCCGGTAAGGAAGATGTGCCTGGCGTCGATGTTGTAGTACTTCTGCATGAGCGCCATGTCGTCGAAGATGTCCTGCTGCGCGCCGCTTTCTTTGGTGTAGTTGCTTTGGGGTCCGCGGCCGTTGACGGAGACGATGAGGTAGCCGAGGCGCTCGGCTAGGGGCTGGAGCACGTCGCTGTTCATGAAGGTGTTTTCATCGCAGACTGCGCCGTGCAGGAAGACGATCAGCGGCCAGGATTTCTTTGCCGTGTAGTTGGTTGGGACGTAGATGCGGTAAGGCATGAGCACGCCGTCGAGCGAAGAGCGGTAGGCCAGATGGACTTCGCCGGTGATTCCGGCCATGGGGTCTTTGCCCAGCTTGATGGCTGCCGCGATCTGCTCGGCGCGCTTGAGTTCGGCTGCAAGATCGACGGCCAGAGGCGAGAGCGGGGAGACATAGGCGGAGAGATCCTTGGAGGGAGCCGCTGAGGCCGGCGGGGGCACCGGAGCGGGAGCGGGGGCAGCGCCCGGGGTTGCGGCTGCTCGCGGGCCGGGGCGGCGGGCCTCGTAGGGCTTGGGATTGGCCAGTGCGTCTTTGATGACTTCGAGTGTGTAGCGGGCGGTGGTGGCGGAGAGGCTGGTCTTGTCTTTGGCGGCGTCGAGGGATTTTTCAAGGGCCGCCAGACGCGCGTTGAGGTTGGGAATGGCGGCGAGGCGCTGGGCGACGGCCTCATTTCTGTCAGGGTGTTGCGTGGCCGGCTGGGCTGCGACGACGGGGGCGAGCGCCAGGCACAGGATTGCGCCGAGGGAGAGCTTTGTGAGTGATTCTTGCGGCATGATTGAGGCTCCATTCCGGATATAGCGTTAGAAAAATTCGCAGGATTTCGCTGCCGGGAATTCTAGGCGGTTCGATTGGGTTCGTCCAGCAAAGATACAGGTGGTCGGGTGGCGGGGGCGATCTGATGATTCTGCTATCGTTTGAATCAGCGTGAGGGGTATGGGTTCGGTTTCGATGGATGTTCTGGAGCGGATGTTTGAGCGGCATTTTGGGTTTGCGGCTGAAAGCGTGAAGCCGTTGCAGGGCCAACTGGGCGGCTCGGGGCGGGCGATTGTGCGGCTGGCTGGGCGCGGCGTTTCTGCGATCGGCGTCGAGTACACGGTGCGCGAGGAGAACGTTGCGTTCATCGAGTTCTCGCGGCACTTTCGGCGGCATGGGCTGCCGGTGCCTGCGATCTTTGCTGAGGATCTGGATGCCGGCGCGTACCTTGAGGAGGATCTTGGCGATACGACTCTGTTCGAGTTTCTGAGCGAGAAGCGTGGAGACGATGGGGTTGGGCCGGAGGTTGTGGAGGCCTATCGCAAGACTGTGGCGGTGCTGCCACGGTTCCAGGTGGAGGCGGGGCGGGACCTGAATTATTCAGTGTGTTATCCGCGAGCGAGTTTCGACCGTCAGTCGATCCACTGGGACCTGAACTACTTCAAGTATTACTTTCTACGGCTGGCCGGAGTGCCGTTCAACGAGCAGGCGCTGGAAGATGACTTTGAGCGGCTGAGCACGTTCTTGTTGTCTGCGCCGCGGGATTACTTTTTATACCGGGATTTTCAGTCGCGCAACGTGATGCTGCGCGGGGGAGAGCCGTGGTTTGTGGACTACCAGGGCGGACGCAAGGGCGCGTTGCAGTACGACATTGCCTCGCTGCTCTATGACGGCAAGGCGAATCTGGGGCCTTCGCTGCGGGAAGAACTGCTCGCTTACTACCTTGAGTGCCTGGCGAAGTATCTGCCTGTGGATCGCGGGGAGTTTCTCGGCCATTACTACGCGTTTGTGTACGTGCGGATCATGCAGGCGATGGGGGCGTACGGGTTTCGGGGATTTTACGAGCGCAAGACGCACTTTCTTGAGAGCGTTCCTTATGCGCTTAAGAATCTGCGCTGGCTGAAGGAGAATGTGACGCTGCCGGTGGCGCTGCCGGCTCTGATGGAGGCGCTGGATCGGGCTGCGTCGCTTGAGAAATTTCAAACGGCCGAGACGGCTGCTTCGCCGCTGACGGTGCGGGTGTTTTCGTTCTCGTTTCATCGCGAGCCCCCGGTGGACGAGACGGGGCACGGCGGAGGGTTTGTGTTTGACGCGCGGGGGCTGCCGAATCCGGGGCGAGAGGAGCGCTTCAGGACGCAGAACGGCAAGGACGCGGCGGTGATCGAGTACCTGGAGCGGGAGGAGAGCGTGCGACAGTACCTGGGACACGTTTTCGCGCTGGTGGATGGAAGCGTGGCCGAGTATCAGCGGCGTGGGTTCGCGAGTCTGATGGTGTCGTTCGGTTGCACGGGCGGACAGCACAGGAGCGTGTACCTGGCCGAGCAGATGGCGAAGCACCTGCGCGCGAAGGCGGGCGTGAGCGTTGTGCTCCACCATATCGAGCAGGACCCCAAAGAACGGGAGATGCCAGGCCGATGAAGGCGATGAACCCATGAAGGCGATGATTCTGGCGGCGGGGCTGGGGACGCGGTTGCGCCCGTTGACCGACGACCGGCCTAAGGCACTGGTGACGGTGGCTGGACGGACGCTGCTTGAGATTACTATCGAGCGGCTGCGGCAGTTCGGCGTTACGGAGATGATTGTCAACGCGCATCATTTCGCCGAGCAGATCGAGGAGTTTTTGCGCGAGCGGGGAAACTTTGGGTTGCGCATTGAGGTGTCGCGGGAAGACGAATTACTCGATACGGGCGGGGGGCTCAAGAAGGCGGCGTGGTTTTTTGCCGGCCCGGGTTCCAGTCTCGACGAGCCGTTTCTTCTGCACAATGTAGATGTCGTGAGCTCGATTGATCTGGGCGCGATGGTCGAGGCGCATCGAGAGAGCGGGGCGCTGGCGACGCTGGCGGTGATGGAGCGGAAGACCTCGCGGTATCTGCTGTTCGAGGGGGCAGGGCTGTTGTGCGGGCGGCGGGCTGGGCTGGACGGCGCGGCGGAGATGGCAAGGCCGGTTCGAGAGCCACACGCGCTGGCATTTTGCGGGATTCATGTGGTTTCGCCGCGGTTGCTCGGGGAGTTGACGGAAGAGGGCGCGTTCTCAATCGTTTCTGCATATCTGCGGCTAGCGGCGGCGGGGGAGAAGATTGCCGCGTTTCGCGCCGACGGGTTTGCGTGGCGGGATGTGGGGAAGGAGGAGAGCCTGGCGGCGGCGGAGCGGGAGATGGGCGGCGTTGGCTAATTCGACACGACTCAATCAATGAACTTCCGCGATACGCGGCAGCGCGTAAAATTTAGTCTGAGTCTCGCCTCAAGAGGGAGTGGGTGATGCCGGGCCGTCCAGGGCCGGGGCAGGAACCCGTCAAAGCCCAAGTGAGTGATTTGGGGCGATACCTGGAGGATCCTTGCTTTACTGGCTGCTCTACGAAAAGCTGTTTCCGTTCTTTCACCCCTTCCGGATCTTCCGCTACCTGACGTTTCGCACGGCGTTCGCCTCGGCGACGGCGCTGCTGATCGCGCTGTTTATCGGGCCGTGGGTGATTCAGAAGCTGCGCGAGTTTCAGATCGGGCAGTATGTTCGCGAGGATGGGCCGCAGTCGCACCTGAAGAAGAGCGGCACGCCGACGATGGGCGGGGTGTTGATTGCGATTGCGATCCTGCTGCCGACGGTGCTTTGGTCCGATCCGGGCAATCCCTTTGTATGGATCGTGGTGTTTTCGACGGCGGCGTATGGGGCGATCGGGTTTGCGGACGATTACATCAAGGTGGTGAAGCGGCGCAGCCTGGGGTTGACGGCGCGGGCGAAGCTGTTCTGGCAGGGAGTGGTGGGGCTGATCGTAGCCTCGTCGCTGGTGCTGCTGGAGCAGTTCAAGCTCTTCTCGACCGAACTCAGCGTGCCGTTCGTCAAGAGCCTGAGGCCCGATCTGCTTTGGCATCACTGGCCGGCGACGATGCCGCACCTGGGATTGCTGGCGTTCTTGCCGTTTGTGATCTGGGTGGTGCTGTGGCTGACGCTGAGCTCAAACGCGGTGAACCTGACCGACGGGCTGGACGGGCTCGCGATTGGATGCACGATTATTGCCGCGGGCGCACTGGCGGTGCTGACGTATGTGAGCGGACACGTGGTTTTTGCCGACTACCTGGAGTTGCAGAGGATGCCTCCGGTGGGCGAGCTGACGGTGTTCTGCGGGTCGATGGTGGGAGCGTCGATTGGATTCCTCTGGTATAACGCCCACCCGGCCGAGGTGTTCATGGGCGACGTGGGGTCGCTGGCGCTGGGCGGGGCCATCGGGACGGTGGCGGTGGTGATTCGGCAGGAGTTGCTGCTGCCGTTCATCGGCGGGATCTTTCTGCTGGAGGCGCTTTCAGTGATTTTGCAGGTGGGCAGCTACAAGCTGCGTAACGGAAAGCGGATCTTCAAGATGGCGCCGCTGCACCACCACTTTGAGCAACTGGGGTGGGCGGAGTCGAAGGTGATTGCGCGGTTTTGGATTGGGGCGCTGGTGTTTGCACTGTTTGCACTCACCACGCTGAAACTGCGCTGAAGCGGTTCCAGGACGGGCAATTGCGGGGGAGAATAGAGGGTACCGCGCGCGAACTGCTGGTGGCGCGCGGGCGCAGACGCCCGAGGTCACACGATTGAAATCGGCATGAAACGGATCAGGGTAGGGCAAGTATGGAGCTGAAGGGAAAACGAGTTCTAGTGGTGGGGCTGGGCAAGTCCGGCCTTTCGGCGGCGCTGTTTTTGCGCCGACAGGGCGCGCAGGTGACGGTGTCGGACGTGCGCTCGGCCGAGTCGCTGGCGAGGGAGATTCCGGCGCTGCTCGAGGAAGGGATTATGGTGGAGGCCGGTGGCCACGGGCTGCTGACCTTCCGCAAGCAGGATCTGATTGTGGTGAGTCCGGGGGTTCCGCTGGACACGCCGGAACTGACACAGGTGAGGAGCTTTGGGATTCCGGTGATTGGAGAGCTGGAGCTGGCGGCCCGTTATCTGAAGGGCAGGATGCTGGCCATTACCGGCTCGAATGGAAAGACGACGACGACGACGCTGGTCGGCGAGATGCTGAAGGAAGCCGGGATTCCCGTGCAGGTGGGCGGCAATATCGGCGTGCCAGTGGTGGAGTTGGTGGGCGAGAGCCGCGAGGATGGCTGGTCGGTGCTGGAGGTTTCGAGCTTCCAACTGGAGACGACGGTGGAGTTTCATCCGGCGGTGGCGGTGATTCTGAACATTACCCCGGATCACCTGGACAGGCACGGCAGCTTTGAGAACTACGCACGGGCCAAGGAGCGGATTTTTGCCGCGCAGAGCGAGAGCGACGCGGTGGTGTTGAACGCGGATAACGCCGGCACGGAACAGGCCGCATCGCGGGCGCGGGCGCGGGTCTTCTGGTTTTCGATTGAGCAACCGGTGGAGCAGGGCGCATGGGTGGAGAGCGGCTGGGTGGTGTACCGGGGCGGACGCGATGCCGGGATTGAGAAGATTGTCCCGCTGGCGAAGATACCGCTGAAGGGCGAACACAACGTGGAGAACGTGCTGGCGGCGGTTTGCGCGGCGCGGCAGGCAGGGGCGCCGGCGGATGCGGTGGGGCGCGCGATTGAGAAGTTTCAGGCCGTCGAGCACCGGCTGGAGTTTGTGGCCACGGTGAATGGCGTGGACTACTACAACGACTCGAAGGCGACGAACGTGGATGCCACGGCGAAGGCCATTGCGGCGTTCCAGTCCGGAGTTCATCTGATTCTGGGCGGCAAGGACAAGGGATCGCCGTATACGGTGTTGAACGATCTTCTGCGGGAGCGGGTGCGGGCCGTTTATACGATCGGCGTGGCAGCGGAGAAGATCGAGTCGGAGTTGCGCGGGGTGGTGTCGCTCTATTCGTGCCAGACGCTGGAGATGGCGGTGAATGCCGCGGCATCGGCGGCGCGACCGGGCGAGGTGGTGCTGCTGGCCCCGGCCTGTTCGAGCTACGACCAGTTTGAAAACTACGAGCATCGGGGAAGGGCATTCAAGGAACTGGTGAAGGCGCGCCGCTGAGCGCGGGCGAAATTGCAGGGTGGAGCGGCAAGGCGGGATTATGGCGAAGCGTGAAGGCGTAGACAAGTGGCTATTCGGCACGACGCTGCTGCTGGTGGTGGCAGGGCTGGCGATGGTGTTTTCCGCTTCGGCCGTTGTGGCGCAGGAGCGGTTTCAGTCCCCGTATATTTATGTGGGCCGACAGGCGGGATGGGCGGCCGCCGGCATCCTGGCGATGCTGCTGCTGATGCTTGTGGACGTGGATTTTTATAAGTCGCCGAAGTTTGTCTATACCGCGCTTACGATCACGGTTCTGCTGTTGATCTCTGTGTACTTCATGCCGGGGTCGCGCAATACGCACCGCTGGATCCGGTTCGGACACTTCTTTACCTTTCAGCCATCGGAGATTGCAAAACCTGTGCTGGTGCTGTTTCTGGCGTGGTTTCTGCACAACCGTCTGGGCGCGATGCGGGACTGGAAGCACACGCTGATTCCGGCGGCGATCGTTCCGGCACTGTTTATCGGACTGATCCTGCGGCAGCCGGACCTGGGCACGTCGATGGTGCTCGCCGGGGTGACGGCGATGCTGCTGATTCTGGTGGGAATGGAGTGGAAGTACCTGATAGGCGCCGCAGTGGCCATACTGCCCGGACTGCTGGCGCTGCTGCTTTGGGTGCCGTGGCGGCGGGCGCGGATTCTGGCGTTTCTCGACCCAACGGCCGATCCGCAGGGCGCGGGGTTCCACATTAATCAGTCGCTGATTGCGGTGGGAACGGGCGGGCTGACCGGACGGGGCTACATGGAAGGGATGCAGAAGCTGTTCTATCTGCCCGAGGCCTCGACCGACTTTATCTTTGCGAATATCGCCGAGGAACTGGGGTTTGCCGGTGCGATTGCGATCGTGCTGCTGTTTGCATTCTTAGGCGCGCGGGGGCTGCGGACGGCGTTCAAGTGCCGCGATCCATTCGCGCGGCTGGTGGCGTTCGGAATCACGACGACGATTCTGCTGCAGGCTTTCTTCAATATCAGCGTGGTGCTTTCGCTGGTGCCGACCAAGGGGATTCCGCTGCCGTTGATTTCGTCGGGGGGGACGTCGGTGGCGTGTACGCTGGCGTCGATCGGGGTGCTGCTGAGCATTTCGAGACGAACGGAGTAAAAAAGCAGGGACCAGGGACTAGGGACTAGGGAAGGCGACTTCATTGAGGGGGTTGTTCTCTCTCAGCAGTTTCTTCTAAATGGAAGTTTCAAGAGGCTGGTTTGGCTGGATTGCGCGTATTGATTGCCGGGGGCGGGACGGGGGGACATATTATCCCCGCGCTGGCGGTGGCGCGGGCGCTTGTGGGCCGGCACGACGCCGAGGTTCTGTTTGTGGGCACGGCGCGCGGGCTTGAGACGCGGCTGGTGCCGGAGGCGGGATTCGCGCTGAAGCTCGTCGATGTGGGGCCGCTGAACCAGGTATCGCTGCGTACGCGGCTGAAGACGCTTGTGAAGCTGCCGATGAGCTTGTTCGATTGCCGGCGGCTGATTCGGGATTTCAAGGCAGACGTTGTGTTTGGCGTTGGCGGATACGCCTCGGGGCCGGCGATGGGCGCGGCCGTGATGATGGGCGTCCCGGCGATGGCCTTCGAGCCGAATGCGATGCCGGGGCTGGCCAATCGACTGGTGGGCAAGCGGGTGCAGGCCGCGGCGGTGAACTTTCCTTTGGCGGCAAAGCATTTCCGCAACGTTGAAGTGACGGGGATTCCGGTGCGCCAGGAGTTCTTTTCACTGGCTGAGCCTGCGGCAGGCGCGCCGCATCTGCTGGTGTTTGGCGGATCGCAGGGGGCGCGGATTCTGAATACGGAGATGCCGAAGGCGGCGCGGGAACTGCTCGATGCAGTGCCAGGTTTGACGGTGCTGCACCAGAGCGGGCCGAGGAGCTTTGAAGAGACGCTGACATCGTATAGAGAGAGCGGCGCCGACCCATCAAGGTGGGAGGTTCGCGCGTTTTTCGACGACATGCCGGCGCAGTTCGGGCGCGCGCATCTGCTGCTGAGCCGAAGCGGCGCCTCGACGGTGGCCGAGGAGGCCGCGGCGGGGAAGCCTGCAGTGCTGGTTCCGTTTGCGGCGGCTGCCGACGACCACCAGAAGCGTAACGCCGAGGCGATGGTGCACGCAGGAGCGGCAGTGATGCTGGAAGAGCGGGAACTTGTGGTTCCGGGGCGGCTGGCCCGGACGCTGGCTGTGCTGTTGATGGCGCCGGAGAGGCTGGCGGCGATGGGCCGGGCGGCAAGGACGCAGGCGCATCCGGATGCGGCGGAGAGGATCGCTCAGAAGCTGGTGGAACTGGCGGGCGAGAGACGCGGCAAGTCAGCGAGTTAGCGGGTCAGCCAGTCAGCGCAGATGCAAAAAGGCTCGCCGGGGGTTGCCGGCGAGCCTTTTGTTGTTTCTGCCGAGGGCTAACGGCGTCCGCCGCCGCGCGATCCGCCACTGCTGAAGCCACCACCGCGGGAACCGCCACCGCTGTAGCTGCCGCGGGAACTACCCCCGCTGAAGCTGCTGCCGGATCGGCCGCTCATGCCGCCGCCGCTGTAGCTGCGCCCGGGAACGGGAATGTTGCGCCCGGAGCCGCCGGCAAATCCGCGGCCAGAGGACGGCAGAGAGCTGCGTCCGCTTACGTAGCCGCGACTGGGAGCCGTATAACCGCGGCCGGAAGCCACGTATCCGCCACGGACACCGTATGCCGGCCGATAGCCCCAGCCGTGCCGGTATCCCCATCCGCGCCAGGGACCGACGCCGATGAAGATGCCGCCGGTAAACCATTCAGGACCGTAGTAGCCATATGGAGCGCAGGTGTAGGGGTAATAGGCGTAGTAGCCCCATTGGCAGACCGGGGGACCGTAGGCATCGTAAGCGTATTGGTCTGGGGCCACGGCGGGTGCGTAGGGCGCAGGGGCCGGGGCGTATGTGCCGGGGGAGTATTGGTCTGGGGCCGCTGCGTATTGATCGGGCGCAGCGTATGGGTCAACGCCTATCCCGGGCGCAGACTGTGCATGCGCGTTTGCGACCGTTGTAACTGCCGCGAGCACCGCGATCCATGCAATTGAAACCAGACGAAAGCTTTTCATAAACCCTCCTTGCGCCGGGGCGGGATGGATTCCGCTTTCAGCGCTTCCGGCCTCCTTCATCAGTAGCCGGCTGTCACTTACTCAGACAGCGAAAGGGAGAAAAAGTTGTGGTGACCGAGGGGGAGACGAGAGAGTGCTACCGTATTTCGCGCGAGTTGTGTGCGCGAGCGCGCGCCATTCGCGATGGCTGCTTCGATGTCGAGCGGGCATCGCCGGTGATACATTGAAGTTTCAACCCTATGTTTGCGACCAGCCAGCACGCGCACTTTATCGGTATCGGCGGGATCGGGATGAGCGGCATTGCCGAGATCCTGCTCAACCTGGAGATGCGGGTGTCGGGCAGCGACCTGCGGCGCAGCCCGGTAACGGAACGGCTTGCGGCGCTTGGCGCGACGATCTACGAGGGGCACGAGGCGGCCAACGTGGCGGGCGCGACGGTGGTGGTGACGAGCTCGGCGGTTTCGAAATCAAACCCTGAAGTAGTCGAAGCACATGCGCGCAAAATTCCGGTGATTCCGCGAGCGGAGATGCTGGCCGAGCTGATGCGGTTGAAGTACGGGATCGCGATTGCGGGCATGCACGGCAAGACAACGACGACATCCATGGTGGCGGCGGTGCTGGCGGCCGGAGGGCTGGACCCGACGGTGGTGGTGGGCGGCCGCGTGGGCGCACTGGGATCGAATGCGCGGCTGGGCAGTTCGCACTTTCTTGTTGCCGAAGCGGACGAGAGCGACCGGTCGTTCTTGAAGCTGTCGCCGATTCTGGCGGTGGTGACGAACCTGGACCGCGAACATATGGACTGCTACCGCGATATGGAAGACGTGGAGCGGGCGTTTCTCGAGTTCATGGATAAGGTTCCGTTTTATGGGGCGGTGACGGCGTGCGTGGATAACGATCTGCTCCGAGGGATTCTGCCACGGGCCCGGCGGCGGATTTGCACGTACGGAGTGCGGGAGGATGCGGACTTCCGGCTCGAGATGCTGGAGCGCGGCGCGGCGGAGGGATTCTCCGTGTTTCGTGTGATCGAGGGCGGCGTGGCGCTGGGGCCGTTTGAGCTGCACGTGCCGGGTAGGCACAACGTGCTGAACGCGACGGCGGCAGTGGCGATTGCGCGGCAGCTTGGCGTGGGGCCGGAGCAGATCGTCGAGGGCTTGAAGAGTTTTCGCGGCGTGGACCGCAGGTTCCAGCACAAGGGCGTGGTTCGCGGGGTCACGGTGGTGGACGACTACGGGCATCACCCGACGGAGATTCGCGCGACTCTGGCCGCGGCGCGGGAGTGCGGGCACGAGAAGATCCACGTGATCTTTCAGCCGCACCGGTACTCGCGAACGCTCGATCTTCTGGACGAGTTCGGTGGCGCATTCAGAGATGCCGATACGGTGGTTGTGCTGCCGATCTACGCGGCCAGCGAGGAGCCGATTCCGGGAGTGACGGCGGAGCGGCTGGCGGGCTTGATCGCGGGGCCTCGGGTGGAGTGCGCGGCGGAGTTTGCCGACGCGGTGCGGTTGGCAGCGGCTAGTGCGCGCGAGGGCGATCTTATTCTGACGCTAGGGGCCGGAAGCGTGAGCCAACTGGGGCCGATGATTTTGAAGGCGCTGGAAGAGCGAGCTAGCGAGTCAGCAAGTTAGCGAGTCGGCTGGTTGTTTTGTCAGCGGCAGAGCGAGAGTTGTCTTATTCCGCTGCTCTCGGTGCGAAGGATGGATTCCCAGCGATCTTTGTAGTTTGGTTGCTCTGCAAGGCAAACACAGGCATTGCCTGCAGCCCAGTTGCTGCCCCGTAACCGCACGGATTCCCCCATTCATTGCGCGGAAAATGGCCGACAAATTGCGGGCTATAGTGAAGGTTGGCGACTCTCACGACCAAGCTCAGGCGTGACGAATCTTGAACCTCCAAACCGTTCTCTTCCCTGGGAAGAGGAATCACCCGCCGAGGCCCCCGTCCGGCGCGCGCGTCATGCTACGCCCGGAACCGGGCGTGAATTGCCGGGGATGCCGCTGGATTTTGGCGATCCGGACGAGGATGGGACGGCGAAGCGGAAGCGTGCGCGCTTTCCGCAGTTCGATGAGCCGAGAGGCGCGTGGTGGCGGCCGAGATCGAGTCTGGCGCGGGCTTTTTTCGCATTGAGCGCGATGGCTGTGCTGGCCGGCCTGGCGGTGGCCGGACTGATGCTGCGTACGTATCTTGAGCGCGATTCGCGATTCCGGATTGCAGGCACAGAGGCGATTCAGGCGACCGGGTTGACCGAGGTGAGCCGCGCGGAGATGCTGCCCGTCTTCGGTGAAGACGTGGGGCGCAATATCTTCTTCATTCCGATCAGCGAGCGGCGGCGGGAGCTGGAGAAGATTCCCTGGGTGGAACACGCGACGGTGATGCGGCTGCTGCCGGACCGGATCCGGGTATCTATTGTGGAGCGCAAGCCGGTGGCGTTTACGCGGCATGGCAGCGAGATCGGACTGGTGGACGGGAGCGGAGTGCTGCTGTCGATGCCGGCCTCGGCGATGGCGCGGCATCACTACTCGTTCCCGGTTCTGACGGGGATCGATGCGGGCGATTCAACCGCGGCGCGCGCAACGCGGCTGGCGGTGTATCTCCGGCTGATGGCGGAGCTCAATGCGGGCGGGCGGCGCAACTCCGAGCAGCTTTCAGAGATCGATCTGACCGACCCGGAAGATGCGCGAGTTACGATGCCGGAGCAGGGTGGAGATATTCTGGCGCACTTCGGCGACGACCGTTTTCTGGAGCGTTACGAGCGGTACCGGACGCACATTGCGGAGTGGAAGCAGCAGTATCCGCATCTCTCGAGCGTGGACCTGCGCTACGACCAGCAGGTGGTGCTGGAGATGGAGCCGGGCAAGGGGCCGGGGGATGCCGCGCCCGGCGCCGCGAACTCGGATGCGGGGCAGGGAGCAAAGCCCAGTGGGGCCCATACGGATCGAGCGGCTGCATCCCCAAAGGGTAAGCCTGCAGCTTCACGGAAGACGCAGGCCGCTCCGGCAGCAAAGGCTGTGACGGGTAGAGTCGCAGGGAACGGAAAAAAAGGTTCGGGGGCCAGGAAGGCAGCGCTGAGCACGGGGCGTCGCAAGTCGACGAACAAGTCCACAAGGCAGGCGGCGCAGAGCAGTCATGCGGCCGGGCCTCTGGTTCAGGGCGGTGGGTGAGCACGATGGCGCAGAGGCAGGACAACCTGATTGTTGTGCTTGACATCGGCAGCGCCTGGACGCGGGTGCTGGCTGCCGATGTGAACGAGGGCGTGCTGCGCTATCGCGGGCACGGCGTAGTGGAGTCGGCGGGAATGCGCAAGGGCATGATCGCCGAGCTGGCCCCGGCCTCACGTGTCGTGCGCAGGGCCAGCGAACTGGCGGAGAACGCGGCGCGGTTCAACATCGATCGCTGCGTGGTTGGCGTTGGCGGGCCGCATGTGCGGGGCGTGAATACGAACGGCGGACTGGAACTGGGCAGCCGGATGCGGGAGATTACGCGCGAAGATGTGCGGGCGGTAGTGGACCGGGCGAGGGCAATTGAACGGCCGCCGGACCGGGAGATTCTGCACCTGCTGCCGCGGCAGTTTATTCTCGACGGCCAGCCGGGGATCTTCGATCCCGTGGGGATGGTTGGCTCGGAGCTGGAGGTGGATCTGCATATCGCCACCTGCTCGGGGAGCGCGCTGCAAAGCACGGTGACCTGCGCGAACCGGGCCGGTCTCGAGGTTACCGAGGCGGTGCTGGAGTCACTGGCGTCGGCGGAGAGCACGCTGTCGGCCGATGAGCGGGAGCTGGGCGCGGCGATCATCAACATTGGCGCGCACTCGACGGATATCGCGGTCTACTTTGAAAGCGCGGTGGCGTATACGGCGTCGGTGCCGATTGGCGGCGCGCATTTCACCAACGATGTTGCCATCGGATTGCAGATGCCGGTGGTGCTGGCCGAGGAGTTGAAGAAGCAGTACGGCAATGCGGTGGTGACGGCTGTGCCCGAGCAGGCAGAGATCGAGATTGCCAACCCGCAGCCGCAGCGGCTGTCGCTGAGGGCGCTGGCCGAGATCCTGGAGCCGCGGGCGCGGGAGTTGATGTACTACGTGAAAGAAAGCCTGCGCCAGGGGCGCGTGGAGAATGCGCTGGGAGCGGGCTGTGTGCTAACAGGCGGCGGGGCGATGCTGAGCGGGCTGCTGGATGCGGCCGAGAGTCAGCTTCGCGTTCCGGCGCGTACGGGGACGCCGATGCGATTGTCGCAGATGCCGGGTGAGCTGGCTCATCCGGGGTTTGCGGCGGCCATCGGCATGCTTTTATATGCGAACCGGACGCGCATGATGAAGTCGGCGGAAGATCGCAGCCTGCGGGCGCGTTTGCGGGCCGCCTTTGCGGCAAGTTTTTAAATGCAGCTACTAGCTTCTAGCTATTAGCTCTTAGCTACTGCATCCAAAGATTGCGGACTTAGACCGGAAGAGCAAAGTTTAGAACCAGGGGAGCAGAGATTATGGAGCACGAGAGAAACGAAGTCGGAGAGATGCGCATTCAGTATCACGACGAATCGGAGCGCGGAGCGCGCATCAAGGTGATCGGCGTGGGCGGCGGCGGCGGCAACGCCGTGAACCGCATGATCCAGGCGCGGATGGAGGGCGTGGAGTTTATCGCCGCCAACACCGACGTGCAGGCGCTCAGGCTCTCGCAGGCTCCGGTGAAGCTGCAACTGGGCGTGCGGCTGACGTCGGGACTGGGCGCCGGTTCGAATCCCGACATTGGCCGGCGGGCGGCGCTGGAAGACTCGGAGAAGATCATCGAGGCTCTGGAAGGCGCGGACATGGTGTTTGTGACCGCGGGACTGGGCGGGGGCACGGGCACTGGCGCGGCTCCGGTGATTGCGTCGCTGGCCAGCGAGATGGGGATTCTGACGGTTGCCGTGGTAACGCGGCCGTTCGCTTTTGAAGGCAAGCGGCGGCTGCTGCAGGCCGAGCGGGGATTGAAGGAACTGCTCGAAAGCGTCGACACGATGATCGTGATTCCCAACGAGAAGCTGCTGGTGGTAGCCAAGGACGCGGGCTTTTTTGAGAGTTTCCGCATCGCCGACGATGTGCTGCGCCAGGGTGTGCAGGGGATCAGCGACATTATCACGATTCCGGGCATCATCAACCGCGACTTTGCCGACGTGAAGACTACGATGGCCGGCATGGGTCATGCGGTGATGGGCACGGCAATCGGCACTGGGCCCAACCGGGCTGTTGAGGCGGCTCAGTTGGCGATGGCGTCGCCGCTGCTTGAGGCCGGGGCGATCGACGGAGCGCGCGGCATTTTGATCAATATCACCGGATCGAGCGCGTTGAAGCTTTCCGAGGTGAATGCGGCCTCTTCGCTGATTCAGTCCTCGGCGCATGAGGACGCCAACGTGATCTTTGGCGCGGTGCTGGACGAGAAGATGGGCGACGAGGTGAAGATCACCGTAATCGCTACCGGCTTCCGCGACCAGATGCCGGAGCGCCGGGCGCGCATGCTCAACGTGGAAGATACGCCGGTGATTACAGTGCCGGTGGTTGCGCCCGACACGTGGATGCGGGAGCCGGCCGCGAATGTCGAGGAGCCTGTGCCGGCGGCAGCTCCGGCGCCCGCCCGGTTCATGAGCGAGGATGAAGAGGATGAGCGAGAGGAGCCGTTCTTCTTTTCGTCGTCGAAGCCGGCAGTCGCGACTACGGTGACTGTGACGGCGCCAAAGATTGTTGCGCAACCGGAGCCCGAAGAGGTGGAAGCAGAGGAAACGGAAGAAGAGCCTGTGCCAGAGCTGCGAGCAGCGAGGGATTTTGCGGCGGACTTCCAGGTGGATCCGCGCGCCGAGGCCGGTGTGGAGTCGCGGCCTGTTGGCGTGCGGCTGGAAGAGAGAGAGCCGGTAGGTGCGCCGGAGCCATCGCTGTTCAGTGAGCCCAAAGAGGAAGAGCATCGGGATTTGGATGTGCCGGCATTTCTGCGCAGGCTGAAGTTCTAACGCGGAAGTGGGGGGTGCGAAAGCCGGAAGGCTGCATCGAATCGAAACAAACCTTGCGCCCTGCGGCGGGTTTTCGAGTATGGTAGATGTATTCCCCCGGGAAGCGATGGCGTTTGCCGGTTTGGCTTTACGTTTTCGCGTCAGTATCGGCGTTTTCTTCAGAGGGCTCGGACGGCCGATATATATATCGAAGTCAGGGTGCAAGTAAGGAACACCGCAGGCCTGACATTGTGTTAGCAATAGACTTTGTAATTTGCGAGGGGCGTTCACCGGATGAAGTGCGCAGGTATTTTTGGCATTGGACTGTTATTGTTGGCCGCGAGCACGGTGTGCGCCGCGGCGCCGACCGCGACGTCCGGCACGGTTGGTTCCGCGAAGAACCAGGCGCGGCATCTGAGCCAGCCACAAAGTAGCGCAAAGGGTCAGACAGCGACGCGGAGTGTGCGCCGTCCTGCGGCGAAGCAGACTGCGGCAACGAACAGGAAGCCAACAACCGCAACCAGGAAGCAGGCACAGCCCGCAGCCAATGCCGCGATGGCGAGGGTGTCCAGGGCGACGACTGCCGCGGCGACGCGGGTGAAGAAAGCCGTGGTTGTCCGCCGGCGGTGGCATGAGCGCTTTACGGCGAGCTCGTTTGCGAAGGGCGATATCGGGCAGGATGACATTACGGCCGGCGAGGATCCGGTGGTGCGCCAGGCAGCGATCGATGCCCTGGGCGAGATGAACGGGACTGCTGTTGTGATCGATCCGTCGAATGGGCGGATTCTGGCGATGGTGAACCAGAAGCTGGCGCTTTCACCAGGGGCCGAGCCCTGTTCGACGATCAAGCTTTCCGTGGCGCTGGCCGCGCTCCAGGAGGGCCTGGTGACTCGGGAGACGCCGGTGAAGCTGTCGGGCTTCAAGATGAACATGACCCAGGCGCTGGCCAAGAGCAACAACCTCTACTTTGAAGAGCTGGGCCGGCAACTGGGCTTTGAGCGGGTACGCCACTACGCGAACCAGTTTGGGCTGGGCGAGCTGGCAGGCTACCGGATCGAAGGTGAGCAACTGGGCCAGTACCCGGATCACGAACTGCCGGAGGCTGAGGGCGGCGTGGGCCGCATGTGCAGCTTCGGGCAAGGCGTGTCGATGACGCCGCTGCAACTGGGCGCACTGGTGGCGGCGATCGCCAACCGGGGCACGCTCTACTACCTGCAGCACCCGACTACTCCCGATGAGGTGGCGAACTTTGCTCCGCGGGTGAAGCGGACGCTGGAGATCGCAAATTACGTACCTGACCTCGAAGACGGAATGGCGGGGGCGGTGGAGTATGGCACGGCGCGCAGCCTGCGCACGAACTTCCACGAACTGCCGGTCTTCGGCAAGACGGGGACGTGCTCTGACAACGGCACTCGCTTTGGATGGTTTGCTTCGTTCTCCGACTCTCCGCAGGGAAGCCTGGTGACGGTGTTCTTTCTTGAGGGCGGGCGTCCGACGTTTGGGCCGCGAGCGGCAGAGCTGACCGGCCAGTTCTACAGGAATCTGTGGGACAGTAATTACTTTCAGGACAGAGGGCAGCGGGCGGCCAAGTCGCCGGAGCCAGGGTCGATGGAAGCAAGCTCCGGTGCAGGGGCAGGAACAGCTCAGTAGGGACATTTGCACAGGACTGAAGAGGCCGCCCATGGGCGGCCTCTTTGTTGCTATGGTACTGAGGATGCGCTCAGCCTGAAGATGGCCGGCGACCAGGTACACGATCAGATCCGCGACGAATCCGGCTGGCAGAAGCGTGCAGTCTTGACCGGCTCGATCCTGAGAGAATCAGCCGTGGAACGTCCCGACCGGTGCGCCTGGAGACGGACTAGGTGCCCCGGTTTCGGAGATTAACCGCCAAGAACCTACTTCAACGTGCGGATGAACTTGACCAGGTCAGAGATCTGAGCAGTGGTCAGCTTGCCGTCATAGCCTGGCATCTTGTTCTTGCCCTTGGTGGTGATGGTGATCCACTCGGCGTCGGTTTCCTTGGCGGCAGGCCCGGCGGTCAGGTCACGCGCGCCCATGGCCTTGCCGGCGGGAGTGGCGCCTTTTCCGTCCGCGCCGTGGCACCCGGCGCATCTGGTCTTGTAGAGGTCTGCGGCCTGGCCAAAGGAGGCCGGAACGGCTAGAACGAACAAAGCTACGATAGCAGCAATCGAGAGAGTCTTTTTCATGAGGTTCTCCTTCCAACGGGCGAATTCTACCGCCCGGCGAGTCCGGGGTTCTGTGACGGGCAAACATGAGTTGGGGGGGCTCCAGCTTCTAGCTCCTAGCTTCTAGCCGCTAGCTGGCTGGTGGACTCGCAAGACTGCGGTTCCCGCTCAGATTCGCCAAGTTTTCGATAATGAGATTTCTCATCTCTCAAACTATTGGAGCCAAAGGCAGATCTGCCGAACTATAGCTCGGAACTATACGGCCAAAGGGCAGTCTTTCTTTCTCCGCTCCCGGGACAAGCTCCCAATTCGGAATGTGCGGACACTCCCCGACCGAATCGCTAGAACACTCTAAGAATTCCTTTAGAACCGAATCCGAATGTTCGTCTCGAATCAGTCGGAATTTTTGCAGGGCGGGCTCATGGTCGAGCGATCGTGGAACCTGATTGCAAGGAAGTGAGAAGCGGACTTCAATAAACCTCGCGTCCGGGGTTTGAGTATGACTTTGAACGCGTATCAGCATCGACCAATATGCATTTCCGTTCAAACACATAGGAAGAGAGGAGTAGGCCACGATCTTTCCCGTGAATGTTTTGACCCTGGGCGAAGGCGCGGCTTTGGCGGCAGCAAGAGCCAGGAGAATCGCCACCGGTGTAAGCGCCATTGCCATCGATCGTTTCACGGACCCATTGTATGCCGAGGAGTAGCTCAGGAAGTTGCTGGGCAAGTGCGAGAAGGAGATAAGCTAAGGGAGATTGGTAGTCGAGTGGGGGTTGTTTTGGCATATCGGGATTTGCGGGAATGGATTGGGACGCTTGAGAAGAGCGGCGAGTTGCGCCGGGTGCGGGAAGAGGTCTCGCCGGAACTTGAGATTACCGAGATCACCGACCGGGTGAGCAAGATCGGGGCTCGAAGCGGTCCTGAAACTGGCGGGAAGTACGCTCCGGGCGGGCCGGCGCTCTTGTTTGAGAACGTGACGGGTCACCCGGGACATAAGGTTCTGATCAATCAGTTCGGCAGCGAGCGGCGGATGGCGATGGCTCTGGGTGTCGAGCGGCTGGATGAGGTGGCCGAGCGCATCACCGGGCTGATGAACGTGAAGCCGGGCGAGGGATTTTTCGACAAGCTGAAGATGCTGCCCCAACTGGCGGCGCTCGCCAGCGCCTTTCCGAAGACGGTGAGCGCGAAGGATGCGCCCTGCAAAGAGGTGATTCGGCGCGAGGGCTTCGACCTGAACGAGTTTCCGGTTCTAAAGTGCTGGCCGCACGATGGGGGGCGGTTTATCACGCTGCCTTGCGTGCATACGCGCGACCCTCGCAACGGCCGGCGCAACATCGGCATGTACCGGATGCAGGTGTACGACGGGCAGACGACGGGGATGCACTGGCAGCGCCAAAAGGTGGCCGCCGACCACTATCGGAACGCGCTGCGCGCCGCGGCCGCAGCGGGCGCCGACTCAACCCAATCCGCCGAGGTGGCGCAGATTGCCGCAATGGCCGAGTCGGCGGGTGGAGCGGTGCGCATTCCGGACGGGCCGGAGGGATTGCCGCAGGTTGTGCTGGGCAAGGTGAAGGGCAACCGGATGGAGGTTGCGGTTGCGATCGGGACCGATCCGGCGACGACGTTTGCGGCGATTGTGCCTGCTCCGCCGGAGGTGGAGGAGTTTCTGATCGCGGGATTTCTGCGCGGCAAGCCGGTGGAGATTGTGAAGTGCGAGACAGTCGATCTGGAGGTTCCGGCCCACGCCGAGATTGTGCTCGAAGGCTACGTGGAACTGGGCGAGCTGCGCAGCGAGGGGCCGTTCGGAGACCATACCGGCTTTTACACGCTCAAGGACGACTACCCGGTGTTTCATCTGACATGCATCACGCATCGCAAAGACCCGATCTACGCCGCGACGATTGTGGGCAAGCCGCCGATGGAAGATGCGTGGATGGGGCTGGCGGTGGAGCGGATCTTTTTACCGGCGATGAAGATGACGATCCCGGAGCTGGTGGATGTGCACCTGCCTGTGGAGGCGGTGTTTCACAACTTGATGATCGTTTCGATTCGAAAAAGTTACGCTGGCCAGGCGCGCAAGGTGATGCACGCCATCTGGTCGCTGTGCCAGGCGATGTTTACCAAGTGCATCGTGGTGGTGGACGAGGACTGCGACGTTCACGACATGAGCGACGTGGTGCTGCGAGTGGCGAACAACATCGATCCGGAGCGGGATATTCAATTCACAATGGGTCCGGTGGACTCGCTCGATCACGCCGCGCGGCTGCCGGGCTACGGGTCGAAGATGGGGATCGACGCGACGCGCAAGTGGAAGGCGGAGGGGTTCGATCGTCCGTGGCCGGCGATGATCGAGATGGACGCGGCGACCAAGGCGAGAGTGGACGCGATCTGGAAAAAGCTGGGGATCTAAAGCGAAAAGGCCCGGGGCGACACGGGCCTTTTGATTTGTTGCGGCCAAGATTAGCTGTGGCGGCTGGAGGGCTCGTCGGAGAAGATCTGGCCGTCGCGGATGTGCACAACGCGGTGGGCGAACTGGGCGATGTCGGGCTCGTGGGTGACGAGGACGATGGTATTTCCGCCGGCGTGAAGGTGATCGAAGAGCTGCATGATTTCGAGGCCGGTCTTTGAGTCGAGGTTTCCGGTGGGCTCGTCGGCCAGGATGATCGAAGGACTGTTGACCAGGGCGCGGGCGATGGCGACGCGCTGTCGCTGGCCGCCGGAGAGCTCGCTGGGCTTGTGATTCATGCGCGACTCGAGGCCGACGTCGGTGAGCGCCTGTTTGGCGCGCACGAGGCGCTCCACGGAGGGGGTGCCGTTGTAGATGAGCGGCAGCTCAACGTTATGCAGGGAACTGGCGCGCGCCAGCAGGTTGAAGGTCTGGAAGACGAAGCCGATCTCCTTGTTCCGGATGCGGGCCAACTGGTCGTCGTTGAGGTCGCTGACCAACTGTCCGTTGAGCCAGTATCTGCCTTTGGAGGGCGTATCGAGGCAGCCGATGAGGTTCATGAGGGTGGACTTGCCAGAGCCGGAAGGTCCCATGATGGCGACGTACTCGTTACGGCGGATGGTGAGGCTGACGCCGCGCAGGGCCTGGACCTGTTGCTCGGAGCCCATGTCGTAGGTGCGCCAGAGGTCTTCGACGACGATGATCGCGTCGCTGCCGGCGATCATGTTGGGCGGGTTTTCTGTTCCGTTGCCGTTGAGAGCCATCCCGAATCAGTCCTTTGTCGGAAGAACCTGGAACTCTTCCATCGTATCGTTGTTGTTTCGCGAGCCGCGCAGCAGAGCGCCGCTCGCGCCTTGGGGTCATGGTCTAGGACGAGCTGCTAGTTCCCAGTGCAAGCGGCTGGGTGTCGCGCTTGAGCAAGGCTCCGTCCTTGAGGCCGCGCAGAATCTTGTAAGGTCCGGTGACGATCTCATCGCCGGGCTTGAGGCCGGAGAGCACCTCGATATCGGTGGCTCCGGTGATGCCGGTGGTGACTGGGACAAATTTGGCGCGCAGGCGGCCGCGGGAGTCCTTATCCGCCACGAAGACTCCCTGCACCGGGTTCAGTTTGACTGGAGCGGCGGGGGCATCGGACTTGCTGCTCTTCGTGGCGGTGTCGGCGGCCGGGTCGTGCATGGTGAGCGCCTCGATGGGCAGGGTGAGAACGTTCGCCTTATGCGCGGTGGTGATCTTGGCGGTGCAGGAGAGCCCGGGGCGCAAGTCGCCAGAGGGGTCCGAGAGTGTAACGACAACCTTGAAGTCCTTGGCCTCCTCGGTGCCGGTAGTGGACTGAGAGGTGGCGATGCCGGTGGAGCGGAGCAGGGCCTGGTCGCCCACCAGGGTGACGGTGCCGTGGAAGGTCTTTCCGGGCAGCGCGTCGATGGTCACATCGGTGGCCTGGCCCATTTTCACATTCACGATGTCGGTTTCATCCACCTTGACCTCGGCGGTGACGACGCTCATGTCTGCCAATGTCATCAGGGTAGAGCCCTCGGCGTTCTGGATTCCCTCGACGACGGTTTCGCCCTCGCGTACCGGCTCGTTGGTGACAATGCCGTCGAATGGGGCGATGGCGATGGTCTTGGCCAGCAGATCCTTGTCGGCGCGCAGAGTGGCCTCGGCGGTGCGCAGGTGTCCGCGGGCTGAGTCGGTCTGGGCCTTGGCCTGGTTGAGGCCGGCCTCAGCCTGCGCCAGCGAGGCCACGTCCAGATCGTAGGCGGCCTTTTTGGCGTCAAAGTCCTGGCGGGCCATGATGCCGCCCTTGTAGAGCTGCTGGGCGCGATCCCAGTCGAGTTGCTTCTGTTCGAGGTCGGCCTTGGCGTGGGCGACGTTGGCCTCGGCGGTCTTTTCGGCCGCTACATAGGAGTTGATGTCGGTTCTGCCGGCGGCGATGGCAGCCTCCTGGCCGTTGACCGAGGACTCCTGCTGGACGTTCTCAACGGTGGCCAGAGTCTGGCCCTTCTTGACCCGGTCGCCTTCCTTGACGAAGAAGCGGGTGATGCGTCCAAACGAGGTTGCGCCGACGTTTACGTAGGTCTTGGGCTTGATCTGGCCGGTTCCGCTGACGACAGAGGTCAGGTCCTGGCGCGCGATCTTGGCAGTGTAGACCTTGGTATAGCCGGACTGCTGGCGGGCCACCATGAAGATCACGAGGGCAGCTGCAACCAGCACGGCAAGGCCAATCAGGATGAATTTTTTCATGAACGGCGGACTCCAGTTGCTTCTATCCAGTGTACGCAAGGAGGGCCCGGGTGGTTCCCTTGGGAGCGGGGGGCTGTTCCGGCGGCGAATAACGGGGCAGATTGCCGGGAAGGGAGGGTTCGGTACGGTCTGGGGACGGCCGAAATGAGCTTTGGAGTCAGCAGGATGACGATTGGGCTGGAAACGCGTCCAAAGAGTGCTAACGGAATGCTGTTTAAGCCTTGCTCCACCTTATCTGGCCTCGTAGAATAGAGGTTCGCAGGAGTTCTCAAGGTAATGACTCTGAATCGCCATATTCTTTCGGGTTTCGCTTTGCTATGCACGCTGATATTCGTTTCGGCGCCGCGGGGCAAAGCACAGCAGGCCACCACTCCCTCCCAGGGCCAGCCACAGGCACAGCCTTCCAGCCAGGAACAGGATCCGAACTTCGATCCCCGCAAGCGCCAGCTTTCTGACAAGGCACGGGCATCTGCGCAGAAGGCCCTCCGGCAGGAGTTGAAGGGCACTTACAAGACCTGGCTGAACGATGAGGTCCCATACATTATCTCGGACGAGGAGCGGAAGGCATTCCTGAGCCTTGCCAACGATGAGGAGCGCGACGCGTTCATCGAGCAGTTCTGGCAGCGCCGGAACCCCGATCCCGATTCTCCGGAGAACACCTACCGCGAGGAGCATTACCGCCGCATAGCCTACGCCAACGAGCATTTTGCGGCGGGCAAGCCGGGCTGGAAGACGGATCGCGGTCACATCTATATTGCTTATGGCCCAGCCGACAGCATTGACTCGCATCCCTCCGGCGGCTCCTATGAGCGGCCGATGGAAGAGGGCGGCGGCACGACCAGCACCTTTCCATTCGAGCAGTGGCACTACCGGTATCTCGAAGGGATCGGCGAGAACATCGACCTTGAGTTTGTGGATACCTGCCAGTGCGGCGACTATCACTTTACGATCGACCGCAGCGAGAAGGACGCGCTGAAGTACGTTCCCAACGCCGGCAACACCCGGTTTGAGGAGATGGGCAAGGCCGACCGCAAGGACCGGTTCAGCCACGGCGGCATCGAACAGCTGGGTAACGGGCCAATCGGAAATTCTCAGGAGAGCAAGGAGTTTGACCGCATCGAACTGGGGGCCAAGATCTTCGCGCCGCCGCCGGTCAAGTTCAAGGACCTGGAGGCCTATTTCTCAGAGCACAAGATTCTAACCGGCCCGCCCTTCCCGTTCGACGTGCGGACGGACTTTGTGAAGGTCACGGACAACACGGACCTGATGCCGATCACTGTGCAGATTCGCAACCGCGACATCACGTTTGTGACCAAGGACGGGGTGGCCAGGGGAGTCGTGAACATCCTTGGCAAGGTGACGACGCTGACCGACAAGACGGTGCAGACGTTCGAGGACACGGTAGAGATCAATCAACCTTCGGAGCTGCTCGAGAAGAGCCTCGACCGCAAGTCGGTTTACTGGAAGGCGCTGCCTCTGGTTCCCGGGATCTACCGTCTGGATATTGTGATCAAGGACGTGAATAACCCGGACCACGTGGGAATCTATGCGCGCGGAATCACCGTGCCAACCTACCAGGAGGAGAAGCTGGGTACGTCTTCGCTGATTCTGGCCGACCAGATGAATACGGTTTCTTCCAGGGAGATTGGGAACGGCAACTTTGTCATTGGCAACACTTATATTCGGCCCAGGGTGGCGGCGAATCCAGGAACGCCTGTCAGCTACCCTCGGACCCAGCCGTTGAACTTCTGGATGCAGGTCTACAACCTGGGTATCGACGAGGCCACGAAGAGCAATTCGGCCACGGTGACCTACCAGATTACAGATCTTGCTTCCGGCAGTGTGATTCTTGAGAAGCAGTTGGAATCAAAGGATTTAGGGGCGCACAGCGATCAACTGACGGTGGAGCGGACTTTGCCGATCGCTGGCTTGCCTCCGGGCAAGTACAAGGTTACGGTGAAGGTAAACGATGCAATCTCAAAACAAGAGATTGCGCAATCGGCGCCTTTTGTCGTCGAATAGTAGGCATACCGCAGAAGTGGGCAGCGATCCGGGCGCAACGACCCGGCAGACTGCGCGGGTTTTCTTAGGGGAAGAGCCAGGCACGCGTCGGAAACCGATGCAGCGAATGAAACTGTGGGCTCAAATCGCTAGTGTCACCCTGCTGCTGGCTGCCGGCACCGCCCCGGTACGAGCTGCGCAGGGCAGCGTGTCGGGAGTGGTGCGCAACTCCGCCGGTGTGCCGCAGATTGGAGCAGAGGTACAGCTGCTTCGCGCGGATCTGAGCGTGATTTCGAGCGTCTACACGAACGGCCAGGGCAGGTTTGCCATTGCCTCGGTGTTTCCGGGCCGCTATGCTCTCAAGGCGATGGGCGCATCGTTTCTGCCTTCCCTGCGTGAGAACGTGCGCATCCGCGGAGGGCAGACGGTAGTCAACCTGACGCTGAGCACCTTGTATGAAGCGATCCAGTGGCTGCCCGCGGAGCCGCGCGCAAACGATGCCCAGAAGGACGACTGGCAGTGGACACTGCGCTCGGCCGCGGACCGTCCGCTGCTCCGCTGGCTTGAGGACGGGCCGCTGGTAGTTGTTTCCGATGGAAAGCAGGCAACTCCCCGGCTGATGGCACGGCTGGTGGCAACGGGCCAGGCCGGCACCTTTGGCGAGAGCGGGGAGCGCATTACAGCGAGTATCGAAGATACGCCCAGCGAGAGCCGGGAGCTGCTGGCGCAGGTGGATTTTGCGCCGGATTCCAATGCCGGGATGGAATCGATGCTGGGATTCCGGCAGGACCTTGGCTATGCAGGGTCGGTCCAGTCTGTGGCAGCTATTGCGATTGAGCCCGATGTGCAGGGAGCGGGAAGTTCCGGCATCGAGGAAGCGGCTCTCGATAGCCGGGAGTCGATCCATCTGGGGGACTCCATTTCAGCCGACGCAGGGGCTGTGGAGGCTGTGGTGAGCACTTCGGGAGAGGTGCTGATGCTTTCTCTGCCATTTGCCGGGGCAGCCTGGCAGAGCGGAGACAGTTCCTTCCACTACCGGTTTGCAACGCAGCTCACGAGAGGCGGCGAAGCAGGACGGCTGCCGCGCCTGGGGATGGCGGATGGCCGCGTAGTTGTAGAACATGGGGCGCATCAGGAACTGGGCTGGGATCGGCGGACGAGCACATCCGGTGTGGGAGTCAAGGTGTTCTCCGACCAGATAGACAGCCCGGTGCTTGAGGCAAGCGCCAGATGGACGCCCGGCGCCCGGCCGGCGGAACTCCCGTTCCTTTTCGATCCCGGGAGCGGATTGGTGCGGCTGGCAGGGAGCGGTTATTCCTCGACGGGAGCTGAATTGACGGCGGAGCGCAGGCTCCGCGGCAACACGTTTGTTCGCGCCATGTATGCGACCGGCAGAGCCGTGGTCATGCCGGCACTGTCCTCACCGATGTATGAGCAGGCGATAGCCGAGATTCATCCGCGCCGGGTGCAGACGTATTCGATCTCTCTGTCGGGAACGCTGGAGGGCACCGGAACGCACTGGCGGGCGAGCTATCGCTGGCAGCCGGAGGACGCGCTCTCCGACGCGGTACCGTTCGATTCCGAGGCGATGGATCCGTATCTGAACCTGCATTTCCGCCAGAGGCTGGTGCGATCACGGGAAGGCTCGGTGGGCCTGGAAGCGATGATCGATGTGCGGAACCTTCTATCGCAGGGTTATCACCCCTACATGTTGAGCGACGGCACCATGCTGATCTTTGCAGAAGACCAGAGGGCGTTGCGCGCCGGGGTTGCTTTCACTTTCTAATTCTCTTCTACCGATTCAGCTCAAGCAGGCCATCGGGCAGCGCCATCTCCAGGCGCTTGGCCGGGAGGTCAATCTTCTTCAAATAGTTCTTTGCGAAGGGGACGAGGATCTCTTCGCCGTCTTCGCCGCGGACTACGAGCAGCGGGACGGGGCCGGCACCGCGGTCGACGTCGATGACTACGCCTACTGTCACAGGGGTGGGGGGCGCGAGATCGATGAGGGTGCAACCGTCGAGATCGTCTATGTAGACCTCGTCGTCGCCGAGTGGAGCACGCTCGGCCCTGGGAATGGCAACGATGAGGTGGGAAAGCTGTTCGGCGGCCGAGATGGAGTCTACGCCCTCGAAGTGGAGGACGATGCCGCCCTTGTGCAGCCAATGGGAGAGGAGGAGGACCTGACGGGGCTCCCGGATGGCAGATGCGGACTCGGGCGAGGGAAGTAGCCAGAGGCGCTTGCGCTCGGCGAACTTGTCAGGGAAGTCAGTGAGAAGCGAGGCGTAAACCTCGCCCTTTCGGCCCTGCGGCCGGAGAATCCTGGCCAGCCACGCAGCTTCGGTCAAAGTCTCTGTCACTGCCGGCACCTGGTCCCGGCAAGGGCCAAGAAACTCCGCATGGCGAGTGCTCCTAGCCTTCGTCTTCTTCGAGGATGTCGAGCGTGTACCGGTGGTGGAGCTTCATGCTGACGGCTCCGAGAATGGTACGCACGGACCGGGCAGTACGCCCCTGCTTGCCGATAACCTTGCCCACATCCTGAGGAGCGACCCGGAGTCTGAGGACGGTATTTTCATCCCGATCCACAGATTCCACGTCGACAGCGGCCGGCTCATCGACCAGGGCCTGAGCGATCTCGCGAACCAACGCGACGACTGAAAGCGGTGCAACCATATCTGCTTGGGTCATGTTCGTGCCCTTGAACCCATTCCAAACTGGATTTGGATCAGTGCGCGAATAGTACCACAGGTACGGGTGGTCGCGACGAATAAATCCAAATCCACGGTGGGCAAAGCTGGTTGGAGCGCGGTTGGGAGGATCAGGCGGCGGCCACGGCCGGGGCCGGGTGCTGCTTGACGATCTTGTCGACGATGGGGGTGAACTGCGCGCCGACGCCGCGCCAGTAGGCGATGCGCTCGTGCTTGAGTTCGACCGAGGCTGGGTTGGTGCGGGGGTTGTAGGTTCCTACGACTTCGATGGAGCGGCCGTTGCGGGCGCGGTCCTTCTCGATGACAACGATGCGGTAGTAGGGCTGCTTGCGGGCGCCGATGCGCGCCAGACGAATCATAACCACGGAGATACGGTTCCTTTCGCGTTCAAGCTCTGTTGGGGTCTCCTGGAAGTGGCCATCACCCAAGGAGGGCGGCCAAACGAGAGGCCAGACACACGTCCGACCGGACACAAGACTCAACATCTAAGTATCGCCGAAAGAGGGGGTTTGAGGCAAATCGGTAAAGGCAGGGGCTAGGTACGAAAGGCAGGGAACAGGGGCTAGGGACTAGGGACGAGAGGCTGGGGCTGAGGGACCAAGGGACCAAGGGACCTAGAGACCGAGGGGCCTAGAGACCGAGGGACCAAGGGACCTAGAGACCGAGGGACCGAGGGACCTAGGGACCTAGGGACTTAGGACTTGGGAGCGGGGATTGAGGCTGGGTGGAGTGTACCAGATTGTGGTAAATATTGAGAATTTTCTCATTCTGAATTTGATAAGTGGTTGATAGGTTTGGGGTTGCATTTTTGCCTGTGCGTAAGTGTTTGATTCTATTGATTGTGTCTTACAAGTGTCACTTGGGTAAGGGTTTATGGGATTCGATGGGGCGCCTCTGGCCTTGTGTCGTATCCGTGAGCGGGGAACCGCTTTGTGTGAATTTCGCCTCATAAATAAAGAGTAGCGGATTTTAGGGTAATTGCATGCAAGTTCAGGGAACAGAGAAAAGGGAACAGGGAACAGGGGTCAGGGAACAGGGAACAGGGGTCAGAGAACAGGGAACAGGGAACAGGGGTCAGTTGTGAGTGGTCAGTTGTCAGGGATCACACCGTCCCTCCGGGACGGGAGAACTCTTTCTTGCGGGCTTTCCCAGCACTGAAGTGCTGGGCTAATATCGAGAGCGCCTCCGGCGCTTGGGGCGGGTTGAGGTGTGTGGCCTCCCACCCATCGCGCAAAGAGCGCGCGATGGATGGGGCACAAAGCCTTTGTGGTGGGTTGGGGGATTGACGAAAGGCAGGGGGCAGGGGTCAGTGAATTGAAGCGTCGGTGAAAGTCAAGAACCCGGAAAGAGCCTCCCTCAGCGGCTAAAGCCGCGTTGATTTTGCATACTTTATGCCAGGGATAAATCCCTGGCCTACCGCACGAACGAGTTTTTCCGCAGCCTTTCAAGTCGTGCCCTTGCAAAGCCACGAAATGCAAAGGCAAGAGCAACCGCGGGTCCTTCGACTTCGCCCCGCGTGCGGGGCTTCGCTCAGGATGACAAGCGTTGGTGTTGGGTCTATTGCAGAAGGACTCATGAACCAATCGCAGCGCTATACCGCCCGCTCATCGCAAAGAACGCGATGAACGGGGCACAGCTTCGTTACTCTCTCCAGACCTCTTCCTGGATATTGCAGAAGGGCTCATGAACCAATCGCAGCGCTATACCGCCCGCTCATCGCAAAGAACGCGATGAACGGGGCACAGCTTCGTTACTCTCTCCAGACCTCTTCCTGGATATTGCA
>Ga0326728_10006474_pt1 | contig 31468 bp, 24 predicted proteins | sample MB3enrmetagenome_FD_207602 | JGI IMG/M metagenome (GOLD analysis project Ga0326728, IMG submission 207602) | Lab enriched peat soil microbial communities from McLean, Ithaca, NY, United States - MB31MN | ecosystem: Environmental > Terrestrial > Soil > Wetlands > Peat | place: USA: New York...
CAAGAAGAAGCTCGCTCCAGAAGTCGAGACGCAGCTCCAGGAGCAGTACGTCCAGTCCCTTCAGCCCATCGAAGAGGGCCAAATGATACCCGGGCGGGTCATAGAAGTGGATGACGACTACGTCTATGTAGACGTGGGCTACAAGTCGGAAGGAAAGATTCCGGCGAACGAATTCGATATTAAGCCATCCATGGGTGAGACAGTCTACGTGATCCTCGTCCGCAAGGAAGGCCGTGAAGGCCAGGTCATCGTCTCCAAGCGCAAGGCTGATGAGAAAATCTTCTGGAAAGACCTCCGCATTGCATTTGACGAGCACAAGCCCGTCCAAGGCACCATTATTCACAAGATCAAGGGCGGCTACGAAGTTGATCTCGGAAACGACATCAGGGCTTTCCTCCCGCTGTCGAAAGTGGACGTGAAGCGGCCCAGCGAAAACTCCGACTACGTCGGAGTGAAGTCCTCCTTCTATATTGACCGCTTGTACGCCAAGGGCAAGACGAACATCGTAGTTTCCCGGCGGGACTGGATGGAAGAAGACATCCGTAAGCGCCGGGAGGAGTTCTTCGGCCAGGTGAAAATCGGAGACGTAGTGGAAGGAGTAGTCAAGAGCTTCACCTCCTTCGGCGCCTTCGTCGACCTGGGGGGATTCGACGGCCTTCTGCACATCAACGACATGAGCTGGGGCCACGTCACCCGGCCCAAGGACTTCGTGAGACTCAGTGAGACAATCCAGCTCAAGGTGATCCGCCTTGAGCCAGAAGAAGGCCGCATCAACCTGAGCCTGAAGCACTTTACGGAAGACCCCTGGAACCATTTCGAGGAAAAGTATCACATCGGGGACATCGTAAAAGGAAAGGTCACGAAGCTCGCGGATTTCGGCGCGTTCATCGAGATCGAGGAAGGAATCGAGGGTCTTGCCCACATCTCGGAGCTGTCCTGGGTTCGCAAGGTGAAGCATCCGCGGGAAGTCCTAAAAGTCGGAGATGTGGTGGAGACGAAGATCCTCAACTACGATATCCAACAAGGCAAGCTCTCCCTGGGGCTCAAGCAGGTGCTCCCCAACCCCTGGGACGACATCGACCAGCGCTACCCAGTCGGCATGAGGCTGAACCGTAAGGTGGTGCGGGCGAGCCCGTACGCCTTGTTTTTCGAGATCGAGGAAGGGATCGACGGTGTCCTCCACGTGGACGACATGTCGTGGACAAAGAAGATCAGAAACGCCTCATCGTTCGCCAAGGTGGATGACGAGGTTGAGGTCATGGTGATCGGCATCGACAAGGAGCGCGGGAAAGTCCAGCTGGGGGTCAAACAGCTCTCCGAGGATCCTTGGGAGTCGATTGCCCGTGCTTATCCCCGGGGCAGCATCATTAACGGGGAAATCACCAATATCACAGACTTTGGGTTCTTCGTTCGCGTCCAGGGCGGGATCGAGGGCCTAGTGCACAAGATGAACATCGTGGACGACCGGGCGGAGCCCATCGAAACGGCCATGGCGAAATACAAGGTCGGAGACCAAGTCCAGGCGGTAGTGACCGAGGTGAGTCCGTCCAAGCAGAAGTTGTCGCTTTCCCTGAAGGACTACGTCAAGCGCGTGCAGCGGGAGGAGATGGACAAGTATATCCATGACGACTCCAAGCAGGAGACCGTCTCCCTCGGCGACATGCTCAAGGATAAGATAAAGGGGTAGCGGCGAGGGGGATGTTGCGATTCACCGCGGACCGCGAGAAGCTTGAGATACTTTTTGACATCTACGCGAGAATCAACTCGAATTACGCTGACCTGAAGGCGCTCCTCACTGAGATCGTGCGCTCGGCAACGGAGCTCACCGAGGGGGAGGCTTCCTCCCTCATGCTGCTGAACACTGAGAACAACAAGTTGTATTTCGAAATCGCCCTCGGCCCCAAGGGAGCTTTCCTCAAGCACTACTCGCTCAACATGGGGGAGGGGATCGCGGGGTGGGTCGCGCAGAAGAACACGTCCCTGATCGTGAACGACGTTTCGCAGGACCCGCGCTTCTACCCCGAAATCGCCCAGAAGATCGGTTTCCCGGCGAACGCCATCCTTGCCGTTCCTATGAGGGTCAAGGACAGACTAATGGGAGTCGTGGAGATCATCAATAAGCGGGGCGGTAAGAAGTTCGGAGAAGAAGATCTTCAGTGGCTCGAGGCCTTTTCGACCCAGGCCGCGCTTGCCATCCAGAACGCCCAGAGCTACCAGAAAGCCAAAAACGAGCTTTCCATACTTCAAGACAAGGTCATCAAGAACGAGGGGTACCATACCTTTATTGCAGAAAGCAGGCTTATCAAGGAAAAGTTTGAGATCGCGCGCAGGGCAGCGGCAACGGACTCCTCCGTGCTCCTGCTGGGGGAAAGCGGCGTGGGCAAGGAGCTTTTTGCGGAGCAGATCCACCTGGCGAGCCCCCGCAAGACGAGGCCTTTCATCAGGGTCAACTGCGCTGCCATTCCCGAGCCGCTTCTGGAGAGTGAGCTTTTCGGCCACGTCAAAGGGGCTTTCACGGACGCAATTTCCGATCGGCGCGGCAGGTTCGAACTAGCAGACGGCGGCACGATATTCCTGGACGAAGTGGCAGACATGCCGCTCGCGCTGCAGGGCAAGCTCCTGAGGGTCATCCAGAACAAGACCTTCGAGAGAGTCGGCTCCAGCGAATCCATGCAGGTGGACGTTCGAATTATTGCCGCTACCAACCGAAACCTCGAAGCGCAGGTGACCGAAAAGAAGTTTCGCGCCGACCTTTTCTACCGGCTCAACGTCCTCCCCATCCAGATTCCTCCGCTGCGGGAACGCAGGGAGGACATCCCGGTTCTCGCGGATTTTTTCCTCAGAAAACACTCCCGGGAAACAAAGAAGCAGATCCAGGGCTTCTCGGATTCCGCAATGCAAGAGCTGCTTTCGTATTCCTGGCCGGGGAACGTGCGGGAGCTCGAAAACGCAATCGAGAGGGCGGTGGTATTTTCCCGGGACGACATGATCCGTCCGGAGTTCCTCATCCTGAACAATGGACCCATTCAGGACGGAGACAACTACTCGCAGAAGACCCTCCGCGAGGCATTGAACATCTTCAAGAAACACTTTATCACGAAAGCCTTGGAAGGGAACGGGTGGCATCAGACCCGCACGGCGCGGGCGCTCGACATCCAGAGAAGCTACCTCTCCAAGCTGGTAAGAGAGCTAAACATCATGAGGGAAAGAGGAGCATAGAACGAATGCAGCCAGTGCAACAGACGCCCGACCGGCGCCAAGTGGTTTCCGAACAGCCAATTCGACATCGGATCAGCAGCTTTCTTGCCGCCACCGTCAGCAGGTTCCGCATCATCCTTCTCGTGGTGCTCATCGCGGCGGCCGCTTTCCTTGTGGCGTATTTTATCTACACGGAAATCTCGAAGAAACTGACCAGTGACTCAACCGTCCTCGCGGAAAGCGCGCAGGACCTTTACGGCAAGTGGCAGGCGGAGTCCGACGCCGCCAAGAAGGGCGCGATAGAGAAGCAGCTCACGGACGAGCTGGGCGTACTGACCAGCCGCTACGCTCGACAGTACGGCGGCCAACGCGCCCTTTTCATCCGCGCCAGCCTCAACTACGACAAGAAGGCCTGGGACAGCGCGCAGACCGATTACCAGGCTCTCGCGTCCCGCTTCCCCAACAGCTACCTGGCGCCTATCAGCCTCTTCGATGCTGGCGCCTGCCTGGAAGAAAAAGCTGACGTTGACGGCGCATTGAAGTTGTATACGAAAATCTCCCAGGACTACCAGGAATCCCCGGTCGCGCCGCGCGCTATGTTCGATGCTGCCCGCCTGGATGAGCAGAAAAACCAGTTCGCCGACGCTCACAAGATGTACGACCAGATCGACGGGTTGTTCCCGGGCAGCAACTGGGACAAGCTTGCAAAGGACCGTGTGATCGAGCTGCGGGTACTGGGAAAAATAAAGTAACCACGACAGAAGGCAGATAACGGGCATGGCGGACAGCGCGCCGTGAGGAGGGTGCTCGCGTGGCAGAGAAGAAAGGCACGTCCAAGCTCTTACAGACGCGCTTTTTCGGGCTCGTCATCGGCCTTCTGGTCTTTGTTCTACTCGTTGCTCTAAACTCCGGGACGTTCCTGATCACGCGGATCGACCAGAAACTGCTCGACTTCAATTTTCGCCAGAAGAGCTCCACTCGCGCCACGAACGTGCAACAAGGCGTCTTTTCGGTCCAGGCAAACCCGAGAATATCCCCTGACATCATGATCATCGGCATCGATGACAAGGCGCTGGCCCGCTTCGGCAGATGGCCCTTTCCCAGAAGACGCCATGCGGACCTCGTGAACGCATTTGCGCGGGTCAAGAATCAGAGTGACCGTGAACGCGCGCTGTTGATGGACGTTTTCTTTTTTGAGCCGTCGGAGACCCCGGAAGATGACGCCCTTCTCATCTCATCCATCAGACAGAATGGGAGGGTTTTCCTGGAAACTGCCCTGACTTTGGAAGAAAACCCGCCGGGGACTAACGCGGAGTTTTTCGGCAGGCAGGACGTTCTGTACCAGAACATCGGAAAAATCACCAACATCAAGGGGGACTGGCTCAACGTAAGCACCTTCCTCGGAGTTGATTCTCCCCTCAAGCCGTACGCCGCCGCAACGCACGGTTACGGCCACGCGAACTTCCTCAACGACCTGGACAAGGTTTACCGCAGGCAGCCGCTCGTTGCCAAGCTCGCCGAGCTGGAGAGGGAGATTCCCCTGGAGCAGCTTGCCGTGAACATGAGCCTGGACAGGGCTAACTTCGAGCGGCTTGCGTGGCTCGACAAATCCGGCATCATCCATGACGTGCCGTACCCCCTTACCGCGGCGGCGCTCGCCGACCTCAAGAGAGCGATGGTGAAGGACGCCCCTCTGAAAGTCGAGCCATCAGCGGACGGGAAGACGCGGAAATCCTACTTCGTAGTCCGAGAATATCGGGACACTTTCGTGCCCTCCATCACGCTCTCCCTGGCTCTAGAGTACATGCACAAAAGCATGTCGGATATCGAGGTCGTGCTCGGGAAGTACATCCTCATTCCCAGCCCCCAGAAGTTCAACCTGGATACCCAGCAGTGGGAGCCGTACAAACTAACCGTGAAACCGCCGCAGTACGACAAGGGCGGCAACCAGATGAAGGAGGGCGTTTACAAGACGCTGACGGAGCTTCGGATTCCCATAGATGAGTCAGGCGCCATGCTCATCAACTACATGGGACCGCGCTCGAGCGCCAACCCTCAGGAGCTGCAAACCTTCCCCGTCCGCTCATACGCCGGCTACGCCGGAAGCATCACGTCCCCAGACCCGGAGAAATGGCCCAACACCAAAAAAGTGGGAAACATGATCCTCATGGTGGGAGCGTTCGCGCCGGGGATGGCACAGGATGAGAAACCGACCCCTTTTGGCTTGATGTACGGCGTTGAAATCCACGCAAACGCGCTCAACACCATCCTCATGAACAACTTCCTTCATTTCACGGAGCCGTGGATGGAAACGCTGATCCTCTTCCTGATCGTCATGCTCACCGCGTTCATGGTGTCGAGGCTATCCACCATATGGTCCCTGATGATATCGCTCTTCCTGATCTTGGTGTACTTCCTCGCCTATCTCGTCGTCTTCGAGTACTACGACGCCGTCCTAAACTTCTTCGGTCCAGCCCTGGGGATCTCCGCGTGCTTTCTTGCCGTGGTCGTATATCGTGCCAGGTTCGAGGAACGAGACAAACGGCGCATCAGCGAAATGTTCAGCCAATATGTCCCTCCAACGGTCGTTGCCGAACTTCTCCAGGCCTCTGAGCCACCGGAACTCGGAGGTGTGGACAAGGAACTGACCGTCTTCTTCTCCGACATCCGTGGATTCACCTCTCTTTCGGAAAGCCTGACGCCACAACAGCTTGTCAATCACCTAAACGAGTACCTGACGGCCATGGAAAAGGTCGTTTGGTCGTATAAAGGGACCCTGGACAAGTATGTCGGCGACGAAATCATGTGCTTCTGGGGCGCCCCGCTACCGCAGGAGGAGCACGCGCTCCTTGCCTGCAAGTGCGCGCTCAAGCAGATCGAGGTGCTTACCAGGATGAACGGGGAATGGCCTGTCGACAGGCGCATTAGAATCGGGATCGGGATCAACACGGGGATCATGACCGTGGGGAATATGGGATCCATGGGAAGGCTGAGCTATACTCTGACCGGGGACAACTGCAATCTTGGCGCCCGGCTGGAAGGCGCGAATAAAGAGTATGGAACCACGATCATCATAAGCGAGTATACCTACGCCCAGGTAAAGGACAGGGTCATTGCCCGTGAACTGGACAATATTCGAGTCAAAGGGAAGAACAAGCCCGTGCTGATCTACGAGCTTCTCGACGTCCCCGAGGGTCTCGAGCCTCCTGCCGGGGATAACAGGCCACGGAAAACCACCGTGAAAGATAGGTCGGGAGCATAGGGGAAGGCCAGTGCGATCGCTGAAGATTCCCCTTGCCGCGGCACTCGTGTGGCTGGAGGTCGGCTGCGGGCTGCCGAGCCCGTACTTCCTGGCCGCGCCACTACCCAGCACGCTGGCAATCGGCGGAACCACGGCGGCTTTCACCAACCCTGGCACGCAGGCTGGAAATCAGACAACCCTGGCTGGTTTCGAGGTGTACTACAAGTTCTCCGCATCAACGCCGAGCGGAAACGACATTAACCTTGGAGGAGGGGGGACGCCTGGCCCAGCGGCCCTTCAGGCGGACGGCTTTTTTCCCCTGTGCCTGGCAACTGACACACCGCCTATCAGCAGAACCGCGCCTATGATTGCAGTATCCGCGGCTGACTCGGCCACCTCGTTTACAGTCACTTTGACCATCAGCTCAGCTACGGCTTCCACGTACAGTTACACTTCTCCCACTCAAGGCCCTTTACCACCGGTCAATATCGGGAGGTATATCCAGTTTACTACAAACCCCTTCACCAGCAGGTGGTTTGCCCAGAATACCATTATTACGACATTCTATACTGGTGCCGTTGACTACACAGGCAGTGATACTGATCAGAGCCTTTCTAGCGCTGGTGAAAGCTCTCCCTACATCATTCTCTACGCTCTGACCTACGGATTCGAGGCCGGAACCTCCATTGTCCAGTATTCATCGGCGACCTATCTCGGGTATGTTCAGCTAAGCGCATTTCCTTGATGAAGGGGATCTTCTGATGTGGTTCTACTATTTCAACGTCGGGCTTACGTATGTGACAATCGGGGTTGCCTCAGCAGTGTTCTTTTTCTTCGTGATCAAGAAACCGGTGCTGGGGAAGCTCTGGGGCGCAATTATTGTGGGGCTCGTCGGATCATTCCTGGGCGGACTAATCGATCAGATCTTTTCCAAAGTTATCCAGTATCTTTCCGACTTCAACTCCGTCAACGTATTCTCCGCGCTCACGACCTCTCTCCTGATGATATGGCTTCTTTCCAAGGCGAGCTATCCTCGATGAGCCCCGCAGCCTCTGCATCAGGATCCGACGGAAGCATCCGGGCCAATATCCGTCCGGGATGCCGCGTGACCATCGTCCAGAAGCAGGACCAGCGGACCGGCCGTCTCACGAAAGGAGTCGTCCAAGACATCCTAACAAACTCTTCCACGCACCCACATGGAATCAAGGTCAGGCTCGAATCCGGCGAAGTAGGTCGGGTGAAAGAAGTGCTTCCGTGAACGGCTTGGAAACTCCGGTCACCTTTGCAACGCAATGTAGGTTGAATAGAACAGGGCGTTTGTCGTGGCGTTTACACCGAAAATCATCGTGTAGCTGTAACCGCCGGCAATCGGCTGCTGAGCCGGCCACGCGTACACTACGCCGTCGATTCCCGTCGTATAGAGTGTGTACAGACCTGGGCCGATGGGAAAGAACGACGTTTGCTGGCCGGGGGGCAGCGCGGTTGTATAATCGACGGACCCAAGCTTGATTTCCAGGAAGGTATAGGAAGAGGTGCTATTCTGGAAGCTGACCTGCGTCTGGAAGAGAAGTTGACACGAGACGAGGAAAGCGGCCATGATGGCCACCGCGATTTTTCCCAGGACTGCCATTCTACAATGCGATTTTCTGTGATGATCCGCGCTGTGTCAACTGGCGTGCTTGCCTGCCTTGCGCTTTCCCTCGTGGGCTGCAACCCAGGCAACTTACCGGGATCAGGCGGCCCTTTTTCTTCGGACATTTACGCAGCAACTGCCGGCGGTGTCTCCGTTTCCCTGACCGGTGGCACTTCGTGGTCGACAATCGGTTCGTTGCCCAATGTCAACACCATTGTAGCGGTTCCCTCCAGTGCCTACGTGTCGTTGTATGCCGGCACGAATGTGGGCCTCTACCTGTCCACGGATGGCGCAACGTGGCCTACCGTGCTTCTCAGTGGCGCGGGCCAGGTGAACGATGTCTTTGTTTCAGGAACAAATATCTATGCGGCGACAAGCACGGGGGCCTGGGTCTATAACGGGAGCTGGACAAACAACAATTCAGCTCTCCTTGGCACAACCTCGAGCGTCGTTCAAGGGATCTACTTTGACGGTACGAACATCTACGCAGCCACAACCGGAGGTCTCTCTATTTCCGCAAATGGTGGCACAAGCTGGACCGGATATACCAGCGGGCTGCCGAGCAACAACATATACTCCGTGTTTAGCGACGGAACGAATGTCTATGTAGGCACGGACACCGGGATAGCTGAAACACCGATTGCGTCACTTCCCGTATGGACGACTCCATACACCATATCAAACGGTCTTGCTAGCAACACCGTCTACGGTATCTTCGTCTACAGCGGGATCATCTACGCCGCCACGAGTGCAGGTCCCTCAGTTCTCAACAGCTCGATATGGACCACGTACCTCTCGGGCACATCGGTTTACAGCGTTTCCGTCTCGGGAACCGATATATACGCTGCAACCGCCACCGGAGTGTGGATCTCCCTTAACAGCGGGGTTTCGTGGAGCAACTACACGACCTCGCAGGGCCTCGCCAGCAATAGTGTAAAAAGCCTCTCGGTCCAGTGATTGGAGATGAGGCGCAAAGCGTTGTATCTCGTCACACGAAGGAGCAGACAGATGAAGGGGCTGATTGTCGCAGCATTGTTGTGTTCGATAGCTTTACCCGTGATAGCACAAGACCTCCCGAGAGATTCCAAGGACTACCTGAGTTTCCTCCCCCCTGACGGGCTGGACAAGCTCTATTCCTCCGGCGAGCTCACCAATATTGCTGCAAGCATCAACGACCTGCCCCTCTGGCAGAAAAGCCCCTTTGCCGACACCGTACGGGGGGCGCTCCAAGGTTTCGACTGCACCATTGCCGCGGAGGGTTTCTTTTTGATCGACAACCCCGGTGTGGATCCGCAGAACCTCGACGCGAAGATCTTTAACACCTTCACAGCATTTTCCAGTCTCAAAGGCATCCAGGTATATTCTGTCTCTCAGGGACACATGGAGACCTTTCTTTTCGATGCCTCCCTCGTCGATGCATCCAACCGCAGCAAGCGTCTCCCCGACGCGGTCGTCACGACTGTTCCCGCTCACGCTGACTACGTCGTCTATGAGAAGGAGGAGCAGACGGGCGACTCCTACGTAAAGTTCCACTTCGACTATGACCAGCAAACCGACACATTCGCGGTCGATGTGACCAACCTCACGAAAATGAACTACCTCATTTTCACGCTTGTCGAGCCCGGAAATCTCCACACCTATTTCTACGTCGTGCCCTGCCAGGATAAGCTTGTTCTCTTCGGTTTGACCGCAGTCAAGACAGGTCACTTCTTTGGGCTCGAGAAGTCGAAGGGGAAGTCTTTCTACTACCGAATGCGCGCGCTCGTTACGTGGTTCACCGACAACCTCAGCAAATAGGACACACCGCATGTTGAGCTATTTCCAGGCAATCGTCATGGGGCTCTTGCAGGGTGTGAGCGAGCTTTTTCCCGTCTCCAGCCTTGGTCACTCGGTGCTCTTTCCTTCTTTGTTCGGGTGGGAAAACCTTGTGCGCGCCCAGTCAGACCCAGAGTCCTTTTTCCTGGCTTTCCTCGTGGGTCTGCATGCGGCAACGGCCATTGCGCTGGTCATCTTCTACCGCCGGGAGTGGGGGAGGATCGTCGTCGGATTCTTTTCATCCCTCAGGAACAGACGCGCAAGCACTCCGGACGGGCGGCTGGCGTGGTTGTTGATCGTTGCGACCATACCGGCAGGTCTTGTTGGTGTCTTCTTTGAACACTCGCTGCGCACGCTCTTTGCAAAACCGCTTGCCGCCTCCCTTTTCATGGTGGCCAACGGCGGGGTTCTCTGGCTCGCGGAGATGCTGAGACGCCCTCCCGAGGAAGCCCGTACAGATCGCAGCCTGGAGTCAACGGCGCAAAACCTCCGGATCATGAAATACTCCGACGCAGGTCTCATCGGCGTGTCACAGATCCTGGCTCTCTTTGCCGGAATCAGCCGCTCGGGAATAACCATGGTAGGAGGCCTTCTGCGCGGGCTCGACCACCAGGACGCGGCTCGCTTCTCGTTCCTCCTCGCCACTCCCATCATCCTTGCCGCCGGCGTCTATAAAGTTCCTGACCTGCTCGGCCCCAACGGGGAGGGAGTGCGCGCTCAGGTAGTTGTGGGGAGCGTTGCCGCGGGGGTGGCGGCATATTTCGCCGTGCGGTTTCTCGATCGGTTCTTTCGGACCCGCAAGCTCACGCCTTTTGCCATCTATTGCGTCGTCTTCGGGGCGGCAATGGCGCTGAGACTTCTTCTTTTCTGAATAGCCTCCGGCCGTCAGGCGGCTTCCTTGCGCGGCGGCCAAGGCAGGAGTGGCCGTCAGAAATCCAGATGGAAGTGGAAGCTGATGGCCCAGGATGCGTTGTCGATGCGGTGACCGTATAAAGGGAAAGCAAGATAGCCGGTCACGTTCGTCAGATCGAGGACGTCGAGGTAGCCGCCGGCGCCAACGGAGGCCAGAAAGCCGCCCGGAGTATTTGTCGGGTCTCCGACAAATCCGTTGTAGTATCCGGCATCGGTGAAGACGTACAGCCCGGGGACAACTGATGGCCAAATGACAGCCGGCCCCTGGAAGCGAAGGTCGAAATTGTTGACTGCTTTGAATGTCGTGCCGTATGAGCCGGTCTCGAAACCGCGGACCCAATCATCGGTTGTAGCGCGTGGATCCAGGCCGCCTGTACTCTCCTGGACATACCATGGAATAGAGCTCCCGCCCGCGTAATCCACGGAAATAAAATCCCCCACGTAGATGCTGAAGAAGTTCCTGTCCCCGGCAGAAGGGGAGGTGTACAGCGTTCGGAAGCCTTTGAGAGTCGTGTTCAACCTGAAAAAATCAGCATTCCCGATGCTGTTGAAAAAGAACGACGGGCCCCACTGCGCGGAGGCTTCCCCGTAAAGCCCGTCCCAAGTCTTGTGCACGTTGTCCTCGACGAGCGTGCTAGCTGAAAGGCCAGCGATCAGCGAATTGCTTAGGATCTGGTCCCGATCAGGAACGTTCGACATGGCAAGGAGGGAGCTTGAGCTGGCGTAGCTCTTGTCGTAGTGAAGCCTGTAGAAAATGAAGCCTTCCACCAGATTGCGCTGGCGGCGTTGGTCCCAGAGGATGCCTTGCCTGATTCCGAGCCCTTCGACGATCTCGAGTCTGTCGAAAAGAACCGGCGAGCCGTCCCCTGATGGGCCGAAATACAAGCTGCCGCCGGGGTTGCGGTAGTAGTTGTCCGTCTCGTATCCCGCGCCGAGATCGTTCTCAATAATGGTGTCGAGACCAGAAATGATCTTGAATCCGTTATACAGGGCGGAGAAATCTCCTCCAGTTGGAACGATCCCCCACCAATACGCTCGAATATCGAAGTTTGTCAGCGTCAATACGCCCTTGGGGGCTTCCATTTGCGCGCTTGCGGCGACAGCGGCAAGCAGCAACGCCGCTGCGATGGTCGCTTCACGCAACACCTTGTTTAGAGTCGTCAACCTTTCCATGTAGGCATTATTATAACACAGGGCTTGTGCGTTTCGGCATTCAATCTGAGGCGGAGGTCAGAACTGCATGAAGTGGCAGAAGGCTCCTGAAGAGCTCAAGGTTATGATCGAACGGGTCATGGAAGGGATCGACTGCGAGAAAAGGCCGATGTTCGGATACCCGGCATTCTTCATCAACGGCAACATGTTCGCCGGGCTGTTCCAGAGCTCCCTTTTCATAAGGCTTTCTCCGGCGCAGGTCACCGACCTTACTCAGAAACATGCCACAATATCTCCACTGGAACCGATGCCCGGAAGACCCATGAAGGAGTACTTTGTCATCCCTGAGGCCCTTTATCGCCGGGAAGAAGCGGTACGAACGATTGCCGCAGAGGCAGCGGCTTACATGAGCACCCTGGCCACAAAGGCTCCAAAACGGAAAGAGCCGAAAGCTGCGAAGCCAGCACCTCCAAAGGAAGCCATGAAGAAGGGGACTCCAAATCAGAAGCGCGCCGTGAAAAAGCACTCCCGATAGAAGCGCGTCGACCCACGGGAATACGCGATAGTGACTCCCGGCATACAGACAGGCTAAAGAGCGAGATGTTTTTTTGAAGGTGCGGCATTGGCCCTGCTTCTTCACACCACCGGGAAATCTGATGCAGGATATACGCGATGAATCTCTGCCTCCCGCATGGAATAGCTCGTTACTCGAATGGCAGAGCTCGGACTATCCGAGTCAGTAGGTCCGGTCGTCGTCGATCCTGGTTCCCGACGCTTTCGTTCCAGGAGCGCACGACCTCAATTGACACGACGACGACCACGCAAGCGGTCGCACAAGCAAGGCAGCGGTGCCAACGGCGGTGTCACAGCTTGCCAAAATCGGGCCTTTCGGCCCTGCGTCAAGGCCGCAACGCTCGCTTATCTTGTCAAATCAATGTCGTATTCCCCGCCGAGCGTGAGATGGATATGGTTTGAAGCCATGATCGAGACAACGTAAGTCCCCAAATAAGAATAGCTAAAGGGAAAGTTGCCAGCGGGGTAGTCCGGCAAAAGAGGAATCGGTATAAGAAAGCTATCATTTTGGGAAGCTGTCACGTAGACAGTCGTCGCGTCCGGACTTAACGCATAAGAATAGGATACCGCTGACGAACTCACCGCCAAGTTGCCGCCACTGGAAAAAGTCCACGTCGAAGCCGGCAGAGCGACTGTAACCGTTACGACCGTCTGCGCCGGGTTTGTTTCTGTAATTGTTGTCGTTCCTGCCTTTCCCGTCATTGTCCAGGTATAGCCGACGAATGGATCTAAAAAAGTTGCCTGACTCGAGTTTGTGACTTGGCTACACGACGTAATCGCGATCGCGAGGACTATCAACAAAAGTTTTTCCATAATCACATAATAGCTTTTGGCGATCCATGTATCCAAGTTACTTCCGATAATAGATATTCTGTCTACTTGGAAATCAAATACCAATAGGAAGCGATGAGAGACAAAACCTTCAAAACCAAAACGACTGGATATGCAAAGCGCATTTGACTAAGCGCAGCTGTTCCCCACCCAGGCAGGCGCCCAGTGAAACCAAATCGAAACCGCTTGAGCTTAAAGAGCGGCGCTCCTTGGCGACTGTCGACTAATTATTACATCTTAGAATACGGTTTAGTAGTTTCCGCCGCGCCCCGTTCCAAACACTTTCTCCATAAATGGACTTTTCAGCTGACGCGCTGACAAGGCCGTATAGGTCCCAGCAAGCTTTGACGCAGAAAGCAACTTCCATAGAAGCGCGGCATGCGCCGGGAAACCAGCGCCGTAAGACGCCCCCGCCAAGTAGTACAGATCCTTGAAAAAACCTCCGTTCGAAGCAAACGACGAGATTTCCTTGTGTGACTGAGCAGCCGCCAGCAAGTCCGAAAGGTTACTAAACTCGTAATCAACGTCCATGTCGTGTAAAGCCGCATTCATCTCCGTCGATTTGTATATGACTGCAAAAAGGAGCTCCTGGGCGGCCTTTTCGTAGAGACCTGAGCGGTAGTAGAACCATCCCAACCTCGAATGAGCCGCTTGCGCAAATGGGACATCGAACTGGTAAAGAAAAAGAGTGTGATCAATACCCTTCCCTTTGTAGTTTTTCCAAATCTGCCCTATCAGCCGAGAGCCGTCCGAGTCGGAAAACTTTTTGTCGTCCATCTCAATCTTTAGAAGCGAATCTTCCATCTGGCTGTACATTTCCCTGCTTTGGTAAAGGTCAGCCAGCCTATAAAGCAGCCCATATTGCGTTTCCGGTACTTTAAAGCCCTTTCTCATCTCGTATGCTTTTTCGTACTGGTCTCTTGCTAGTTCAAACTCCCCTTCTTCAAAAAATACGTCGCCGACCCCCATCTCTGCTTCCGGGAAAATCCCAGCGGAAGAAATCGCTTCCTTGTAAAGCTGCAGAGCCTGGCCATACTCGTGCTGCGCGAACATGGCATTGGCCTTTTCGTAGAGTATCCAATCCTCAGCAGTCCCCTGCGAGATTTGACCAAAAGCGTTGAGGCTCAGAAGAAAAAAGATGAGAACCAGGCTCAAAGGCTTCGGCACAATGCGAATTTGCCTTTGGTCAATTAGGCCACTTAAGTGAACATGCTTGAAAATTACTTTACCACCGCTCATTTCCTAAGGTCCAGCTCAAGCACAATATATTACCAGCTTATCGACAGAATGATGTCGTTCTTGGTTCTCAGTATGTCACTAACGGTTGTCTTGTACGTTAACACGCGTTTGTCTGCGGAAAGCGTCCCGAGGCTGTTCGACTTGACTGGCTGCGGCGCCTCGACCGTGAATGCGAGGTCATACCCTCCGAAAAACGCATCAACCATCCGCAAGGAATCATCCGTGACAGGTTCACTCGGCGCCTTGGCGATCAGCTCTGAAAAGGTGTGATTTCCGCTGTCAGTTGAAACGTGGATCTGCGCGCTCTGAAAGGCATCCACTTGAGCAAGGGCGTCCAAAGAATCAAATGCAAGCTCCGCTCGGATGGTGATGTCTTTTTGATCTTCAGACCGGTCGAACCGGGTCAGACGGACTTTGCCCTGAGTCGCCGCCAAGGACCTTTCGAAATCAGACTTCGAAAGCGGAAGCGGAACGACGCCTTTGCCGTCAACGGGGTTCCCGAGGTTCACCACGAGTTGGGAGACCCGATACGTGAGGGCCAAGACTCCTGAACCGTTGTCGTTAATGGTGAGGCGGCTGTCGATCCCCACGCACGAGGTGAGCGCCACCACTACCGCCAGAACGCACAAAAAGCCTGCCTTATGCATCTCTGAATCCTTGGCCGGACTATAATGGATTCGCCGACGAATATCCAGTGCGACGATTTCTCGGATTTGCGCCTGACCTGTGTCAGACGGCTCCGGCTCTCATGACTTAACGCTTTTCCGGTTGTACCAGTTTTTAGCCTTGCGCTTTGAGAGCTGTTCCTCGCGGTGAGACCAGTAGTACTGCAGGGTCCTTGAGTTCTCGCATGCATGGCAGATTGCCTTTCCTCTGCGGAACTCGTTTTGAGGCAACCACTTCCCGCACCGCTCGCACTTCCTTTCGTTGGAGTGCGGATCACGTGCGTCGTGCAGAAAGTAATAGCTGGAGCGTATCTTCATGAGGTTACGGTGGGAAACCTGTCCGGTGGTGAGCCAGTGATGGATGGTGGACTGGGTCCTCTGAAACATCCGGGCGAGGTCCGATTTGGTCATGCCCCAGGTCGACATGAGCCATTCGAGCATCTCTCGCACGGAAGGATCTTCCGGCAGTTCGCCTGGCATCTCTAACACCTCTCCTCACATTATATCGGTAACGTATAGCTATTTTCTAAAGTGCTCGCGTTTTCCTGCCGATTATCTACTCCCATTCGATCGTTGCGGGCGGCTTGCTGGAAATATCGTAAACTACCCGTCCGATCTCGGGAATCCGGTTTGTGATTAGAGATGAAATCTCCAGAAGATCCTTCATGGGGATGGGATAGACGTCCGCCGTAATGGCGTCCAACGAAGCCACTGCCCGAAGAGCAAGGACGTGGCCATATCTCCGCACGTCCCCTGAGACGCCGACGGATCGCACCGGCAGAAGGACACAGAACGCCTGCCAGATCTTCTCGTAGAATCCCCGGCTCCGAAGCTCAGCCATAAACAAAGCGTCGGCCTTGCGCAGCAGGTCGCACTTTTCCGGTGTCACTTCACCCACAATTCTCACGGCCAGCCCCGGTCCGGGGAACGGGTGCCGATTTACCACGGCGGCCGGCAGACCAAGCACGGTCCCCAGCTCGCGCACTTCGTCTTTGTAAAGCGATGAGAGTGGTTCTATGATCAAGCCTGCCGCCCTTTTTGCCTCGACAAGAGGCGAACGGACGTTGTGATGCGTCTTGATGACCTTCGCCTTGTCTCCGACTCCCTTGCCTGATTCGACGAGGTCCGTATACAGGGTCCCCTGCGCTAGAAATGAGTCACGAATGCCAAGGGCGTCGATCTCTTTCTCCTGGACTTTGATGAAGAGGTCGCCGATCACTCGCCTCTTCTGTTCGGGATCCGTCAACCCCGCCAGCCCTTCGTAGAACTCCTTGGACGCATCGATTAGGTGAAGGTAAAGCGCCCCCAGCTCAGCGAGGCTTCGTGCGACCTCTTGGGACTCGCCGTCCCGCATGAGCCCGGTGTCGATGTACATGAGATGGACGCGCCGGGGGTTCAGGCTCTTCAGAAGAAGCGCAGCAACCACGCTCGAATCCACTCCTCCTGATATGAGGAGCACGACATCCCTCTCCCCCACCCGTCGCCTGAGGCTCTCCTTCTCCGATCGGAGAAACGATTCGATGTTCCATTCCTGACGGGCCTTGCAGATGTCCACCGCGAAGGCTTGGAGGATCTGTTGGCCGTGCTCGCAGTGGCTCGCCTCGGGATGAAATTGCACACCCCACATCCTGCGATCCTCATTCACAAAGGCCGCGGCAAGCCCATTCTCGGACTGCCCAATGACGCGGAAGCCTGCGGGGGCCTCCGTGACGGAGTCCCCGTGACTCATCCATGACAGGAAGGAGTCCCCGTCAAGGCGCGAAAAAAGCGTCGTCTTCTCCTTCAGCAGGATGCGCGCCCTCCCGTACTCCTTGCTGCCCAAAGAGGCTACCGTCCCGCCGTTGTCCGCGCTCATGCTCTGGAAGCCGTAGCAGATTCCGAGCATCGGAAGGTCTTTCTCATAAATGCCTTTGTCGGCGCGCGGAGCGCCTTTCTCATACACAGAGAACGGGGACCCGGAAAGGATGATGCCCCGCACGTCGCTGAAATCGATGCTCGAGAAGGGCGCGTCCCCCGGCACGATCCGGCTGTACACGCCCAGCTGCCGAATCCTGCGTCCGATGAGTTGCGTGCTTTGGCTTCCAAAGTCGAGGATCAGGATTGTGTCCATGAGACTGCAAGCTCCCTTCGAACTCGCGAGCAGACTTGGGCGTATTTCTCCGTCAAAGACCGCGCCTGTTCCGCAGCCATTCCCCGGTAGTTCGCCGGGTCTGCGAAAAATGATTCCGCGTCCCGACCACAGATGCGCTCGAGCTGCCGGGTGACCGCGTCCCACGCACCGCTGTCCTCCCGAAGGACTTGGGTGAGCCTCTCCCCAGTCTGCTCGACCCTGAGCGTCGCCTTTCGCACAGCTTCATGAGCGTCCGGGTGTCCCCCGAGAGCCATAAGGATATAAATGGGCTCCGAAAAGACGAGGTCTCCCGACCGGGAGAGGTTCTCTCTCATGCGGGAGCTGTCCACAACGAGTGAGCGCACCACGGAGGTCATGCGTGCCGCGGCACATGCGAAGCCGGCCATATACTCCGCAGTGAATCGGGACGAGGCTGAGTTGGTGAGGTCCCGTTGATGCTCTGAAATCTGGTCCATGAAAAACGTCATTACGCGGGGGCAAAACTCTTTCCAAAGGCTCTTCACGTGCTCAGAGTTCCAGGGATTGCGCTTTTGCGGCATTGTCGAGGAACCGACCTGCGTCGTGGTGAACTCCTCCCGGACCTCCCCGATCTCGGACCGCTGCAGGTGGCGCAGGTCGTCCGCAAGATTGGCGATCACCCCGAACGCTGTGTTCAGCTCCAGGAGAAGCGCTAGGACATATTCTGGCTCTACGAGCTGCGTTGAATGTTCCGAGGCCAGCAGTCCGAGGGATGCAAGGAAGTCCCGTTCCAGGGATTTCGGATCATCCACGACAAGGGAGGTCGCGTTGTATGCTCCAACCGCGCCGGCGAGCTTCCCACGGAGGTCGGCGGCCTTGCTCTCGATCCTCTCGATGCCCTTGCCCAGCCGCGACACGTATTCCGCCATTGCGAAGCCAAACGTTATAGGCACGGCGTGCTGCCCATGGGTACGGCCGATTTGGGGCGTGTCTGCTTCCTTTTGCGCCACTCTGATCAGCTCCTCCTCAAGGTCCAGAAGCAGCGGGAGGAGGACCTCGCGCGTAACATCGCGATAGCGCAGCGCGGAAGCTGTGTCCAAGATGTCCGCGGAGGTGGCCCCGAGGTGCACAAAATGCCCGACTGCCTGGGGGAGGTGGCGTTTCATAACATTCACGAGCGCGCGTATGTTGTGATGGGTCTTCTCTTCCTCGTCGTAGACCTCTTGCGGTGAAACAGCCTCGATGATTTTATCCAGGTCCGAGGTGACCGAGGTGTCCCCCACCTTGGAGAGCAGCGTCTTGAGCAGCGCGAGCTCTGCGCGAAGGCAGTACCGAACGGCTGCATCCTCGCTCAGGAAGGAGGAAAGCCGTTCGAATAGCCGTGGGTCGGAGAGCGAATAGCGATGGTCCAACGGCGAAAGGTTGGCGAAAATGCTCCGTGGTTCCATGCGCCATTCTGGTACGATCAGTGCGGCTTTGTCAAAGGCAGCGGTTCAAGTTTTCAGGGGGAACCTTTCGCTCCGCGGTAGAGTTTCTCCACCTCTTGAACTTTGTCGTCCACGAGGGATTCGAGCCTGGACATTTCTCCCCTCAGGTCCCCGACGATCCGGGACACGGACTCCGCCATATCTCTGTTGTCGTCCACCACCGAGCCAATGTTTTCAATGGCGCTTTTCACTTCCCTGTTGGCGCCGAGCTGTTTTTTGACCGAGGAAGACAACTCATGGATGAAGACGGCGTACGAGCTAAGGTCCCGCGCAATGGTATCAAATATCCTGCCCGCTTCCCTGGAGGATTCCCCTCCCGAGTTGATGACGCTCTCGATCTGTCTCCCCCAAGTGCCGACCTCGCTCGCCGCGACAGCGGACTTCTCCGCCAGCTGAACAATCTCGTCGGCCACCACGGTGAAGCCGCTTCTCTCGTCACCGGACCGCGACGCCTCGATGGCCGCGTTGAGGGCAAGCAGGTTCGTTTGGTCCGCGATGTCATTGATGCGCGCCAGGGCGGAAACCATCCTCCGCACAACGTCGTGGATGCCGAGGACCTCCGTAATGATCTTCTGCATGATCGTGTTGCCGCTTTCGGAGAACTGCGCCGTCTTGCCGACGGAGAGGGCGGACTTTTCGGTTGCCTGGGAAATGCTCTCCATTGCCTCCTGGAGATGCGCCGCCGCTGTGGTGACCCGGTCAATGCCGGCGGCCTGGTTTTTTGCTCCTGAGGAAACCGTCGTCGAGATATTCCCCAGCTTGGCCACGAGCTGATTGAGATTGAAGATCGAGGCGGCCACAATGTCCATGGTCATTTTCAACCGGCGGCTCGCCCGCAGAAGATCTTCCGTGACGAGGTTGTCCTTGAGGGCGCCCCTGCTCTGCGCCGCCGCGACACCGGCGAGGACTGCAATGAGGGCGTTCAGGGCCGGTACAAGGAACAAAGCCCTTGCCCCCGAATTCGCCTGCAGGAGAAAGGAACCGAAAGCGACGATGGCAGGTCCGATGACGGCAACTCCACAGGAGAGAATGGCGTCCCGCGGTGACAAGCGCAGCGCGCTCAGGACGGCGACGGCGGCGCAGAAAGCCTCGAGCACGACGAGCATGGGCAGCGCCGGGACGAACCCGAACGAGCGCACGACGGACAGCCCATTCGTGGTCACAGCGGCAAAGTCCAGGACAAGGGAGGGAACGTACAGACGGGACGGATCCCTCTTCTGGGTGAGCAGAACACCCGCAATGAGCGAATAGATCCCTAGGCCAAAGAAGACCGATGCCGCGATCACGGAAGCTTCGGACTGGCCCATTGATAGGCAAAGCGCCAGAACGATGCCGCTGGCGCCGAGACGAACGCCAATCCCCAGCCTTTCGGCGAGCACCACACCTTGGCGCGTGATCTGTGCGAGGTTCTGCACCGCCTGCATGGGACTATGTGTAGTGCAAAGCCGACCCTTTGTAAAGCAATTCGCCGCTGTGCTATACTGCCCAGTGAGTGAATTACACTGAGCTTTTCGAGGAAGCGCTCCGGGCGGGACGAAACCACGACTATGCGAAATCCGTCGAGATCCTTCTTCGAATCGTCGGGAGCACGGACCGATTCCCGCAGGCCCTTCTCTACCTTGGTCGCAGCTACCACGCCCTCGGTGAACACGCAAAGGCAGCGCAGGCCCTCAACTTTTTCGTCCAGCAGAAACCCCGCTCAGCCGCCGGACATTTCTTCCTTGGCCGGGCGCACCTCGCGCTAGAAGACTTTCCCTCGGCAATCCGTCACCTTCGACGCGCCACGGAGGTGAACCCGAAGTTCTCCGCGGCTTTCGGCCTTCTGGGATACGCCTGGTTGAAAGCGCGTCGCTCCGAGAAAGCGATCTGGTGTTTCGCGAAGGCGTTGGAGCTTGATCCCAACAATACCCGCCTTCAAGTCGGCTATCTCAACACCGCGCTCGTCCTGGCCATCCGCTTGTTCTACCGGGGCCAACTCGTCGATTCCGCGCGACTGTTCACCGAGGTTCTCGAGCAGCGTCAGACAAGCATCCTCCCCCACCTGTACCTTGCCTCCATCTATCGGGAGATGGGAAAGAATAATGCCTCGCTCTTTCACATCGATGCCGCCTCGCAAATGTCTCCTCAGGATCCTTTCCTTCACCTGCAGAAAGCGCTCGTGCTCCTTTTGCAGGAACAAAAAAAGGAGGCCGCGGAGGAGCTTCGCCTAGGAACGCAACTTTTGAAGAGCACCGTGAGCCCAGAAAGCAATCCGAACGATGTCCTTCGATTCCTTACGCTCAACCTATTTCGCGAAGGGCGCTACCGGGAAACGATCCTGCACGGAACGCGGCTTCTTAAGGAAAATTATTCAGACCCATACCTGCACATGCTCGTCGGAGAGTCGTACAGGAACCTCGGCGAGCTGGGCAAAGCGAAGAACCACTTTCGTCGGGCCCTGGAGAAGGACAAGAGCTCACTCGAGATCCGCTACGGCCTGCTCGGCGTGTTGTGGGACAGGGGAGAGTTCGAAGAGCTTCGTACGGAGGCGGATCACCTTCTCCAGAGGAACCCTTCGGACGAAACGGCACACTACTTTCACAGCCTCGCTCTTGCGCGAACGGGCGCTTCGGTCGAGGAGGTGCTCAAGGAGCTGCAGCAGCAGGTCAAGACGCGCGGGCCGGACCTCGCCCTCATGGCCGAGCTGGCCGCCACTTACGTGCGCGCCGGGCTCCCCGAGCTTGCCGAGGGCTGGTACAGGCGCGTCCTCCGAGTATCCGCGGACGACCTGGACTCCTTGGAGGCCCTAGCCGGCATCTATGAGAGGCTGGACAAGCCCGAACTGCGGCGTGAGATGCTTCAGCGCTACCTGAGCTTGGACCCGGACGATAAAGAGGCGCGGCGCCAGCTGGTGCGCCTGCTCCTTCGCATGCAGTCTTTTGCGGATGCGGCCGAGCAGATCGCGAAGCTGCTTCCCCGGGAACCTCGAAATAGCAAGCTAAAATCCACCCTGGCCCTGTGCTACCGCCGCACGGGAAAGTACGCAGAGGCGCTCGTCATCCTACGGGACCTTCTCAGCACAGACAGCAGCTCTGAGGAGCTCATCAAGGCGGCCGTGTACTGTCTCGACAAAATCGGCGCCCGCAAGGTCGGCATCAAGGCCATTGAAGGCTTCATGAAGCAAAATGGCGAAAGCCTTTCCCTCCTGCTCATGCTCGGCGTACTGCACTACCAGGAGAACCTGCTGGAGAAGTCCAGTGAGCTCTTTCGGCGTGCCATTGCCTTGTCTCCGAAGGACTGGAGGGCGAACCGAAACCTCGGAATGGTGTACCGGCGCATGGGCAATACGGACTACGCAGACAAGTTCCTTGCCAAAGCAAACAGCTTGAAGAAGGTGGACCTTGCGTCAACGTGAAACGAAAGCTCCTACTACGTTGCATGCGCCCCAAAAGCGAATATACTTGTCCTTGGGAAATGGTCACAAAGGGGGAAGCCGATGGCAGAAATCAAAGCCGTGGACCTTTTCAAAGCATATTCGGAGAGCAAGCTACCGAGCGACGGGGGATACATTGTCTCTTCGTTCCTCGATGAGCACACGGCATATTCGCGCTACGAGGTGATTGCCTATAGCGGCGTCAAAAGCATTGTTTTGACGAACGAAGGCCTGGCGTTTCAGACGGACGGGAACAAACTCTTCGTCCTCGTTGAGCCACCCAACTATGCCCAGAAGCACTTGGAGCCGTTTCGACGGACCGCCAAAGACCAGATCCCGCACCGTTTCGCCGAGTTGGACATCCTCACGGCGAAAAACCAAACAAAAGTCATGGTGAGCAAGACGCCGCTCATGACTTACGGCTCCTTCACAGTCGTCAGGCCCTCCGGAGCAAACGTCGCGTTCCTGTTTTACAACCTTCCCGACGTGCACTCCTCTATCGCCAAGTTCTTCTCAACAGCCCTGAACAAAGAGGCTACCGTTCCCAAGACGGACGCTGAAAAGGCCGGCGCGCTTGTTATCGAGGGTCTCAATAAGTTCACAATCTGGGCCAAAAAATAGAAATCGGCAGGGCCCGGCTTGCGCCCGACCCTGCCGACCTGTTTCCCAAAGTTCCCCGAGCGACTATTTTCCGTTTCTCTCTAAGTTCAACTGGGCAATTGCAAGCTTGGATAGCGGCACTTGATACGGTGAGCAAGAAACGTAGTCCAACCCGGCTTCCATGCAGAAGCGAATGTTCTCAGGGATTGCTCCATGCTCCCCGCACAGCCCAACCTCGAGATCAGGGCGGGTCATCTTTCCACGCTTGACCGCGAGCGCAATCAACTCTTTCACCTGCGGGTTCAGGTTCTGGAACGGGTTGCCCTCCAGGAGGTCGAACTGCGTATAATCCGGCATGAAGGAGTTGAAGTCGTCGCGAGAGAGACCGATGGTGGTCTGGGTCAGGTCGTTCGTCCCGAAGGAGAAGAACTGCGCGTAATGCGCAAGGTCCCCCGCCCCAAGAGCCGCCGCCGGCAACTCCACCATGGTCCCGATCTTGAACGGGACGGCCTTCGCTTTGAAACTTTCCCGCACTTCCCGTTCCACGTCTACGAGCCCCCGGATGTGTTTGCCTTCGATCTTCTTGCCGTAAATGATGAGCTTCAACTCGCTCTCGTTCATGATGATGGGGATCATGATCTCAGGCTCGACCTTGACCCCTTCCTTGCGCAGAGTGTAGACGGCTTCGAAAATGGCCCGCACCTGCATCTCATAGATCTCGGGGTATGACACCGCGATGCGGCACCCTCGGTGGCCGAGCATGGGGTTGAACTCGTGCAGCGCTTCGCTGCGCTCCCGAACTTCCTTCTCCGAGATCCTCTTTGACCCAGTCTTGCCCACGTTCAGGTATTTCATGAACTTGTCCAGTTCCTGGTCGTTGTGGGGAAGAAACTCGTGCAAAGGCGCATCAAGGAGTCGTATGATAACAGGGTAATTCTCCATGATCTTGAACAACTTGTAGAAATCTGCCTTCTGCATGGGCTGAAGCTTTGCCAGGGTCTTCTTGCGGTCTTCCACGGAATCCGAGAGGACCATCTCCCGAAACACATTGATTCTCTTTTCCTCGAAAAACATGTGCTCCGTGCGGACCAGTCCGATTCCTTTTGCGCCGAATTTGCGCGCAAGCGCAGCGTCCCTGGGCTTGTCCGAGTTTGCGCGGACCGTGAAGTGGCCGACGAACTTGTCGACGAGCTTCAGAAAGTCTAGCATGCCGGATTCCTCCGGATTGGGCTCGATGAGCTCCGCTTTCCCGAAGTACAGTGAAGGCGCGCCGTAGAAAGGCACATTGAGGGTGATATAATCACCTTCCTTGATTGTCTTGCTGCCGATGGTCGCGCTCGTGTCCTTGATCTTCATCTCCGGTTTCACGAGGGAGACCTTGCCGTACTGCCGGGCCACCACCGAGGCGTGTGCCGAGTACCCGCCCTCCGAGGAGAGTACCCCTGTGGCGACCTCGATTGCCTTTACGTCCTCAGCGAAAGAGGCGGGAAGGCAAAGGATCAACTTCGTGTCCGTTCCTTTCTGCTGCGCCATTTTGTGTGCGTCAAGCAGCCGCTCGGTGTTGAAATACACCCTTCCGATAGCCGCCCCCGGTGCGCCGGTGATCCCGCCGATGAGCGGCGTCAACCCTTTCACCGAGGTGTAGTCGATGATGGGGTGCAGGATCTCGTTGAGCTGCCCGGGCTTTATGCTCTTGACCACGTAGGCGTCATCGACGATCTTGCGCGCGTGTAGGTCCAGGAGAAGCTGGATATCAGCCTGGGTGGACTTGGCCATGACGGAGCGTTGGTCGATAAGCCAGAGGCGCTTGTTCTCGACGGTGAAGCGGATGGAACGTATCTCCTTGAAGTGGTCCTCCACCTTGCGGGAGATTTTCTCCATGTCGTCATGATAGTTTTTCGACACCTTCGAGATGTCAGCTCCGCTGGCCCCAATGGCGTTAAACTTGTTCTGGAAGTATTCCCCCTGGATTTCTTTGTTCCCCGTCACGATGTTTCGGGTGAAAAACTGCCCATAGAATGCATCCTTGCCGTAGTTGCCGTACACCATCGGCTGGATGATGAGCGCGGTATCCTGCTGGTTCTGGTCGTTGATGGCGAGTAAATGGCTGATCCTCTTCAACGCGATCTCCAACTGGTCGAACGGGTCCTTGAAGAACCCTTCCGGGAGCATCGCCTTGTACTTTTCCAGGAAGTCCCGCCTCTGCTTGGCGTCCATGTCGGAATCCAGACCCTTTCCCAGGTCCTTGATGGCCTGCTTGAGGTTCTTGACTTCCTTCTCTTTTTCCTCCAGCTCGGCAATCGCCAGCTCGATCTCGAGGTTTCCCATGGTGAGGAACTGCTGCTCGTGCCAGCCGAAGTTTTCCCCCACATAGCGCACGAACCCAGGAAGTGTCTTGTCCGTTAGCCCGTAGTTATGGAGCGTGGGATATTGGGCGATCACCAGGTTGGGGCTGATGACGATTTTCACCAACATAGGGTTGTCCGTGTCTCCGTAGGTCTTTCCCGTCAGCTTTGCAAGTTTGGCGAACCACGGCTCCAGCGCAGCCCAGATGTTGAAATCTTCCAGGTGCATGGCCACATCTGCGTCGATTAGGAAACCGGGCAGGATGGGCAGGTCCAGGTCTGCAAGCTCCATAGCCAGCCTTCCGCGGATCCCGATTCGCTCCAGGAGCTGCGGCTTCAAGTTCGCTTCCCCTTTTGCAAAGAAGTGGATGTTCTTCTTCATGCTTCAACCTTCCCTTTGTCTCTAGAACAGGTTCAGGACAGCGCCGACCTGCCCCTTGAGGAACGCCTCGAACATGTGGCTGGCGCCCTGCTTGAGATACCGCTGGAGCTTGGCTACGTCCTTGATGTCGTCACCGGCAATAGCGATCATGATGGCGCTGCCATGCTTGACCTTGCCCCACTTGAAAAGAGTGTTGATGTCGTGGATACGCTCTCCCTCGTAGAACACGTAGACCTCCAGGCCGGGGTACTTGGTGGTATAGCTCTGGATGATCTTCTTCCATGCCTCAACGTTCCCGTTGTGGAAGAGCTCGTTCGTCACGGGGATGGAGTACATGGGTGTCATTCGCCTGGGAGCGGTTGTTGCCGCAGTGACCACCTGCTTGGGTGCGGCCGGAGCAGCCGCCGCCGCGGACTGCTGCGCCACGTAGGACTGCAGCGCCGGCGGCATTTGCTGAGGGGCAGCAGCCGCGGCTGCAGCCGCGAAGTCTACCTTCGGCCTCCTCCCTCGGGGTTTGGGGCCGCGCGTAGGGGCAGGAGCCGGCAGCATCGGCGTCACCTTCTTCAACACGAACTTGCCTTTCATGAAGGAGGACGGCGTCCTGACCTTGGAGCCCTGCAGAATCGACAAGAACAGGTCGATGCCTTGCTGGTACTTCGAATCGCCGTCGGTATCCTGGAAAGCTCCCGCAAAAATTGTGATAAGCTCGTTCTTCTTAAGGCCCCGGACGCTTTCCCAGTGGGCCCGGTTTTTCGGGTTGATAGCGACGACGCCCAGCTCTGGGTGAAAATAGGTAACCACCAAGTCCAGTGCGCGCCACTTTGCGACTTCAGCCGCCGCGTAGTCGAAATTGTCGAAGTTCTCCGTGAGGTTGTACGACCGGCACACGTACCCGTATTTGTCCGCGAGGATGGCACTGACTGCCGGAAGAACCTGCTGTGGCTCGATGGCCTTCTCGGCAAGACAGGCACTGATGATCTCCGCGAGGTTGATTTTTCTCTCGAAATCAGCGATCACTCGCATGATGAACTTGAAATGAGACAGGGAGCGGTTGAAACCCGATCGCGTGCTCAGCTCGTCGAACGCGTGAAGTTGTTCTGCCATTGCATTTTCCCTTCGCTGCCGCGACAAAGGTCGTGGCACGTTACAGCCCTAAATGAAAATGGTGACCCCCGGGGGGGTCACCATTCAGTTTCCCGATGCTCAGATCTCTCTCAAACCGACGTCCCCGCCCCTGCGCGGACGGCCCCTCCTGCCGGGCTTGCGGCCGCGCCGCGGTGCAACGTCCACCACGCCCTGGGCTGCCGCCCTGCTCTCCGCCTTTGTGTCAGGTCCGGGAACGTTCAGCATATCCAGGTAATCTGTCTTTTTCCCCTCCGCCGCTGCGGCGGGTCCTTCCTCCGGCTGCGCCGCGAAGGACTGCGCGATGTCCGCGCGGACCGTGGAGCGCCTGCGGGAGAAGGAAGCGAATGCGGCGTCCTGGAACCCCTTCGACACGCCATAAAGGAACTCGTTCAACACGTTGGCCATTCCGTCCAGCGTCGCCTTCTTCCTCTTGATAGAGGTGATGTTCACGTCCAAGAGAAGGCCTGGCTGAATGTGGTACGGGTTGATCATGTACTCAAACTTGAGGAACTCATGCTCCATAAAGGAGATCCTTTCCTCAAGCACCCTGCGCTGGATGGGATAGCGGTAACCGTAGAGTTTCTGCAGCTTGTCCTTCATCAGGATGATGCGTTTCTTGACTTCATCCTTTTCCGCGATGTAGGTGCGGTTCATTCGCTCCACATCCGTGTCTCCGGGTCTCACAAACGTAACCTCGCTCCAGCTTTTCTCTATGTCTTCATAGAGCGGATCTCCGGTCTTCGCCTTTATCCGCCTCTTGATCTTTCCCTTCATTCTCTTGGCAAGGTCGTTGTAGTCCACCACGCCCTTGAGGAACTTGGAATCCTCGTACACCATATCGAGAATGTCCCACGCGTGCTGCATCTCCACCTCGAAGCTCTTGGCCTGCACGTCGTACGACTTTCGCTCCTCCTGGAGCTGCGCCTGGTCGTAGTATTTCAGCCTGATCGCGTAGCGTTCGTCAGGGAGGTGGGCCTCATCCGTGTCCTCATATTCGCGCAGAACCAGTTCACGGGCGTTCTTGAGGTTCTCCACGTGCTGGTAGCCCATCTTGGAGGTGTCCAGGATCGAGGTGATGGAGTTGATCGCGGTGTTGAACCCACGGTTCCTAATGTTCTCCAGGTCGATGATGCGCTTCAGGTTCTCGCGAACGTTTACCGCGTCATACTCTTCCGGGTCGAGCTCCGCGCGCAAGCCCTCGATCTTATCCATGAGGGTTTTCGCGAAGTAGGAGTACCTCTTCGATTTGGGGTCATCCTTGTCATCCGAGGTGAACTTCTCCACCCTCTTCATCTTCTCGAAGAGGATTTCTCCGTCATTCAGTTCCTCGCGACCTTCGTCGATGACCTGGTCCTTCAGCTTCTCGATCTCCTTGTCAATTTGGTCCATGATGTTCTTGGAGATGAGGTCCTTGATGAGGAACTCCACGGTGACTTGGTAATGGAAGATGGGGCTGATGAGCTCTGCGTCCAGAATGTTAACGGAGAGCTTCACGTCGGTCACGGTCTTGGGCTTGTACGCGCTGTCCTTGAAGGAGCACTTTACGATGGAATAAGCGTTCTCACCCCTTATGAACGCGCCGACATCCGTCTTTTGGCGCAGGAGCGAGTTGGTGAGGTTCTCCAGGTCGTTCACGCCGCGCTGGATGTGGCCCTGAAGGTGGCCGTACATGTTGACAATTGATTTCTCTATTTCACCCGTATTGAACTTGTCGATGCCGCCGATCTGGTCCAGCATGGCGGCGATCTCCTTGGGGGTGTAGCGGGCGAGGGCCTTCATCTCCTCTTTGTCGATGAAGTTTCTCACCTTCTTCACCATCTCGTCTTCAGAGGTGACCGTGAAGCGGTTGAACATGTTCTGATAGTTTTGATTGAAGTAGTTGTAGAGCTTCTCTTTCAAACCGCCCATGACGTCGAGCTTCTCGGTGACCTCTTTCGGAAGCTTCGAGGTGATATGGTTCATCACTTTGTCGACTTCTTCACTCATGAGCAGGTCGACTTCCGCCTGCTGGTCCCTGAACTCCTGTGCGAGCGAGTTGCGGGAACCGACGGCGCTCGGCTTTTCCGGATGGAACACATTCGGGCTTTTCGGAAGGTCAATAGCAGCCATACCTGTCTCCTTTTCTCAGTTTAGTCGTGGCTAGTAGACCATAAAAGAACCGCTCTGGCAAGCACTTTTTTCCAGTGCCACCATTTCCTCTCTTCCATTTTATCGAATTATAGTGCATCCTACAAGCGATTTCTCGCGGGAATAGGAGGCAGTATGGGTATCCGCAGAAGCCTTCTGGCAGCTTTGGCGTTCTTTCTCATCCTTGTGTATCCTCTGCTTGCCGACACTCGGAAGCAGAACATTGACATCATGGTGGCGCTCGACAAATCCCTTTCCATGGAGCAAAACATCGCTGCGGTGAAGAATTGGGTCAACTCATACCTGATCGATCAAGTTGTGGTACCCGGAGACTTCCTCGGTGTCGTTGCCTTTTATGGGAAAGCTGACGTTATCATTTCGCAGACGATCAGGACCGACGCTGACAAAGCCGAAGTGAAGAGGGTCATTTCTGGAATTAGAGGAAATGGACGATTCACAGATATTGGCAATGCTCTTGATGTTCTGAAAGCCCAAATCGCTACAAGAGAAAACGACGGCCGTGACAAGTACGTCCTTCTTTTGACAGACGGGATCCAGGAAGCGCCGCCAACGAGCAAATACTACTCCCCTGACGGAAAGTTCAACCACGAGTTCCTCGCCAACACCAAGACTATCCAGCAGAAAGGTTGGAAAGTCATGATCCTTGGCATCGGAACAGAAACTGCTGCCAAGGACCTCGCTACGGCGCTCTCCAGCACGTATGCGGAGATAAGCGAAAAGGTGAGCACGGGCGCTCTCACGCAGTCCGCCGGCGGCTTGTTCGACAATGTGACGCTTCAAGGGACTGTCACCGTGGCGGCCGTTGGCTCTGACGGCAGCAGCTCCCTTGCCTTTACGCTGAAGCCTTCGGTCACGCAGGGGGGAGACACCACCGTCACCGTCAACAGGATCGATGCACGGATCGGCGGCGCGCCGCCTTCCCCGATACTTACCACGCCAATGACTATCAACGTCAAAAGAGGCCAGGAACAGGCTGCCAAGGTTCCGGTGAAGTTTCCTGTGGGCCTGCCGGCGGGCTCAGGCAGCGCCACGCTTTCTTTCTCTTTTCCACCGGGCCAGGGTTTCAGGCCATCGGAGGTTAACGTTTCATTCACGGTCAAGGGGTGGGTTGAGAATAATACGCTTCCACTCGGCGCGGGTGCCGTTCTTGCAATCGTCATCATCGTGGCCCTGATTCTGCTCCTGCGCAGAGTGATAGCGGGGGGAGCGCAGTCTTTCCTCGTCCTCGTCGACCACTCGCCTCTCAGCGATACGCCGGTGAGCCTGGGACCGGGGCATGAGCTTTTCCTAAACGAGATGCAGGGCGATTTCAGCCTCATATCTAAAAAGAACGCCCGCTCGCTCGCCCGCTTTTTCGTCAAGAACAACAAGCTCGGCATGGGCGTCCTCAAGGCTGAAAGGTTCCCGAAGCTTGTCGAAGTGCCCGCTGATGTGCGCGGAGAATCGTTTGTCGTGAAAACAGAGAATGGAAGAAAGCTCGACCTCGAAATCCAGGGCAAGATCGCTGCCGCTCCGGTGGAGACCAACCGCAAGACAGGCAAGGACGAAAGCGAGCCTAAGGAGAGCTCCTCCCGTGCTGAAAGGCCGGCCGCGAAACCGAAAGCAAGACCGCGCCGCCGAAAGGCGTCCGTGGCCAGGACGGGGAAGAGGGAAAAGTAGTCTGGGTGCTTTCTCTGCCTACCTCTTCGACACGGGGCCTCTTCAGGTTATCCCGGGGATTGCAGAGGATTTTCGATACTCGCTGCTGCCCTTCTGGGGAAACCACTGTTTGGTGGATTTCATGATCGCGAACTTCCGCGGCTCGGCGGATCACCGTGACACCCTCCTGAGAGTCGGGCACACTAACGGCCACGGAAATGGAAACGGCCGAGGCAAGGAATTGTCGGAAACAGAGCTGACGATCGTCCTCGAGGAATCCCATCGGACAATCCCCCTGGCGCTCTCCTCTCGATGGAGGAAAACACCTGCCCGCGTCGTGGCCCTGGAAGATCCCCTTGCCGAGTTGTTGCCGCTGGTCGAATCCTCCCGTAGTGAAACGGTGATCCTCGCCTCACTGTCTTGCGTTTGCGTCCTCGACACTGCTGCTCTCTTGGAGGCGGCCGCAACGGCCGCAGGCAGGATCATCAAGATTTCCATTTCACGCAGACCCATAGACATGTATGCTGCGGGCAGGCAGACTATCGTTTCCCTCCTTCGATCGGCTCTCGAGCGACGCACGGAACGAAAGCCTTTGCGCGACAGCCTTTTTGCATCAGCCCTCCTTCCGTCCATGGACCTCCTGGAGGAGGTGTCGGGCGAGGTTCTTTTTCAGAACAATCTGATGGAGTATTTCCACAACAACCTGTGGGTCATCGGGAATTGCGCAACCGACGGCTACCGTAGGATCCTGTCGAGGCTCCCCGAGCTTTCCGACAAGGGCGCTGAATCGCATATAAAGGAAAAAGGATGCGTCCGCAACTCGTGGCTGGCCTCTGGCGTCGAGGTCGAAGGTGAGATCGAGGAGTCCATCCTCTTTCCCAACGTTCACATCGGCAAGAACACGAGAGTGAGCAAGTCGATCGTCATGAACGGCAACCGGATCGGCGCTGGGGGAGATATCCAGAACTCGCTGCTGCTGCCCT
>Ga0326728_10006475_pt1 | contig 31466 bp, 27 predicted proteins | sample MB3enrmetagenome_FD_207602 | JGI IMG/M metagenome (GOLD analysis project Ga0326728, IMG submission 207602) | Lab enriched peat soil microbial communities from McLean, Ithaca, NY, United States - MB31MN | ecosystem: Environmental > Terrestrial > Soil > Wetlands > Peat | place: USA: New York...
GCTGTTTGCCGGCGGAATGCGCGTCCTCAATCTTCCACTGATCTTCGGTTCCCATTCGCTGCCCTGGTTCGTCGGCTTGCCGCTTACCGTGTTGTGGGTGGTTGCAATTACTAATGCCTTCAATCTCATTGACGGCTTGGATGGTTTGGCCGCTGGATCGGCCTTGTTTTCGACGATGGTGGTATTTGTCGTGTCGCTGGTCGATCATTCCTGGCTGACCTCCCTGATGAGCGTGACCTTGGCCGGCGCTATCCTGGGTTTCCTTCGCTTCAACTTCAATCCGGCCACGATTTTCCTGGGCGATTCTGGCAGCCTGTTCATTGGTTTCATGCTCAGCGCCCTGGCTCTGGAGGGAGCGGAGAAAGCGCCGACCTTAGTGGCTGTGGCCATCCCGGTAGTTTCGTTTGGATTGCCGATTCTGGAAACGATGTTATCCATTGTTCGGAGGCTGATCAGCGGGCGCCCGATTTTCACCGCCGATCGCGAACACATCCACCACAAATTGCTGCAGATGGGCTTCTCCCATCGCCAGGTGGTCATCGTTCTCTACGCCGTCTCCGCAATATTTGCCCTGCTCAGCCTGTTCCTGATTTGGCCCACGGGCAGCACCCTGGGACTGGTGTTGGCGGTCCTAGGCACCGGCATCTGGCTGGGAGTCCAGCATCTGAATTATTTGGAATTTGGCGAACTGCGACGGGTAGCGCAGCGTACCATTGACCAGCGCCAAATCGTGATCAACAATCTTTCCGTACGCCGCGCGGTCGAGGAACTCAAAGTAGCTGGCAATTTCGATCAGGTGCGCAGAGTCCTAGTCGCGGCTTTCGATAGCAACGATTTCGATGCGTTCGAATTACATCTCAAGTCGATGCTCGGTGATCGGACGGTTCCCGACGAAACCAACCGCCGTTTTCACTGGAGCAAGTTGCCTCACATGGTGGCAATTTCCAGCCAGCCTTCGTGGAAGCTGATGCTGGACTTGGTAACGACTTCGAACCGGCACCGCGGTTTACTCGTCGTCTACCGCATCTACAGCCACCGTGACCTTCAATTAGATGTCAACCTCCTGACTTCCGAATTTCCCGCTACCCTCGCAGACGCGCTCGATCGAGTGTTGACCATGCCTGAGGTTCTTGTGCCGGCTCCGCAGGGCGACATTCCCCGCCTGGCCGCGAACTTGTAATGGCTTCTTGAAAGACTCTGAGAATTGTTCAAAAACCACATTTTCCCTCCCCGGTTGATCCTGCTTCTATCGGGAATTCGCAAGCCGTACCACTCCCCTCGGTGTGTCTTCGCCTCGTCGTAGAATTCAAACGCGGAATAGCTAAAGCTGTTGACTGGCAAAGAAACCAAGGCTAATATTAGCCAATTGTTTTCGGCGCTGGAGCCAACGATCTGAGAGGAACATTGTGCGCGAAGTTCTTTGCTGGATGATGATAGTTTTTGTGCCCGCCTCGCTCATGGCGACTGATTCGGGAGTAGCCATGGTGCGCGCTTATGGCGCGACTTGGCTGAACGGCGCTGCCATCGAGCAGCCTTCCGCAATTTTTCCTGGTGATTTGGTCCAGACAAGTTCCAGTTCTGCTTTGAAAATCAGATCTACTGGCTCCAGCGTGACCGTTCTTCCGGATTCTTTGGTGAACTTTGAAGGCGGCGCAGTGGGTGTTCAGCATGGGGGCGTGAAGCTGGTCACCTCGAAGGGCATGTCTGCCCGCGCCGGTATTGTTACCGCGACTCCCGCTTCGAGCGTCTGGACCGAATTTGAGCTAACCGATGTGAATGGCACAGTTCAGATCGTGGCTCTTAAAGGCGACCTGCAGATCAGCGACGGCTCGCAGACCACGACTCTTTCCCAAGGTCAGCAGGCCACGCAAGAAGTTTCGGACGAGACTCAAAGTAAGAAGGATCAATCCGGTACTGATCCAAACGGTAAGAAGAAGAAGAAGAAAAAAGCCGTCTACATTTTCGTAGTCGCTACTGCCGCTGCGGCAACCGCAGGAGCAGTGGCTTTGGCGGTAGAATCCGCTCCTGCTCCCCCACCCATCAGTACCATAACGCCGTAACGCTTGCCCCTCGGCCGCAAGGGTCTGGTTCGTCGTCAGAAGCTCTGAGACCAACTGGCCCAAACCGCCAAGCTACACTTTCGGATTCAGTATTCTGGAACTCGCGCTCTATCACTCACTTGGCAGACGCTCGACAGCTCGACACGTCCATTGCTCAAGTGTTTCGCGGAATCGGCAAGCGCACCGAAAGTGCGCCACATCGCCACAAACGCCAGTCTCGGGGGGGCTGGATAGAGAAGGCTGACCCCTCTTACGTTAAAGGTACTTCTCTAGTAACCCCCACTTCTACCCACCACCTCTAAAACCATTGACTGGCAAGAAAAGCGGGGGCTAGCATCGAGATAGTTTTTTCGGCTCTGGAGCCAACGGTTGAAGATGAGCATTATGCGCGACGTTCTTTGTTGGATGGTGATAGTTTTCGTGCCCGCATCTCTCATGGCCGCTGACTCGGGAGTAGCCATGGTGCGCCCTTATGGCACGGTTTGGCTGAACGGCAATGCGGTCGAGCAGTCTTCCGTAATTTTTGCTGGCGATTTGGCCCAGACGAGTTCCGGTTCTGCTCTGAAGATCACATCTTCAGGCTCGAGCGTGACCGTTCTTCCGGGTTCTTTGGTAAAGTTCGAAGGCGGCGCAGTGTGGGTTGAGCACGGTGGCGTGAGCCTTGTCACCTCCCAGGGTATGTTTGCCCGCGCCGGAGGTGTTACCGCGACTCCTGCTTCGAGCGCCCGGACCCAATTTGAGCTGACCGACGCGAATGGCACAGTTCAGATTGTCGCTATTAAAGGCGATCTTCAGATCAGCAACGGCTCGCGGACTACGACTCTTTCCCAAGGTCAGCAAGCCACACAAAAAGATTCGGCCGAAGCTCAAGAAAAACAGTATCAATTCGGCGTGACTCCGTCAGCTAAGAAAGAAAAAGAAGAGGAAGACAGTTTTGATTCTCGCCGCGGCCGGTGCTTCTTCGGCAAACGGTCCCGCCCTTGCGAACCACGCCCTCCCAGACCCATCAGCTGCATAGAGCCTTGACGCTTGCCCCTCTGACCTGCTCCCCTTGCTAATAACTCACCACCGGGCGGCGCCGCGAGGGCGTCACAGTTTTTTGCCAGCACGTCCTGCAGCATCACGTTGTCCAACGTCAGCTCCGCCACCAACTGCTTCAGTCGCCATTCTCTTCTTGCAGTCGCTTGAACTGGCGGACCTGATCGGTCTCCAGTCCCTTATACTGCTTCTTCCACCGATACAGCGTTTGCTGGATCAGCTCCGTCAGGTCACCCCCACTTCCACCTGCTTCAGGACCGCCACGATCTGTTCCACAGAAAAGCGATTCCTCTTCACGGCAAACCTCCCCTTCCCAGGTAGTAGATTTTGCCGGAAACTAACCCTCATTGTGTGTCAGAAATCGGGCAGCCGATCAGGCAGAAGCTGAGACCAGCTTGGCCCGGGGGCCAAGCTTACGCATCCGCATTCAGTTCACTCATGAGTTCTTGGTTCCAGCGGCCCAGATTGTAGCGCCGGTGCTGCTAATCGTGTCTACTATAAACAGAAAGGACGGGATAAACCCCGTCCTTTTGTTCCTGCGTTCGATTTCACGTAGCCCATTCCGGAAGATCGCCGGCACAGGTCAGCTTATTGAGCTAGACGAGCGGGGTCGAGCGGCTTGACCTCCGATTCAGGACTTTTCAAATTCTGCTTTAACACCTTGCCTGCACTATTCTTCGGCAGCGAGTTCATCACCACGATATCCTTTGGAATAAGTTGATGGGTCAGATGTTCTTTGCAGAACGCGAGCACGCGTTGTTCGAGCCCTCTAGAATGTGAGTTTCGCGGCACGACGAACGCCTTCACTGCTTCCCCCAGAATATCGTCCTCCACTCCGATGACTGCCGCCTCTAGGAGTTCGTCGAACTCCAGCAGTTTTTCCTCGAGTTGCCGGCAACTGACGCGCTTGCCGCCGCATTTAAGGAAGTCCTTCGCACGGTCCATCACGTAGATGAAGCCTTCGTCATCGACTGTTCCCAAGTCACCTGTATGAAGCTTCCCGTCGCGAAAGCATTTTGCGGACTCCGAGGGTTCTCGCCAATATCCCTGTGTCACGTTTGCACCCTCGGCGACGATCTCACCAATTTGCCCGGGCACCACGTCCTCGCCCGAATCATCCAGTACTCGAAGTGTGACACCAGGAATCGCCTTACCGATTGATCCCAGCTTTCTGTCCAAATCTTCGGGCGGAACATAGGAAAGGCGCGCTGTAGCTTCCGTTTGTCCGTACATCACGAAGATCTCCGTCCCCGGCAACGCCTCGCGCAGTTCACGAACAAAGCTGGGGGCCAAGTGACCCCCAGCTTGTTGAACATATCGCAGATGAGCGAATTGTTTTTTCCGAAGGCCGGATTTTCTCAGCAAGATTTGGAAATGGCTCGGTACACCAGCAAAACCAGTGCACTCGGTCTCCAGCATCCTCTCCAGGACCTTCTCCGGATACATGAAGCGCAAGTCGATCACCAGACTTGCGCCTGCTCTCAGGTGTGTATGAAGAAGCGAGGTACCAAAACAGTAGTGGAAGGGCAGCACTGCCATGATCCGATCGCTCTCCGTGAGGTGGAGATACTGCACGATCGATTCGGTGTTGGCTATGATGTTTCCGTGCGAGACCATCACTCCACGCGGCTTTCCCGTAGAGCCTGATGTGAACATCAGGGCTGCTAAATCATCCAGTTCAACTTCTGGTCGATCATCGTTGGCATGGATACTCTCTTCTCTGAGCCTGGTGAAACTCAAGGCGTTGCTGAGAGTCGGCACTTCGCGATCGGTGATCAGTTGAATCTGCTGTAGACGGTCTTTGTTTGCTGTGGCGAAGCGAGCCTGGGTGAAAGCAAGGCGTGTTTCTGTGGCGTGCAGAATGTGATCAAGATCCTGAGCTGCAATGGTCGCCGGCACTGGCACGCAGATCAATCCAGCCTTTAGGATTCCGAGGTAGGCAGCAACCCAAAACAAGGAATTGTCGCCGGCTAGGAGGACCCGGTCACCCTTCTGCTTGCCTGTGGCCGTTAGGTACTGGGCAACCTCCGACGAGGCCGACTGCAGCTCACCGTAAGTATGATCTCGGTCAATCATTCGCAGCGCCACCCGCGATGGGTCTTTCCCATCCAACAGGAACGCCGCCACGTTTTTGCTATCGAAGTGCATGGACTTTATGAGGATCCGACAGAAAGACAAACTTAGCGGAGCCCTATAGCTGGGTAAGTGAGAAAGAAAATCAGCCCTTTCAGTTCTCGGTTCATCTCCGTTTGAAAGTTGATTTCCAAACTTCCGCATTACTTCCGACGGTGGTTTGTTTTGGTGCGCGAATTGGATGCACGTCTGGGATTGAGCCAAACGGACCCGCAAGTTCTCGTGGGCCTTGTGACCGTGGTCCAATTCAATCAGCCCGGAAGAATTAAGAAACTAAACAAGAGAGCACGGAGCAGTCCGTGCCCTCAGTCCTAGTTCTCCTACGGACCCGATACGTAGTAGTAATAATTTTGCAGCTGCCCACTACCAACATACGTTAACAGAGTCACGTAGACGATGCTGCCATCCGCTGGCAAGGTGTAGACCGTTGTCGTTAGCGCGCCCACAGTCCCCGACGAATAGATGTCAGAGCCCCCATAAGTCGACCCAACGGTCATCGCGTACCCGATGGCGCCTGTACCCGCCAACCAGTTGAACGTCACCTGGCTGCCGCTCAGCGTCGTTCCCGGAACCGGCGTCTGCATCACTGCACCTGGCGCCGCTAAGTACGTACAGGAGGTACTCAACCACTGCCCTCCCACCAGTGAATAGAGCGTCACATACAGCTTGCTGCCATTTGCCGGCACGTTGAAATCCGTCGTAGTCACCACGTTGCCCAGGTTCCCGGATGAATAGACATCGCCCCCACCCGCAACCGAGCCGATGTCCAGCCAGTACGCCGTAGCGTTCGCGTCCGCGCTCCAAGTGAACGTTACTGCGTTCGTGCTCAGCTGTGTACCCGGGGTCGGCGTCTGCATGACCGCTAAGCTGCTAGCTGCGTTGAACGCCGTGTAGGTGTAGGGGTTACCAACCCACTGGCTACCGATCAGCGAGTACAGAGTGACATAGATGGTGCTGCCATTCGTCGGCAGTCCGTTTACTATCACGGTCAACACGTTGCCCAGGCTCCCCGACGAGTAGTAATTGTTTCCACCAGCAGAGCTGCCGATGTCCATCCAGTAGGCCGACGCGCCTGCGCCCGCTGTCCAGTCGAACGTCACCGTACTGCCGGGCAGGACCGTACTCAGACCCGGTGTTGGCGTCGTCAATATGCCTGCCGCCGCCGAAGCGTTGTACGCCGTGTAGGTATAGGCATTGGGCGTCCACACACCTCCAATCAGCGAGTACAGCGTCACGTAAACCGGGGTGCCATTCGTTGGCAGTCCGTTTACCGTCGCGGTCAGCAGGGTGCCCAGGCTCCCCGATGAATAGTAATTGTTTCCGCCCGCAACGTTGCCGATATCCACCCAGTACCCGGTGGCGCCGGAGCCTGCGCTCCACGTAAACGTCGCGCTGCTCCCAGTCAGAGTCGAACCCGGAGCCGGCGTTTGCATCACTGCTGGCCCAGACACCTTGGGGGGGACTAGAGGGAAAGGCGCGGTGGTGTAGTTGATGACTAGATTGTCGAAGTAATTGGTTTCCCCTGATTCGCCGGGCGTCGCGGAGGTGTTCCCAAGCAGAATGAACTGTGCGGGAACGCTAGTAGTATCGGTGAAGTTCACAGTCCCGACCAGATTCAACGAAGTGTCGTACACGCTGAAGGAACCCACTCCGTTCTGCACAAACTTCATCGTGACCCAGTACCAGGTGTTGTCAGAAATCCCTTCGACCGCAGCGTCAAGCGGACTGACACGGATGTCTCGGCTATTGTCACCCGAGTTACGATCATCCGAGAGCCTGAGCATAGGCCCATATGCATTGTTGAATAGGGTTATGAAATGGGGCCCTTCGGCGTAAGCGGCAGGTTGACCGGTCTTGTACCACAAGCCGAACGAGAGAGAATTTTGGGGGCTGGGCAGAGCCCAGGAGATGTACCCCTCGCCGCCTTCGGCCAGATTGTACGCCATTCCTCGCGTGGCGTTACTGCCATCCGAAGGGTCTGGGTCGGCGGCCGCCGACTGCACGCTGATTAGGCCTGCCATCGCGGACACGTCCCACGTTCCCGCTGTACCATGGGTCGAGCTGGCAAGGCACGAGGTAGTGGGAGCTGCGCCGATCGCGCATTGCTCGAAGTCCACCCACATATCATAAGCAAACCCCGGAAACGTTGTTGTCACCGTCAGAGTGACAGAGCTGCTGATGGATCCCAGAGTAGCCTGAATGTTACTGCTGCCCGTAGCTACTCCAGTGGCCAATCCGGCGCTGTTGATTGTAGCCACGGCGGTATTGCTGGAAGTCCAGGTCACCGAAGCAGTCAGATTCTGCGTGCTGCTGTCGCTGTAAGTTCCTGTAGCGGTGAATTGCTGAGTTCCGCTTACAAAAACCGAAGCATTGGTCGGGGTAACAGCTATTGAGACCAGGACTACTGCCGTGATACTCAAGCTGGTAGAGCCGCCAATAGAGCCGGCAGTGGCCTGTATGGTGACGCTGCCAGGTGCTACCCCGGTAGCCAAGCCGCCGCCAGTGATTGTTGCCACGGCGGTGTTGCTGGAAGTCCAGGTCACCGAAGCAGTCAGATTCTGCGTGCTGTTGTCGCTGTAAGTCCCTGTGGCGGTGAACTGTTGTGTCCCGCCCTGAGGAATCGAGCTGTTAGTGGGTGTTACTGCGATCGAAACCAGCACCGGCGAGATCGTCAGGCTGGTAGAACCGCTGATCGAGCCAGTAATGGCCTGTATGGTGACGCTGCCAGGTGCTACCCCGGTAGCCAAGCCGCCGCCAGTGATTGTTGCCACGGCGGTGTTGCTGGAAGTCCAGATCACCGAAGCAGTCAGATTCTGCGTGCTGCCGTCGCTGTAAGTCCCCGTGGCAGTGAACTGCTGTGTTCCGCCCTGCGAAATCGAACTGTTCGTCGGGCTCACCGCGATGGAGACGAGCACTGGCGGTGTGACCGTAAGGCCAGTCGAACCGTTGATCGACCCCGAACTAGCCTGCACCGTGTCACTGCCGGTCGCTACGGCGGTAGCTAGACCCGTGCTGCTAATCGTGGCTACGGAGAGATTGCTGGAACTCCAGACCACCTCGTTGGTCACGTTCGCTGTGCTTTCGTCGCTGAAGGTACCCGTGGCAGTGAACTGTTGCGTTTCACCTTTGGGAACAGAAACGTCGGCCGGGCTTACCGCGATCGATACCAACGGTGCCCCATTTTTGCTAATGATCGTACCTTTAATCGCCACCTCTTGTATGGTCCAAGGGCCGGAACTAGGCATCGGACAAGTCGCGGTTTCGGTCCCGGGGCTTGGCGCTGCCATTCTGTACTCAGCGGTTGGGCCCATGCCAATTGCTGCGAACCCATCGCCAGTGCCGCTGCCGTAGGGGCCGCTGCACCAGACGTAAATCAAGTCATTTCCAGAAACCGTTTGCAGACTTGTGCTTGCGAGGGTGCCCGACCCAGTCGATCCCACGGGTGCCACATCAATTGGGTTCGCTGGATTCTGTCCGCTGAATTCACTGACTGCCATATCAGGGGACTGGATCGTGACACCGGTGATGGAGAAGGTGTGAGTGCCGGCATTGACCACTTGGGCGATGTGCCATGTCGCTAGGCTTTCCGTTCCGTCAAAGTCGTTTTGACGATCAACTGTGATCGTCTCCCCGCTCTGACTGTCTACCAGCACCGGCTCGTCACTGGATCCTCCAACGCCCAAATAGAGGCTGATAACAAGCATGTCGCCAGCACTGACGTTATTGATGGTACAGGTACTGGCACCACTTGCCAGGCAGTAATTTCCTGTAAACCGCGGTACCGAGGCAGCTGGTTGGGTACTGCCGGCTGGACGAATCGCCATTGCCTGAAGGCCCACGTCGGACTCTGGCAGAGTTCCGCGCGGCAGGATCGTGGTAGTCTGAGTACTGGGAGCAGGCACGACGGCATATTCTGCGGTGGGTGCAACACGGGCCGCCGTATAGCCGTCTCCTTCATCGCTGCCGCTTGCACCGCGGCCCCACGCATACACCAAATCATTGGAAGTAATCGTCGTGATGTTGACCGTACCCAAGCTGGCACTATTGAGCAGATTCTGAGCAACGACCTCCACTGGATTCCCGGATCCTTGCCCGGCTATCTCGATGACACTCACCAACAGACCCGAGCTGCCAAAATTATTTACAGTGATGGCATGGCTTCCCGCATTCAAAACTGGGGAGATGTGCCACGTGCCGAGGTCAGCCGCTGCATTGGACATGTCGAAAACTGCTGTCTCGCCCAGACTGTCAGTAACCGATGCAGGACTTGCTGGCGGCGCTGAATCGAGTGTGTGGGTGCTGATAACCAGCATGTCACCAGCTTCAACATTGTTGAGGGTGCAACCTGAAGTTCCTGTGCAGTAATTACCCGTGAAGTACGGAACGCTTGAAACCGCCCCGGTGTCTTCCTTGAGACAGTACATTACGGAAGCAGCCTGATCATCTACGTCGGATGTAACCACATGCGACTGTACGGCCGTTCCAGTGGGCGCCTCAACATACATCATCATGAGACTCCCGCCGGAGTAATTGGGACTGGTGCTCGTAGGAGCGCCTAGCGCATGGAAGTCGACAATGTCCAGCCCTACGAAATTGTTATCAATAGTGAACGTTGTCATAGGAGCAGGCGTACTTGCCCCACCCATGCTATTCACCGTCATGCCCGCCATGCACATATCTTGCGTTCCGGTCGTTGAGGCGGTCTGCCCCGTCCACCACCCTGGGACGCCCGTTGCCGGATTGATAAGTCCGGCTACACCGACGGAGCTGTTGCTGAATGCGACGCCCACATCAGCCGCGTTGGCTTGCACAGGTCCGACGTCGTAGACCGAGAAATCCCAGGACTCGAGAGCTGGCAATGGAGCAAGCGTGAGCGTGTCGCCAGCAACTAACGCAGTGCTCACTCGTGAAAACCACAAGTAAATCGTCCCAATTGCGTTCCCTGAATACACCTGGCTCTCCAACTGCGTATAGACATTCCCTTCGCTATCCTGAAGAGCCTTGCTCATGTCGGCTCCGGAGGTACTGGGAACAGTGCCAAAAACCACGACTCCATGGCCAGCAGGAATACCCACCGGCAAAGTGCAAGACGAGGATGTTGATGTGTAATTCTCGGCAAGACACACACGCTCTGGTACGCGCGATGAAGGCGTGCTTTGGGCAGCCACCTGCTCGGTAAGGGCAACACAACCCAGCAACAAGAGAGAAGTAACTACAGTTGTTCTATGCATAGAGCCTCGCTGATAGTAGAAAGTCTGCTGACGAATACCGCATCAGGCCGCCGTGCTCGTGCCAGCGCCAATTATTGCGTCCTTCATCCTGCGCACCCATGACTTCGGCGGACTGTAAAAGTTTCTAGTCCAACGATGATGGTGTAAACGACACATCAACACCTGGTCCAGAGCGCCTTTGTCAGAGGCCTTCGTATTTGCTTCCACATGGGCAGGATTTCGCATACCAGGAATCACGGTATTTACAGCACGATTTGAGATACAGCACCGGAGCGCCAGTTCTGGCAAATCGTCGTAACCAATGCCTATATCTTCAACCAAACGTTGAACATGTTCGCAGACTTGCTGCTTTCTGTTCCATCCAAAATAGTAGTTGCGAAAGTCCCCTGGAGGGAATGTTGTGTCCGGCCTGATCGCTCCGGCCAGACTCCCCTCGTCAAACGGAACGCGCGCGATGACACCGATATTGTCCTTCCGGCAGAAAGAAAACAGTCTGTCCTCTGGCGATTGATCGAAAACGTTGTAGATCACCTGCACTGAATCGATTAACCCAGTCTTAAGCGCCTCTAAGACGTTCGCCGGTTCATGGTCATTAACAGAAATGCCGATAAACCGAACCTTTCCAGAGCGGCGGATTTCCTCAACCGTGCTTCGCCACTCGTCGTCAGCGGCCCACTTATCCGACCACACGTGAAATTGGTATAGGTCGACGGCATCTCGCTGGAGGTGTACCAGACTCTGGTTGAGGCAATGCAGAATGTGTTGTCTCGGAAAAGCTTCGCGCAATAGAGTTCCGGAACGCGCCGGCCTGACTGTCTGTTTTTCGGCGGTACCTTGCTGGCAATTATCAAATCGTCTGATTTTCCCCGCGTCCTAGCCAGTAGCCGTTCGCTGTGACCATTACCGTAGACCAAAGCTGTATCAAAGAAGTTGACACCTGCATCCCGTGCCAGCGAAATTGCACGAATCGAGTCTTGGTCATCCGCACCGATCCATGAAGTCTTACCAATACCCCAAGCCCCAAAACCTATTTCGCTGATCCGCAGTCCTGTTCTGCCCAATACTCTATATCTCATAATACCAAAGCGTTCAGTTCTAACACGACCAACATCCGGTTCACGTCGGTTGGCCTGATTGGCGGTGGCGCGGATCTTCAGGAATCGGAGACTCCCCTTTCGTGATCAGTGGCTCTCCGCGAACTTCCACCCTTGAACTCAGTAGTTGGTCTTTGTGCGAAAGCCTATCTACCAGCTCCAGGTAGTCTCTTCGCTTGACGTCCCAGTTATAATTCTCCATGAAATGTTCTGCTCTCATTACCTGCCGTTGGCGAGCGTTTGGATCTTCGATCAATCGAGTCATGCAGTCTGCCAAGCTGTCGACGTTCCCGCTCTCGCAAAATGTTACTACTTCATCGTTGAAGTAGAAGCGGTCAATTCTAGTGTCTGAGACAATCACGGGCACTTTCATAACCATAAACTCAAAGATCTTTGTACTAAAGGCTTCGTCGCCAAATAGGTCGTTCCTCTTTGGAACCACCCCCAGATCTGAGTTTTGGATTTCGGCTGCAATTTCGTGCAGAGGAACCGGTTTATGCACCAGCACCCGTCCGTTCAATCCTAACTCGGATACAAGGTGGACGATGTTACCCAGGGCTGGACCCTCGCCAAAAATGCGGAATTCTGTGGCTGGAAATCTGTCTTTGATCTTTGCGAACGCCTTGATAGCGACGTCGACTCCTTGATGCGCATTTAGACTGCCTGGGTAAATCATCACAAACTTCGAGCTCGTACGAGTTGGACCCCTTCGGCTGAATATCTGCGTGTCTGGGTAGTTCATTATGACAGTGCATTTCGAAGCTGGCACCGACCGGGAGATCAACTTCTCATGCCAGAGATGATTCGGGGCAATGACGTGATCCGCAAATGACGTGGAGAGCCGTTCCTCCAGCCTTAACAGATTGGCCGTCACAGATGAAGGGCTAATCTTGAATTTTGCTGTATAAAATTCTGGAAGAAGATCGTGTATATCCAGGATAAGTTTCGCACCCAGAAGACGTGCGCCAGAGCCGGCGAAAACTAGGAAATCAGGCATTGAATGAACATGAACCACAGAGTAGCGAGTGTGCATGCTCCTGCCAGCGACGACAGCAACAGCCTTGAGAAAGAACTGTACGATTCGAAACAGATACGACCGCTTTGTCTTTTCGTCTCGGGCCCGAGTCTGGATGCGGAACACGCGAACGCCTCTGAGCACCTCCGCTGCCAACTGCCCCTTCCTCCCCAGACAAATCACCTCCACCTGGTCCCCACGGGCCGCCAGTGCTTCCGAGTAACGCATTACCCGATTGTCACTCTCGTAAAAGGTATAGGCAACCATGCAGATGTTCATAATTCTCTAGCCTTGTGGATAGCCCCTAGTACTCAGACCACCTAAATAGCAATACAGTTTGGTGCTTGTTGGACGCCAGGTTCGAGCTAATAGGCGGGACATCAACGAGCAATCCCGGATTCGGTTGTCCAAGCAGGAACAACAGGAATTGCGGCGCTTGTTACACCGCGGATTACAGCCCGTGCGCACGGTGCTCCGGGCTTTGGCACTGCAGCAGCTGTCCGAGGGACAGACCGTGCGGCAGGTGGCGAAGAACCTGGCCTTAACCCCAAGAACAGTGTGGCTGACCAGCCAACGCCTCCGGCGAGGCGGGCCGGAGCGTGCTGTGTACGAGCGGCCCCGACCGGGGAAAGCGGCCTTGCTGGATGCGCAGCAGCAACAACGCATCATCGCACTGGCTTGTGGGCCCGCGCCCGCAGGCCGCGCCCGTTGGACCGTGCGCCCACTGACCGAGGAGGTAGTGAAACGCAAACTGGTGCCGCGAGTGGGACGGGAGACCATCCGGGTGTTGCTGGAAAGCCACGACCTGAAGCCGTGGCGGGAAAAAAATGTGGTGCGTGGCGGAACTGGATGAAGAGCGAATATCAACGTTGTGGCACGGCCAACGTGTTCTGCGGGGTGCAGCCCAAGGCGGGACGGTATTTCTGCAAGGTGACTGTCGACCGCTCTTCGCCCCAGTTTCCCGACTACCTGACTGGAGATCGCGATCCACTATCCCGAGGCCGACCCCATTCATTTGGTACTGGACAATCTGAACTCGCACACCCGCAAGGCCGTCGTCGAACGCTTTGGCGAGCAGGCCGGGAGCGGGTTGTGGAAACGATTTACCCTGCACTACACGCTCAAACACGGCAGTTGGCTGAACCAGGCCGAGATCGCGATCAGTCTGCTTGCGCGACAATGCCTGGGCCAGCGCCGCATCGGAGATCGAGCGTCTCTCCAGCGACAAATCCGGGCTTGGAGCCGCCGCATGAATCTTGGCCGCATTCCGATTCGGTGGAACTTTGCTCGCAAGAAGGCTCGACATACGCCTGACTACACAATTACGCGGTCACGGTACTAGTCTGCAACCGATGACGCGACGCCGGCCGAGCAGGACGCAGTACTTGCGGAATCAGCTGCGCTCGCCCCTGCCTCTGAACAGGCAAGCATCTTCCGCTCCACAAAGGCCACAAGCCGGTTGATGGAATCCAGGTTCTCCGGGATCAGGTCCTCGTCCTCCACTTTGAAGCCAAATTCCTGTTCCACGATTTCGACCAACTGCAGAATGCCGGTCGAGTCGATGAGTCCCTTTTCGATAAACGAATCGTCACCCTGCAGGCTTGCGCTTTCGTCCCCCACGAGGAAGGTCTCTGCAACAATTTGTCTCAGTTTTTGCTCAATCGTCATCATCTGTTCTCCCTGTATCTGGATCGACTAGACCTTCTTACTTGGGGGACTCGATGCGGCTACTGCCGGAAAGTGTTGGTGAACTGTTGGTTCAATCGCTGGCCAGGACGGCGCCTTCCGCAGGGGAGGTTCCGCAAGCCTTTCGACGCGGTGTTCCGTATGTGGCTTTTTCCATCAGGGCGTGCCTGCGCTGCATAAACTCCGAACGATCGAGCTCGATTCTTTGAGCATAGAGCCCATCCGGGCTTTCAGCCCCAGGCGCGCCTGGAACGAGTTGGGCTGCGCCCTCCTTCTCGACCTTGTAGAGCGGAATTAGCTGCGTGCGCTTAAAGCCGGCAGATTCGAACAGGGTAAGGGCCAGGCGATTGTTTGATGCCACGGCAGTCCAGAAAACGTCGACATTTAATTCGTGAAAAGCCCAATCCATCAACGCCATCTCGGCCTGGTACATCAGTTTAGGATGCCCGTCCCGGCTCCCACGCAGGAGGTTCACCAGTTCCGCCAGCTGTAGCGTGTTCTGTTCGCAGTCTCTCGGGCCTGCGCCGTGAACCCAGGGGGGCCCGACTTTGACGCCCAGCGTACCCACCGGTTGCTTCAAGGAGTGGACGATAAACAACATGCGAGTTGGGTCCTTCAGCACCGACGAAACGAGGAACGCCCTCGTCTTTTCGACGCTCACCGCGGCCTGGGTCAGGAAGCATTTTCGCATGCGATTACGCCAGGCTGTCATTTTGTCGAGCAACTCTGTGTCGTCGACAGAAGACTTGGTAATCGGAGTCATGTATCCAATCCGAGTGTCCCCGTCAACCATGACGTCGATCTTGAGAGGTTGTTCCTCGTTCACGATCCTTGTTATGAGGGGCAGTTCCATAGATCTCCTTCTCAGCAGTTCTTCCAGTTCCATTACGGGGACAAATGAAGGGAAGAGTTTGTTTTATTAGTCCGTCGCCCTACTTGGTGCACCAAACAAAGAACACAAGGTCGTCAGCTATTTATGAGACCGGTTCTAACAACCGCGCTAGCGTAGGGGTGGAATAAATCAAGAACGGTTCTTCTTACGTCAGGCATTATTGTTTGTAGGTGCTTGCGAAAGCAATGTCGGTTCTGGAAGGAGCGGATAAGACAATCTAGTATCTCATCGGACCCCATACTTCGTGGATCAGCAACCAGGGCTTCTGTACCCAGTGTTTGCATTACACCTATAAATTTGTCGCTATATGCAATCGCAACCGCCGGTACATTTTGAGAAAGAGCGGCGATACAAGCATGCATACGAGTGCCGATGAAGAAATCGCATCGTCCGATCACAGCTTTGATTTCGTTTTGGTTGTAGTGACCGCGCAAGAGACGTAGCGTGGGTCCGTATCGGTCCTTAAGGGCATGGTAGATCTTTTCGCACGCGACTGAGTCGGACTCTGAGTCACTTGCCGCCCCGAAAACGTGCGGTACGAGGAGGACTTGGGCGCCTTCCTCACGAATGAAGTGATCAATAATTCTCACTATGAGTTCGTAGTAGGATACGCTCAATCCGAACATGTTCTTTTTGGTGTATCCCCCCATGAGGAGCAGTCCACTGACGTTCAGGCCAACCTCAGGTTTGTTATCGCCTTCATGCGGCTCATCAAAACGCAGTTCAGATGAACGAACTGGTTCTAGCACGAAACCCATGTCATAGCAGAAGTGGATGTTCTTGGCCTCATCATCCTTCAGTCCCAAAATCTTTCTGCAGACGCTAATTCCCATGAAATCACGCGAATAGATACCAGCTGCACGGCTCAGGATGAACCTCGCCAAGCGTTTCCCGATCCACGACTTAAACGGCCCAATCGTTTGTGGCAGCAAAACTACATTTTTGTTCAGCATTAGAGCCAACACTTGTGGGAGTGACACGTATATCAGACGGATTAACCCATAAATGTCACTGAAGCTATCGCCACCGGCAAGGGAACCAATGACATCAGCATCCGCCAAGATCTTCAACCAAACGTTTTTCCTGATAACGCGGCGCCGGAGGACCTTCGAGGGAATGCAGTTGGCGAACAGGGCAACCGCGAGCAAGACTGCAATGTTGTTCCGCAGATAGAGACGTTTTGAAAAACGAATGTTGGCCAATGGAATCCTAACATCCCGACCACAGGCGCGTACTGTGTGCTCGCTTGGCTTCTTCGCGTAATCCATTAGCCAGATCTGAGCCCGTGAATCGCTCTGTAGGATACTTGTTACGGTTCCTGCAGCGAGGGCACCGACACCCATGTTGTCAGTTTCAAAACTCGCTCCTAGAATTACAACTTTCAACGATGGTCTTACAGCCATATGCCGACTACGCTTGTTTGAGATCTTGACAGGATTGGCGAGCACACTGTGCGTCACCCACCCGCACGCAACATCTCGCATCCTGGTCTATGTGACAAGTCGCACGACATGGCTCTGATCCCTTGGAATCCCTTGCCATGGCTCTTCGGGTGACTCGTAACGTTTTTTGTTGTAGTGGCGAAAGAAGCTGGGTACTTCTTTCCTGAGCCTAAAACTGTTTTCCCAAATGCCGGGCGTCAGTTTGTGGCGACGGTGTTTATAGTCTGGTCCGAGTCATAACGAGTGGAGGGTTCTTTGGCAGTCATAAGCTCTCGCCAGATGGTCAGGGCACTTGGTATGCCTACAGCAAGTGTCAAAACCAAAGCAACCGGAGTCCTGAAGTGAGCCATTGGCGTTGCAGGTAGAACCCGTATGACAAAGGCGGCGACGACCCCGGTCAACATCATTTTCTTGTTGCTGGCTGTCCACACCAGCGGCACCTCTCGGCATATGATCAACCACACGGCGATGTAGTAAATGACGTAAGCCGCTAGAAACCCCATACCAAGCCCTGGCAGGCCGAACCAGCGCACCCCCAGCCATGTCGATCCAAACATCGCAACCCCACTGATTAATTCTGTAACGAAGAACTTCGAGCTACCGCAGCGCGCCAAAATAGCATAGGACATCGTCCAGCTGGAAAATTTGAACAAGTCACCGATCAATTGCCATTCGAGGATCTCTGCCGTATGCGCGAATTTCACTGAATAGACTAACGGAACGAGATACGGGACCAGAGCAAGAGTGCCTAAGATCATCGGTACGACCACCAGCATAACAAGTCGATGTTGCTCATTGATAAGCCGAACCAGAACTGCAGGTTGACTCGAGACGGCGGACGCTCGAGGATAATAATCCTGGCCCATGGCTGTGACAAGAAATCCCAAGTACCCAACAGAGATAGCCGTAGCGGCCCGATAGTAACCAACGCTGTCCGCTCCAAGCATGTGCAATACAAACATGGGCAGGGCCAGTTGAACGCCTGTACCCAGCAGCATACTCGCCGTGAAAGGGCCGCCAAATCGCAGCAGTGACCACGCCGCCTTCGCAGTTTCGGAGAAAGCTGGCCTCATCACAACAGGGTCGACGGACGTGCGAAGAAAATGCCGATAGACTGCGCAACTGACAATGCCATCGGCCACAACCGCCGGAACGATGCCTTTCACGCCCCAAAGCAAAACTAAAGGAATGCTCGTACTGGCTCCAAACACGGTGCAGAAAATCGCACATTTTGCCAATGCCTTCACGTCGTGATAGGCATTGAGAATCCCCATCTGGATATTCCTCGCCACCGTGAGCAGCATGGGCACCGCTAGAATGACGATCGTGTTTGCATGCGTCTCAGATCCCAAGGCCCATTGACTCAGTCGCGCACGAAATATGGCGAGTATCAGAAATGCGAGAACGCTCATCCCCGCATAGATCAACCATGAGGCACGACGCAGAGCCACAATCACCAGCTGATCTCCTTGACTGGCCGCGGCGGCGCCAAGGCGAACGATGCCAGTTGCCATGCCCACACCTGCCATCAAGCTGGTCAACACAACGAAGTTCTGAAGTAAACCGTAGTAGCCATATCCAGCTGGTTGTAAACAAAGAGCCATGACCTTCGCGGTTATCAGGCTGACAACAATATTAATGATGGAGCTACCGCTCAATATCGCGGTTGCCCGGTAGATTGATCTCATCGATTAACTCCGGCTAGCAATTAGCAACTTCGGTGTCAGCACCCATGATTTTGACCTGCCCCCTGGTTTCGTTCACGTAAGAATACGACAACTTTCAGCTGCTCCATCTCCGGTTTGGGCCGGGATGGGGGAGCGCGAGGGGCAAGGGACGGCGTTTGAGTCCCTTGCCTCTCGCTCAGCTGTGTAGAAGCTTGCAGCCTGCGCCGCCGCAAACTCTTTCGGCGTGCGGTATCCCAAACTGCTGTGCGGACGCTCCTCGTTGTACTCGATCTTCCACGCCGCGATTTTTCGCCGCGCATCGAACAGATTCTGAAACCAGCTCAGGTTCAAACACTCTTCTCGCAGCCGTCCGTGAAAACTTTCGACTCGCCCATTCTGCATCGGCTTTCCCGGCTGAATGTGCACTAACTCGATCTGCCGCTCCACGCACCACGCCAGAAAATGCCGACTGGTGAGTTCCGGCCCATTGTCGCAGCGGATCGCCAACGGCTGTCCGCGTTCGGCCACAATTGCTTCCAGCACTCGCGTCACTCTCCGGCTGGCGAAACTGGTGTCGACTTCCAACGCCAGACACTCTCGCGTGTAAGCATCCACCACGCTCAGCACGCGGATGGTTCGGCCGCACTCTACCGCGTCGTGCACAAAGTCCAGCGCCCACTCCTGATTGGCCGAAGTTCGCACCACGAGCGGCTTTCCCTCCCGCACGCAATGCTTTCGCTTCTTCCGCCGGATCGCCAATCCCGCCTCCCGATACACCCGATGCAACCGCTTGTGGTTCACGTGCTCTCCGCTTCGTTGCAACAGCACCTGCAGTCGCCGATACCCGAAGCGCGGCTTCTCCCGCGCCAACTCCACCAGCTTCGTCCGCAACGGCTCATCCGTTCGCACCGACCGGTAACGATACGTCGTCACCGCCATTGTCATCAGTCGGCAGGCTCGCCGCTCGCTGAAGGCATACTCTTGCTGCACCTGCTCGATAGCTGCCTTCAGCGCTACGAGCTCCAACCGTTTTTTCGGATCACCGACTGCAGTGCTTCCTTGTCCAGACTCAGATCCGCCACCAGCTTCCGCAGCTTCGTGTTCTCATCCCGTAGTTGCTTGGCTTCCTGCGCCTGGCTCACATCCATCCCACCGTATTTTGCTTTCCATGCGTAGATCGTGTGTTTCGATACCCCTGCCTCTCGCGCCACGTCTTCCGCTTTACGTCCCGCTTCCAGTTGTTTCAGCACCCCGATGATCTGCGCCTCTGTGTGCCTGGTCTTCGACATACCCGCTTCCCCTTTCGTTCGCTGAAATCATACTCAGCTTCGTTCCGAAAGAGGGGATCAGGTCACTGGCGCGAGAAGTATTCACACTTTGGCCGCTGGACTGAGAATAATATCATGACTTTGGTAATGCACCATTTTGGATGCAGTGGAACAAACATCGATACTCTCATTGTTTAGAGTATGGGAAAGGCAATTCCGTTGCCAGATAACCGTGGGGTGTGACCTGTAGACAATTCAAACTGCACCACTAGCCTCAGGTCTCAGGTCTTAGGAAAAATCACTCCCTACCCGCTTTGGTTTTCCTAAGACCTGAGGCCTGAAACCTAAGACCTGAAAAGCAAAACGGCAGGGCCGACCCCCTGCCGTCTCGTTTGTATCCAAAATGTCTGGGGCCCGTTACTTACCTTTGTTGACTACCTTCTTGAGTTCGTTTCCGGGAGTAAATTTGGCGACTCTACGAGCAGCGATCTTGATGGTGGCACCCGTCTGCGGGTTTCGGCCATTGCGGGCCTTGCGCTGCGAGACAGAAAACGTGCCGAATCCAATCAAGGCTACCCGGTCCCCTTTTCGAAGGGCAGCAGTGACGCTGTCCACGGTGGTATCGATCGCGGTCGTTGCCTGCGCCTTGGAAATGTTGCAGGCTCCGGCGATCCGGTCAACCAGATCAGCTTTATTCATGCTCTCTCCTGAACACTAGTCGTTATTGGTTCCCGCGCGTCGGCCGGGGGAGGAAAACTCCAAGCACGGGTACCAACGATGCCAAGTCTTCCTCTGTATGACCCGATTGTCAAGGGAAAACGCGTGTCTGTTGCCGGTTTTGGCATCTTTTTGTGGGCTGGATCCGTGCCGCAACCGAGAATGTGGGCAGTTCTAATCCTTGCTCTTGGTTCGCGCGTCGTGTCTTCAATCAGAGAATTTCCTCGCTTCTTCAGGCTTGTCCACAACGAGGAGTCACTCTCCACAGGATGTGCACAGAGAGGAAGCGGTTTCGAGTTGCAGCCCAAGCGGTTTCAGGTGCAAAGTTTAACTACACAATTATGAAAACTGCAGCCGAAGTTTGCCCGCTGTGTGCGGGCTCAGGATGGAAGCCGGTCTCAGGAGCGCCGGAACACGGCGTCACACGCTGCGATTGTCAGTTGCAGGCGCGCGGCGGCGCCATGATCTCGGCAGCGCGCATTCCCAAGAGATACGAGCATTGCGAGCTGTCGAACTTTGACTTCGAGGGGCCGCAGTTGCCTCTTGCGCACGCTCGCATGGCGGCGTGCCGGTTCGTGGAAGAGTACCCGGTAGATAAGACTGGTCTGATGCTGGTGGGCGACGCTGGGGTGGGCAAGACGCACTTGGCGATCGGGATCGCGAAGGCGCTGATCCGCGAGAAGGGGATCGAGTGCGTTTTCTATGACTACGCCGACCTGTTGAAGCAGATCCAGGACTCGTACAACCCCTCGGTACAAGCCACCGAGCTTGGTTTACTCCGGCCGGTGTTTGAGACGGAAGTATTGGTGCTGGACGATCTGGGGTCGGTGAGGCCGACGGAGTGGCGGTGGGATACGGTACGCTTGATCATTAACACGCGTTATAACGATGCCCTCACCACGATCATCACTACCAACTTCGCGGACGAACCAGCCAAGAAAATGTCCGACGAGCCTGACCAGAAGCATTCGGAGGACTTTGGAACTGGAAAGACAGCGGCACGAAAAGACACCCTTGGCGATCGCATCGGCGAGCGTATGCGTTCCCGGTTGCACGAGATGTGCCGCGTCGTGGAGATGAAAGGCGGCGACTTCCGCAAGAAAATCCGTAGCGCTAGCTTTAAAATCGGCTAGTGCTGACCGAACGCATCGAGTTCCGGCCGGAAGCTGACGCCGAGGTTTTCTCGGCCGTGGCTGCAGCCCCAGCCGTGTTTCTTTTGCGCGGCGAAGACATAAACTCCGAGCCCTACGTCAGCAAGACTGCCAACCTGCGCCGCCGGCTGCAGCGGCTGCTTTCCGTTCCCGAAGAGCGTACCAAACGGCTCAACTTGCGCGGTCGCGTCCGATCGATCGAATACACGCTCACTGGCTCCGATTTCGAATCCGCATTTGTGCTCTACCAGGCCGTCCGCGCCGCCTTTCCCAAGACTTACTCCAATCGCCTGCGGCTGCGGTTCGCTCCGCTGGTCAAACTACATCTGGAAAACGAATTTCCCCGAGCTTCGATCACAACCCGGCTGGGCCGGATTTCCGGAAAGCTGATTGCCGGAAAGAACGCCTACTACGGTCCGTTCGCCTCGCGGATGGCTGCGGAAAAGTTCATGAACGACGCGCTCGACTTCTTCAAGATGCGGCGCTGCGTAGAAGACCTCAACCCCGATCCGCAGTTTCCCGGCTGCGTCTATTCCGAGATGAAGATGTGTCTGGCACCCTGTTTTCGAGGCTGCACCGATGACGAGTACCGCGCCGAAGTGGTGCGAGTTGAAGATTTTCTCGACTCGCGCGGTGAATCGCTCAGGCGACAGACAACGGCCGAGCGCGATGAGGCTTCGGCGAAAATGAAATTCGAGACGGCTGCTGCCATTCATGCGCGGCTCGATAAGCTCGCTCCCGTGCTGCAGCAACTACCGGAATTTGTCCGCCGGATTGACCAGTTGCACGCCGTGATCGTGCAAAAATCCCGACAGCCGGAAAGCGTCGCCTTGTTCCGAGTCGGCGGTGGTGTGCTGGCGGGGCCGCTGGAGTTTCCGATTTCCGATACCGAGCACACCAAGTCGCAATCGATGGAAGCCCGCATCCAGAGCGCGCTGGCGGCATTTCCCGCCGCCAAGCCATACAGCGCGATCGAGCGGATGGAGCATCTCGCGATCCTGAAGCGCTGGTGCTACCGCGGGACCCGGGCCGGTGAAATCTTCTTCGCCGACGCCAAGGGGGAGTTGCCCATGCGCCGCCTGGTGCGTGGAATCGGGCGCGTATACAAAGGCGAAGCACCGGAGAGCGAAATAAACCCGAGGCTGCCAGGATGACCTTCCAACTTCCCAATTGAACGTCTGCCTTCTTACAATGAGATCACTATGGCGAAGAAGAACCTGAAAACGTCAACCAAGCCTAAGTGGAAGAAGAAGGCCGGCACGCAACCGCCATCTCTCGATCTGCTGCTCCGCGATCACCTGCTCTACTTGTTGAAAGGCGGAGGGGCGCATGCCGACTTCGATTCCGCCATAGGCGATTGGCCGGTGCAACTTGCCGGAGTCAAGGTTGCAAACTTCCCGCACACCGCATGGATGTTGCTCGAACACATGCGCCTCGCCCAGTGGGACATCCTTGAATTCAGCCGCAACTCGAAGCACGTCTCACCGGCATGGCCCGAAGGATACTGGCCCGCGTCGGAAGCGCCCGAAAATGAGAAGGCCTGGAAGGCGAGTGTGGCCGCCTTCAAGAAGGACTTGCGGGCGATGGAGGAACTTGTCGGTGACCGCAAAGCCGATCTCTACGCCAGGATCCCGTGGGGTGACGGGCAGACGATTCTGCGCGAGGCGCTGCTGGTGGCCGATCACAATGCGTATCATCTTGGACAACTGGTGATGCTACGCAAGAGCATTGGAATTTGAGTCGGCGGATCAGGCTGGCATCGTCAGACTTGAACTTGTCAATCCTGACCCGCGCACTGGCCTCTTCCGGAACACCACCCGTATCTCTTCCCGCCAGTGCTCATCGATTCCCAACACTTCCCAATCGATCTCCGGCGACAGATAACGCAGGATGGTGTCGGTGGTGGGATGCACGTGTAGAGCGGGGGCTACGAGCAGGAGCAGAGGTTTCTGCGGCGAAATCTCGCGTCCCGGAAAATAACCAAATTGTGCAAACTCGCCGCGGCTCTGGTGCCACACCACGCGCGACCAGTAATCCACGCCTTGCAGGGGAAGGTGAAGGTCTTCGTCGGCTTTGAGTTCGATGACGGCCAGACGGGCCTCGCGAGTCACGGCCAGAATGTCAATCATGGCTCGATCCGCCGCGGCGAACGCGGGCACCTGGGCATACACCGGGACCGGTTCGAGTCGCCGGTCGAGCGCCGCAACCTCGCCGGCGATCAGCGATTCCAGCCAGCGTTCCGGATGCATTCGCCACAACGCATGGTTCTTCGGGCCATTCCGGTGACGGACAGCCGCCGCCAGCCGCACCAGATCGGCAAAGTGCGCTTCATTCTCCGTGTTGAGAACGCGCTCTTCCGGCCCCACCCCGAAAGCGATTTCCTCGCTGCTCTGAAAGATTCGTGGATCATGCGCAATTCGCGCTTGGGCGAATTCAAGCCCATGCCGCCGGAATGAAATCAATGCCGGCGAAAGCACCACAACTTCTGCTTGCGGCAGAATGTCGCCGATGCGGGTGATCGATGCCGCAAAGCGCTCGCGTGCCATCCCTTCATCCACCGAGTGCACCAGCCGGGTTGCCAGATTGCCGCGATCTCTGGTATCCACCGGGACGAGCGCGTCCTCCCGTTGATCGAATTCGTACAAGTACCATTTCGCGGCGGTTGGATGCAGATGCGCCATACGCTGCCGAGTCAGCGTAGCCATACCCTTCGGCACAACCAGCGCCAGCCCTTCCACGACGCGGCGTTCCTGCTGCGCCATCCGGCACGCCTCCAGCCAAAGAATTCCTATGGTCAGCGCGCCATCTGTGGTCGACTGCGTTTCCTGGTCGTTCACCCCGACAATGGCGAGCGCACGCTGCCCCTGGCGCAGCCAGCCGCGCAGGTAGGCGGGACCGAAGGAATGTTCAAGATCTGTGCTGGTGGTGAGCCGGCCCACAATCCAGCCCGGGAAATTTCTTTCGAGCGCCCGGCGAAGGCGAGGCTCATAGGCGGTGCGCGCCGATCGTCGCGCCGCCGGCGACCGCTGATCTCGATCGCGGCAGAAGTCGAGCCACGTCGGCCGATTCTGCCCCATACGCTGCACCTGCAACCGCAGCGCGGTGCCCTTGACTTCCGCGTCGAGTACGCGCCGCACGAAATTCCGCTCGCTCGACCACAGATGCAACAGGCATTTGTTGTACTCGCCGGAAATCGAGTATTTCGATTCGGCCAGATCGAACGCGATGGCGCCGTCTTCCACCACCACCGCGGCGCGTGGGCCGTCGAGAAAGTCGGAGAGCATCTGGCTGAGCGAGCCTGGAGTCATGTGACTCGATGATTCGATGGGCAAACGGGACACATCATCACCGAAGGGCGGTTCGATGTCTGTGATGGTGCCCACCGGGCGTTTGTGATGAAAAAAGTCAAAGGCCCCGCCCTTCGCTTCGCGATACGACGGGCCACCCGCCCTCATTTCAACTTGTAGGCGTCAGCAAGTTGATACCGAAACCGTTGGCCCCATCGCGGCCCCGGATCATTCGGGTGTTGCTCGATCAGTCGGGTTCCGTATGGTAAATGCAGTTCCAGAAACACCGGCAAGATATCCGTTATCGTGCGCCACACCGTATCGAATAGCCACTCAGCGTTGCTCGGATCATAAAATTTCTGAAACTGTTCGCGTTCGCCTCGTTGATGCTCAACCCAAGTATTTCGAAATTTCGAGAGGTCGTCCTGCCATTCGTCGCGCGTTTCTTCCAGGAACTTTTCGAACCCCACACGAAGCTCCGGGTTCAGGCTACGCAGCTCCACTAGTCCTTCTCGAAATTCCTTCTCGCTCCTAAAGAGAAAGCCGATCTTGTGGCCCATCAGATCGAGCGCCGCTTGCATCAGTTCCTTGTACGCCTTCCATAATTTCCGAGCGAAATCTTCATACAGTTGTTCTCGGTTCATAAGCGGCATCACCTGTTCGACTGAGGCGCGAATCTCCGAGAGCTTCAGAAACGCCGGCATCAAGCCATCAATCAAAATGGAAACGAGAGCGTGCTTGACCTCCTCACGTCGGGTTCCCTCGATCATGCCAGCCTCAAGGACCGCGCTGAGTTCGAGCATTTGCTTCGTGAACTCTTCATCGCCGCCAATATCAGCGACTTTGGTCACTTTCCATTTGTAAGGCTCTTCGCCCTCTTTCATCTCCACTTTGTGGACCGACATTTATCCTCGCTTACCACAACCGGCTTCCAATGCTTTCTGTCTTGATTGTACCCAAGGCACATAGTGATCTTGCCCTCATCCTGACGCTGCTCCGCTCATGGGATAATGCAGTAGCGCCACGCGAGTCGTTTTCAAATGCACGGGCATCCAACTATGGTGACTGCCATCCAAGAGCACTTTTTCTTCCAGCACTACGGCCTTACGAATCAGGATCTTGAGGCCTATCTATCCGCCGCACTCTCGGCGGGCGGCGATTACGCCGACCTTTATTTCGAATACCTGACCTCGACCTCGCTGATGGTGGATGAGTCGCTGGTGAAGTCCGCCTCGCAGGGAATTTCGGCGGGCTGCGGCGTGCGCGTAGTCTCCGGGGAGCGCACCGGCTATGCCTACACCGATGATCTTTCTCCGCAACGGATTCTGCACGCTGCCCGCACCGCTGCGCTGATCGCAAGCGCGCCGGCCAAGGCGGCGGTCGCCGGATTCCAGCAGAAGCCGGCCCGCAGCCTGTATCCCGTAGCATTACCTTCGGTGGACGCCGACATTACCGCGAAAGTTGAACTGCTGATGCGCGCCGATCGCACCGCTCGCGGCTACGATCCCCGTATCAAGGAAGTTCGCGCCAGTTATGCCGACGAACTGCGGACCATCCTGGTGGTCGGTTCGGACGGCACATTTGCGGAAGACTCACAGCCGATGGCGCGCGTGAATGTCTCCTGTATCGCAAAGACGGATGCCAGCTCGGGCCGCGAGTCATCGGGACGTGGAACCTCCGGCGGCGGCGGGCGGGTTGCCCTCGACTTCTTTTTTAGCGACAAGACTCCCGAATTCTTCGCCAAAGAGGCGGCGCGGCAGGCAATTCTGCAACTCGACGCCCGCGAAGCTCCGGCCGGAGACATGGAAGTTGTGCTCGGCCCGGGATGGCCCGGCGTTCTGTTGCACGAGGCCGTGGGCCACGGCTTGGAAGCCGACTTCAATCGCAAGAAGACATCCGCATTCGCCGGGCTGATTGGCAAACGCGTGGCCAGCGAAAAGTGCACGGTGGTCGACAACGGCACCATGCCCTGGCGCCGCGGGTCGTTAAACGTCGATGATGAAGGCCAGCCGACGCAGGAAACCGTTCTGATCGAGAATGGAATTCTGAAGGGATATCTCAGCGACAAACTTTCGTCGAAGCTGATGGGACTTGCCGATACGGGCAACGGACGCCGCGAGAGTTACGAGCACATTCCCATGCCGCGCATGACCAACACTTACATGCTGGCCGGGCAAGACGATCCTGCGGACATTATTCGCTCGGTGAAAAATGGCGTGTACGCCGTGAACTTCGGCGGCGGACAGGTCGACATCACGAACGGCAAATTTGTTTTTTCAGCGTCGGAAGCCTATCTCATCGAAAACGGACAGATCACCGCCCCGATCAAAGGCGCAACCCTGATCGGCAACGGGCCCGACGTTCTGACCAGGGTCTCGATGGTGGGCAATGATCTGAAACTCGATGAAGGCGTCGGCACCTGCGGCAAAGATGGACAAGCTGTTCCCGTCGGCGTGGGCATCCCGACCATTAAGATCGATCGCCTGACCGTAGGTGGCACCGCCAAGCGCGAAACCGGCGGATTCATGCAGTAAGGTCGGAGGCATGAGGTCAGATTGCAGAGGTGAACCCCGCGGTTTTACTTCTGCAATCTGACCTCTGACCTCTGCAATATTTTCAAGATGACAACAACCCTAGAACGCAGCACAGCCCAGCTCGAAGCCGACCTAGCCTCCCTCGCTACCGACGTTGTCGGCCGCGCCATGCAAGGCGGCGCGACGGCAGCCGAGTGTGTCGTCCGCGAAGGCGACGAATTTTCGACCGTAGTGCGACTCGGCCAGGTTGAAACCCTGAAAGAATCGGGCTCGCGCGCCATCGGAGTGCGCGTATTCTTCGGACAGCGCGCCGCCAGCACCTATTCCAGTGATTTTTCCGCCGCCGGCATCGAACGAATGTTGAAGTCGGCGCTCGAACTGGCGAAGATCTGTTCTGAAGATCCGTACGCGGGAATTCCCGAAGCCGCGGCCCTCGGAGCACTTACAGGTGATCTGGATCTCTATCACGAGGACGTTTACTCCTTGCCCGGTCCCGAGCGCATTGACTATGCGCGCCGCGCCGAGAAAGCCGCGCTCGACGCCGATCCCCGCATTAAGAACTCCGAAGGCGGATCGTTCGACGCCGCCACCGGCAGAAAAGTGCTGGCGAATTCTCACGGCTTCTTCGGCGAATATCGCCGGTCATACTGTTCGGTCGCGGTGGTGCCAATAGCCCAGGACGCGAACGGCGGCATGCAGCGCGACTACTGGTATTCGGTGTCCCGCAGCCTGGCCAAACTCGACTCGGCAGAGCAGGTCGGAAAAGAGGCGGCGCGCCGCACCCTGCAACGTCTCGGCGCGCGCAAGGTGAAGACCGCGCATGTGCCGGTCGTGCTCGATCCCATGGTCGCCACTTCCATGCTGGAGCATATTTTCGAAGGCGTAAATGGAGACTCGGTTTATCGCGGAGCCTCATTCCTCGCCGGCAAACTCGGCCAGAAAATTGCCGGGCCGAACGTCACCGTCATTGACGACGGCACCATGCCCGGCGGTTTCGGCACCTCGCCCTTCGATGGCGAGGGCATTCCCACGCGCCGCACCGTAGTGATTGAGAACGGAATTCTGAAATCGTATCTGCTGAATACTTACACAGCGAAGAAGTTAGGCCTCGAGACCACCGCCAACGCCTCTCGCGGACTGGCCGGAACTCCGGGAATTGGCCCGGGAAATTACTTTCTCGATCCCGGGACGAAGAAGCCGAACCAGATAATCTCGGAGATCAAAGATGGCCTCTATGTCACCGAGTTTCTTGGTCAGGGCGCCAACCTGGTCACCGGCGACTACTCCCGCGGAGCCTCCGGCATGTGGATCGTCAACGGCGAACTGGCCTATCCGGTCGAAGAAATTACGGTGGCTGGCAATCTGAAAGACATGTTCTGCAATATTTCCGAGATCGGCAGCGACCTGGAATTCCGCGGCAACGTAGCCTCGCCCACCATCCGCATCGACGGCCTCACCGTCGGCGGAGAGTAACAGGCAGAGGTTCCAATGAAATTCGCCAAGATTGTTTTCTGGAGCGCGGGCATCTGGGGCTTCCTGGTGCTCACCCCGCTCTATTTCATTTTCGATCTGATTGGCCGGAACGACCCGCCGCCGATCACGCATCCCGGCTTCTACTACGGCTTCGTTGGAGTTGGCCTTGCATGGCAGATCGCGTTCCTGATCATTGCCACCAACCCAGTGCGTTTTCGCCCGCTCATGATCGCCTGCATGGCCGAAAAGTTCAGCTATGCAGCGTCGCTAACCGTTCTTTATCTGCAACACCGTCTGCACCCGTCCGATCTAATGTTTGCAGGGGCTGACCTGCTGTTCGGAGTGCTGTTCGCGGTTGCGTTCTTTAGAATAAAAGACAAGGCTTAGAAACTGCATACAAAAAGCTGGCACGCGGCACACAGTACTCAGCCTAATCCGCGCAGCGCCGTCAGCAACTCCTCGATGTCGGGGAGTTGGCTGATGCCGTAGACCTTGGCGAAGGCTATCCTTCCATTCTTATCCACGATGAATGCGGCGCGTTCGCTGATGCCTGCTACCGGCGGGCCTTCGCGAAGAACGCCGAATTTGCGCGTTACCTCGGCATGGGGATAGAAATCGGAGCAGAGCGGAACCTCGACGGGGCCAATTTCCATCTGCCGCCAGGCCATGTGGCTGGGAATCGAATCTACGCTGATGTCCATGACCTGGGCATTGAGCGCCTCAAACTCTTTGCGGCGGGCATCGAGTTCGGGCACTTGCACGGCTCAAGTCGGAGTCCAGTCGAGGGGGTGGAAGGTGACGACCAGACTCTTACTGCCGAGATAGTCGTGCGAGCGCATCATGATCTCGCGTTCGCCGGCGATTGCGGGAAGTTCAAAATCCGGCGCCGGATCGCCAACTTTCAGGGGCATATCGATCTCCCGTCCAAACAGAATTGTAATTTAGGCTGAAGGCTGGGACGACTGTCGCTCCGCGAATCCGCAAAAAGAAAAGCGGCCTTTCGGCCGCTCCTCTTGTCGAATTTTGGTTGTGGCCTAGACGCCTTTGACGTTTTCTGCCTGCCAGCCCTTGGGGCCTTTGACTACGTCAAACTGAACTTGTTGACCTTCCTGCAGGCTGCGAAAGCCGTTTGCCTGGATGGCGGAGAAGTGCACGAATACGTCTTCACCATTCTGGCGGCTGATAAAACCATAGCCCTTGGCATCGTTAAACCACTTTACGGTTCCTGTTTCCATGATGTTGCTGTGTTCCTTTGGGTTGAAGTATGCGCTGAAACTCGCATAGTGCAGGCAGGTCACGCTGTAGAGCGGGGTACTGCTGACGGCCGCAAAGATCAAACGCACCTAAATTGTACATATTCGGGGTCAAATGGCTAGAGGATTCTGTGCTTACGGCGGTAATCCGTCTTGGTACACATTTCCCTGACCCGCTCCCGAAAATTCTCGGCTTCAGCCCTCCAATGTTTCGTATCAAGTTGAAAAATAAGGCCCATCTCCTCTTTTTTCTGGATTCTTGCTGTCGGCCGTTTGCAACTTCCAACGGTCTCCTTCATCATCCAATGATGCGCATTCAGAGGACGCGGAGCCTCCTCGTAGCCGGAATTCTCTTCTGCATTTCCCTGCCTGCCCAAGCCGACCTCATCGTTGATGTCCGCGTCCAATTGGCGCAGAACTCTTTTTCCGCCGCCGCGTCGGAACTTAGCGCCTACAAGGCTCAAAACGGCGTCACCCCGGAGTACCTCGAAGCCCTGTCATGGATGGCCCGAGGTGCCGCCTCGACCAACCAGTGGGACCAAGCCGCTGCCTATGCCACCGAAACCCGCCGTCTCGCGGAACAGCAACTAAGCAAGCGCAAGCTCGACGCCGACCCTCACTTGCCCGCCGCCCTCGGTGCCGCTTACGAAGTTCTCGCGCAGGGGACGGCGGAAAAAGGACAGCACGCGAAAGCGGTAAGCTTGCTGCGCTCGGCTCTGGCGCGCTATGGAAATACATCCATTCGAGCGCGGTTGCAGAAGAACCTCAACCTGCTCGCTCTGGTCGGTCAACCCGCCCCGCCCCTGCAGGTAGCCCAGTATCTCGGACCGAAGCCACCGGCCCTCGCCTCCTTGAAAGGTTCGCCAGTTCTTTTGTTCTTCTGGGCGCATTGGTGTGTTGACTGCAAAGCTGAAGTCCCCATCATCGCCAGCTTGCGGCAGGAGTTCGCTCCCGCGGGCCTGGTCGTCATCGGCCCGACACAACTCTACGGCTATGCGGCGCAGGGGGCCGACGCTTCGCCGGCGCAGGAACGGGCTTATATTGAATCCGTTCGCCAGCGTTATTACGCCAGCCTGCAGGACATGCCAGTGCCGTTGAGCAAACAAAATTTCGATGCTTATGGAGCCAGTACGACCCCGACCCTGGTCATTCTGAATCGAGCCGGGCAAGTGGCGATGTATCATCCGGGAGCGATTTCGTATGACGAACTGCGATCCGCTCTGCAGAAAGCGGTTGCACGCTAGCTCGTGTGGGGACGGGGCTCTGCCCCGTCCAGGCCGAGCGCAGTTCGGCTGCTATCTGTGTGAGAACTCGGTCGTCCCTCCGGGACTTGAGTCGTCGCTCGGTCGCGCCTCCGGGGCTGGACTCCCGAGCGTTTTGTTTCACTGGATTGCTCGAAACCGAGTTCTTACGCGCACTCTAGATCGTTGCAGTTTGTTCCCGCCGTCGCGCCTGGATCTCGATATAGACGTTGATCAGAGAAACCGCAGCTGGTGTCACGCCGGGAATGCGTGAGGCCTGGCCG
>Ga0326728_10006476_pt1 | contig 31463 bp, 20 predicted proteins | sample MB3enrmetagenome_FD_207602 | JGI IMG/M metagenome (GOLD analysis project Ga0326728, IMG submission 207602) | Lab enriched peat soil microbial communities from McLean, Ithaca, NY, United States - MB31MN | ecosystem: Environmental > Terrestrial > Soil > Wetlands > Peat | place: USA: New York...
TCCGATGGATCGGATACCCTGTCGCTTATTCGACGGTTTTGCCCGGTATTTTTTCGACAGCATCGCTGCTGAAATCTTTGGGAGTGCTAAAAAATTCCAAAACTACTCCTCTATCCGATCCTAAAAAGCTGTACACGCCTTTCCTGATAACAGGAACACTTTTTCTTGCATTGCCGCTCATCTGGCCGGGATACTTTTTCCCGCTTGTGTGGGGCGCTTTCATATTCCTGCTGGAGCCGATGAATCACAGGGCGGGAGCATCCTCTCTTTTGCGGGAATGGGAAAGGGGGTCTCTTCGAGAGTTTTATCTTCTGCTCCTGGCCGGACTCGTCTGCGGTTTCTTTTGGGAGCTGTGGAACTTCCGGGCCGGGGCCAAATGGATATATACAGTTCCACACGTGTCGGGACTCAAGATCTTTGAGATGCCCCTGGCCGGGTTTCTCGGATTTCCCGCATTTGCCGTCGAGTGCTATACAATGACCGCGAGTTTTTTCCTCCTGATCTCCAGGATCAGGGAAAAATGCGCCCCGGGCCGCGCACTCGGCCTATATGCGGGCATCGGCTTTCTGATGTTGCTTTTTGGCCTGATCGTTTTCGCCGGAATAGACCGATTGACCGTCATATCCTTTCAGGATTTCAACTTTTTCGATTTCGGGGTGCGGCGCTAAATCACGGCTGCGCAACGTCATTTCAGTTCTCCTGGGATTCGCCGGGGTCTTTCTGATCGTGTGAGACGTTTTTCCATCGACGAGTTTTGAATACCCCCAGGCATAAAGACCCCCGTCATGTTACAATAAAATTTTCGACAATATCGGGGATGGATCAATGCAATACGCCTCTCTCATAAGTTTGGGATGTGCGAAAAACCTCGTGGACAGCGAGGCGATGGTCAAGCAGATCCTGGACATGGGCTGGACAATGACGGACGAGGCCGCCGAGGCGGATCTCATAGTAGTGAATACGTGCGGTTTTCTCAAAAGCGCCGTAAGCGAAGCAATCGAGGCTATCCTCCAGGCGGCGGGGAACAAGACTTCGGGGAAATGCCGGATGCTTGTTGCCACCGGATGCATGGTCCAGCGCTATGGGAAAAAGCTTTTGAATGAACTGCCGGAGGTCGATATTTTCCTGGGGACGTCCCATTACCATGCTCTCCAGGCTGCGGTGGAAGCAAAGCTTGCTGGAAACCCCAGGCGGCTCTGGATCGCCAGACCCTTGCAGATCCCTGGATACGAGTCAGCCAGGGTGATTTCAACCGGGATTTGCTCGGCATATCTTAAGATTGCCGAGGGGTGCGGCAACACCTGCTCATTCTGCATCATTCCCAATCTCAGGGGGCCTCTCAGGAGCGCCAGGGAAGACGAAATTTGCGCTGAAGCGCGCCGGCTTGCGTCTGCAGGCATAAAGGAAATAAATCTTATAGCCCAGGACACCACGGCTTTTGGACTTGACCGAAACGAACGCGACGCCCTGCCGGGACTTTTGGAACAGCTCGACCAAACACCGGGCCTGGAATGGCTGCGCCTCCTCTACTCGTATCCGGAACGGATTACGGACCGGCTGCTCGATGTGATGAAGAATTCGCGCAGGCTCGTGCCCTATCTGGACATCCCCGTCCAGCATTGTTCGAATGCAGTCCTGAGGGCAATGGGCCGTCCGGCGGATAATCCCGAGAAGATTATCGATAAAATCCGTTCCCAAATTCCGGGAGTTGCGCTGCGCACCTCTTTGATGGTGGGCTTTCCCGGTGAGACGAGAGCGCAATTCAAATCCCTCCTGGCTTTCGTGGAACGAGTCGAGTTCGATCACTTGGGGGTTTTTGCTTTTTCTCCGGAAGCCGGAACCAGAGCGGCACTTCTTCCCGGCCGGCCGCTGAAGAAGACGGCCGAAAACAGGCGAGCCGTTGTTCTGGAATTGCAAAGAGAGATTTCCAGGCGAAAGCTCAGTGAGCAAGTCGACCGAATTCTCCCAGTTCTGATCGAAGGGCCGCACCCGGAAACCGATCTGCTCCTTTCCGGGCGGCTCCGTACTCAGGCGCCGGAGGTGGATGGCGGGGTTATGATCACGGAGGGTTATGCCGGTGTCGGAGAGATCCGCCAGGTAAAGATTACCGCCTCACACGACTATGACCTGGAAGGAACTCTCCTGGACTGAAGCTCTCAACAAGATGATTATTATTCTGTTTTGGCTTTTGTTCCCCGAAACTCCATTATAATGAAGTCAAGCTCAACAACTGATGGGGAGGCAGAGACTTATGCCGGGTGCATCATCAAAAATGCCCGTATTATTTGTCGGTCACGGCAATCCCATGAACGCCATAGCGCAAAATTCCTATTCTGGGGGCTGGAGGCAAATAGGGGAATCTGTTCCACGTCCTCGTGCCGTCCTTGCAATCTCCGCCCACTGGTATATTCCGTCGACGGCTGTAACTGCCGTGGACAGGCCTAGAACCATCCACGACTTTGGCGGCTTTCCCAAGGCGCTCTATGAAATTCAATATCCGGTGCCCGGTGACCGCGAACTCGCGCTCAGGGCGCAAGAGCTTCTCAAACCCTTAAATGTCAGGCTGGACCATGACTGGGGGCTCGATCACGGCGCCTGGTGCGTATTAATGCATGTCTTTCCACAGGCCGATATACCGGTTGTGCAGCTTAGCATCGACATGACGAAGCCGGCTTCTTTCCACTTTGAAACCGCAAAGAGGCTTGCTCCGCTCAGGGACGAGCAGGTCATGATTATCGGAAGCGGGAATATCGTGCATAATCTGCATGCCTACGCATGGGGCCAGCGGACGGTTGAACCATTCGACTGGGCTGCGCGATTCGATCAACTTGTGCGGAAACTGCTTATTTCCGGTGATTACGGCCGGCTCGTCGACTACAAGGCACTGGGGTCGGATGCAGCACTATCGATTCCTACACCGGATCACTATTTGCCTCTGCTTTATGCAATTGCTTTGCGCGGCGAAGACGAAGAATTGACTTTTCCCGTGGAAGGCATTGAAGGGGGCTCGGTATCCATGCTCGCGGTCAGGATCGGTTGAGATAAAAATTATCAAAGCCAGGTCGCTACGAGTGACTGCCATGGTTTTGGCAGCGCCGCCGATGCGGTCGCAAACATTTCGGCCCGTCAAGGTAGACTAATCCAAATGCCGATACGTCATTGGTATAACAAAAATGAAAATCGGCATTTACCATAATAACGACGGGAGACTCAAATGGATGCAAGGAAGATAATAGTTACCGCGTGCATAGGACTTGCTCTCTTCATCTTTGTTCCAGTCACAAGCGTGAACGCCCAGGATTGCTTTTATTGTAACCCGCTCCTGTTTCCGTTTGCGGTTGCCGGGGCCGTTGTCGGAACAGCGGCAGCTATCGCTACCGCACCGTTTTGCCCTTACTGCGGGCCATATTATTATGCCCCGCCAGCTCCAGCGTATTATGCTCCTCCCGTCCGTTATGCCCCCGGACCGTACCCTCATCAGAAGGCATGGATTCGCGGCCATTACGACCGGAATGGAGCGTGGGTCCCGGGTCACTGGCGATACATTAATTAAACCCTTCGGGGAAAACAACAGCCGGCCCCGACTGCCGCAAGGTCCGGGGCCCCGGCTCTCAAGGAATTCCCCATGCCCTGTTTTCGTCTTTGAAATCAACCCACCGGTCTGATGTGACGGCTCACCGTGAACTCCAATATTTTAAAAGATTTGAAAACGCATGCCGCCGCAGCATGGTATTTTTCGGATCTATAGCCATGTGATAGACAAGATCGATTATTTAAATTCAAAAAAGTGAATCAAAAAAGTATTGGCGGATCACACTTGACCTGCTATACTGCAAGTGAAGCCGGGTTATATGTAAATGCTCGGCTTAATTATCGAGTGCCTTGCCAACTTCAATCCCCCGGAAAAACCTTTCGGCACCTACCTGATCGCGCCCAGCAAGGCCGCATTTACCGGTTCTTCAACAGCGCTGAATTGTATGGCTCAGAAGGAGTGAACAGTACGATGGTGGACAAGCATAACCCGCAAATCTCGGAAAGAGGTTTGACGGCAACGTGTTCCGCTGCCTGTCCGGTGCACACCGATACCCGCGAGTATGTGCAAAGGTTGAGCAGGGGGGATTATGAGGGAGCCCTTGACATATTGCTGGAAGTCAATCCATTTCCTTCCGTCTGTGGTCGCATCTGTCATCATCCATGTGAATCCGAGTGCCGCAGGAAGGAGATCGATTCAGCGGTAAGCCTTAGGATGCTCAAACGTTTCCTTGTCGAGAATACGAGAGAGTACCGCGCTGCCAGGCGGAAAAGACCGGTGGAAAAGAAAGAAGGCTCTGTTGCCGTTATCGGCTCAGGTCCTTCCGGTCTGACCGCCAGTTTGGACCTCGCTCTTAAGGGATACCGGGTGACGGTGTATGAAAAGGACTGCAAGCTGGGCGGCATGCTCGCTCATGCAATTCCCCGCTACAGACTCCCGGTCGAGGCCCTGGCGGAAGATATCGAGGACATACTGGCTGCCGGCGTCGAGGTCCGGACCGGTTGCGAAGTGGGCAGGGATATTTCCTTTGACGACCTGCGAAACGAAAACGGCGCGGTTCTCATTGCAGTGGGGCTCTCGGAGAGCCATTCGCTGCCCATCCCTGGGGTAGAAAGTCAGGGGGTATTTCCGGGCATCGCCTTCCTTTGGGACATCGCCAACGGCCTTATCCCTGAGCTTGGGGACCGGGTGCTCGTGGTCGGCGGTGGAAATGTGGCCATTGACATTGCCAGGGCCGCCAAGCGGCTTGGCCCTTCAAAGGTCTACATGGCCTGTCTGGAAAAGCGGGAAGAAATGCCCGCGTGGAACTGGGAAATTGAGGAAGCCGAGCAGGAAGGCATACAGATTCTCAACTCCTGGGGACCAAAGGCAATCCTTCAAAACGGCGGCAAAGTTACAGGGATAGAATTCAAGAGCTGCGTGAGCGTGTTTGACGATCAGCACCGGTTCAGCCCCAAGTATGATGAATCGGTGACGACAAGCGTGGAAGTTGACAGCGTCATTCTGGCGATCGGCCAGAAAGCCGATCTGGGCTATCTTTCGCAGACTCCCGTTGCGGTTGACCGCGGCCGCCTGTTATGCAACCGGGACTCGATGAGCACATCCGAGAAAGGCGTTTTCGTGTGCGGAGAGGTCATGACCGGTCCCGGCTCTGCAATCCAGGCCATTGCCACGGGTCATAAAGCTGCGAAGGCCATATCTCATTTTCTGGAGACGGGAGAAACGCTGAGGCTTGAGGACGATGCGTGCCCCACCATAGGTGAACTCCCGGCGGCTACCGCCGCCTTAGCCAAACGGTTTGAACGGGTTGAGGTGGAGCTTACGGATCCTGCCGAACGGATCAAGGACTTTTCTCCAATAGAGCCCGGTTATAGTGAAGCTGAGGCGCTCGCCGAGTCCAGGCGGTGCCTTGCCTGTGCCTCCGGCGCCTATCTTGAGTCTCCCGTGGATTGCGCCGGTTGTCTCACTTGCGTACGGGTCTGCCCCTTTGGTGTGGCCCAGGTCGAAAGAACCGCCGTCATGCCTGCCCAGCAATGCCAGACATGCGGGCTGTGCGCCGCCGAATGTCCTGCCGCAGGTATTGCGCTGACGCGGTTCGCCACAAACGGCATGAAGGAAACTCTGAAGGGTATTCTGGCGAGGTCTAACGAGGCGAAGATCGCAAGGCCTTTGGTCGTCAGCTATTGCTGTCTCAATGAGACTACGAGCAGGCGTTTTCTGAAGGAGCAAACCGACCGGGAAGTTCAGGAATCGGGCATCCTGCGGGTGATGATACCATGCGTAGCCCGCCTCAGTACGGTCGATCTGCTGAGCCCGTTTGAGTTGGGAGCCGATAAAGTCGCCGTAATAGCCTGTAAGGAAAACGGCTGCTTCTATACGGGCGCCGAGGAGTTGCTTGCCAGGCGAATCAGCAGGGTCAGGAAGTTTTTAATTGAGATAGGAGTTGGGCAGGACAACCTGCAGCTTTTCAGAACGGAAAGCACCGCCGAGGAATCCTGGCCCGCGATATGGGAAGAGCTTCGCACGCCGGTGGCGGACGCTTCGGCCGGGGACGGGCAGGCCCAGGATGCGAGCTGACGCGAGTGACGGATTCTGCGCAGCTGTCCGATGTGCGCCGATGAGGATCACAGCCGGTCCGGCATTCTTGCCTTGTGTTACATAAGTCAGTCTTATTAGGAGCTTTGCGATGATTGTTGCCGACCCAAAGCCATTCGGGCAGGTAAAGAGCTATGTCGAAAATTTCGAAAAGATCCTGATCGTTGGTTGCGGTACATGCACAACCGTTTGCCTGTCGGGAGGGAAAGCCGAGGTACAGATGCTGGCTTCGGGCCTGAGGATTGCTTTCGGCAAAGAAGGCCGAAGCAAGACTATTCTGGAAGACAATATCCAGCGGCAATGCGATGAGGAATTTGTTTCGCCTGTCCTGGCCCGAGTAACAGACGAAAAAATCGATGCGGTAGTAACGCTTGCCTGCGGCGTGGGTGTGAACTTTTTGGCGGACCGGCTCGGGAAAGTCCCGGTTTTCCCTGGAGTTGACACCACTTTTTACGGCGCCTCCGTTGAGCCGGGGCTTTGGGCGGAGATGTGCGCCGGTTGCGGAGAATGCATGACAGCCCATACCGGTGGCATTTGCCCCATCGCCCGCTGCTCCAAGCATCTTTTGAACGGACCGTGCGGCGGGTCCGAGAATGGCAAGTGCGAGGTCGACCCTTCAAAGATCGCTTGTGTCTGGCAGCTCATATATGATCGGCTGAAGGCTCTGGGAAGACTTGAGGAACTTAAGAATCTTCTTCCCGCGAAAGATTGGAGAAAGGCTTCGGACGGTGGGGTCCGCCAAACAATTCGGGAACACCTTTACAAGCTTAAATAGAATTGCGAAGCTGCCTTGGATTAGTCTGGAAAACCTTTGGAATCACGCCGGAGAATGGTGGTAATGAGTGACAAAAATCTCGTCATGTCGGGTAGTAACCTTGAAAGGGTGCTCAAGGCCGGTCATTTTGCCGTAACCTGTGAATGCGGCCCTCCTAAAGGCGCGGATCTGGATGCCCTTCATACCAAAATAAACCTGGTCAAGGGCTGTGTGGACGCGGCAAACGTAACCGATAACCAGACGGCAGTGGTGCGCATGTCCAGCATAGGGGCGAGCGCTATCCTGGTTCGCAACGGCCTAGAACCGGTCATGCAAATGGTTACCAGAGACCGCAACCGAATCGCCGCCCAGAGTGACCTTTTCGGGGCTTACGCTCTGGGGATCAGGAACATGCTCTGCCTTACGGGTGACCATCAAAGCTTTGGGAATCACCCGATGGCGAAAAATGTCTTCGATCTGGATTCCATCCAGCTCCTGGACGTGGTACGCACTATCAGGGACCAGGGCCTCCTTAACAACGGCGAGCCGGTCGAAGGCGGCATCCAGATGTTCCTGGGAGCGGCGGCCAATCCTTTTGCGGATCCGTTCGAGTTCCGGGTGATCCGGTTGGCGAAGAAGATCCGGGCCGGCGCTGATTTTATACAGACCCAGTGCATCTACGACATGGACCGGTTCCGGGCATTCATGAAGATGGCCTGCGACATGGGGCTGGACAAAGAATGCTTCATCCTCGCCGGTCTCACTCCGTTGAAATCCGCAGGTATGGCGGCCTACATGAATCGGAACGTTGCCGGAATAACCATTCCCGAAGCAATCATCCAGCGCATCAGGGGCGTCCCCAGGGGGCAGCAGGCCGAAGAAGGAATCAAGCTTCTCCTCGATCAGATTCAGGAAGTGCGCGAAATTCCCGGCATCGCCGGCGTGCACATAATGGCTATCGAGTGGGAGGAAAGAGTAAGAGAGATTGCGGAAAGGGCAGGACTTCTTCCCCGGCCGCAGATCTAGTCGATTATCCCATATCCGGGAAGGTCATCCCGCTTGCCGCCTTCCCGGGAGATTAACCGTACCCGCCGCAGAATGCCGTTACGGGCATTTCCCTATGTATTTTCAAGGTTAACTGCAGCAACCCATGGTCCATTTGGCCTTAGATAGCCACGACTGTTTTCTAAATGAGAAAAAATCTTAAAGCGCAGACGCTCTCAGACCGATTTAACTCCTAAAGCACAGCGTTCTCGAACCAATTTCACTTCTCAATCTGAATAGCGCTCGTTCTATTGCTCGGTAGAGCCGGGTGGACCCGGCTCAGGATATAGAAGTATGTCAAGATTCCGGTCTGTTGGCTGATCCAGCCTGAACAGACGCGACAAGGAGTTGTATGCCATGAATCTGTCAAAAAAAGCCGGCCTTAAGCAGAAGATGCTTTTTCCAAACTTGTTGTATCTGGTCCTTTTCGGCGCCGTCACCTATTTTTTTATCAGTTCGGGTTCGCTGATCGGAGTGCTTTCCGAAAAGCAGGCCAATTCCGATAAGTCGGTGGACCTCATAGGGAAGACGGCGCAATCCGTTCGGGAGTATATAAACAAACGCATCTCCGATTCAGAACTTGAAAAAAAACACCAGGATCTGCTTCCGCAATTACAAGCGCAAAACCTGTCAGCCGATTTCGAGAAACTGTGGGAGAGGCTGGGCGAAATCCGGAAAATCCGTGCCGAAAATGAGAAAATGGCAAAGCAGGTGGACGAGTTGACTGATGTGGCCATTGGGGCATCCAACAAGTTCATCGCAGAGATAGTTCCCAAGCTGGCCGGCGAAGGGACCAGGGCAAGCGTCGGCAGCCTGGAAACAATGGTGATCGCAGGCGCGAACGTCAATACATCGTCAAATTACCAGTTAAAAGTGCTCTTTGAACGGTCACGGGAAGACATTGCTCAAAACCAGGCATTGCAGAACCTGATTTCGACCCTGATCGAGAACGTGACCAAAGACATAAAAGGCCTGGCCGGGACTGAATTTGAAGCACTCGCTGTAAAGTCGAAAGAAAGCATTCTCAAAATCAGGGAGTTGACCAACAGCTATTTCAAAAATGTTATGGCCGAGCAGTCTGTCGAAAAAACCATCTCTGAAATGATCGACACCCGCCTCCAGGAAATCAAAGCGATCAAGGAGAGGAACAATACCGAACTCTTCGGCCGTCTGAAAGATTACCTCAGCAATATGCTGGTCATCATACTGATCATTTCACTGATCGGGATATCGGTGAGCATATTGACGGTCCGGTCTGTTTCAAAGGTGCTGAAAGGGATTATCGAAGGTCTTTCGGGGGCATCCCGTGAGACCAATACGGCGGCCGGTCAGCTTTCCCAGGCCAGCCAGTCCCTGGCTGAGGGCGCGGCACAGCAGGCCGCCGCCATCGAAGAAACATCCTCGTCGCTGGAGGAGATGTCATCAATGACGAAACAAAACGCGGAAAACGCGTCACAGGCCAATTCATTGATGACCCAGGCCACACAAGTGGTCTCCGAGGCCAACGAGTCCATGGGATATCTGACCACTTCGATGCAGGAGATCTCGAGGGCATCCGATGAGACTTCAAAAATCATCAAGACAATTGACGAAATTGCGTTCCAGACAAACCTGCTGGCCCTCAATGCCGCCGTGGAAGCGGCCCGGGCAGGAGAAGCGGGGGCTGGTTTCGCAGTAGTGGCCGATGAAGTCAGAAATCTTGCGATGCGAGCAGCCGAAGCGGCAAAGAATACCGCTTCTCTGATTGAGGGCACTGTCAAAAGGATCACCGAAGGATCGACTCTGGTCCAAAAGACGAACTCCGAATTTGCCCAGGCTGCAGCAAGCGTGGAGAAAATGCGCGAACTGGTCGGGGAGATAACTGCCGCATCGGACGAACAGGCACGGGGAATCGAACAAATCAACCGGGCTGTCAGTGAAATGGACAAAGTGGTCCAGCAAAATGCCGCGAACGCTGAAGAATCGGCCTCAGCCTCCGAGGAGACGAGCGCTCAGGCGGATCATATGATGAGGTTTATCCAGGAACTCGTGGTAGTTATCGGCGGCGCGGGCGGTTCCACGGCGGAGTGAGAGGGTGAGGCCAAAAATTGGGAAGAGCGGGAGAATTCACATTCCCCCGCTCTTCCTTTATTGCTAATCGAACGACTCGTTTTCCACCAGGTTCCATATCCCGCACGGGCATGCGCCGGCGCAGAAGCCGCAGCCGATGCATTTTTCCGCATCCACGACCATTTCAAATTCGGTCCCGTTTCCGATGTCTTGACGGGAGATGGCCGTCTCAGGGCAAATGGTGACGCATATTCCACAGTCGCGGCATGTCCCGCATGACGAACACTGGGAAGCGCACGACTCGATTCCGTCGAAGCCCGAAACACGCGGGTCGAAATACTCGAGTTTGACCCTGCCATAGTCGATCATCCGGCGCGAAGGGCAGACATGGAGGTCCCTGCCGGAAAGCAGGTCTCCAATTTTCTCGGCTGCCTTTCTTCCCGCCCCGATTGCATCCGTAAGAAGTCCCAGTTTCACGGTGTCGCCTACGGCAAAAATCTTCGGGTCGCTCGTCTGGAAATGCTCGTTGACTTTTATGAATCCGCGTTCGGTTTGAACGCTTTCAGGCAGAAAATCCAGTTCGGGCATATCTCCTACCGAGATGATTATCGTGTCGGCGGCAATCACCTCACCGGTAGTGAGTTCCAATCCAGTCTCAGTCACAGCTTTGCTGAAACAGGGCCACCTGAACTTTGCGCCCGCCGCTTCGGCCTCTTTGCGTTCCTTTCCGAAGGAGAGCGGCTCTTGGATGTCTATCAGCGTGATATCTTCAGCGCCGAGCCTGTGGGCCTCGGTTGCCGCGTCGCAGCCGACGTTTCCGGCCCCGATGACCAGCACCCGTTTTCCCACCTGCACCTGACCGGCCTTGCTCATGCGGAGAAAATCCAGGGCCGGGATCAGCCTTTCGCTGCCGGGGATGGGCAAAACTCTCGGCTTTTGCGCACCGGAGGCTATTACGATGAAATCGTACTCTTCCCTGAGGGCGTCTACATCGGACCTTTCGAGCCGCTGTTGAAGGTTCACGTGAGGAAGCGCTTTTCGGACCCGGGCGAGTTCGGCTTCCATGACCTCATCGGGTATGCGTGACTTCGGAATCATGGCGGAAATTTTCCCGCCGAGTTCGCTCCTCATGTCGTATATGACGGCCTCGTGTCCCTGCTGACGCAGTTGCCAGGCAATGGAAATACCCGCGGGACCGCCGCCGATTACCGCGATTCTTTTGCCGGTGGCGGGCGGGAATTCGGGAAGTTTAGCCCTGATGCTGGCCTTTCCCAACTGGGTGGTATCCACCGGGAGCATGCGCGCCGCCTGTCTGGAGCAGCCCTGCATGCACAAGTTCGGGCACAAATATCCGCAAACCGCAGCGGGAAACGGCGTGTAGGCCAGCGCCAGGTCGACGGCCTCATCCGCCCTTCCCTCGCGGATAAGCCGCCAGCGCTCGTGGACGGGTATTCCGGTTGGACAGCTCACCTCGCATGGGGCGGCAAACCTCTTGTTTTCCCAAACCGGCACATAGCGCCGCAGAAAACCGGTGGTGATAAGCGGAATCGGGCTTCTTTCGAAATCGACCAGGTCTCCGATAAGCCCTCCCCGGCCCAGTTCGGTGTCCCAGATCTCCGTGTGAAAGGTCTCCATGGACCGCCTGGGCTTAGAGAATTTTTCCTGCGGGCCCCGCGCCTCCAAAAGCTGCCACGAGTCTCTGTCCGCAAGCAGGTTATAGAGATCGGTCTTGCCGATCCCGGCAAGAAATTTTTTCAGGTTTTCGGTAAGCCATTTCCAGTCGCCGTTTTCGATCGGGATCAGCTTGGCGTCGGCCTGGCTGTAGCCCTTGTGAGGTCCGCGAAAGTAAATCCGTCCGCCGACCATTCCAACGCATGGACGAAACCCCAGTACGTTTTGCGGGTCCTGTGCCTCGTAGCCGCACACTACGGCGATGCCTCCCGCCATGAATTCGGCGAAGTAGTCGCCCGCCGAACCGAGCACCCAGAGCTCAGGGGGCGCGAAGCGCGGGTTGCGCTTGGTCATGGTCATGCCGCGGGCGCCGATGTTTCCGGCGACGTAGACGTGGCCCTGGGCCATTGCGTTGGCGGCGCCGTTTGTCGCGTTTCCGTGCACTATGATGTCCGCGCCGCAATTGAGCCAACCCACATCATCCGAAGACGGCCCGAAGACCTCGATCAGCGTGTTGGGAAAGCCCATGGAGCCTACGCGCTGGCCGGGCGGCCCGTATATTTTGACATGAAGCTTATTGTCTCCGGCCTTCCAGAGCCTGCCACCGATTCCATGCTGGCCGAAAGCTTCAATCTCCAGGACCTGATAGCCATTCTCAACGGCCTGTTGGGTTCTTTCTTCGAGAATGCGCGATTCAATGCGGTGTCCGTTTTCAAATCCGGAGAGGCGAATCACCTGCTGCTGTTCCATGTTCGAACTCCACGTGATAAGAAGCGAGAAGCGAGCAGCGAGTAGCGAGGAGCGAGAAGAAGACAGTTTGCCTGCTTCTTGCTCCCTGCTTCCTGCTTCCTCTCAAACGACGTATTTTATTTGCAGACGCTCGGCGGCATTTCGATCATCTATGGCCAGGGCGTCCGACATGCCTATAGGAAGAGAAGTCGAACGTCCAAGGGGAGCGACGATCTTCCTGAGCTCGGTATCGAAAGACAAAAATATGTCAACGACTCGCTCGGCCACCTTCTCGGGGTCGAGGCGCCTGTACAGGCGCGGGTCCTGGGATGTGATCCCTTTCGGACATTGCCCGATGTTGCAGATGTTGCACCGGTCCGACTCGGAGCCCAGGCACCCGGCCGCTGCATGCATCATGTACTTTCCAACCTGGACCCCGCTTGCGCCGAGCATTATCAGGGCGGCGGCGTTTGCCGCAAGTTTTCCGTTCTTTCCGATTCCGCCTCCCGCAAAAAGCGGCACCTCGTTTTGCTGGCCGATTCTGGCGAGGTTGAGGTAGCAGTCCCGGATATTGCTTGCGATCGGATGGCCCATGTGGTCCATCGAAACCGTATAGGCGGCGCCCGTGCCTCCGTCTTCGCCGTCGATGGCGAGTCCGCCGGCGTAAGCGTTGCGAGTAAGGTTATTGAGGACCGACAAGGCGGTCGAAGTTCCCGAGATCTTCGGATACACCGGGACCCTGAAGCCCCAGGCCATGTACATGGACTGGATCATCTTGGCGACGGATTCTTCGATCGAGTACTTGGTCTGATGGGTGGGCGGACTGGGCAGACTAATTCCCGCCGGAACCCCGCGGATGGCCGCAATCAGCTTGTTCACCTTGTACCACATCAGCAAACCGCCATCGCCGGGCTTGGCCCCTTGCCCGTACTTGATCTCGATCGCGCAGGGGTCTTCCTTCATCTCGGGCAGGGCATGGATTATTTCGTCCCACCCGAAGTAGCCGCTCGCGATCTGAAGGATGGTGTATTTGAGAAACCGCGACCGCAGAAGACGCGGCGGGCAGCCGCCCTCGCCGGTGCACATCCGGACCGGCATGCCGAGTTCTTCATTGAGATATGCCACGCCCATCTGCAGCCCTTCCCACATGTTGGGGGAAAGCGCGCCGAAAGACATACTGCCTATGATAAGAGGATAGATTTCCCGCACCGGGGGAATCCAGCCGTTTTCTCTGTAAAGTTTCAGGTTTTTTTCCGGGGGCAATACCCGGCCCAGCAAAGTCCGCAGCTCGAACTCATGGCGGCCGGCGTCGAGCGCCGGGTCGGTCAGCATCGAGATTCGGATGAACTTTATCCGGTCAAGTGTGCCCTGGTTGAGTGAATCCGGCACGTTCCTCCTGCCGCCCCGGCTTCGTGCATGCCCGCCCTGGTTGATATGGAAGCGCAGCTTGTCCATTTCATCGGTTCTGAGCGGAATTATGGCCCCGTTGGGGCAAACCAGGTTGCACATGGCGCACCCGATGCACGCGTAGGCGGGGTCGGTCCTCTGCCCTATGCCGTGATAGATCTGGTGGACATTGGACGAAGAGGTGGTCGGCCCGATTTCGGCCAGCGTTGGAATCTGGACTATTCGTTTTCTGTGCACGCCCAGATCGATTGCCTGAACGGGGCAAACGGCGGCGCATCGGCCGCACAGAGTGCATTTTTCTTTGTCCCATTGAACCTGCCAGAGCAGGTCCTTCACACTTAGTGAAGAAGGGCTAAGGGTTCCACTTGAGAGCATACCCTGACCTCCGAGCGGTCTGAAGGAACTATGACCGTATCAAGATGCATAGGCTGAAAATCTTTGCTTTTGTCACGGTCGGGAATGGCGGCGTCCAGACCGCACATCTCCGAGGAAAACGCATACATGCCCTTCCGGCCCCCCGCTACCGCCGGCCGAAGTTTCTTTCGGTCTTGGACCAGGAAAAGAGTGTTGTCGGGCAGTCTTCCCATGACGCAATTCGGGCCGTCGATAATGAGCCTGCGGCATGAGTGCTTGAGCTGCTTGAGAAACCCCCCGTCCGGATGAGATTCCAGATCTTCGTCCTGGAGAGGAGTGATGACGTGTTTATAAGCCTCGATTTCAAGGCCGAGGCTGTGAAGTATGTAATGGGCGATATGCGTAAAGACCTCGGAGTCGGACTGGTACCCGATATAACCGGGGAAGCCGCGCGACATCAGGTATTCACGGATCGGGACGAAAGCAGTATTTTCCCCGTTGGTCATCGAAGCGATGCCCTGGATAAAAAATGGATGGCAGGCATAGAGGTTGATCGCGTAGTTGGTATTCTGTCTGCCCTGGGCGAGCATGACCCTGGCTTTGAGTTCATCGCGGTCCAGTTGAAGGTATTCGGATACCTTGAGAGGATCGCCGATCTCTTTGACCATGATTACGTCAGGCCAAAAGCTGTAGACGATCATGTCCTCCTGTTCCTCACCCATTTGCCGGAGCCGCAGGCGCGTAAGAAGGGTGCGCTCCTGGATCTCCTCCCGGCTGAGGCCTTCCCAGGCTTGTGGATATTCGTAGGCGCTGATCACGTAGGTATCGCGTCTGGGAGTGCCCGGAGGCGGTGTTTTGGGATTGCGAATGGAAAGGCTGTGCTTCACCACGAACCCCATGCCCATCATGTACTGGTCGAGGCGTTTCACGCCTTCAGCCGTGAATATACCGGACAAGATCGGCAAACCTTTGAGTTCTTCGAACGGCCCGCTAAGATCACTTAGAAAAAGGCCGACCCCAGAGCCGTCATGGCCCTCCCGCATAACATCGAGGGCGCGCATGGCTAACATGGGAGACTGCGGCACGTCACTCGTCAACGCGATCAAACGGCACATCAGGTTCTTTCTCCTCTGACAGACTTGTTAACACCTGTAACCAGTCTACAGTTGCCGGCTTCCGGTTCTTGGCCGGAAACCGACTCTCAGCACGCCTAGCTTCTCGGCGTTTACTAAAAACTGAAAACAAGAAACTATAAACTGGAAAAAAAGCCCGCCCATTACGAGCGAGCAAGACCGCAAGTTGCTTCGGTCTAAGATGCTATAGAATATCTAAAAATCCCTGCTCGGGGAAAACCGCGTAAAAGGGGTTCTTCCGGGGTTTTCCAGAATGCCGGTCCGGACAGGAACTGCTTTGTTTTGTAGTTTCAAATCCGGGTTGAATCGTCTCAGGTGTTCGGAAAATACTAGATTACCAGAATAATCCACCCCTTAGCAAGTAAATTCCATTTTCCCGCCGGCAAATTCACCGATTGCCCCGATAGATAACATATTGGGCAAAAAAGTATAGAGCCAGTTTTGAAAAAGAGCAGGAGCGGGGAGCAGGGAGCGGGAAGAACAGACGCGGAGACGCGGAGACGCGGGGAGCAGGGAGCAGAGAAACGATGTCCTTGCTGTAAGTCTAAAGGTAAAGACGGGCGGCCCAATTCATATTGGCTTTTCAAAAATCAAATACGAGAGGTGAGCGTGTCACTTCCCAAATTCCTTTTTCACGAATCACCCCGCCTGAAAATGTGAGGAAGCTGTACTTGCCGTAATGGGTGATCTTTCGGGCCGCGGTTAGGATCGAATCATCGGCCGTCCCCGGAACGGGAAGGAAAAGCGCCGTGATTTTGCCTTTTCTGACGGGGTCTGCAAAAGCCAGGAAAAGACAGTCCGCTCCCGATGAGCCCTCGACCGAAAAACTCCGTGGAGAAAGGCTTACTGTCTTCGGAGCGGTTTCGAAAAAGAATTTCAATTTTTCAGACCGGGGCAGGCCGAAGAAGATGAAATCCCTGTCCTCGTTCATTATCTTCTCGGCCTCTTTTTCAGCGATGATCGGGGCGCCCTCCTGGTCCAGGCCCGCAAGCAGAAGATAGAATGCCTTCGTTACCTCCGGCGGGGCGCCGTCGCTCAACACCGCCGCCGGTTTCCGCGATCCTTTGACGCTGTTAACGGTGGCTGGGATCTCTTCCGGGTAGAGAAGCCGGAACGTATTAACATCCGGGTCCACGATCAGTTTTTTGGGCGCGGCGGACGCCGAAACAGCAAAAGGCGCCGAGCCGTCCTCGATCCGAATCTTTGTATCGAGCCTCTCGTTTCCGGAGACTTCCAGACCCGCCGTTATATCCAGACGGTACCATGGTTTATCCTGGACAAGCAGGCCCGCTACGCGCCGGCCTGTTCCTTCCCCTTCGATCCGCGCGTCCTTGAGTTTCAAAACAGGGGCGCCGCTTCTCGCCACCCACTGTTCGAAAAACACCCCCGCATCTTTGGCGTCCCATCCACCGGTCCGGACGAAAACGTCCCGGAAATCGTCCCAGGAGGCCTTAACGAACAGCCGTTCCCTGAATATTTGCCGCAGGCCGTTCCAGAAGGCTTCGTCGCCAAGCTTTCCGCGTATCATATGGAAAACGAAGGCGGCCTTCCCGTAGCCGACTACCCTGGTTGCGGGGCTTACGCGGCTCTCGAAGTCCTTGAGCGGGAAATCGGCCCCGGATGACGCAAAGGTGGCATAGTCCCGGAGGATCTGCTGCCGGTAGAGCTTTGCGTCGGCGGCGGAGACGATCTCCCTGGAGAGGTAATCGGCCACATAGGTTGTCAAACCTTCGCACCAGTTCCCCGATGCGTAATCCACCAGCACGCCGTTGCCCCACCAGCAGTGGGCGATCTCGTGCCTGAGGCTCGTTTCGGGAATAAACGGCAGTTTGAGGACCGATTTGCCCAAAAGCGTATAGGAAGGAAAGCCGTATCCGGTCGGGAAGAAATTCTCGACGACCGCGAATTTGGGGAAAGGATACGGTCCGAACAGACGTTCGTAGAACTCGATGTGGGAAGCCGAGGCATCCAGGTAGGTCCGTGAAAGGGAGTCGGTTTCCGATGTGAAAAAAGTATAAATTGGAATCCTGCCGTTCACTTTGGACCGGATGATATACTTTCCGGCCGAAAGCGAGAGCCCCTGGCCTATCGGGCCCGTTTTCCATCTGGTAATACTTTTCCGGTCCCGGTCCTCATGGCCGATCAGCTCCCCGGCCGTAACCGCATAGATGCCTCGGGGAGCGGTGACCGTGAGTTTAAAATCCTGGCCGGGTCCGCCAAAGCCCGGATACCAACCCGAATCGGCCAGCAGAAAAGTTCCCGTCTCGCCGATCGACCCCTCGACACCCAGCCCCGGATTGTCCGATCCGGCCTGGTCCTCCGCCACAGGGTCGTTAAATACGGCGTCAAACGATATTGAAACAACAATGGGCCGGCCGTCATCCCTTGAGGCAGATAGAATCAGCCTGCCAGACCGGAAGCTATATTTGACGGGCTTTCCGTTTACCTTGACGGACTCGATCCTGCCCTTGGATGAGAGCGAAAAAATCAATTCTTTGCCCTTCCACCCTTCGATGCCGATATCGTCCCGCACCAGGATCATGTGGTCTTGGGGCTGCAGTTCGACCTTCAGGTCGTGGCGGCAGACCAGAGTGTCCGGTGACGCGCAGAAACCGGGGGCCGCCGCCAGGAGAAAAATCGCGCCGATCAGGATGAAAGGCAGGAGTAAAAGCTTTGAGTTCGGTTTATCCGGCAAAGCGCACCTCCGGTTTTGCCACGCGAAACGGGTCGATAATGAAGCATTTTATTTTCGACGGCAATCTATGCATTATCGTGTTTTTATATACTACTCTCAAAGTGTCTGTTTCACAGGTGGAAAACGGCTCCTGCAAATTCAGGCGAAATGCAGGTGAGACTCCCGTAAGTTATTGATTTCACTGCAAGTGAATTTTTGCTGCCGCAAGCATCGAGAAAGAATGCCACATTGTTTGTAATTGGTTGATATTAGTGATAACTCTTAATTAAAACGGGTCTCCCACTCCTGCCCCGCCAACTCCACATAAATTCCGTGAAACGAGCCTCGATCCAACTCACCAGGGAACTCTCGAAAATCACTTCACTCCCTCATACCAAGTTGCGTTCAAGCCCAGCCGCCACGTCCTCGGACGTGGTTTGAACGAGAATGAAACTTGAAGTTTCATAATAGATTGGGCGGGGATAAACTCCGCCCCTACGTAGGGGCGGGCCTTATGTCCTCCCGATCACATCCATCTTGAACGCAACTTGGTATCAGTTCGATTCTACAGCGAAAAGTTCAGGCGTGCAAAACGGCATCCAGAAGCGGCAGAAGAAGCGGAAATAGAAACGGCAATAGAAGCGGCAAAAAGCAGTGAACGGTGAACAGAAAAGGCATCGGAAGCCGGGTCCGCCTTATCTGGATTCTTTTGTAGCTGCACTCTCCTGTACGGTGGGACCCATCTCAATTATTGAACCCAAAACATCCCTCTTTACACGGTAACCGTCTGCCGCCTATAATTTTGCGCCTTCGATGCAGCCTCGGACTTTTACAGCAATGTGAAGACCTCTGCCGGGAAGATGCCCATGTTGTTTTTATCGAGCCTTGAAATTGAGCATTGGAAAGCGTTGAGAGATGAGATTGCCGCTAAAAGGCTTGGGCCTGAGGGATTCGAACATGTTCGCCCCAACCTTCTTCCCGCGTTCAGATATTACATCGGAGCTTTTCTTACCGATCGGGGCCCGGGGGAACTGGGAAGGGAATGGTTTGCAGCGGGAGCGACCAGTGAAGAAGGGGGCTATTTTTCGAACGCGTTCATGACCAGCTTTCTTGACCGGCATGCCGGAAAATTGATCATGCCGGACACGGTTTTTGCCGACCCCCTCCCCTTCGTGCATTTTTCGACGGTTCCAGCCATAAAGGAGGCAAGAGAGCGGTTTATCACCTGTTTAGGCCGTTCCATACCGCGATTTACTCACCCCGTCAGGATCATGGACATAGGTTGCGGCGACGGCGCCCTTGTCGTCAGGCTTCTCCAGGAAATGTTAAATGTGGGCGGCAAAGTTGACGATATAGGGGAAGTGCTCCTGATCGATCCCTCTCCCGGTATGTTGCGTTTGGCCGAGGAGACCGTTCGCCGGGCTTTCCCGTCCGCCGCCGTAAAGACGGCGAACTGCAGAATGGAGGATTTTTCAGGCCGGATCGACACCAGGTACGATATTGCCTTGAGTTCGCTGGCTTACCATCACATGCCCCTGGAGCAGAAGCGAATTCATCTTGATCGGCTGAGGCCCTGGATCGATCATATGGTGGTTTTCGAGTTGAGCGCAAACCACGATACGCCCGAGCAGCACTCGCCCGAATTGGCCCTGTCCGTCTATCAAAGCTACGGGCGAATCATTGATATGGTTTTTGCTCACGATGCTCCGGTTGATTTAGTTCTTGCATGCGTGGACCGGTTTCTGATGATTGAAAAAATCTCGTTTCTCACTCAGCCAAGGGGCGCGCGAACGGATTATCATATGTTGGAATCACAGTGGGTTGAACTGCTGGACTCAACCCTCAGCCCTGATTTCACCTGTTTGTGCGACTCGACTTGTTATGCCGATGAGTATATAAACCTTTTTATTATGCACTACGGCAGGTAGAATAGTGGGCGGGGATAAACCCCGCCCCTACGCAGGGGAGGGGGAGCGCAGCGCTGTATGCCCTCCCGGTCACATCCATGTCGAACGCAACTATCCATGATGCTGCGCGTCGCCCGCGAAGCATGAAAATTCTATTTTCCAGGTAACTTGGTATCAGGCGCCGTTATCATGCGGCGGCGCCAAAACATCGCAATAAAAGACCCCAGCTCTCGACCGAGGCGAAGAACCGGCGGGGGAGCTTGAGGCTCTCCTTAGCTTTACCTGTCCTTGGACCTGGGCAGGCGGACATTCACTCGAAGACCACGCAAAAAGGAAAAGGGTATGCAACTGAACGGTTTCAAGTATGACGAGTTTTTCGTAGTGAAGGTCAACGGCCGAATGGACGCCGTTTCGGCCCCGGAGTTTGAAAAATCCTGCCTTGAATGGATACAGCAGGGCGAATCGGCCTTCATCGTTGACCTGGGGGGGCTGGAATACATGAGCAGCGCGGGCTTGAGGAGTATCCTGGTGGTGGGCAAAAAACTCAAGGCGGCCGGCGGCAACATCTCGTTTGCCTCGCTCATGCCCGATGTCGCCCATTTGTTTTCAATATCCGGATTCGGCGCCATGTTTCCGGTGCATGAATCGCTCGATAAGGCTTTCGGCAGGGCTTGAGGCCAGGCGGCGATCAGAGAGGCGAGGGCCCGGTAAAATCCCCCCCGGCCTCCTTTTAGGAAAGGGGGGAGGCAGGAGCGCCCCCTTTGGAAAAGGGGGGAAGAGTGCGTCAGCCAACTGCCGCTTTCCGGGAAACGGGGCATTGACTCACCTTTTTGGAGTTTAGGGCAAGCCCTTGGAAAACACGAGCAGTTTATCAGAAGGAGACAAATCGTGGCCGATTTGCCTGAAAAGGGAAAGCAAGTCCATTCCGTCCTGCTTCATGAGGAGCTTTCCAGTAGACTGGAAACCGTCGGCGCACGCGAAGGGATGGCGCCGGAAACTATAATTGAGCTGGCGTTGAAACAGTATCTGAGCAGGGAAAGCAAGGGCGGGGTCGTCTACCTGTCATCGCCGGCCGACGCCATGATGAAGGGTATATACGAGGAAAATGCAACCATCGGCGAAGTCAAACTGCATGGCGATTTCGGGCTGGGGACCTTTAACGATCTCGATGGCGAGATGGTGCTGCTCGATGGCGTTGCCTACCAGATACAGACGGACGGGCAGACACGCGTCGTGGAAGACGAGGTGGAAACCCCATTTTCCTGCGTGACTTTCTTTGACCCGGCATCGGTCGAAAAGGTAGATGAGGAACTGGATCACCAGGGATTTACGGCCCTGCTGGACCGTATCATTCCGTCCGAAAACATGTTCTACGCGATTCGGATCGACGCGACTTTCCGCATGCTAAAGATGTGGTCGGTGCCCAAACAGCCGCATCATGGGAATATAATGGAAGTGCGCCCCGCCATGTTTACATTTTGCGATGTCGACGGGACGCTGGCAGGATTTTATACCCCCAAATTCCTGAAGGCGCTTTGCCTTCCAGGGTTCCATTTTCATTTCCTGACCGGAGACCGCGGGCATGGCGGACACCTGAAAGAATGCACTTTAAGCAACGCACGGATCAGCGTTCAGTTCGTCTCACGGCTCGAACTCGACTTGCCTTCGACTTTCGATTTCATGACAACGGAGCTGGCTTGATTAGTTTTCAGTTTTTAGTCGAAAAGCGAGACAATCACCGCAGAGACGCAGGGCGCGGAGAAAAGATCAGAGATGGGCGGCGCAATTTTTCCGTAGCTTTTGCGGCCGTGGTGAATTCTTGCTTCCTGCTCCTTGATTTGAAATTTCAAATATCTTTGGTTGGAATGATAAGCCGGTCAGAGACAATCTGTCATTTCCTAACTACCGCAACTTAGAAAGCGTGATTCCGGCCTGTTCGTTAATAAGCCGGAATGACAAGTAGTTCTTCTAAAAACGCTGGACCCCGGCTCAAAAGCGCCGCCGGGGTGACGGCTGTGGGAATGTCTCTGCCGTCCAAGAGTTGCGGGAGATCATAGCAATCCATGATTAATACCGAGTTACCTTGAAAATAGAATTTCCATGCTTCGCCGGTGACGCGCAGCATCATGGATAATTACGTTCAAGATGGATGTTTCGGGAGGCATACAGCGCTGCGCTCGCCCTTCCCTACGGGTAGGGGCGGGGTTTATCCGCATAAGCGCTTATAAGACGGTTCGAGCCTGATTTAAGCCGCCAAATCAGGTTCGGAGTCGACCCGAAGCGGGTCTTTTAAGTCCCCCCTGTATTAAGGGGGACTTAGGGGGATTTTACAGTGCTTCCAAGGGCTTACCAATTCAAAATCCCCCCTGCCCCCCTTTACAAAAGGGGGGTGAATGGGTTGTCGCACACGGAGGGAAAGGGTTATTTGAGCGCTTATGGGGTTTATCCCCGCCCATTCCTGAACTTGGTATAGAAGCGCGTTTGGACAACAGCCGGTAAAGGTTTAGCCCCTGGAGGCAAGCAAGACAGGGCGGCTTGAATCCTCTTGCCCTTCCCAGTCCTCGCACCGGTCGATTTTTTCCACCCTTACCGCGCACACCTTGTATTCCGGGGTCTTGCTGATAGGATCCAAAGCCGGGTTGGTAAGCAAATTGGCGGCCGCCTCCTCAAAATGCAGCGGCATAAAGATCATTCCCGGCTTGACTCGTCTGGTCAGTTGCACCCTGGATACGAGGGTCCCACGGCGGCTTGTGACTCGAACATAGTCTCCGTGAGCGATCTGCATCCGCATCCCATCTTCCGGGTTGAGGTCCGTCATGAGTTCGGGCATCTCTCGGTCGAGAGTGGCGCACCGCCGCGTCATGGTAGCGGTGAGATAATGGGCGTACTCAGTTCCCGTGGTCATCCAGAACGGATATTCCTCGTCGGGGATTTCGGCGGGAGGTTTGTATTCAACCGCATGGAAAAGCCCTCGTCCCTTCGTGAACTTTCCCACGTGCAGGATGGCAGTTCCGGGGTGGTCCGGAGTCGGGCAGGGCCAGCAAAGCCCGTCCTTCTCGATCCTTGGATAGCTCATTCCGGCGTAGGAAGGGGTGAGACTCGCCATCTCATTAAAAATTTCCTCGGAAGTTTCGTAGCGCATGGGGCGATCGAGCAGGGTGGAAAGCTCCTGGATGATTTGCCAGTTCGTTTTTCCTCCAAGGGGATCAATTGCCTTTCTCACCCTCTGCACCCGCCGCTCGGAATTGGTGAAAGTTCCGTTCACTTCAGCAAAGGATGCCGCCGGCAGTACAATGTCGGCTAATCGGGTAGTCGGTGTTGGAAAAATATCTATGGACAAGAAGAACTCCAGGGATTCCAGGGCATGTTTGACGTGGTTGGAATCGGGATCGCTCACCACCGGATTCTCTCCCAAAATGACCATCCCCTTGATTTTGCCGTCGATGCAGCCCTGCATCATTTCCATAATGGTCAACCCGGCCTTGGGAGAAAGTTCTTTTCCCCATGCTGTTTCGAATTTCTCCCGGCTCTCGGGAGCTGAAACCGGTTGGTAGCCGGGATAGACGTTGGGAAGGCCCCCCATGTCGCATGCGCCCTGAACATTATTTTGACCCCGGAGGGGATTCACCCCCGTGGAGGGTCTTCCGATCTGGCCGCAGAGCATGGCAAGATTGGCAAGGCTTTTCACGTTGTCAACGGCGGTCCAGTGCTGGGTGATCCCAAGGCAGTAGACAATCGAGCTTGTTTCCGACCTGGCGTAGATCTCAGCCACTTCAGCGATTTTAGACGCATCGACGCCTGTGATTTCAGCGACCCGGCCGGGCGGATATTGATCTATCATCTCGACCAGGGTATCGAAGCCCTCGGTGCGTTCTTCGATAAATGAACGGTTATGCCAACCGTTTTTGTGAATTACATGCATCATTCCGTTCAGAAGGGCCACATCGGTCCCCAGCCGGTGCTGAACGTGGATATTGGCCAGTCGGGCTATGTGCGTCTTTCTCGGGTCCACCACTATGAGCTTGCGGCCCTTGGCCACGGCTCTCATAAGCCGGGTCGAGACGATGGGATGCGCCACTGTGGTGTTGGAGCCAATGGCGAAAATACAGGCCGCGTTTTCCAGTTCGTCGAAGGAGTTTGTCATGGCGCCGCTTCCGAACGCAAGGGCAAGACCTGCCACAGTGGGGCCGTGTCAGAGGCGGGCGCAATGGTCTATATTGTTGGTGCCGATCGCGGTGCGCGCAAACTTCTGTAAAAGGTAGTTCTCTTCGTTGGTGCAGCGGGCCGAGGTTAAAAAGCCGATGCTTTCCGGCCCGTAGCTATCCCTGATCCTGCGCAGTTGATTCGCCGCAAGGCCCAATGCTTCGTCCCACGAGGCTTCCCGGAAAGAACCGTTTTCCCGGATCCGGGGCTTTAGGAGCCGATCGGGATGCTGGACGAACTCGTGGACGGCCCATCCCTTGATGCACAGCTTGCCGCGATTGGTGGGGCTTGTCTTCGAAGGGAGAATTTGTACGATTTTTCCGTCCATTACCTCCATCCACATCCCGCAGCCGCAGGCGCAGTAAGGACATGTTGTGACAACCGATTTAAAGTCCATCTTCGGATTCCCTCTTTAAGACAATGATGAATGATGAATGAGGAATGATGAGTAAGGGTGCCCGGACGTGGGCATCCATTCGTCATTCATTGCTCACTCAGCGAAATTTCCCAAGCGGACCTGGCAACCATTATGAAAAAAAGCATTGCCCCCGTGGCGCAGGCGGATGTTTCGAGCGGTTTCAAGCCAGAGGTTCAATCTGATAATGGAGGCATCTTTGCTTATTGCAGTACGCATCGGATTGTCCGGAACCTATGTAGGGCGCTTCTCCCCGGCAGGCCAGGCATATGGCCCCGTCTCGAGCAGGGTAGGGTTCGTGGCAAAGCTTGCAGATAGTGATGGGACCACGATTCCGCTTGCCAAGATATTGCGCGTGGATTTGAACCGGTTGCAGGCTGCAAATGGAATGACCTGCGCGCTCGATTTCCGAAGTGATGGCGGCTTCGTCCTGCTCTGATTTTTGCTTGAGCTTTAATAGCCAGGCTTTTATCTCCGGCCAGGCTTCAAGCTTTGGGACATCCAAAAAAACCCGAACTCCTTTGCCTTCGTATTTGTCATATAAACTCAGAGCGAATCTGCCCAGGTTAATGACTTTGAGCCGGTTATTGCCCACGGTGCACCTGGTCAGCAGCTGGATGGCGTCAGGCAGACAGGAAGCGGTCTCAGATATCGCCTCGAAGAGAGTCCCTTCCGGAATGCGGCTCATTGCAAGGTCCACCATGAAGCCGCCTACGACCACCCCCGGGGCCACAGCGCCGTGAAACGATTGGACGAGACGAAGAAAGTCCTCAAATGAATGCGTGAGGATTCTGGGCATCTGAAAACTCCAAAGCCAGGCGGAGATCCTAAACACTTACCTGGCAAACCCCATTTTTAGTATACCGAGTTCGGAGCGCTATGTCAAATCAGACATAACGCCAGCTCATTTGGAATGCGTCGCTTTGGTGGAATGTAGATTCCAACAGACCCATTCCGAGAGTTTTTCTCTCACAAATTAGCAGTGAACAGCATGCAGGGGATGGTGTCAAGCCTTCCCGGCCGCCGGGGCGGTCTTTTCCACCGGAGAGGCTTTTTTCTTTCCGAAGAGCTGGACCACAATGACATAGAACAGGGGAATGAAAGGGGTGGCCAGGAAGGTGGCCGCAATCATCCCGCCCAGGACACCCGTCCCGATGGCGGTTTGAGCGCCCGCGCCGGCCCCGTTGGCCATTGCCAGCGGAAGAACGCCGAAGCCGAAAGCCATGGAGGTCATCACGATGGGACGAAACCTCAATTTTGCGCCCTCCAGGGTGGCTTCGACAAGACCCGATCCCTCCCGCACTTTCGATATGGCAAACTGGACGATCAGAATGGCGTTCTTGGTCGTCAGGCCCAAAACGGTCAGCAGTCCGATCTGAAAATAGACGTCGTTCGGGAATCCGCGAAGCGAAGAGGCGGCCACGCCGCCGATGACTCCGAGGGGCAGCGTCAGCATGATGGAAATAGGAACCGTCCAGCTCTCGTAGAGAGCGGCTAGGCAGAGAAAAATCACGATCATCGAAAAAGCGTAAAGCAGCGGGGCCTGAGATTTTGCCATCCGTTCCTGGTAAGACAGCCCGGTCCAGTCAAAGCCGATGCCCCTGGGCAGCTTCGAGACTATTTCCTCCATGGCCTGCATGGCCTCCCCGGAACTCTTCCCCGGCGACGCCTCGCCCCAGATGTTCATCGCCGGGAAGCTGTTGAAACGCTCCAGCTTCGGCGACCCGTAGAACCAGTGGCCGGATGCGAACGAAGAAAAAGGCGTCATGGTGTTGGAGGCGTTTCGAACATAGAGCCGTTCAAGGTCTTTCGGGAGCATCCGGTACGGGGCGTCGGCCTGGACATAAACCCGCTTTACACGGCCTCCTTGAATGAAATCGTTGACATATGCGCCTCCGAAAGCCGCCGAGATGGTGGTGTGAATGGAGTCTATCGGGACACCCAGGGCCCCGGCCTTTTCCCAATCCACATCGATCCGGTACTGGGGTACATCTTCCAGCCCGTTCGGGCGCACACGGATGAGCCTCGGGTCCTTTGCGGCCAGTTGGAGCAACTGGTTGCGGGCCTTCATCAGCTCTTCATGCCCCAGACCGCCCCGGTCCTGCAATTGAAAATCAAACCCGCCGGCCTGGCCCAACTCGATAACGGCGGGCGGAGGGAAGGCGAACACCCTGGCGTTGCGGATGCTGGAAAATTTCCCCATGGCGCGCCCAAGGATGGGATTGAGTTTCAAATCAGCCCTGCGGCGCAGGTCCCAGTCCCTGAGCTTGACAAAGCCGAACCCAACGTTCTGCCCGTTTCCGGAGAAGCTATAGCCGGAAAGCGTAAAACACGATTCCACCGCTTCCTTTTCATCCGTCATAAAATGTTCCCGGACCACGTCCATGACTTCCTGGGTCTGCTCCAGGGTTGAACCGGAGGGAAGAGAGGCCTGAACGAAAATAAGTCCCTGGTCCTCACTCGGCAGATAAGAGGTCGGCATTCGCTGGAAAAGAAAAAATAGGGCGGCCGCCACCAGGAGGTAGATGAAAGCGTAGCGGAGCTTTCCGGCAAGCATGCGGCGGACAGCGGACTGATACTTATCCCTGACTGTATTGAAGACACGGTTGAACAGCCGGAAAAAGGGCTTGAACAGGAAAAAGCAGGTTTGTGCCGCCTCATGTCCCCTGGACACCTGTTTCAGGAGAGACGCGCACAAAACCGGGGTGAGGATCAGCGCCACTACGACCGACAAAAGCATGGCCGCGATGAGGGTAATGGAAAACTGGCGGTAGATAACGCCGGTCGAGCCGCCAAAAAACGCCATTGGACCGAAAACAGCGGAGAGCACCAGGCCGATTCCGATGAGCGCGCTGGTGATTTCTCCCATGGATTTTCGGGTTGCCTCCCTGGGCGGCAGCCCTTCTTCGACCATCAGACGCTCGACGTTTTCCACCACCACGATCGCGTCGTCCACCAGGAGGCCTATGGCCAGCACCATCGCGAACATGGTCAGCATATTGATGGAGAATCCGAACAGGCCCAGGCACGCGAAGGTCCCGAGGATCACCACCGGGACGGCAAGAGTGGGAATCAGGGTGGCCCGCACGTTTCCCATGAAGACGTACATCACCAGGAAGACCAGCGCAATCGCCTCCAACAGGGTCTTGACAACTTCGGCAATTGCGACCTTCACGAAAGGGGTGGTATCGAAGGGATAGATTGCTTTCATGCCGGGTGGAAAGTACCTGGAGAGTTCCTCCAGCTTCCGTTTGACCGCATCGGCGGTATCGAGGGCGTTCGCGCCGGGCGCCTGCCGAACGGCAAGGGCGGAGGCAGGTTTTCCGTTGTGGAGCGCTACAGTCCCGTACCGTTCGGTCCCCAGTTCCGTTCGTCCGACGTCCCGCACTCGCACGATGGAGCCGTCCTTGTTGGTTCGCAATGGAATGGCGGCGAACTCTTCCGGAGTTTTGAGCAGGTTCTGGACAATCACGGAAGCGTTCAACCGCTGGCCTTTGACGGCGGGCGCCCCGCCGAACTGGCCGGCCGAGACTTCCACGTTATAGGCCTTCAGGCCCCGGATCACGTCTTCGATCGTGAGGTGATAATCGGTGAGTTTGTCGGGATTCAGCCAGACGCGCATGGAATACTGGGTGCTGAAGACTTCCACCTCACCCACGCCCGGCACCCGCGCCAGCACCTGCTGGATATTGGACTGCGCATAGTCCGAGAGGTCATTATCGTCCATGCTGCCGTCTTCGCAGACAAACCCGACAACAAGGAGATAGTTTTTGGTCGACTTGCTGACCTTGACGCCCTGGTTCTGAACCACCTCGGGCAGACTCGCCATGGCGAGTTGAAGTTTGTTCTGAACCTGGGCCCAGGCGAGGTCCGGATCGGTGCCGGGCGCAAAGGTGAGTTCGATTCTGCCGGCGCCGGAAGCATCACTGATGGCCGACATGTAGAGCAGTTTGTCGTACCCGGTCATCTGCTGTTCGATGATCTGAATAACGCTGTTTTCAACCGTTTCGGCCGAGGCGCCGGGGTAGAAGGCGTCAATGGCGATGGATGGGGGGGCGATCGGCGGATACTGGGATATGGGCAAATTATAAATGGCAAGGCCGCCGGCCAGCATCATGATGATAGCTATCACCCACGCGAAGACCGGGCGGTCCAGGAAAAAATTTGACAGCATCGATTTCTCTCCGGGGGTTATTCGACAGGCGGTTTTTTTGAATTGGAGACTTCCGCGCTTTGTTTGACGCCGGCGCAGGCCACGGGCGTAACCGAGGCGCCGGGCCGCACGTTCAGCATGCCTTCCACAATCACCCGCTCTCCGGCCGAAAGCCCCGAGGAAACGAGCCACTGATCGCCAATAGCGCGATTCAGCTTCAGTTCCCGCTGCTCCACCGTGCAGGCGCCGCCGACGAGCAGCACGAAAGCACCCCCTTTCGGATTACGGTTTACCGCCTGCTGAGGAACCATGATGGCCTTTTCGGCGGTGCCCTCCTGTATGACCGCCCGGACGAACATTCCCGGCAGAAGCAGTTGATTTGGATTGGGGACCACTATTCTCAGCGTGAAAGACCCGGTTGCCGGGTCCACGGTGACATCGCGAAACTGCAGGTTGCCTTCCTCCGGATAGGGCGTTTCGTCCTCCAGAAGTATCTGGACTTTTCTTTCGTTTTTACCGTTGCTGGTGAGCCGGCCGGCTTCCAGATTTCGTTTCAAGCGCAGCAGTTCGACGGTCGACTGGGTCACGTCCACGTAGATGGGGTCCATCTGTTGAATGGTTGCAAGCGGCGGGGCCTGATAAGCCGTAACCAGCGCACCGTCGGTAACGCTGGATTTGCCGATCCGTCCGGGAATCGGCGCGGTAACGCGCGTGTAGCCCAAATTGATCCGGGCGGCCTCGACGGCCGCTTTCCAGTATTCAACTTCCGCTTTTGCCTGACCGACGGCGGCAGTGGCGTCGTCATAGTCCTGCCGGCTTACCGCCTTGCGGTCCAGCAACCATGTATAGCGCTCGGCCCTCGAGACGATGGCGGGCAGATTTGCCTGGGCCTTGCCCAGCGAAGCCTTCGCGGAATCAAGGGCCACCTGGAATGGGGCCGGATCGATCTGATAGAGGAGTTCGCCGGCCTTGACGTCGGAACCTTCCCGGAAATGGCGCTTCTGGATTATCCCGTTGACCTGCGGCCGTATTTCCGAAACCAGGTAGGCACAGGTGCGGCCCGGCAACTCGGTGGTGAGTTCCACCGGCCGTTCTTCAATGGTCACCACGGCCACCTCCGGGCAGGGAGCCTGAGCTGCCTGCTGATTTCGCCCTCTGTCACAGCCTGCAAGAAGGAAAGAACTCAAAAAGACCATGAAAGCCACGGCCCAGTTGATTGCCTTGCAGCCGTACCGATAAAAATGCATCAGGTACCTCCGGAAGATCATCCTCAGTTCGATTTATCGTCATGTTCGGCCGGCTTCGATTGCCTGCTTTCCACCCAGACGGTGTGATTAACCGTGCCATGACCGCTGACGGCGCGGCACAGCTCGCATCCTGCCGGGCTCCGGCCTTCCCGCAACCCTGACCGGGAGTTCCATTGGATGTGGATGCTGAGTTCGTTGTTGAAGCTGTCCGTGTAGACAGTCAATCTGGCCGATCGAGGAAGCCGGACCTTGTGACAGAGCCCTATTATCTCAATTCTTTGCTGCGGCCCGGCCGCCTCAACGTTAATAATTTCAAGCTTTCTCATATCAGCCTCTTAGGAGCGGCCAAGGCCATTCCAACCGCCGGTTTGGGCCGATTGCGCTCCGCGGCGCGCGGATCGAAAAGCTCATCGGCAGGCCCTTACACCTTTACGGCTGTCTCGGCAAGACTAATCTCAGGCACGCGCATAAACTCTTCCTGCTCGGTCCATAAGGTGTGGCTTATCAGTCCGAGATGTCCGAGCGCCGTGCTCACCTCACTCCCCAGAGTGCTGTCATGCCTGGGATCGGACCTCCACTGAAGATGAATGCTGATGTCGGTCGCATAACTTGCATTGCAAAATACGCTCAGTTTCAACAGATTATCGACCGAAATGGATTCGAAGATTTGTCGGCAGATTTTGCGGGCTATAGCGGCCTCAACAATTCCAGCCGAGCGAATGCTTATCATTTCCAGCCAGACCATACCGCTCTTCCTCGTATGACAGACTTGGCTGCCACCATTTCCGCCACGCGGGACTAATACCAAGTTGCGTTCAAGACGCATCTTTCGAGCATAAAAAGAGCGGGGGAATGATTCCCCCGCACCCCCCGGAGCCTCGAATCGGGACTCCACGCCGTAGAGCTGGTGAGGTTGCGTAAACCGGCGGGCTTTTTGAGGATGAAAGGGCGGGGGCGCCCAGGAGGGTTGACCGGTTCATGCAACCTCGGTGAGTACATAAAGCCATACTCGTGCCAAAGCGTTTTCTATTGTGATTACATGTAGATATAAAATCCGCTTGAGATGTGCTCGTTAAATATGGTAAGTTTTTGTTAAATACCATATTTGTGTTAAATACCGTGAGCGATGGAGGTTTGGCTGAAAGGAGCGGGTATGAAGTTGGACGAAAACGAGTTTTTTCGGCAGGCTACTCTCCGGATCTGCAGCAGTCTCGACATAGATAAGGCTTTGCACAACTTCCTGCTGTATATTCGCCTGCTCATGCCGGCATCCAAGGTTTCCCTGACGCTGTACGAACCGAGCAGCGCGACTCTAAGGAGTCTGGCGGTCGTCGATCATGCCGGGAACAAAGAGTTTTTGCCCCCCACTCAGATGACCAGGGAAGCGGTCCGTGAGATTGAAGCAAGCGCAAAAGCCGGCGACGTCAGGATCATAGAACCCGCGCTCCATGATCTGGTATCGAAGATTCTTCGTCCTTACGCTGATTTTTCGAACTATTCCACCCTCGTCATGGACCTTTTCGTCGAAGGCGAACGCCTGGGGAGTTTCGCCGTGCTCGCGGAGGGGAAGGGCATATTCACCCAGGAGCATGTCCA
>Ga0326728_10006478_pt1 | contig 31461 bp, 24 predicted proteins | sample MB3enrmetagenome_FD_207602 | JGI IMG/M metagenome (GOLD analysis project Ga0326728, IMG submission 207602) | Lab enriched peat soil microbial communities from McLean, Ithaca, NY, United States - MB31MN | ecosystem: Environmental > Terrestrial > Soil > Wetlands > Peat | place: USA: New York...
CAGCCCAGCCTTTTTGCTGGTAGCTGCGGTACCATTGCCCGACCGTATAAGCCGAGACGTGCAGAATGGCGCCCACCAGTTGGCGCGAATGCCCGTGGGCAACGGCTCGCACGGCCAAAGCTTTCAGGCGCATCCCGGGCTGGGGATGGGTACGCGACCAAAAATCCAGTTCTGCCTGCTGGCGATTACTCAACATCGGCCACCTCCCCCCAGAGGAGGTTACAACCGATAACGTGTAATTACATCATAAGCAGGGGGCTCCCACCGAACCGAAACAGCAAAGTAAGTGACATCGGGCGTCCCCGCCGGCGGGCTGCGGGTATCAAAAAGGCTGGCGGATTGATAGTTCTGACATTCTGTCTTCTTCTGACTTCTGACTTCTGACTTCACACTTCCATCTTCTCTGTTCTGTCTTCGCGCCCCGGTGTATCGCCGGCTTCCGTGCTGGCGGCGAGCGCCTGCTGCAGGTCGGCCAGAATGTCTTGTACGTCCTCAATCCCGATGGAAATTCGCACCAGGTTGTCGTGGATGCCCAGTTGCCGCCTTCGCGCCGGAGGCATATCGCGATGCGAGGCGGTGGCGGGGTGGAGAACACTGGTGAACACATCGCCCAAACTGGTGGAACGCACGCAAAGGCGCAGAGCATCCATAAACCGGAAGGCCGCTTCGCGCGAGCCGCCGGCCAGTTCAATCGAAACCATAGCGCCGGCATGGGGCGGGCGCAGTACCTGCGAGGGCGACGGGGCGGAAACTTCGGGCCTTAAAGCCGGATAATAGACACGGGCGACCCGGCGGTCGGCGCCCAGTAGTTCGGCGATGCGGTGGGCGCTGGCGCACTGCCGTTCCATGCGTACGGCCAGGGTTTTCAGGCCGCGCAAGATCTCGTGCGCGTCCCACGGTCCCAGCAACCCTCCGGCCAGTTTCATGACGCTGACCAGCGCCGCGTGTTCCGGGCGCTCGCGCGCCACCACCACGCCGCCCATCACGTCCGCGTGCCCTCCCAGGTACTTGGTTGCGCTGTGCACCACCAGATCCGCCCCCAGTTCCAAAGGGCGGCAAAGATAGGGGGTGGCGAAAGTGTTGTCCACGATGAAACGAGCGCCCACTTCATGGGCCAAGTCCGCGCATCTGGCAATGTCGCACAGCTTCAGCAGCGGATTGGAAATGGTCTCTGCGAGTAAAATCCGCGGGCGCAGTTCGCGAGCTTTCGTCTCCAAAGACGGCCAGTCGCAAAAATCGCAGGTGGCCAGCTTAACCCCAAAGTTGCCGAAAACTTTCAACAATAAATCCAGGGTGGCGCCGTAGAGATCCTGCGAAGCCAGCACGGTCGCTCCGCTGGAGAGTTCACAGGCCAGCAGCGCCGCATGCAAGGCCGCCATGCCGGACCCGTAGGCGCACGCAGCGGCGCCCCCTTCCAGCACTTGCATGGCTTCTTCCAAAGCCGCCACCGTTGGATTCCCATAACGCGAGTAGACGTAGCCGGGTTTCTCGCCGGAGAAAACCTTATCGACCTCCGCCATCGAATCGTAAGTGAAGGTGGCCGAAGCGTAGATGGGAGTGGAAACCGGCATGCCCGTTGGGACTCCTCGGCGCTCACCGGCATGGACCACGCGGGTGGCAAATTCGAGTTGACGAGAACTCATAAAACTTCCTTTCCGTGGCCGGTGGCCGGAGGCAGCGGGGCAACAGAGGAAACCAAGCTCCGGCTACCGGCGAGAACCGTGGCTGCTCCCACATCGTACGCTTCCCGCTAGCCCTTGCAAGATGATGAAATTAATGTAGAACGATGCTTTGCCGCCGGGGCTTGCCTCCCCTGCCGATTACGACGGTGACTTTTCTTCGAATCAATTACTGCCAAATGGCGGACATCTCATTTATATTCAACAGTTCCGCCTTTTTTGCATAACGTCTCGAAATCCGTAAGCGGTACAAGTTTTAGAGGATCGGGAGTTGCCCGGGAGGGGAAGCCGGTAATGCGCGCGCCAAACAGTGTTCCTGAACAATGGCGGCAAGGATTGTTGCTGTTGTGCCTTGTGCTGCTGGCCGGCATTCTGAACGCCCAAACCGTGACCCCGGGGCCGGGCACGTCGGTACCGATAAGCGGCCCGGGACCTGCCGGACCGTTCTCCGTACCTACTCTGGACAATTCGCAGAACCCCTTTCTGGGCGGTACACCGGTAGGGCGCCCGGCGCCCGGGACCATGGATCTGTCTCTGGGCGACGCCCTTGACCGGGCCCTGAAGTACAACCTGGGGTTGATATTCAACGAGCAAGGTTCGGTGCAGGTGCGTGCGGCCCGGGTGCGCGCCCTCAGCCAGCTATTGCCAACGGTCAACGCTCATATCACGGAGACTGCGGAACAAACGAACCTGGTGGCGCTGGGAACGCCGCTCTCCTTCTTTAAGGCAGTCTCTCCCGTTGTGGGTCCTTTCTACATATTGGACGCCCGCCCCACGGTAGTGGAGGAGCTCAGCGTCCGCGCCCTGCGTAACTTGCGTGCCTCCGAGCAAAACTTCACCGCTTCACAATTCGACGTGCGCAATGCCCGCGACCTGGTGGTGTTGTTCGTGGGCGGCGGCTACATTCAAACCCTGTCGGACCAGGCCCGGATTGCCACCCTCGAAGCCCAACTGACCACTGCCCAGAGTTTGTACCAGCAGGCGGTAGATATGAAAGCCGCCGGCACCATCGCCGCCATCGATGTCCTGCGCGCCCAGGTCGAAATGCAGGTGCAGCAGCAACGGCTGGTGGCCGCGCGAGCCGATTTTGAAAAGGCGAAACTGGCCTTGGCGCGGGCGATTGGCTTGCCGATGAGCCAGCAAATTCGCTTGACCACGGAGGCACCCTACCGGCCGAATCCGGCCATTACCCTGGAGGAGGCCTTGGACCGGGCCTTCCGCTCGCGTCCCGATTACCTGAGCGCCCTGGCGCTGCAGAAAGCTGCCGAACAGGCGCGGCGGGCCGCCGCCGCCCAACAGCTTCCCAGCATCATCCTTAACGCCGACTACGGAGCGTTGGGACTGAACCTTTCCAACGCCCATGGTACATTCACTACAGCGGCCACGCTCCAGATCCCTATTTTTGAGGGCGGCAGGATCGGCGCCGATGTGGCGGCCGCCGATGCGGTCTTGAAACAGCGCCAGGCACAGGCCCAGGATACGCGCGCCCGCGTCGAATACGAGGTGCGCGCCTCTTTCCTGGATCTGATGTCGGCGGCGCAACAGGTAGAAGTGGCGCGCAGTTCCGTCGAGTTGGCCACGGTACAGCAGCAACAGGCACGGGACCGGTTCAGAGCCGGGGTGACCAACAATATCGAGGTGATCCAGGCGCAGGAGTCGGTAGCTTTGGCCAATGAGAACTATATCAGCAGCCTGCTGGCGCATAACCTGGCGAAACTCTCCCTGGCGCGCGCCCTGGGCGTGGCCGAAGCGACGGTCAAACAGTTTTTGGAGGGAACCCCTTAGTGCCGGATCACAGCCAAGTGGACCCCGAGATCGAGGAAAAGCTCCGGGAGCGCGTTCCCGGGGCGGCCGAGCAAGGGCGCGAGCCCTGGCCGGAAGAGGCGGAACCGTCCTCCCGGCGCGAGCGAGCCCGTTCCTATTTTCGCGAACATCCCCGCGCCCGCTGGCTCCTGATCGTGGGCGCGATTGTGGCCATCGCCGTCGGGGCTTACGTCTGGCATTACTACTCCATTCGCGAGAGCACGGACGATGCGGAGATCGACGGCCACATCGAGCCGGTAAGCGCCCGGGTGGGCGGCACGGTCGTCAGCGTGAACGTGCGCGATAACCAGTCCGTCGCCAAGGGTGACACCCTGGTGCAGTTGGATCGCACCGACTATGTGGTCGCCTTGCAAAACGCCCGCGCCGATCTGGCCAATAAGGAGGCGTCGGCCGCCGCGGCCAGCACCGGCGTTCCCATCACCCACACTACCCAGACCAGTAATGTGTCGATGGCGGAAGCCAACCTGAACGCGGCGCGCAAAGAAGTTGATGTCGCGCGGGCGCGGGTCCAGGAAGCCCAGGCAAATTACACCAAGGTGGCGGCCGATCTGAAGCGCGCGCAGATGCTGATCGCCAAAGACGAGATTTCCCAGCAGCAGTACGATGCGGCGGTGGCGGTCGCGGAGGCGGCGAAAGCCACCGTGGATGCCGCGGAAGCCAGCGTGGCGGCGGCGCAGAGCCATGTGGCGCAGGCCCAGGCCGGCCTGCGGGCCGCGTTGACCGCACCTCAGCAGGTGCAGGTGACCATCGCCCGCCGGGAGGCGGCCGCGGCGAAGGTCCAGCGCGCCCGGGCAGCGGTAGACCAGGCCGAGCTGAACCTGCAGTACACCACGGTGGCGGCGTCTTTCGCCGGCACGGTAAGCAAGCGCAGCGTGGAACCGGGGCAGGTCATTACCGCCGGGCAGCCGCTGTTCGCCCTGGTCGATCTTGATGACGTCTATGTCACCGCCAATTTCAAGGAGACGCAATTGGGCCAGATGTGCCCCGGGCAGCCCGCCATCATCCACGTGGACACTTTCGACCGCGACTACCAAGGGCATGTGGACAGCCTGAGCGGGGCAACCGGAGCGCGTTTCAGCCTGCTACCCCCCGAAAATGCTACCGGCAACTATGTCAAGGTGGTGCAGCGCATCCCAGTAAAGATTGTGTTCGAACGGGGCCAGGACCCGAACCACAATTTACGCCCAGGCATGTCGGTGGAGCCTACGGTCCTGATCAACAAGCCCTGCGCCCGCCCGTTTGCGCAGACACGATAGCGATTATGAATTTACAATTTGCAATTTGTAATTTGTAAAGTAAACCGCGCACGCCGTTCAGCTTGTAGTTCTTACTTTGCAAATTACAAATTGCCGATTACCCATCTTTCCTTCGAGCATGGTAGCTGACCGAACTTCCGCGCCTCCTGCCGTCAACCCGTGGCTGATCGCCATCTCGGTGATGCTCGGCACTTTTATGGAGGTGCTCGACACCACGGTGGTCAACGTGTCGCTGCCGCACATTGCCGGTAATTTGGGAGCGACCGTGGACGAGGCCACCTGGGTCCTGACGTCGTATCTGGTGGCCAATGCCATCATCCTGCCCATGACGGGTTGGCTGGCCAACCACTTTGGCCGCAAGCGGATTCTGATGATGTCCATCGGCGGTTTCACCATAGCTTCGGTGCTATGCGGGATGGCGCCGAATCTGCCTGCACTGCTGCTGTTTCGGGTGCTGCAAGGGGCTACCGGCGGGGGATTGCAGCCGCTATCCCAGGCCATCATGCTGGAGGCCTTCCCGCCGGAGAAGCGCGGACGCGCTATGGCGTTTTGGGGGCTGGGCATTGTGGTCGCGCCCATGCTGGGTCCCGTGCTGGGCGGCTGGCTTACCGACAGCTACACCTGGCGCTGGCTCTTCTATATCAATCTGCCGGTCGGTATCCTCGGCCTGATCATGTCGAAGACTTTCGTTTTCGATCCGGTCTACATAAAGCGGGGGCGGGGCGGCATTGATTTTTGGGGTATTGGATTACTCGCGATAGGAATGGGCGCGCTGCAGATCATGCTGGACAAGGGGCAGGAGGAAGACTGGTTCGAATCCCGCTTTATCGTGGTGTTGGCCATCCTGGCTGCCGTAGGCTTGGGAGTGTTCATCGTCAATGAACTGCTCCGCGCGCACCCGATTGTCAATTTGCGCATCTTTCGCGTGCGCACCTATGCCACAGGTGTGTTCCTGATGACCACTTTGGGCTTTGTCCTCTACGGGAGCCTGGTGCTGGTGCCGATCTTTCTGCAGACCCTGCTGGGTTATTCGGCGCTGGATTCCGGAGTAGCCATGCTGCCCCGCGGCCTGGGCTCATTCCTCGCTATGCCCGTGGTGGGCATACTTTCGGCCAAGGTCGAGCCCCGCAAGCTGCTTACCGGAGGATTGCTGGTCGCCGCCTTCAGCCTTTGGCAGTTGTCCTGGATTAACCTCAACGCCGGGTATTGGAATATTTTCTGGCCGCAGTTCATCCAGGGCATCTCGATGGCTTTCATTTTTGTGCCCCTCACCACCGCCACCCACGATCCCGTTCCCCGGGAACAGATGGGCAATGCGACCAGCATCTTTAACGTGATGCGCAATATCGGCGGCAGCATCGGCATCGCCAGCGTCACCACCATCGTGGCCCGGAACACGCAAAGCAATATCAACGTCCTCGGCGCCAATGTTTCTCCCTACAGCGCCAGCACGCGCCAGATGCTGCAAGGCACGTTCGGCTGGTTTGCGTCCCACGGTGGGAGTCCACCACCGACGGCCGCGCATCAAGCCTATGGAGCGCTGTTCGGGATGGTGCAGCAACACGCCGCCATGCTGGCCGATATCCACGCGTTTCGGACGTTGAGCCTGGTGTTCGTTTGCGTCACTCCGCTGATTCTGCTGATGCGCCGTCCCCGTCATCACGGCGGCCCTGCCGCGATGCACTAAACTCTCAACCCCCTAACGAAATACCAGGCTGCGGCGGGCCGGACAAAGCGGCTCACTTCCTGTCTGTCCCTGGTTACTATGGTGTATTGCAATGACTCCACTGATGGAGATATACTGCTCCAGAAATGGATATTTCCTGACGGGGTGATTCGATGGCAGCTCTCCAAAATCAGGTAATTGGGTACGTCGCTAATCTACCCGCCGATCTTTCCGACAAGAGAACTCAGGAGCGGTTAAGCCCGAGCGCGGTGAAAGGTTTTTTTGAAGTTGTGCGTCTTTGGAAAATACGTGACGAATCCGCCCGCGAGCTACTCGGCGGAGTCTCGAACGGGACCTTTTACAAGCTGAAAAAAGGCCAGGTAAGCCGATTGGACGTGGATAAATTGACCCGAATTTCCCTGGTCGTTGGGATTTTCAAGGCGCTTAACATTCTGTACAGCCAGAGGTTGGCCGACGCCTGGATAAGCAGGCCCAATACGAATCCGATGTTTCGCGGGGACACTCCCTTGGCGTACATGATCAAGGGCGCCGTTCCCGGCATGATGCGTGTCAGACAATTATTGGACGCTCGCCGAGGAGGACGCTGAACCGTTGAAACTGCCACCCCGCCGAAGTGTGCGGCAAGATGACACGCACCGCCTGATCCCGTCCCGCCACGTGGCCGGTGACGAAAGCGTTTTGACCCGATTGAGCCGTAACCCTGACGAATTGAAGGGACTGTTTGAACTGGAAGGCGCGACCAATCAGCGGTTACACGGCGAAGCCGGCGACCTCGAAGAAATCACCGTACATGAGCTGCTGTTTGGAGTCCCTTACGCGCCCATCGTAAATGCAGCTTTCACCCATCCGCATCCGGCCGGGTCCAGGTTCAATGGCCCCAATCGGGGAGCATGGTACGCGGCATTTGAGCTGGACACGGCGCAAGCCGAAGTCGCTTACCATAAGCGTGCCGAACTGGCAGAAATCGCGTGGGCGGAGGAAGAGGTGTTCCGGTTTGTTGAATTTCTTGCCGATCTGCGCGCCGAAGTCCACGATCTTCGTGGAACCAAGGAGTTTGCGAAATGCCTCTCCCCGGTCACCTACAAGGACTCCCAAGAATTGGCTGAGGCGCTGCTGAAGGCAGGAGCGGTCGCGCTCGTGTATCCGAGCGTGCGCAAGAGTGGCGGTACCTGCGTTGTATACTTACGACCCGCACTGGTGAGTAATGTTCGGAAGGCACAAACGCTCAGTTTGACCGTCCGACCACAGTCCAAGGATGAGCTGCTCTCTTGGCGATGACTAACACCTCGGCGATTCGCTCCGCTCTCGGTGTGTCGCGAGGTTATGCTGCCGAGATTCGCTGGAGAAAGCGACGCCCACATCCACGGCATTGGCAGGCGCTGGCGGAAATAGCTGGGCGTCACTAGCACGTAATCCAGCCCTATTTTGTAGTTTGCCAGAATCAGACTTCGGGACCGCCATGGGGAATGGGCTTGCGCAAGACTGTCACGGGAGATCCGCTGCCCAGAAGTGGTGAGCTTGTTTCCGCTGCCGCTCGACAAAATGCAGCTCCATCAATTCCGTGCTCCAACCGCCGATGATATAGAGATCTGCCGGTTATCGGGCAGTTACTGTCCCAAATGGGGCAGCTCAGGTCCCGAAAACAGGGGCTTCTGCTACTCCCCCGCGTCCCAGGCTTGCGATTATGGATCATCTGGTCACTGTGGCCCTAAGAGTTTGGACAGTCCGGGAAGAATAGGGGTCCCCTTCCTGCTCGCCAATGCTGGAGAGCCGCACATTCTTGGTTTCGGGAGCCCAAAGCTGACAGCCGAAGGCGCACAGGACCAGAACGGCCACGCACATTCCCATTCCGAACCCGATCCCCCAATGACGCACCACGATTGGCATCAGGAACGTGCTGGCCGTGCCCGCCAGACGGCCCGAGGCGACGCCTAGCGCAATGCCGGTGGCTCTAAGCGCAGTGGGGAACAACTCCGACAGGTAAATCATAGTAAGGTTATTCGCCATCATGGAGACGAGGGCAGTGAGACCACATACGATGATCACACCGGTGGACGAGAGGACATTTATAACCAACAAAGCTGTAAAAACCGCACCCGAATAGAATGTTCCAAGAAGAAACAGACGGCGGGAAAACTTGTCTACCACCAGGAGTCCGATCAAAGCGCCTAGCATCAAAAACAAGTTGTAGTAGAGGCCGGCGGCAAGCGGATTGGTGACATGCATAGCCTGCATGTTCCTGGGCAAATACGTAGTCATCGCATAAAGCGGAGCGATCAGGCCGACGTAGTAAAGTGCACAAGTTACTGATGCCTTCCTCCATTTTTTGGAAAGCAATTGCCCCCATTCACCACCGGTCTTGCTTAGCTTGCTGACCCCTGTAGGCAAAACATAATTCGGGCCATATTTACGAGCGACAATCTGCAATGCCTCTTCGGTTCTTCCTTGTTTCATCAACCACAACGGCGATTCCGGAATGCCGGTTCGAAACAGGAAAATACAAAGTGCTGGTACGGAACTTGCCGCCAACATGTAACGCCACGCATCAGGCCCAGTATTTCGAAGCATGAACCCTACAACGTACGAAAATGCAAAGCCGAAAGTCCAAGTCAGAGCCAGACTGCTTCCCACCTTGCCACGAGACTTAATGGGGATGAATTCGACTGCGACAGCCTTGGCCACCACCCAGTCGGTACCTAGGACCATACCCAACAGAAGGCGCAAAACCAGCAGATGCCATGCCTGGGTGGCGAAGTACTGACATCCGGAAATAATCGCCATGACCAGCATGTTGTACCCAAATATATAGTACCGGCCATAGCGATCGACGATCACGCCGGTCAGTACGCTCCCAAGGAACAGGCCCACCATGGCAGCCGCGCCCAGAATTCCCAGCCAGACTGCAGTAAGGTGCAGTGGACCTACCGCGAGGGTCAGGGCGATGCCAATTATGCCCAGTTCAAATCCATCCGCGACCTCGCCACCACAGGCACTGAATGCCACATGAAAATGAAAGAATCGAAAAGGAGCCTCTTCTATTGGAATAGCTTTCGCTTCAGCCATATCATTCTCCTATTGCTGGGTGATGTTGATTTTTTCGGGCGGGCATCCCTCCTGAGATTTCTGTTGTTCTTCTGCCTCGACTTCGTCACTACCGGCCGATTACACCGGCCTTTCGCCGGTCTGAATGAAGCGGATGAATTGGCCTGAGTTCATGTTGTCGACACCCAGATTTTTTAGGGTGCGCCCATTGGCCAGGAAGCAATCATCTCGCAGTAAATATTGGCCGAGGCGCGCGATTACGTCCATTCGGTCCATGGACAGGCCTTGCATTCTGCCCAGTTCGATCATGGGAACAAGGCTATAGGGAATATCTTCGAGGATATATCTGGTTCGTAGCTCTTTCTGGCCCTTCACCTTTTCATAAGCGGGATTCTTTCGGCAGACCTCGGAAAGGCTCTGGCCTTCCACGCCGTACGCCAATCGATACCATTCACGGATGGAGGGAAGATCGAGGCCAAACGACTTAGCAAGAGCCAAGCGTTCCTCGTCGAGAGCCTCCACAAAGGCTCCAATCGTGGGTGTAATGCCTTCCCAGTAATAAAGCCACTCGTGGCGCGATTCGATCAGAGAGAGATTCAGTATGCTGGGAGTCGGGTGCATGACAGCATTGGCATTGCCAAGACCGGTTTCGAGGATATTTCGGCCGGCCTTAATCTGCGGAAATGCTTCCTGGAAGCACTCCAGTGCGCGAGTGTTTTTGTCTGCCGGAAGGGTGGCCAGTACCAGATCTTGTTTAATGCCAAGGATTTCAGCCTCGCCAGGCCTAGGGCTTCTGCACGTGTAAATCAGACTATTAGTTTCAGCAACCGGGAGATCGATCCCGCAGCCCGATTTCCGGAGGACCTCGTTGAACTCCAAGGCGCCGCAAGTGGCGCTCGGGTGAATAATGACGATCTGCCGGTCAGTGAGGTGCGGAGCGCACTCCCTCGCAATGGTCCGGTGCGCGGTTGCCGGGGCCGTCACCAGTACGACATCAGCTCCTGCAAGAGCTTTGCCCATATCCAGGGTGGCGAATTCCAGTTTGCCGAATCCTTCGACTACACCGCCGATCTTGATTCCGCCTTGCTCATTTATGCGGTTGACTGTGTTCGGGAAAATATCATAAAGCCGAACCGGATATCCCATGAGAGCCAAGTGGCCGGCTACGGATTGGCCGCCATTACCTCCGCCAACAATCGCCCATTTGGTTTTCCTGCTCATAGCGACTCCTTTGCACCTTTATTGTTCGTATCTTTCCTGCACTTTGAGCAATCTGTGTGCCATGCGCGGTTCGCTCGCAATCGGCTCAAAAACCGGCGGTTTTGCTTGTGGTGAATTGCGAAATAAAGCTTTCTCCGAAGCGGTTCCGCGCCACATTCTGTGGCAGATGAGATGACCTGCGGAAATCGGCCTTGTGTCACCCTGCCTGGTGTGATAGGTGTAAAATTTCGATACATGTCTCTTTACGAGAAAAGGACGGGATGCTTCCATGGACGGGGAAACCATTCTCAGTCCTGAGCGGATGAGAATAGAAATTGAGGCCTCCCACGAGCGCTCGAGGAGATATGGGATTTGTCCCGACGAGCGCAATTCATATCAAGAGCGCCTGTCGCCGGCAGATCTGGAGAAGAGACGCCGCCTGCACAAAGATTTCCTGGATGTCGCCATTGCCCATATTAATGGGTTCTACGACCTTCTTCTTCCCAGCGATTTCATGATGGCGGCAGTGGACAATGAGGGTTACATCCTGCATATGGTCGGAAGCAAGGAGATCCTGGCCAAGCTCGCAGAGCGCAACTGTGCGCCGAGTTTTCGGTTTACCGAAAGGGATGTTGGCACCAGCGCCATAAGTTTATGTTTGGAAAAGCGCATTCCTGTGCTATTGAATGACAAGGACATCTATTGTAAGCAGGCCCATGGCTTCACCAATGCTGCCGCCCCGGTCTTCGGTCAGCCCGATGAGTTGCTGGGCATCATGGTCGTCTCCGGCAGTGCCCACCTGGTACATCCGCACACGCTCATCATGATCGCTTCCACGGCACGGTCGGTGGGGAGACAAGTACTTCTACTGCGCCGCAACAAGCAATTGGCTCTGAATATGGGTTTTCTCGACAGCATCATCGAGGCTGCGGGGATGGGTTTAATTGCTTTGGATATGGACCTCAAAATCTGGCGGATTAACCAGAGAGGAAAAAAGATTCTCGGGATCGGCGATTTGACCGGGAAACCGGTCTCCGTCCTGGGAGATATGCGGCTGGATCTGGATGATATCCGAAATAATCCAGGGGCATGGGTCAATCGAGAATGCCATCTTACCCATGACGGGCGCGACGGGCACTTCCTCTTCAATGCCCGGCCGGTCATGTCCCGGGACAACGAGCGGGATAACGAAATGGTGGGAGTCGTGCTGGCTTTCGAGGGGATCGGCGCGATCCGCAGATTGGCAAACGATATCGCCGGGACCAAGGCATTTTATACGTTCGACCACTTGATCGGAAAATCAGCAGCTTTCACGAGCGCCCTGGATCTTGCCAGACGTGCGGCTCAGACAGATGCCACGGTGCTCCTCCAGGGTGAGACAGGTACGGGAAAAGAGCTATTTGCTCAGGCCATCCACAATGGCGGACCACGCCAGAAGAATGCTTTTGTCCCGATCAATTGCGGTGCAATTCCTGGCGAGTTGTTGGAAAGCGAACTTTTTGGCTATACGGAAGGGGCATTTACCGGTGCTCATAAAAGGGGCAGACCCGGAAAGTTTGAACTGGCCCACGGTGGGACCCTTCTTCTGGACGAGATAGGGGATATGCCGCCTGGCATGCAGGTAAAGCTACTGCGGGTGCTTCAGTCCGGCGAAGTTTACCGCATTGGCGCGCAAAAACCAGTAGTGGTAAATGCCAGGATTATCGCCTGCACCCATGTGGATCTTTCCCGGGCTGTAGCCAAGGGCCTTTTTCGGGAAGACTTGTTTTACCGGCTAAACGTATTTCCCATCGCCATTCCGCCGCTGCGCGAGCGGGGAGCGGAAGATATACTCGCTTTGGCAAGATTTTTCCTGGAGCACAAGGCGGCATCTCCCCTTCAGTTAACTTCGGCAGCCATGGAAGCCCTTACCAACTATCGCTGGCCGGGTAACATCCGTGAACTGGAGAATACCATTGAGCGGGCTTTACACCTTCATGAGAACAACGTTTTGGATGTGCAGCACCTCGGGTTGGCTCCCACATCAAAGAAGAGCGTTCAACCTCACGCAGGCACGTTAGAAGACATTGAACAAGATATGATTGCCACCGCCCTTGAGCAAACCAATTCCAATATGGCGGCCACCGCCAAGCTGCTAGGCATTTCTCGCGCAACCCTGTACCGCAAGGTCAAGCAGCGTCAGAAAGAATCCACAGCTTGAAGGATGCCTCGACAGATTCTTCGAATGCACTGGCAACTATATCAAGGTCGCGCCAGAAAACAACCAAGCCAAGATGAAAATGAAAACAAGTATTTTTGATGTCTTCAAAATTGGGATTGGTCCATCCAGTTCTCATACTGTCGGCCCGATGCGCGCGGCTCGCGAGTTCGCTATGGCATTGGGAAGCAAATCGTTACTGGCGCGCGTGGCTCGAATCCAAATCGAGCTATTCGGTTCACTCGCACTGACCGGGCGTGGTCACGGCACGGATCGAGCCGTTCAGCTTGGTCTTCAAGGGGAAACTCCAGACGAGATCGATCCGGGTTGTATCGATCCCATGCTTTGCGAAATTCGCGAGCGCAAGTCCGTTCGCTTGCTCCGGACGTGCGAGGTTCCGTTCGAGGAGAGCCGCGATCTGCTCTTTGTGGGTGATCGGACTCTGCCGGGGCATTCCAACGCGCTGCGGTTCACCGCTTTCGATCGCGCAGGCCAGGTGTTGAAGGTTGGCATCTTCTACTCAATCGGCGGCGGCTTCATATGTGGTGAACATGGCGAATCACTCCCGCAAGAAAGGGCAATGAATCCGCCCCCATATCCATTCTCCAGCGCAGCCGAACTCCTGCGCCTGGGAGAAGAGCACGGAATTTCCATCTGGCAAATCGTGCTTGAAAACGAAAAAGCTTGGCGCGCGGAAGCTGTCATTCGTGAACACGTGAGTCGTATCTGGCGCGTGATGAAGGAGTGTGTGGACCGCGGTCTGCAGACGGAAGGAATTCTTCCGGGCGGATTGAACGTTCGCCGTCGTGCTCCGGCCTTGCGGAGAGCACTTGAAGAGCAAGGCAGTTCCGATCCGCTGACCGCGATGGACTGGGTAAATGCTTTCGCCATGGCCGCGAGCGAGGAAAATGCCGCCGGCAGCCGGGTGGTCACCGCGCCCACGAATGGGGCAGCGGGAATCATCCCAGCAGTTGCGCACTATTATCTTCGTTTTGTGCCCGGCGCTTCCGAGGGCGGGCTGTTTCGATTGTTTCTGACCGCAACCGCAGTTGGGGCGCTCTATACCGAGAACGCTTCGATTTCGGGCGCGGAGGTCGGTTGTTAGGGCGAAGTTGGCGTGGCGTGCTCGATGGCTGCCGGCGGTCTGGTGAGCGCCCTCGGAGGAGGTAATCAGCAGGTGGAATATGCTGCTGAGATCGGTATGGAACACAATCTCGGAATGACTTGCGACCCGCTCCACGGTCTGGTTCAGATACCCTGTATCGAACGCAACGCAATGGGAGCGGTAAAGGCGATCAATGCATGCCGCATCGCCATGCGGGAGCCCGGGGAACACAAAGTATCTCTCGATCAGGTGATTGCGACGATGTATCAGACAGGCTTAGACATGCGGTCCACTTATAAAGAAACCTCCCTCGCGGGCCTGGCCGCCAATGTCACCAATTGCTGACGCCGAGCCTCAAGGACCGCAGAACATCTTTGGGGTCCCCATAAACCGCGTTCGGAGAAATCACGCAATGCACTTGATTCCCCATGCGGACTCACCTCCGCGTCGGCTCACGCGCGCCCTACAATTTCGCTGCGAGTTTTGTTTGCATATTGCACCCCGCCTGAACGCGTTCAGCAGCACCCGCGTGTCGCGCTTTTTATGCATCTTCTTGCCCGTATGTAGGCTCGTGACCGCGCTTAGCTCTGTTGTCAAGGGGGGCGTTTGGGGGGTTCCTTTCTCTTCTCCCGATTGGGATCCCATCTAGTGCCAATATCGCTTACTTTGCGATCTTGTGAAGAGGTTCGCCCACCACCTCAGTCGTCCTCACAGGACTTCATCGGGCGCCCCAAGCGGCGCAGGGGCTAAAGCCCAGCCCTATCACGCGTTTTTCGGCACGACTAAAGTCGTGCCCTGACACGTGTTGCACGACCAAATCCACCGTGATTGGCAAAGTAAGCGACATTAGGCTTGGAGGCCCCAGCCGCAGCCGGCCCCGCTTGGCGGGGCCAGCGCTCCGTGACTATGGCTTTTCATCCCGATGGGTGGGCCCCAGGCCCATGTACCACTCGGGATGACAATTCATAGGGGGTTGTGCGCAGAAGAGATAACTGCAGATCCCGCTCCCGCCTTCGCGGGATCGAGATGGCCAGTTCGATATGCCTTTACCCCAGGTCTTGCTCCCCCGTGTACACTTTTCGTTATGCGAGTAACTCTTAGCGCCGGGGGGTGTCTAACGCCGCAGCGCTATTTGCAAAATCCGCTGCTGTTGATCGAGGATGGCGTGATTGCCTCCGTGGCCGCGCCGGAATCGGTGGAGCCGCCACGGCATTTCCGGCGGGTTGATTTTCCGGCAGCAGTTCTTGCGCCAGGCTTTATTGATCTGCACGTTCACGGCGGGGCGGGATGTGACGTCATGGACGCCGGCGCGGACGCTCTGGCGGCCCTGGAGCGGCACTTGGCCAGCCACGGCGTGACCAGCTATCTGCCTACCACGCTGAGTTCACCGCTGGATAAGACCTTGACGGCGCTCGACACCCTGGCTGCGGCCATTGAAGAGGGTGAAAAAACCCCGCCCGCCGAGGTACGCGCCCGTCCGGCTGGGATCCACCTGGAAGGACCGTTCCTCAGTCCCGAAAAGTGTGGGGCGCATCCGCGCGAATATCTGCAGCCCATCTCTCTCGGGCTTTTCAATCGTTTCTGGGATGCTGCCCGGGGACGAATCAAGCTCATGACGGTGGCGCCGGAACTGCCTGGCGCTGGCGAACTGATTGCCGAAGCCGCCCGGCGCGGCGTGTGTGTGTCTTTAGGGCACTCCAACGCCAGTTACGCCGAAGCCCGGGCAGGCATTGCGGCGGGGGCGCGCCACGCGACCCATATCTTCAACGCCATGCGCCCCCTGAGCCACCGCGATCCCGGAATCGTCGCCGCCGTTCTTAACACTCCCACCCTCTTTGCCGAGGTCATTGCGGATGGCGTTCATGTCGCGCCGGAGATGGTTGAGTTTTTTCTGCATGCCAAAGGCCGCGAGGGCGCCGTGCTGGTGACCGACGCAATCAGCGCCACGGGCATGGGCGACGGCAGGTACCGCTTGGGATCTACTACGGTACAAGTGAACGGTGCAACTTGCCTCTCGGAGGAAGGGAAACTGGCGGGCAGTGTGTTAACCCTGGACCGGGCGGTGCGCAATGTGATGGCCTTCGCCCGTTGGAATCTGCAGGACGCCGTCAAGCTGGCAACCATCAATGCAGCGCTCGTGTTGGCAGACACATCCTGCCCGGGCATGCTCGCCCAAGGCATGCCGGCCGATATCCTGGTCCTGGCTCCGTCCGGGGAGGTCCTTCACACTATGATTCGCGGGGTTCCGGATTGGGAATTGTGAGCTTTAGCTTACTCTGGTTTGCCTGGCGCAGAAGGTGTGAAAAAACTGGCGGAGTCCCCATAACTATATGGGGGTCATCCTGAGCAAGCGCCACAGACGGCTCCTGGGAGCTATTTGCAATTGTGGCGCGCAGCGAAGGACCTGTTGTTTTTCTGCTTGCACGCGCACGCTATCGTCACGTCAAAAAAGAACAGCAGGTCCTTCGCCGCGGCCTTAAAGTCCTCTAGTCCCATCCTGTAACGTTGGCCGCAGCTCAGTGCCTGCCCTGAGGCTGTCGAAGGGATGACGCCCAATAACACGCGGGCGACAACGTGCGATAATTTTTTTACACCTTCGCCGGCAACATTGCGGCCATCGAACCGTACAGAAAGAACTTGCCGGTTGAGCGCACCCAGCCCCGCCAGCCGCGCTCGCTGAGGCGTTGCTCCAATACTTCGGGCTGGTAAAAGACCTTCACGACATCGAATTCTCTTCCGTCATGGAGCCGCCGGCGAACCACCCCGGATGGGTTGGGCGGAACATGGTCTCGTGCGGTTGACGACGGTTCCAGCAAGCCATCGATAAAGAACGCTTGTCCGCCCGGTTTGAGCGCGGCGCGCACGGTTCCCCAGAAGGCATCAAACCGCTCGGGCGGAACGTGCGAAAGCCAGAACGAGAAGAAGACAACGTCGAAGGTGGTGGCCGGGGTCCAGGCAAAGATGTCGGCGAGACAATAGTCGACCTTGCCTGATCCCACCCGCTGCCGGTTGATGGCGATCGCCTCGGGGGAGGCATCGACGGCTAGAATGTGCCGGTTGTTTTCCGCCAGCTGCTGCGTCCAGAGACCGGTACCGCATGCCAATTCCAGCACCTCTGCCCCGCGCACCCAGAGGCGAAGGACAGCCTCCATCTCCTTGACTTCGCGAAACCATTCGCCGCGATGCTCGGGTCCGCGGTCATAGCGTCCCTGCCGCAGGAACCACTGATCGTACTCCTGCGCGCGCGGTAGTACGTCATCTGTTCGTCGAGCAACTCTCGGCTCTCCATATTCCCCCTCTCCTCCTGCCACTGTATACCAACGAGGTGCATCTAAGCGGACGCGCCTTGTTGCACACTCTGGTAATGTTTACTTCGTTATAATTTGCGTATTTACTCGCGAAGAGAAATGTACGTTGTATTTCAAGGCGATACCCAGCCTTCTCCGGAAGAAGGCCGGGAATTTTGGGCGCCGCGCCTGTTGGTTGAGCTGCCGCCTTGGCCAAAAGTGTTTTTCAGCAATTTTGCCGATTTGCTGGTGGGCCGGTTTCGCCAGCTTGCCCCGATTGAGCCTGCCTCACCGCCCGCGCCGTTTTGGCCTGACGTATTTGTGCCCCGGCGTTTTCCCCTGGCAACGTTGCGCCTTTCGGTCATTTCCCATGTGCTGATCGTGGCGGCGCTCTGGGGCTTTTCTTACGCGCATGTGGTACACGGACGCGTGCAGGCGCAGGATCCGTTGACGAATTCCAGGCTGGTGTATTATCCGGTCTCGGACTACTTGCCTGCCCTGAACGCGGACTCCGAGCCGCCCGCGGCAACGATGCCACGGATTGGCGAACCGGCATACGCCCGGCAGCGAATCGTCTCCCGTCCCCGGCGTCCCGACAACACCGCGCAGACGGTGGTTACGCCTCCGGATCTGCATCTTGGACACGAGGTCCCACTGCCCAATATCGTGGCTTGGACAAAGACACCGGTAGCGGTGCCGGTGGCCGCGGTATCGGCCGCCACGGCGCGACTGGTCGCGCCCGCTCCGCCGCAGCCGGTCATCCCTCCTCCGGCGGTTGCGCAAACCTCTATGACTGCGCCTGCCATGGCAATGCCCGTCGTCGTGCCGCCACCACCCGCAGCCGATTCGTCCGGGGAGAGATTGCAGCCCATTGGCGCTGTGCTGGTTACGCCGGCGGTGGAGCCGCCACCCCTGACCAGCGGCGCACGCCGTCCCGGTGAGCTGAATATGGCTAAACTGGAGCCGCAAGTGGCGGCGCCACAGTTGCCCGAACCCGAGCAGAAGGCCATGTGGATCAAGTCTGGTGACCACTCGCGCGCGATCCGGACGGCGGAGAATCCACCTCCGCCGATGGTGCCGCCGAGCCCCGCGGAACACCCCATAGGACAGATCGTGGCCCTGGGGCTGCACCCGGCTACGCCCATCGGCCCGGTGGCGGTTCCGCAGGGAAATCGGCGTGGCGAATTCGCCGCCAGTCCCGAAGGGAAACCGGACGCTCCAGGCATTCCGGAGATTCCCGCAGGGGGGGGAGTTGAGCGTCACCAAGGCATCGACCCGCGGTTGGAAGGCATTCTGGTCGCTGCCGGCCCGGTCAATCCCGGCCCTATCGCGGCGGCGGGTCCCGCGGCTTTGCGGGCCGCTACGCCTGAGAAACCGGTTCCTGCAACGGCGCAAAAGGCACTTTTAGCTGCGCTCAAGAGTCCTACGGAGCTGGCCCGCCAGACTCGGCCCGGCGTGTCCGCTCCACCCAAGATTGAGGAAACGGTGTTTGGCTCGAAAAAGTATTACTCAATGATGCTCAATATGCCGAACTTCACTTCGACCGGCGGGAGCTGGATCATCCGTTTTGCCGAGCTGAACCCAAGCCGGGAACCGGGTGAGCTTACCGGTCCGGTGGCACTGGCCAAAGTGGATCCCGCGTACTCGCCGGAGTTGCAGCAGGAGGTCAAGGAGGGCGTGGTTGTGCTGTACGCCGTGATTCGTGCCAATGGCAAGGTAAACGACATCCGCGTCTTGCATAGCGTTGAACGGCGCGTGGACGCCTGCGCCCGCACTGCGCTAATGCAATGGCGCTTCCGCCCAGGCATCAGGAACGGCAATCCCGTAGAACTGGAAGCCGTGGTCGAAATCCCCTTCAAGACAGCACGCTTCGAATAATTCAGCCGAAGCGTAGAAAACACCCAGCGCAGAGACGCAGAGAAAATCAAAACACGGGTTTTTCCTGGTTGTTCTCTGCGTCTCAGCGTCTCTGCGCTGGGTGTTGCTTGGCTGACTGCTGACTGCTGAGTGCTCTGATATCATTCAAAGAACGCCCCGGGAGAACAGGCGGCGTAGCTGGTTATCTTGAGCGCCCGGATGATCCCCGGGGGAAAGCAAAGGACTGAAAACAATGGAATTTAAAGGCGTTTATCCCGCAATGGTGACCCCGCTTACCCCAGATGAAAAGGTGGACAAGCAAGGCATGCGCAACGTGGTGCGCTACTGCTTGGATGGCGGCATGCATGGCGTCGTGGTGCTGGGAACAACCGGCGAGTTTCCCGCCATGACGGACTCCATGCGTCAGGATGCGATTGAGGCCACGCTGGAAGAGGTGCAGGGAAAAGTTCCGGTCCTGGTTGGCTGCGGCGACAGCGGTACCCAGAAGACTTTGTTGCAGGTTCGCGCCGCCGCCCGGACCAAGGCCAATGGCGTGCTGGTCCAGGTGCCCTTCTACTTCCCCCTGGATCAGGCGGCCGTGATCCGGCACTTCCTGACGATTGCGGACGCTTCGCCCCTGCCCGTGGTTCTCTATCATTTCCCCCAAATGACCAAGATAACGTACGCGCCGGATACGGTGGCGAAACTGGCGGCGCATCCCAACGTGATCGGGATGAAGGACAGCGCCGGCGATTTCATTACCATGCAGCGCTATATCGAAATGACCGCGGAGTATGATTTCGCGGTCGCTTCCGGTCTGCCCACGTTGGCCCTTCCCGCCTTCGAGTTAGGGGCGAAAGCCGGTATTTTCGCGGGCGGCAGCCTGAATCCGAAATTGTGTGTCGATATCTATGAGGCGTGGAAGCGCGGCGACCATGCAGCCGCTGTAACCCTGCAAAAGAAGGCGTTGCTGTTTTCGCAAATCGGCACTTTTGGTCCCAACGCCGCTGTCATCAAGTTTGCACTCAGTAAGCTGGGGATTTGCGGCCCCACTGCCACCGCTCCACTGGCTATCAATCCCGGCGCCGAGGAGAAGATCATTCCCTGGATGCGCAAGCTGGGGCTGGAACCCGGGAAGGAAGCGGCTGTCGCCGGCGGATCAGGAAAAACACGCTGAGAACAGCCGTTACCCGTTATCCGTTTCCCGAATTGTGTTTCTCGTTGCAGGGCGGGGGGAACGAGAGCGTGTTTCATAAATGCCGCGGGCTGGGTTGCCAAGACATACCTCAGCGGCTAAAGCCGCATAAATGGCCGCTCGAAACGGCACGGCTGAACAGGCTGCTGAAAAAGTCTGGGTTCGGCATGATTTTCGGCTCCCAGAGGCTAAGGGGTGTAACCCTTGATCTCTCGGTCACCAGAAATGGCCACGGCAGATAGGGCCGAAATACATAGGTTCCTCGCCCCGCGCCCTGCCGTTGAGTGGCAACTGACCACGTCATGCTGGGGCGCGGCACTCGGAATGACAGATATTGGGGGTAAGGATTTCTTGCTTCTGAAGGTTGCAAGGGGGGGAATGCCGGGTTGACGCCCCGCAGTTTTTGAGTCCCCGCACGATAGTCGCGCCCTAATACGAATCCGATTTTTTCTGCAGCCTGTGAAGCCGTGCCCTTCCGAAACCTATTTTTGAAACACGTTCGGGGGAACGGGAAACGGATAACGGGGGTTAGATGACTCAAGACACCATTGGAATTGTCGGCTTTGGCCTGATGGGATGCGATGTAGCCGCTATTTTCCTGGCCGCCGGTTGGCAGGTGCAGGCCGTTGAACCCTATACGGAGGGTTGGGAGTCACGCCGCGAGAAAGTCGCCGCGTCGGTGCGGCAACTGGAAGGAAATTTTCTTCCCGAACGCCTGCGGCTCCTGAAGAGCGTTCAGGAGCTGGACTGGGCGAACATCAAGCTGGTGCTCGAAGCCGCACCGGAACGGCTTGATCTAAAGCGGAAGGTTTTCTGCGATCTCGATCTTCTGGCGCCGCGCCATATTCCCATTGGTTCCAACGCTTCCGGATTTCGCATCACCGATATCGCGCGCGAATGCCAGACCCGGGAGCGCATGGCGAACCTGCATTTCTTCGCTCCGGCACATCTGATTCCGGCGGTCGAGGTGGTGCGGGGCGAATTCACGGACCCAGCCGCTACGGACAAGCTCTACAACATCATGAAGGCGGTGGGACGCATGCCGGTCCGGGTGAATCGCGATGTGCCCGGGTTTCTGGCAAACCGCATTCAGCACGCGCTGATGCGGGAAGTATGGTCCGTCCTCGACGAAGGACTGGGAACACCCGAGGACGTGGATGTGGCGGTGCGTTACGGATTCGGTTTCCGCTATATTGCCGGCGGTCCCATCCTGCAAAAGGAATTCTCCGGATTCGACACCCAGATCTCCGCCGCCCGATCCATCTATCCCTCGCTGTGCAATAGCGCCGAACCCAGCCGCGTACTGACCAAGGTAGTGGAAGAAGGACGGTTGGGAATGAAGGCCGGCAAAGGATTCTGGGATTGGCCACCCGAACGAATTGAGCGGGAACGGGAGCGTTTTCAACGAACCCTGATGGCCGCGCTCAAGCTGCTGCGCGACTCCAAAGCTCTCACGGAAGACGCTTGATTTCTTTTGCAATCCAGAGCAACTGGCCCCAAAATGGCCGCGTAGCGCCGCCGTCCTCGGCGGCGGGCTATAAAGCTTACAATCCAGTTGGGGATGCATCCTTGGTATCTGCAGCCCGGCCGCCGAGGACGGCAGCACTACGTGCACTGCGTGTGCCCGAACATGTCGGTGGCCTATTGGCCGCACGGCCTTAGCTCTATGGCATTTATAGACGGTTCAAGGAGGCGATAGCACAATGAAGAAATTCAACAGGCGACAGTTCCTGAAAGGAATGGGCGTGACGGCCGGGGCATTGACAGTGGGGCCTTTGCCGATTGTCCGGGCCTCGCTGCTGCCCGAAAGCGCCAGGAAAGAAACCCACAATGTAGTCGTCATCGGAAGCGGTCTGGCGGGGATGTCGGCGGCGCTGGAGGCAAGGCTGGCCGGCGCCGACGTGATCCTTCTGGAAAAGGAGCCCAACGGAAAGGACGGGGGAAACTCCAAACTTGCCCTGGGCGGAATCGTCGTTCCCCCAGAAAGGACGAAGGCCGGATTTGATATCTATTTCGAGGATTTCCAGAAGAAGAGCACCGGCATGGGCAATGCGGAACTTTCGCGGGTAATCGCGGAAAACGTCTGGGACGGCATCGACTTTTTGAAGGCCAACGGGGTGGACCTGCTGCCCCCAGACGATGCACTGCCTTATCGGGTCAAAGTCATTCAAGTAGCTCCAGGACAATTCCAGGGGATGCCGATCCTCCTCGGCAAGCTGAAAGCCCGCTATCTGCAAGAAGGCGGAAAGATCGCCTACGGCGTGAAAGCCAAGCAGCTCGTCATGGCCAACAGCGGCAAGGTGATCGGAGTTCGCGCCATGGCCTCCCGCGGTACGGTCGATTACCTGGCGGACGCCACCATCGTTGCCTCCGGCGGCTATGCCGGAAATCGGGAATTGCTCGAAGCCCTGGTGGATCCCGGGGCGGGACACATGATGGTACGCGGGGTTCCGTGGGCGACCGGCGACGGCCTGCTGATGGCCCGCGAAGCCGGCGCGGCGCTCATCAACATGACCGGCATTACCGCGCTGCACGTGGCAGCAGTCAGCCCGGATGCTCCCTCTTCCGGGAATCCTGCCCGCGCAGTGCCGTTTTGCCTGGGAATCAACAAAAACGGTGTGCGCTATCTGGACGAATCCCTCGGATACGTGGCCCACGGAAAGGCCGTGTTGAAACAGCCCGATCAAAAAGTAGCGCTGATCTTTGACGAAGTGGTTAGGAAGGATCCCGCCGTGGCGGGCGCGGTGGAGAACTTTGTCCGGCAGGGCATCAAGATGGCGGAGGCGAACACGCTACAGGAACTCGCGGCGCAAATTAGTGTGCCTCCCGACAACCTGGTTAAGACCGTCACGGATTTCAACAACGCGGTCAAAGACGGCAAGGCGCCGGCGGCTAATCCGCCCAAGATGGCTTTGGCCTACAAGGTGGCAACTCCCAAGTTTTACGCATTCTATCCGCTGGTTCCCGGCATTACCCTGACGTTTGGCGGAATTAAAGTGAACGCCAAAGGGCAGGCTCTGGAGGCGGATGGAACGCTTATTCCCGGTCTGTTTGCTGCCGGAGAGTGCGCGGGAGGCCTCTACTATGGCGATTATATCGGCGGCGCTTCTCTCGCCAACTGCCTGGTAATGGGACGAATCACAGGGAAGCAGGCAGCGGCGATGAAGACCAGTGGTTAGTGGTTAGTGGTTAGTGGTTAGTGGTTAGTGGTTAGTGGTCAGTGGCCAGTGGTCAGTCAAAAACCTCTTCACCGCGGAGGATCCTTCGACAAGCTCAGGACAGGCTTCAAGGACGCGGAGGGAATTTATATCCATTGTTTTCATTTTCCTCGTTCCTCTGTGTACCTCCGCGTCCTTTGCGTCCTCTGCGGTAAGAGTTTTTTTCATACCTTCGAAGCGAAGGATCAACGCGATTAGAGTAGGAATTTTTGCCTGTACCTCCCTCGGCTTGCCGCTCTAGCGCGCCTTGTGATTTCATAGAAAACTCGGTATATCCCGCGGGTCTCTGTGGATGTTGAAAACCGCAGTTCCCCAATGGAGAGCTCTTGAGCAAGTTGAGCGAATCCGGCGCCGATGCCAGCCTGCTTTCCATTTCCGATGGCATCCCCGCGCAAAGAACTTTTTTGGGCCACCCCGTCGGCCTGTTCGTATTGTTTTTTACGGAGATGTGGGAGCGTTTCTCGTACTACGGGATGCGAGCTCTGCTCGTGCTGTACATGGTTGACTACCTCATCCGGCGCGTGCAGGCGGGCAGCGCTCACGTCTTCGGATTCGCCGCTCTGCGGCACGGCATTGAAGCCTTCTTCGGCCCCATGGCCATCCAGCCGCTCTCTTCCGAGATCTACGGGCTCTACACCGGTTTCGTCTATTTCACTCCCTTTTTCGGGGGGATGCTCGCGGATCGCATTCTGGGGCAGCGCAAGACCGTAGTGGTGGGAGGGATCCTCATGGCCATCGGGCATTTCCTGATGGCCGTCGAATCGATGTTCCTGGTGGCGTTGCTCTTTCTTATTCTGGGGAACGGTTGCTTTAAGCCCAACATTTCGACCCAGGTCGGGAGCTTATACCCTCCCGACGATCCGCGGCGCGATCGTGCGTTCACGATTTTTTACATGGGAATCAATCTGGGCGCCTTCTTCTCGCCGCTGGTATGCGGAACCCTGGGGCAAGTCTATGGCTGGCATTACGGATTTGGCGCCGCCGGCGTAGGCATGGTCACCGGCCTGGCGGTCTACCTTTGGGGCCAGCGTTATCTCGCGAAAGACCAGCTCACCCGGGCCCGTGACACCCATAAGGAAAAAGTTCCGCTCACGGCCAAGGAAAAGAAGGCGATTCTAGGCCTGGTGGTTCTGTGCGCCTTGAACATCATATTTTGGGGCGTCTACGAACAGCAGGGGAACACCATGCAGTTGTTTGCCGACCAGAACACCGATTGGCACATCGGGAGCATTTTGCTGCCGTCCACCTGGTTCCAATCGGTCAATCCGATGTTCATCTTTCTGCTGACTCCGTTTCTGAACATGTACTGGGGCTGGCAGTCGCGCCGCAGTAAGGAGCCGTCCAGCGTGTCGAAAATGGGAATTGGCTGCCTGTTCCTGGGCGTTTCTTTTCTGCCCCTCATTTTTGTGACCGCAGGGCTGGGCCCGGACCAGAGGATCAGCTTTTTGTGGCTGGTAGGGGGCACGCTTATCTATACCGTCGGCGAGCTGTACCTCTCGCCGATTGGCCTGTCGCTGGTAACCAAAGTCGCGCCGGCGCGCCTGGTCAGCATGTTAATGGGAATGTGGTTCTTTTCCAGCTTTTTCGGGAATTATCTTTCCGGCTATCTTGGGACCTACTACGAAAAGATGTCCAAAGAGTCGTTCTTCGTGATGCTTCTGGCGCTGGGAATCTTCGCAGGCATCGCCATCTTTGCGCTCCGCAAACCGCTCAAGAATGCGGTCGGGCATAGCACATAACCAAGGCCGCCTAAAACAATCGTTCCCCGTTCCCTGTTTCCCGTTTCCCGCAACGAGAAACGGTTTCGGGAAACGGGAAACGGATAACTGTTAATGCGAGATGACCGCCCGCAATACATCTCCCGGCTGGTTGCTCACCAGTTCCAGCGCATCACGCACTTGATCCAGGGTGAAACGGTGAGTAATGAGAGGGTCGCCATTGAATAGGCCATTCTGGAGCAGGTTAACACCCAGCTCAAATCCGCGGTGAGTGACCGAGCGGCTGCCTACCAGCGTGATTTCCTTGAAGTACATAGCATAGCCGTAGAAGTCGTCGACTCTGGGCGGGAGGATTCCAAAACACAATACCGTGCCGCCGGGTTTCACCATTTCCATCGCCTGGCGCAAGGTGGCGCCGCCGCCGACGGCTTCAATGACCAGATCCACCCCTTCGCCGCCGGTTCCGTCCTTGATGTACTCCACAGGATCCACCCTGCTGGCGTTTACCGGCACCGCGCCGTATTGCTGCGCTATATCCAGTTTCCATTGACTCAGGTCAATGGCATACACCGGCATGGCGCCGCTGAGCGCCGATATACGGGTATGCATCAATCCCGTGGTCCCTTGACCGATTACGGCTACCCTCTGGCCCGGAGTTATGCTGATCTTCTGCTGTGCCACATAAACCGTGGCCAGCGCGACCAGATGGGTTCCCGTTTCATAACTGATCGACTCGGGCATTTTGATGGCGTTGTAGTCGGGCACGCTGACATATTCGGCAAAGGAGCCGGGAACCTCCCGGCCGAGCAAACCGCCATGGGTGCATAGATTGCCCTTGCCGCTGTAACAATAGGAACAGTGCCGGCAAAAAATGATGGAAGCCAGAACGACCCGGTCGCCTACGGCGAGGCCGGTCGCCTCTTTCCCGACCTCGACAACCTCACCGGTCGACTCATGTCCTTGAATTACGGGGAAAGTGCAGGGTTCCAAGCCCTTGTAAATACTTACGTCGGTGCCGCAAACCGCGCTGGCCTTCACTCGAATCAGCACATCGCCGGCCTTCAGCGGAGGTTTGGGAACGTCCTCCAGGCACAGCTGGTAGGGGGCCCGCAACACTGCTGCTTTCATGATGGCTTTCCTTCCGCTGCAGCGGTGACTTCGTTGCCGTAAAGCCGGCTACAATCCAGATCGCTAAGGCTATTCTAAATGCAATGCAGCCGGCAACACCTGCCACAGAGACACAGAGACACCGAGAACATTGGGGATTTAGGAATTGGGATTGAGGATTTCAAACCTCGCACACCGACCGCTGCCGAGAATATCTATCGAACCTGGTCCAAGTCCCAAATCCGAGATCGAAAATCCAGAATGTTCTCTGTGTCTCTGTGGTAGGTGTTTTTCCTATTACTTCTGGGGTGTGATCCCGTCCAGTGCGGAAAGCGCTTTTTGGGCCACATTGGGAGGCAACGGCATGTAGCCCAGGTCGGCGGAATACTTCTGGCCGTCCGTCAAACACCAATGGAAAAGATCACGAACCGCAGTCGCCTTGGCCGAGTCCGGGTAGTTCTTGTAAAGCAGGATCCAGGTGAAAGTAACAATTGGATAGGCATCCGCCCCCGGGGGATCGGGAACGAAGACGCGCAGGTTTTCCGGCATTTGGGCCCCAGCCAGCGCCGTGGTCCCGGCACTCACGCTGGGGCGGATGTAATTGCCTTCTTTGTTTTCCAGGGTAGCAACTTTTAGCCCAATCTTACGGGCAAAGTCGAAATTGACGTATCCGATGGAGCCGACCGACTGTTTGATCCTTCCTGCGACCCCCTCGTTGCCAGTGGCCCGCATGGCGTCGCCCGGCCAGTTAACCAGGATGGCAGGTCCGTAGCGCGCACGCCACTCCTCGTTGATGGCATCCAGATGACGGGTAAACGCGTAGGTGGTGCCGCTGCCCTCCTGGCGCACGACCCTGGCGATGGTAAGCCTGGGCAGCTTGACGCCCGGATTACTCTTGGCGATCAGAGGATCGTTCCAGTACTTGATCTCGCCCAGAAAAATGCCGGCATAGGCGCGGCGCGATAACTTAAGCTCTCCCTCGAAATCCGGGAGGTTATACGCCAAAACCACGCTTCCGGCAGTCACCGGCAGCATCAGAGCGCCCTTCGGCACTTCCACCAGTTGATCGTCGCGCAGTGCAGCATCGCTGGCGCCGAAGTCTACGCGCTCGTCCTCTTTCTTCAGGTTTTCTCCGAGAAAGCGGCGGATACCCTCTCCGCTGCCGACCACGTCGTAAGTGATCAACGTCTTGGGATGGTCCGCATGGTACGCGGTAAACCACTCTTTATAAAGGGGCGAGGGAAAAGTCGCGCCGGCCCCCTGCAGCAGGACTCCGCCCGGCGGAGCCGCGAGCACGGCCTTATTATCCGCTTGGGAAGAACAGCCGCAAGCGACTCCTAGCAGAACCACCAGCGCGGCCAGGAGCGTAATTCTTATTCCCAGGAATGAACTGTTGCCGTTCACAAGCCCAACTCCTCTACCGGCTCTGCGCGGGAGCGACCACACGTGTCAGGGCACGACCTTTAGTCGTGCCGCAAAGGTTCCCAGTGGACTTTGGGCTTTAGCCCCTGTCCATCGGCGTCCCAAGCAGCGCAGGGGCTAAAGCCCAGCCCTATTATGCGTTTTTCGGCACGACTAAAGTCGTGCCCTGACACGTGTTGCACGACCAAATCCACCGTGATTGGCAAAGTAAGCGACATTAGGCTCTGCGCCCGCGTCCTAGCTGAACTCTCCGCGGATGTACTCCTGCGTGTGCTTCTCCCGCGGCGCTTCAAATACCTGGCGGGATTCGCCGTACTCCACCAGATATCCGGCGCGGCCGCCGCCACTGGTATCCACATAAAGAAATCCGGTCTTGTCGGCCACGCGCTGCGCCTGTTGTAAATTGTGCGTCACGATGGCGATCGTATAGCGTTGTTTCAACTCGAGCATCAGCTCTTCGATTTTGCGCGTGGCGATGGGATCCAGGGCGGAACACGGCTCGTCCATCAGCAGCACTTCCGGCTCGGTGGCCACTGCGCGGGCGATACACAGGCGTTGTTGTTGTCCGCCGGAAAGGGAGAGGCCGCTCTTGTGCAATTTATCTTTGACTTCGTCCCACAGGGCGGCGCGGCGCAAGGCCTCTTCCACCTTGGCCAGCTTGTCACCCTTGTAGCCGTTCAAGCGCAGACCAAATGCCACGTTGTTGAGGATGCTGGTGGCAAACGGATTAGGCTGCTGGAACACCATGCCGATAAAGCGGCGTACGGCAACTGGATCGATCGACGGGTGATAGATGTCCTGTCCGCGATAGCGCACATGACCGTCGAAACGAAAGCCCCGAATCAGGTCGTTCATGCGATTCAAACAGCGCAAGACCGTGCTCTTCCCGCACCCGGAAGGGCCGATAAAAGCCGTAATCGCATTTTTCTTGATGGGGATGGCAGTATCGCGGACCGCCTTGAAAGCGCCGTAATACAGTTCCTTGATGTGACAATCGATAACCACATGATCGCCGGCAGCCATTACCGCACTTACATCCGCCTTACCATTGCCATCCAGCGGGTCCATTTTGGGGGTCATTTCAGTCGCCATGTTATGCGGTTCCTATTGCACTTGACGCCGGGACAAAGCTTGTCCCAGAAGGTTAGTGGTCAAGACCAGCAGCACCAGAACCAGGGCGGCGGCCCACGCCAGTTCCACCTGGTTCTCAAAAGGCATGCCGGCAAAGTTATAGATCAGCACCGCCAACGAAGCGGTGGGCTGCATCAGATCCAGGCGGCCACGCGAGAGCAGCCAGTAATTGCTGAACAAGGCGGTGAACAACAAGGGCGCGGTTTCGCCGGCCGCGCGCGCAATCGCCAGCATGACGCCGGTTAAGATTCCCGGGAAGGCCGTGGGCAGCAGCACCATCCACACGGTTTGGGTTTGCGTGGCGCCCATACCAGCCGCCGCTTCCTTCATCTTTGCGGGCACCATGCGGATGGCGTCCTCGGCGGTGAGGATGATGGTGGGCAGCATCAGGACCGCCAAGGCAATGCTACCCGCCAGCGCCGAGAAGCCGCCGGTCAGCAGGACTATCGTTCCATAGGCAAACACCCCGGCCAGAATCGAAGGCAGGCCGGTGAGGGTTTTCGCGGCAAATCGCACCACCTGAGCAAAGCGGCTCTCTTTGGCCCGCTCCAAAAACACCGCGCTCATAATGCCCAGGGGCACGCTGATGACGGTGGCAATCCCCACCATCACCAGGGTGCCGACAATCGCGTTGCCGAAACCGCCCCCCTGCTCCAGCGGCGCCGGCGGCAACTGAGTAAATACCGCCAGGGTCAGCTTCTTGCCACCGCGCCAAGCCAGCATCCAGACCACCGAGAATAGCGGTACCAAGGCCATCAACGTCATTCCCGCAACCAGCAGACTGAGCACGACGCTGAGCAAGGTTCGGGGACGGCGCAGCGAACGCTCCAGTTCGGTGAAGTCCACGCCGGCAAACGGATTCAGCTCGGGCACGGCGGACGGACTGATGGAAGGATTGCCTGCGCTCATGCCTTGCCTCCTTCCAGTTGAGCCGAAGCCCGCGCCAGGATTACTGAACCGGCCATATTCACCAGCAGCGTGATCCCCAGCAGCACCAGGGCGGCATACATCAATACCGCAATCTGTTTCGGCCCGGCTTCCGGAAAGTTATTCGCCAGCAACGCCGCCAGCGTGTTGGCCGGCGAGAACAGCGAAACGCTGATGACATTGGAATTGCCGACGAGCATGGCCAGCGCCATGGTCTCGCCCAAAGCGCGGCCAAAGGCCAAAATAATGCCGCCGACAATGCCCCGCGCGGCGGTGGGAATAATCACCGCCAGTATGGTCTCCCAGCGGGTAGCGCCCAAGCCGTAAGCCGCCATGCGGAGCTTAGGCGGAACCGAGACCAGGGCATCCGTGCTGATCGCCGTGATGGTAGGCAGCAACATGATGGACAGAACCAGCACGGCGGGGAGAATGCCGGGACCGCTTAGATCGACGGAAAACAACGGTAGCCATCCTACTTTCATATGCAGCCAGTTGCAGGCTGGGCGGATCAGGGGAATCACCACAAAGATTCCCCACAGACCGTAGACCACACTGGGAATGGCAGCCAAAAGCTCAATCAGGTTCCGCAATAGCTGCTCGACGCGGTCTGGCAGTTTTCCCCATACCGGATGCAGATGCAGGTGAAACACCTTCAACAGGCCAAAAACACTCTGACCGAGAAAGCCCTCGCTCAAGAAGATCGCCACCGCTACGCCAAACGCTGTGCCAATCACCAGCGCCAGCACTGAGGTGTACATGGTGCCCCAGATTTCCGGCAGAATGCCATGCAGTCCTTTGCTCGAGTCCCAAGTCGTACCCGTAAGGAAGCCGACCCCGTATTGCCGCATGGCGGGCGCTGCTGCCAAAGCAATCCGCAAGACAATGAAGACCACCAGGAGCACAGTCAGGCAGGCAAAGCTGAAGCAAACCCGACGAAACGCCGAGTCGACCAGTTGTTGGGCACGGCTGGGGTGGCGCGCAATCTGGTTTCCGGAAGGCGCCGGAAGCGCCCCCTGGGGGGCGCTATTCGGCATTGCGATCAAGGGTTTGGGCATCCTGATTGAACTCCGGATCTCCGGTTACGAAGCCAGCTTGATGTTCTGCACGGCCGCTTTTACCTTTTCCGCAACTGCCGGCGGCAGAGGAATATAGCCGAGGGGTTCCGCCTCTTTTTGGCCTTCCGTTAAGCCGTATTGCAGCAGTCCCTGCATAGCATCCAGTTTTTTCTTGTCCGCGTACTTGCGATAGCAAAGCAGCCAGGTGTAGGTAACGATCGGATAAGCATCCTTCGCTTCGGGATCGGAGGCCCACGCAATCAGGTTCTCCGGCAACTGTGCTGAGGCCAAGGCCGCTTGGCCAGATGCCGTGCTGGCAGCAACATAATTACCCGACCGGTTCTCCAGGATTGCCATGGGGAGCTTCTGGCTTTTGGCATAGCCGTATTCGATATATCCAATCGCTCCCGGCGTGGTCATGATGCTTGCCGTCACGCCCTCATTTCCTTTGGAGCGAGTCCCCACCGCCCAATTCGGCATGGTGTCGGCGCCCGGACTCTTCGCAAACTCTTCGCTGATGGTGCTCAGATGCTTGGTGAAGACGAAGCTGGTGC
>Ga0326728_10006479_pt1 | contig 31453 bp, 56 predicted proteins | sample MB3enrmetagenome_FD_207602 | JGI IMG/M metagenome (GOLD analysis project Ga0326728, IMG submission 207602) | Lab enriched peat soil microbial communities from McLean, Ithaca, NY, United States - MB31MN | ecosystem: Environmental > Terrestrial > Soil > Wetlands > Peat | place: USA: New York...
CGCTTGCCGTTCAAGCCAGAACCTAATTCCTCTACTACCTCGACATCTTGCAAACCAAGGCCGCTGGCGAAGGAGCGAAGTCTTGCTATCTGCCTTACGAGATCACTCTTTTGGTCATGTGACGACAACTTTTGTTCGCTCATGACCTTATCTTACCACTTCAAGCGACAGTTGTCAACCCTCGGGTCGCAGACCCTCGGGTCGCAGACCCTCGGGTCGCAGACCCTCGGGTCGCAGACCCTCGGGTCGCAGACCCTCGGGTCGCAGACCCTTCCTGCGTCCGACGTGGCGGGGCGGCTCGAGCGCCGCCGCCTCGCTGGCGGCCGCCAGGATAGCCAGGCACTGCCCGAACCCCATCCTCCGCTTGACGGGCAGCCCGCGGGCACTGACCATCGTCTGCGCACCGAGCGTGTCGTCTCCGGAGGAGATCTCTGCGTCATCCTCCCAGGGTATGCCGGCCTCGAGGGCCAGCTTTCGTCGTCTGGCATCGCCCATGATCCGCCTCGTTGTTACCAGGTTTTTACCAGGTTTTTACCAGGTCCGTCGACCGCGGAGCCCCGGCAGGTGACTCCTATCTCGCGGGCGACGCCGAGGGCGAGAGCGCCGGCGGGTCGCCGGACACCACGCGAGGATACTCGCGGATCAAGGCGACGAGGGAGGCCAGCTTCATGCGCGGCGCCTCTCGCTGCAACGACTCTATGACCTGGGCCAGGACCGCTCCGGTGAGATCGTCGCCAGTGTCCTTGTCGGTCACTTCTACCTCCGCGCCCGACTGGATCAACTTGGCCAGCTCGGGCAGGGTGACGTATCGCTTGTCGGTCGTGTCGTAGAGCTTCCGGTTCGAGTACCGCCTTATGTGTCGCATGGTGCCTCCGTCGTGGTCGTCGAAACTAGCCACTGCTTATTCTCGCAGTGTCAAGATGAGAATGCAACTATAAAAATAACCAGGTGTCAAAAATCAAATCTTCTACCTCCCGGGGCGGCCTGCTCGATCGCTCGGCTCGGCTCGCCCGCGTCGTCGTTCAGCATCCTTCTGATCCCAGCGACCTTGAGCGTAACTGTGCGTACACATCGAAATTATCAGCAGGACCAGCGCGAGCATCCGCCACACCGATCCTGAGTCTCGCCTCATGATGCCCCAGAACAAGAACCAGCACGTCATTTCTACGTACCAGCTGAGATACCAAGGTCGCTTCCGAGCAAAGAAATTCACGACGGCCTCCTCAATCATGAGCAGCGTCCGCACCGGAGCGGCTAGTACCACCCCCCTCGAGTGAACATCCACGTGTTGAAGTACGCCAGGGTCTCGACTGCTACCTTCGCGGTAGCGTCCCTCGTCTTCTCGTCGCCCCGCAGGAACTTCATGCTCGACTCCACGAGCTTCTCGATCTCCTGCTGGACTAGCTTCATCTGCGCGAAGGCGCCTCGGGCAGCCTCGTTGGTCTTGGCCGACTTGTAGGTCCGCGCCGCCTCGTCGTAGGCGTCGCACCTCCGAGCGAACACCGCTATCACCCGAGCATCCCTCCGTCCTTCGAGCGGGCCTTGAAGAAGTAGGGACGGGGCACGACGTCGTCCGGCCCGTCCCAGACCAGGGCGTGGGCGTGCGGCAGGTGGCCGTCGTGCTCGGAGGTCCAGCCCCCGGAGTCGGCGGCCACGAACGGTACGCCGCATGAATTCACGGTCGTGAAGATCCCCAGGTGGTCGTGGCCAAACGACAGGCAGGAGGGGGTAGTGAAGGCCGGGCTGGGCGGGCCCTGCCGCAGGGACCCGACCGGGGTCGGCAGCTCCGGATCCATCACGATTATCCGCAGCAGCCAGGGCATGTTTGACAGATACCCTTGCGACGGGGGAGGCTCGTCGTCGCCGGGCATGAGCGGGTAGTACCCGCACCTGGGGTAGAGGGTCTGCCACGGGCACGACTGGGGGAAGGTCAGCCGCCTCATCACGTAGTTCGCGTAGTCGTAGTTGCGCGGCGAATATCGCTTCCAGAGCGCGAGCACGAAGTCGAGGGTGCGCGAGGCGATGTCCTTGACTGACTGCACGCCCGCTCCGTCGAGCGGTATGCCAGGTCTCTTGCATCCGAGCGCGTCGAGGAAGGCGTACTCGCAAGCTGAATTCCACCCGAGCACGAGGGGGTCGAGCAGGTGACCGTGGGTGACGACGTGGATCGGGTAGTCGCCCGCGTCGGACTCGTCGCAGTAGAGGGGGTAGGAGAAGGTGATCTGCGCGGGAGCGTCAGGATAGAGGAGGCACCAGGGCCAGACGGTCGACGAGACCTGGACGCCCCCGTACGGCGTGACGGTGGAGATCCCGCGGGCCTTGCAGTACCAGTCCCAGGTGCAGAGGTCGTGGTTGCCGGGCACCACGACGACCCGGTCGACCCGCACCTGCCTGAACAGCTCACCGAAAAAGGAGGAGGACGCCGCACTGACCGACGTCGCGACGCCGTCCGTAAGGTTGGTCATGTCGCCCGGGACGCTCTCCTCGTGCGCGTCGCCGGCGACTACCAGCGTCCCGACGCGGCCGCCTGACAGCCGAGCGACGTCGGCGACCACGGAGGCGGCGACGTCGGGGTATGACAAGGTCGACCTCGGGTCCCCGAGGTGCAGGTCTGACATCTGTAGCTTCGCGATCATCTTGAGAACCTCATCAGCTCATACCAGAGCTTGAACAGCATCACGAGGAAAGCACAGACCAGGCCGAATATGAAGAGGCCTACCAGCCTCTCCCAGATCGCGGGGACCACCGACTTCTGGAACACCCTGAAGGTCTCGCGCCAGCTCAAGCGAGCGACGCCAACCGCTGGCCGGGCCAAGTCCTTGGTCGTCTCCCAGGCTTCTCTCAGCAGCTCCTTGTACGTCACGTGCTCACCCGCGACCGGATCCTCTGAAATTCGGTCTGGACGTACTGGTTGACGTGCTCGCTCGCGACCTCCAGGTACTGTCCCGCGCGCTGCAGGCTCAGGCGGTGGTTTTCTGGAGACATCAGCCAGGTCTCGGCGTCGACCCAGTAGCGCGAGGTACCATGCTGTGCCGCCAGCGCGTCGATCTGGCGCAGGTTCTCGCCGATGTTCTCGGGTGAGAACCCCCCGGCGTACCCGCAGTACACCCCGGGGAGCGGCGTCTCCAGCTTCGCTGCTTGCTTCCCCGCTCCGTGGGACAGGTCGAAGAGGACGCTCACTTTCAGGTGGGAGTGGGCCCTCGCGCGAGACGTCTGCCAGCGGACCCAGTCGAACACGTCCGCGTGGCGGACGAGCAGCTCGTCCAGCCGCCAGTCGGCGCCCAGCCTGCTGTTCAGGAACATCTCCGTCCAGCGGCCGCACAGGTGGAGCGCCAGCCTCCGGCGCCTCCCCTCCCTCCCCCGGCAGTGCTCAGGTAACTTGTTGAGCCAGGCGAGCCCGGGAAACCGGGGCGACTCCTCGTGGTTACCCAGCAGTATCCCGGCCTCCGCTAGCGGGTAGGCGTCGAGCAGCGCGAACAGTCCCTCGTGGTCGGTGCTGTCATCCGCTCCCGTGAACGTGATCCTATCGAGCATCGCCGCGCCTCCCGAGCTTGAGCAGCCCGCAGATCTCGTCGACGTCACGCTCCCGCTTCTCGACCAGGCGGTCGGCCCACGCCTCGAGGGAGCTGATCGTCCCGGGGCGGACGTCGTCCATCTCCTGCAGCTCGTGCGGCAGGTCGGTCTGGAAGCGGTAGTAGTGACCAGGACCGGGACCGGACGACGTCATCAGCGCGGCCTGATAGTCGACCGTGTCTCCCACCCCGTCGATCAGGGTATCGAGCAGCGGCACGGCCCAGCCGGCCACCCCCCAGGAACGAGCCCTCTGGTACGAGATAGGCCGATCCGCGTCGCCGGTCCCGAGCGAGACGACCAGGAGATTTTCGTCTGGATGAAGTTTCCGGACTTCGGCCAAGATGCACATGGTCGGGTTGTTGGCGAAGACGCCGCCGTCGACGAAGACGCGGGGGCGCTCCGCCCGGTCCACGCGGTCGCTCGCCGTCCACGCGCGGCAGGGAGGAAAGAACGTGGGGGCGGCGGAGGTGGCCCTGGCCACGTCGTCCAGGTAGAAGTTCTTGCTCGAGCTTTCAGCGGCCTCCCAGCTCTTGAAGAAGTACGGAGTGCGGCTCTCGATCTCGTAGGCGGTCACGAGCAGCCTGGTGCGCGCGTCCTTGAGCTCGGAGAGCTCGAAGTACTCGTGGAAAACCGCCTCGGCCCCCCGTCCGTCGTACTTCGGTCCGGTGAGGCTCCCCATACTCCTGATGCGGTGCCAGGGAGAGCGGCTGAAGATGCGCGCGCCCTCCTTGGCGTAGAGCCGCGCCATTGCCTCGGCCGAGTAGGACCCCCTGCCCGTCCCGGTGGCGCACGTGAGCCCGACCGCGAGTATCCCGCCGGTGGAGGTGCCCGCGACGTAGTCGAACAGCCGGGACGTCGACTGCCCGGCACGCGCCTCGATCTCGGTCAGCACCTTGGCCGGGATTATCCCCCGGATGCCCCCGCCGTCGATGGACAGTATCGTCTTCATCTATGACTCTCCTTCAGCTTGCCGCTCACCAAGCGCTCTACCGTCGATCTGACCTCGCCGTCTGTCCCGGTCGCACTCGGCAGGTCGGCGAACGATCCCGCGAAACAAACGGCCCACGAGCGCCACGCCCTCAGCCTCTCCTCGAGGTCGGCGATGGTCTTTTCTCGACAACTCGCGCAGTAGAGGTTCGTGGGCGACGTGGGGTCGGCCGGGCGCGGTCTACCGCACTGGGCGCACCTGAGGCACTGCCCGTCCTGCTCTCCCCTCGGTATGGTGCCGATGGCGCGGATCTTCTTCCACGTGAGCCACTCGTCGCTCTCGCGGTACCAGTTGTTTCGCACGTCGCGGAAGCAGCCGCGGGCGCGCTCCGCGACCTCGATGGGGATCCACTCTCCGAGGTCGCTCACCAGGATCAGCTCGCCCACCTCCGTCAGGTCTCCGCGACTGCCCTCGGCAACCGCGCTTGCAGCATGATCGTCCGAGACCTCGGAGACCTGCTCGATGGAGGCGTCGCGGATGAGGGCCTCGCGGACCAGCACGCACACCCTGGAGAACGGGTCGGCCTGACCGAGGTCCAGGACCTTCGAGAGCGCGGCCCGCAGCTCCCGCACCCTGACATCCGTGCATCTCAGCTGCTCTTCCATCACAACTCCGACGTGAGCACGACGGCGAATCCCGCGCCGCCAGCGAGCCTGGTGTTCGCCGCGACCCACTCGCGAGCTCCGATCAGCTCCTCCTGGGTCTTCTGGACGGACGACAGCGTGGGTATCTCCCAGAGCCTCACCTCGAAGATGTACGGCGAGGTGACCTCCACTGCGGGCGCCCACCGCTTCGTCGTGCCGACCTGGTAGACGACCTGGCAGTCTCCGCCGTCGGCATGACAGCTCTCGCCGTGCGTCGCACACCCGGCGAAGACGCAACTGCCGACGTCCGACGCCCAGGGCTCCTTGATCGCGACCTGGATCGCGACCTGGTGAAGAGGCTTACCGTCCGAGCGCCGCACCTGCCACCTCCCCTCCTCCAGCTTGCGGTAGGAGAGGCCGGTCTTGACGTAAGCGTAGCGGCCGTCGGTCCCCGGCGCGGCCTCCAGGGAGTACCGACGCAGATCCAGCGACTGTCGTCCTGGCCTCGTCGAGCAGACGCCGATATCTCCGGGCGACTCATCGTCGGTCATCTCGTCCTCCTCCGGTCTCTGACCTCGCGGCAACTGCTTCTTGAGCCAGGAGGACGTTCGAGTGGAACATCATCCCGTCGAGCACGGCCACGGCCGTGCGCATGGCATGTTCGGAGGCGAAGTTGACGAAGGCGAACCCTCGCGACCGACCGGTCGACTTGTCCGCTACTACCACCACCGACTTGTAGGGAACACTCACCTCGTGCAAGAACTTCTCCAGGTCCGCTGTATTAACGTACCTGGGCAAGTTGCCCAGGAACATCTTCCGCGCGTGTGCTGTCTGCTGAGCTTCCATCTAAGTGTTCCGCTGGAATATCCTCAGCAGCCGGCGCGCGATCTCCGCCGTCCGGGAGGCCAGCTTCTGCGACCTCAATGCGCTGCCCTCCAGCTTCCGGCCTCTCAGGGCGCCGGCGACCACCATGACCTGGGCCGCGTAGTCGTGGTTGCGGAAGTTCCTGCGGGCCACGGCCCGCCACTCGCACTCCGACCTCGGTCTGCGATCAGCTCGGCACGCGGCGTACGACCTGCCCAGGTCGGAGGCGGCCAGCTCGATCAGGGCGGCGGCGTCCCACCGCCTCCGCCGCTCGGGTCCGCGGAGGCGCATGCCCATCGGACAGGAGTCCCACCCGACCAGGCGCTTCCTGCCTCGCTGCACCTCGTAGATGGGAGCGTCCTGGTCGTCCATGTCGCACTCGATCACGTCGATCGCCACCATGATCACGGGGTCGACGGAGTGGCGGAGGGACGACGTCAGTATGAGATCGGCCCTCTCCTCGCACTTGGCCTGGTCCCAGGCCGGCCTGCCGTATATGCCGGAGGCCAGGCAGAGCATCTTGGCCAGGGCGGCGGCGGTCACGCGCGCATCCCCTTATCCCGCAGCCACGCGTCGAGAAGCACCGGACTCGAGCCCGAGTCCCACTCCTCGTTACCGAGATCGCCGCGGACTATCACGAGTCGTCGCGCGCCGTCCAGGTCGCCTCCGATCTTGACGGACGAGCAGGAGTCGTCGACGAATACTACCCGGCCCGACGGTCCACCTGAGACGACCATGCTCCGATCCGGCCGGCGGACCGCCAGCGCGATCAGGTACCCGATCCCCGTCCCGACGATGAGGCAGGGGCAGCAGATCGCCAGGACCGACGGGGCGTAGGTGCAGAGGTTCATTATCGCCTCCTCATACTTGTTTTGACACTTTTCTCAGCTTCGACATGATCTCTTCGGTGAGGAAGATCAGCCTGTTCCACTTGTCCAGCTCGGACTTCTGCTCTTCTATCCGGTCGCCGGCGGTCACGAACGGCCCCCACAAGGCGACGTCGGCGATCTCCCTGGGGTTCTTGCGTTTGTAGAGTCTCTCCACGGTCTCGAGCCTGTTGACGACGACGTGCTTCTGACCGCTCACGAGGTCGCGCGCGAGCTGCCAGAGGTCAGCGTCGGCGAGCTTCACCTCTACCGAGATCGAAGGCTTCGCGGGCTCGCTCGTCGACAGGTCGGGGGCGGCGCCCGGGGCGCCGAGCGCTCTTTTCGCGCGCCGTTCGCGGACGGCACTCCGCACATAGATCAGGACTATCGCCGCTGACTCGACAGCGACGATGCAGTCCATGACGAGCTTCTCGATCACGACCGTCCTCCCGGCGTTACGGAATTTCTCGTCCTGGACTCGTCTCGCGCGAGTACCTCGCGCATCTCCCTGAGCGCGGCCATGTGGGGGTACTTCGAGCTCGCCTCCTCGCACATCCTCGCGGCCTCCGCGACCCGTCCCAGCTTGCGCAGGCAGGCCACCACCAGCACCTGGGTCGCTCCCTCGTACGCCTCGCCCCCGTCGAGCAACTGTATCTTCCCCCTGAGGGCGATCCCCCGCTCGTAGGCGGCCACCGCCTCGGCCCAGAGCCCCTGGTGGAAGCGCGCCCTCGCCAGGCGCATGTTGGGGAGCACGCCGGGGTAGAAGTCGTGCGACCACTCGTACCAGAGCGACGCGGACGCGTAGTCTTCATCGTTCTCGCAGATCTCGCCCATCATGGAGGCCGCCCACGACTTCTCTTCCGGCCACCTGGACGCCGGGAGGTACAGCTCGATCAGCTTGACCGCCAGGCGGGGCATCACGGCGCGCGACTCGGCGGCGAGGTAGATCATCTCGCGCGTCGTGATCTGCCAGTCGCGCTCGCGAGCGCTGTGGTAGAGGACCTTCAGGTTTCGCCCGGGGATCCTTATGCCGGTCCCCTCACTGTCCCGCATGTCTCGCACGACGAGGGTCCCGTCGACCTGCGCTACGTGCCGGGCGTCGAATCCCGTCAGGTGCTCGTGCACGCACCCGCTCCACCTGATCCCGGGGAGGTCCCGCGCCAGCCGCTCGCGGAAGGTGTCCACTCGCGACGCCCCGCCGAGTCCCACCTCGTAGTGGTAGCGCGAGGCCGCCGCCACGAGGCCGCGCTCGTCGAGCAGGCGGCACAGGCCGGGGAGGCTCTGGGGGTCAGAGATCACGTCGTCCGCGTCGCAGAACAGCTTCCACCTGCCGGAGCACACCTGCCACCCGAGGTTGCGGGCACCGGCCCAGTCGGCCAGTATCTGCCGTCCGGTGAAGGGACCTTCGTAGACCTCCCCGACGAGGGGCTTGCCCACGGCGTAGGTCTCCGCCACGTCTCGTATGTAGAGGTCGGGATGGGTCTCGGAGGTTACAGTGATGAGCACGGGGGGCAAGAGAGAATACTGCGAGCTCTTGTCCGCGAGGACGTCGGCGGTGCGGTCGGTGCAGTCGTTGAGCACCGCCACCACGCCGGTTATGTACGGCCCCACGCAGTCGAGGAGGCGCCCGACCACCGACTCGCCGTTCTTGACCATCAGGTGGAGCGAGATCTGCTTCGGTCCGGCCTCCGCGGGCGAGGCGAGCTTGATCGGCTCGTTCATCTTCTTGTCCATGCCGTCTCTCTCAGTCATGATCCATGGATCTCTCGTCGAGCGGGAGCCACTCCTCGTGTATGACGTGTCCTATGGCGTCCACGGTGCCGTACGACTGGCCCAGCAGGGCGCGGGGCACGATCCGCGCGCGCACGACCTTGCCCACCACGGCGCTCCACTCTCGCACGCCGGTGATGCTGAGCAGGCGCGCTAGGCTCTTCCCGGTGAGCGGAACGTTGCCCGTGCGCTGAGTGGCGTCACCGTAGTCGAGCACGAGCTCGAAGCAGGCCTGAGCCGTGGGCTCCTGATCGGCCGACTTCCGCACCATGACGAACCTGATCTCCGCCTCTTCGATGACCGCGTTCCGTACCTCGATCTGTGTTTCGCCGGCCATGTGCGAACCCTACGTGCTTGAGAACCAGGTGTCAACCATCAAATTTTAGCGGTCAGATCCTCGAGCTCGGCGTGCTCCACGAGATCGGGCCGCATGACCAGGACCTCGCGCCACACCCGATCGGCGACCTCATCTTCGCCGGCGTCTCCCGGGACCACGACCCAGCCGCGACGATGCTCGCCCGCGGCTGGGCCGTCCGCTTCTTTTCGCCACAGCTCCCGGTAGAGGTCGGCCAGGCGCTGCTGCTTGGCCAGGTCCCTCTCGTAGCGGTTGTGGCGGTTGCAGCGCTTCGAGATCCGCGCCGGGTCGACGTCGAGCAGGACGGAGAGGTCCGGTCTGAGCAGGCTCGATATCGCGTCCAGGATGAGGTTGGGGTCGATGCCGTCGTCCTGGCCGTAGAGGAGGGCCGACTGCCACCACCGCGCGCAGACTACCGACGTGCCTGCCGCCATCTTCCGGCCGATCCTGGCCGACGTCACGTACTTGTCGCAGACCTGCAGGCACTCGAACGCTAGCGGGTCGGATCGCGACTTGAAGGCGGTGCCCGGCGATCCCGTCATCAGGCAAAGGTCTCCCGAGAGGTGCCGGCTGATCACCTCTCCGACCGGAGAAGAGTAGTCGGGTGAAGCCGCCTCGTCTGCCGGTATCCCGCGGGACCGCAGCCTGGCGACCAGTCGCGCGGCCTGCCCGCTCTTCCCGCAGCGGTCGATCCCCTCGATCACGACGAAACATGGGCTACTCATCCGGATCCTCTCCTGCTGGTCTCGACCTGTTTATCCCCGTCATGACCGGTGGGCTCACGGCGTCGTCGACCGCGTCGGACAGATTATCCGGCGACTCGTCGAACGAGTCGTCTCCCGCGTCAGTCGCCGCTTCTACCTGCGCGGCGACGTCGGCTACCCGCCGCTCGGCCTCCAGCTGGGCATTGAGGTCGGCGCGCGTCGCGGCCTCCGCGCCGATCAGCTTCTCGACCGCCTTCTCGTCGGCAGTCATGCGCTTGTACAGGATCTCGGCCATGGAGGTGTCGACCTCGCGGTCGGCGGCCCTGATCGCCGCCTGCATCCTCACGTACTCGACCGCGCCGCGGGAGAGCTGCACGCTCACGGCGGAGAGCTTCGCGGTCCTGGCGGCGTGCTTCCACACCCGCAGCGGCCAGACCTCGCGCAGCGCGAGGTACAGTCCGGCCATCTCCGGGGTGCTGTCGTGGACGGGACCCGGGCGCCACACGAGGCCCTCCTGGGGCAAAAACGACAGTCCGTCGGCGGACGTGCGCCGGTACCAGGCCGTCACCAGGTAGACGCGAGCGAAGCTGCCCCGGGGCGTGTATCCGGCGTAGAGCGGCTCGCAGAACATGGGCCAGGTACCGACGCCTATCGACCCGAGCGCGCGCTCCACCGCGGCCACCTCGTCCTCGTTCTCGCCGAGCTTGGCGCCCGGCAGGTCGTTGATCTGCGACACCCGCGTGACGTCGTCGCGATCCGGCAGCGCGGTGGATTCCTGCGGTTCGGGAGAGATGACAATCTTCTCGGCGGGCTCCACGGCGAGGTTGGGAGGGACCTTGACCAGGGCGAACTCGTACGAGATCGGTAGGTCGGGTGACGGGGACGCCGCCCCGCTCGCGGACTTCTGGAGGCGAGGGATCAGGACCTTGATGCGAGTCGGGCGCGCGACCTTGGCCGGCAGGGCGGGAGAGTCGCCGGGCAGCCCGCGCCAGGACCACGCCGCGTTAACACAGCACGCCTCGCACAGGCCCTGGCGGACGTCGGGACGACTCATGGTGAGGACGGTGCGCTCGGTGCGCCCGCAGAACACGCACGGCAGGTCGTCCCGGAACTGAGACGACCACACGTACGAGTCGCCCACGGGGATTGCCAGCCGCTCGGGAGGTCCGGGCTCGGTCGGGCCGCTCGCGATCGGCTCTCTCGTCGACCTGATCGGTCCTGGAGTCTCCGATCTCGACTCGGCAGCCATCACCAGCCCCCGCCGTCGTCGTCCCTGCGCTTACCTCGCCCGCGATCCTGGCCCCTCGGTCGAGGGCCTCCCGATCGGCGATCGGACAGGTTCTCCCCGCGACCTCCGCCTCGTCCCCCGCTCCTTCCTCCCCCGTCGTCGCCCCGGCGCTCGATCGCCTCGCGCGCTGCCAGGCTGCGTCCTCGGACCAGCATCCCGTCGAGCTGGTGCAGGGCGGACTCTGCCTCGGCCTCGGACTTGAAGTACGCGAACGCGAACCCCCGCGACTGGTGCGTCTCCTTGTCGAGCACGACGTCGACCCTGTCGCAGACGACGCCGTTGTCTCGCATGATCTGCTCCAGCTCGGCTGACGACACGGCCCAGGGGATGTTTCCTAGATAGAGCTTCTTTCCCATTCGTGATTCCTCGTGCGTGAGTTTTTTGCTGCTTGCGTGAGTTTCTTCGTTGCTTGGTGCTAGCGCTAGTCGTGTTTTTTCGCGGCCAGCCGCGCTCGCCTGCCCGCCTTCCCGGTGTACGTCTTCATGACCTCTCGGGGATCGGGCGAGACGTAGACGTTGACGTCTTTGTTGAGGCAGAGGTCCCAGGCGAAGCTGGTCAGTCCCGTCCCGCGGATGGACTCTACGACGGCAAGTCGTACCCACCAGTACGACCACGGCCGGTCGATGCCAAGAACCTTGGCCGTGATGCGGTGCCAGATCCTGCTCCACGGCGAGGCGTCGGGACGGTCGTCGCACGCGTACCTGCAGTAGAAGCTCACGCGCTCCACCGCGAGATCCAGCATCCACTGGACGTACCCGACGTCGGCCATCTCGATCCGAGACACCCGGCCCCTGTTCGACCTTACCTCGATGGACTCCGTGCGCTCGACCACGTACTCGTCGCTAAACATCAGTCCTCCTTCAGTACGCGGCACACAGTCGCGCCCAGTTGCCCGACTCCTTGGGCCGCAGCGCCTCCGACCCGCACCTGCACAGCACGCACTCGCCGGGGTCCCAGTCGTGCATCGGGGCGCGGACGAGCCGCACGACCCGCCGGCTCCCGATCGCCCGGGACTCGTCGGGCGAGGAATCGGCCTCCGGCCTGCGGTCGACCAGCACCGCGACCGCCGGCACCACGCGGGCTCCCGCCCGCAGGACCGCCTCTACCGTCCGCTCGACCGACCCGCCCGTGGTGAGGACGTCCTCCACGACCAGGACCTCGTCCGCCGACGTCAGCGAGCACCTCCTGATCTCCACTCGACCGCTGACCGGATCCTTCTCGGTGAATGCGGACCGGCAGCGCGGTCCCGTGGTGACGGACCGTTCTCCGAAGTGGTAAGAATCGGTCTCATCAACCAACTCCTTCCGACTCCAGTTCGAAGCTGTGCCGATCTCGGGAAAAACCCGATACTCCGGTAGTAAGCTCCCGGCTCGACGGTTCGAGCGCGTTTTTCTTCCGTCCCAGGGCACTGAGAGAAGCTTGGAATTTCTTCCACTCTTCATGTCGTGCTTCCAAGATCGGTTTCACCACGGTGGGGTAGTCATCGAGACCGATTTGTTTGTCCTCAGAACGTCTGAGCAAACCGGCACCTCCTACCACATCCGCGTGCGAGATCTTACCGCAGTAGCAGCATTGAAATTTGATTCCACTTCGATTTTTGCGAGAGACAAAACCACAATTAGGACACGTCTGGCTAGTGTAGGCCGGATTGACAACTTCGCATGGAGCCTTCATCTCCAGACTGTGATGAAGCGCTCGGTAAGCGAATCGCTTCTGTCCTCGACAACCACGAAGATCGAGATTCTCGACGACAAAAACGTGACCGGGATAGGCAACGATCAGCTTGTTGGAGCAAGTACCAGCCAGCGTCTTCACGAGTCCCGTGAGCCGGCTTTCAAGAGCGTTGAGCTTGGGAGAGTCATCCGTCAAACCTTGTCGCTGGCGGTTTGCTCGAACATCGCGTACTGTGTCATACAAGGCATTGAATTTCGGCTTCAACCCAGCTTCCAGAAGCCTTCCATCCGAGGTGGCCGCCATCACGTTCAACCCAACGTCAACTCCCAGGCGAGGAGCACTCTCGGGAAGCTTTGCTACTTCCCATTTTTTGCACTCAACAACCTCGAAACGCCAGCGTCCTTGCCTGGTCTTTCGAGCGAGCACTCCCTTCGCAACATCTGATGCTTCCTTCACGTAGGGATTAGCGACGAGAGGGAGTTGAATCCTCGACTTCCCAGCATCGAGATGACTGAATCCAATCCACCAAGCAGTGAGCCTGGTGTTCTCACTTTTACCGAAAATCGAGGTCATCTCGCTCAACCGCATTCCCACACGGTCGGATATCCTCGGCGACTTTCCCACTACGTCTTCGTCGAGTAGCCAGCTCCAGTAAAGATTGATCGCCTCTTGGGTGACTTTTCCAGACGGGACGTCGATCAGACGCTTTCCGAGAATACAGAGGGCCGAACGAGTCGCCTCATCAAACTCGCCTCCCTTGAATTTCGCTCTGATAACCGATTTGAGCTTCACTGTGTATTTGCTGGCCGCCCAGCCCGACACGATGGCAACGGCGTGGGCTCTCACGTTCTTGACGATCTGAGAAGACAGTGCGGAGTAGCGAGGGAAGAAAGCCTGCCTCTCTCCCCTGGAGAGGCTGAATCGACGAGCCTGAAGCATCGCCGAGACGCAGATCGCCAGATAGGCAGTGTACTCAGCTTGCAAAGCTTCCAAAGACGCTACCTTGCCCGAATTTGCCTCGGGGTGTAAGTAGAAAAAGCGACTCTTTTTCACGCTGAAAAAGCTCCTATGCGACCTCGGATAGCGTGCCATTCGGCAACCGTGACCACTTGGTCTTCCCGGTAAACGGGAAATGTGACTTGCTTGGCACCTCGAATCAGAAAGCTTCGCTTTGCATGAGGAACCACGTCGGGAAGCACAACCTTACCAGCTCGCTTCCACGTCGTTGCCGATTGAGCTTCAAGACTTCCCCGCACAAGAGTATGACCTTTTACGTCAACTCGCTCGCCTCCATATAGCCAAGGTTTCCACTCGACAAATCCATTCCGACGAGCCTCTACAATCGACTTGTACGATGTGTCGGAAAACTTAGTCGTCAATTCGATCAAGACTCGTTGTCGTTCGGTTTCTATAAACTGCTCTACTTGCCGCTTGACTTCAATACGATGTTGTTCGGCTTCGACACGCCGCCTTTTGGTTTTCCTTTTTGACTGTTGCTCCTGCTCTGCCGCGAGATCCTCAAGAACAGGAAGATGTGGCTTTCCAGGTCCTCGGTGTCTACGACACACTCCGTCCTTGCCCGCTGTGTTTTGACACTGATTTCCAATTGATGACAGCCCCAAGCACCTCATGGTGTTTCCTCCGCTGCCGCTGCCAGCGCTCTCTTCGCTCTGTTGCTGGCAGCCCGTCGCCCGTAGATGCGAGCACACATGCTCGTGACCACGTCGATGAAATCTTGAACCAGGTCGAGCTTCTGCTCACCCGCTTCGGCGACAACCAGAGAGCGTCCTTGGGCTTGCAACGCCGCTTCAATGTACTCGACTCCGAAGCGAGCAAGACGGTCCCGATGCTCTACCACGATCTTCTTGACGGTAGGATCGGCCAGTAGCTTGAGTAGTTTCGGACGCTTGCCGTTTAAGCCCGAACCCAATTCTTCCACGATTTCGACATCTTTCAGACCAAGGCCGCCAGCGAAGGATCGAAGTCTCGCCGTCTGCCTCACAAGATCCTCTTTCTGGTCATGAGATGACACTCGTCCGTACAGCACGGACTTGTCAGACGTTGGCAACTCAACTGACTTCTCAACCACTCGGTAGTGTCCGCCGGGTGTCCGAACGACGGAAACAGGAAGCTTTCCAGCATGCATCCAAATCATGGCAGTACGGTAGTGGACACCATTTTCCTTGGCCCAAGCCGACAGCTTCTTCACGCTCATGACCTTATCTTGCCACTTCAGGCGACAGTTGTCCACCCGCTTGACCTCCTGCGCTACCGTGAGGCGAGGCGAGAGCTCCCGAGCGAGCCACCTGGACCGCGACCGCTCTCGCGTCCTCTCCGGCCGGCGACTCACCCCGAGGTCCTCCTGCGGTTCTCATCGACCTCGAGCGCGAACGTGACCATGACCTCGACCAGTCCGGCGACGCCCGGGAAGCTGGGCACTTCTTGCTCGTAGCAGGTGACGTTCGCCGCGGTGTAGCCCTCTCCCTCGACCAGCGCCTCGTGCAACTTATCACACACCTCGCTCGGCGCGGCCCTGGCCGGGAGGTGAGCCAAGTAGGCGACCACGTACAGGCCGCGATCGGCGCTCTTCCTGGCCGCCGCCCTGACATCGTCCAGCACGCGGCGCAGCCACTCCTCGCGGGTCTCGGGCGCGCAGAACTCGTCGCGACTCGCGCTGACCACCTCCCGCAGGCCGCGCAGCTCGTCGCGGGTAGTCACGATCCGCTCCTGCTTGACTGTCCCAATCGAGCCAGCCAACCGCGCACGGAAATGCTTACAGGTACCAAGACACCGTTCGCCGTTCCGCAGACACGTTCGCCGTCGTCGAAACAATACTCCTCATGTTCGTGCGGCTTTGAGAGCATCACCTTCTGTTCTTCCAACAGCCAGATCAAGAAATCTCCGACGGCTTGCTTTTGTACTTGCACGCTGTGTAGCTTGTCGTGCTCAGGATATTGCGACATTGTCTTAATCTCCTATCAAGTTGGTGGTGTGTGTGAACCTCATTCGTCCTCGTCGTCTTCGTCGTCCGCTTCGCCGGGCACCGGGCGACTCCCGTCGCGCTCGGGTCGGAACAGGCCTCGAGACTCCCTCACCGGGAGGAGAGGCCTGAGCCCGCGCGACTGCTCCGGACCGCGCAGGACCTCAGTGCTCGGGTCGGGACGGGATCCGAGCTCGGTTGGCCTCGGGAGCGCCACGCTCCGCAGGTGAGCCTTGTAGCGCTTCGTCAGGTCCCCTCCCTTGGTCCGGCCCCGGCTCCCGAGCAGCGACGAGGGGATCTGCGACGCGTCCGGGACGCGGTAGGGACCCACCTGCGTCTTGCGCGGTCGAGCGGGGAGATCGGATCTCGTCATGATGCTCCGGAGGAGACCGGCGCCAGGTGGCTCTTGCGCACGGCGAACGGCGTCCTCTTGTTGCGCTGGACGATCACCTCGCCCGTGGGGAGGGTGCTGTGCACGACTAGCTCGTCGAGCATGCGCGCGTCGGTGGCCAGCACGGACGCGTAGATCGCCTCGTACTTGGCCCGATATTCGTCGGCGATCCTGACCACGTCTCCCGGCGCGGGAGCCCACACGTTGTAGTGGCGAGTCGGACAGAACCCCTTCTCGTCTAGGGCGACCACGTGGTCGACCAGCTCCCTGGCGTCCTCCTCGATCTTCTGCGTGAGGGCCAGGGCGGCCACCACGTCCGGGTCGTCGGACCTCCAGGCCAGGAGGCGCTCCCGACCCAGCTCCGCGTGGCGACCGATCTTCTCCACGTTGCGCCGCAAGCGTATCACGGGCGTCGTCTTCGCGTACTTCCGCCTGCGCGCGACCTCGCGGACCGCGGTTCCCTGGATCGGCTTGTGTGCGTGGTTCTTAGGCATGGTGTTACTCTGCGGATCTCGCCGGCACGACGACGCGAGCTATGATCGCCTCGATCTCGGCCGGCCTGGGCTGCCTGGCCTCCGGGTCGCGGACCTTGACCCTCTCGTAGAACGCCCTCGCCAGCGTCTCCATGGTCAGGTCCCTGGTCGTCTCGTCGGCCGTGACCACGACGTGGTGGCCCGCCGCCACCAGGTCGGAGAGCTCCAGCATCGAGACGTAGCTCGCTCCCTCGATGTGGTAGAGCTTCTTGTTCCCGTACTTCTTTACGTGGTCTGTTTCTCGCATGACGTGACCTGCTCACTGAATTTGTTGGATAGCCACCAGTTCCACCGGATCCTGCGGTCGTCAACCTGGGCGAGCGTCTCGTCGAGGTCTTCCACCCCTCCTACCAGCACCCCGCCGAACCACAGCTCCGCCGGCCGGCGCAGCACCTTGAGCTGTCTCAGTATTTTTTGCTCGTCCTCGGGGCCAGTGACCCGGATAGACCTCACGTGGCCGACTCCCCGCCGGTCCCTCCACGACAGCTCCGCGTACCCGACCGTCACGACTCACCTCGGTAGCGGAGCCTGTGCACCGGAGGATGCTCACTGTAGTCGACGTCTTTGACGTCATCCAGGAACTCGCCCGGTGCTATAGGACTCCTGTCGCGCAACCACTTGATGGACTCGCAGGTACCGATGATCGTCATCAATTTTCCTGTCAAGTCATGGGACTTCAGCCACGGCACGAGCACCTGCTCGAGCCACTGCCCGAAGTCCTCCGGAGCCTGCACGAAGTATAAGGCGTGGTCCGAGTAGATTCGGCCGTTGTCGATGACGTAGGTGATCAACTTTTCTGCCGGCACGGGCGCCCTGCCTTTCCAGATCTCACGAACCCCATCTCCAGATCACCCACCTCGCCGACCAGCTCGGGAGTCACCTCCTCCAACCGAGCGGTCACCATGACGAGGCGGCTCCCCGCGGGAGACGACCAGTGCTCCTGTACCGCTTGATCAAAGAGCACCCCGTCTCCGTACGCCTCGAGGTAGATCCCCTCGGGAGAGATCTTCCCCAGCCCCCTCCACATGGTGAGCAGCGGCTTCCGCGCCTCGCGAGCAGGTCTTTGTCTCGGCTTCGTCATGCGCTACCCCTGCGGCCCGCGCCGCCGCTCGATCTCCTCCTGGATGTCGGTGGCGAGCGAGCGCATGCCCTTGATGATCGCCCGCGTGAGGTCGGTGTGGCCGCGGAACTGGTTAACTCGACCGGCCATCGCGTGCAGCATCTGCACGAACTGCAGCAGCTCGTTCATGATCTGCGCGTCCCCCGCCGGGATCGTGACCTCCGCCTTCACCCCGTGCCGCCCCGCCTGATACACCTCCGGAACGGCGGGCATGTGGCTCACGGCCAGGGGTATGCCCGCGAGGGCCTGGATCGCGCTCGGGTCGATCGGCCTCGCCATGACCGGACTCGCCGGCTCCGGCTGCGGCACCATCGCCGCCCAGCACGCGGGACAGCGCTTGCTCCCCTCGGAGAGCATGCGGTTGCACTGCGCGCACGCGAGGTCGGTCCGGAAGCACCGGTTGCAGCTCGAGTTGCCTTCCGGTGCCATGATCCTGCAGTTCGGACAGTAGAGGCTCACGACGGCTTGACCTCCGGACGCGATCGTCCCCGCCGTCGATCGTGAAGTCGCCTCCTGGCGAGCTCGCAGGCCGTCTCGAAGACCCCCGTGATCTCCTCTCCCATCTCAGGATCCCTGTCTCCCGCGCGGCGACTCACGGCGATCGCGACCGCCTCTCCGTCGGGATACGCGACAGCGAACGCGAAGAAGCTCGGGTCCAGCTCCTGCCGCTTCGCCAGCGCGACCGCACTCGAGATGACCTCGGTGCAGAACGTCCGGATGAGTTTCCTGGTCGCCAGATCCATCGTCGCCTACCAGGTGACCGTTCCCACCACCGTACCGTAGAAAGCCCGCCGGGCGTCCGTCCGGTTCCGCACCGTGATGGCCAGGATGTCGGTGTGCTTCAGGTCGACGGGGCAGTTGATCGTCCCCTCGCACATCTCGGAGTAGCTGTCCGTGACAAACGGCCCCTCGAGCTTCTGGACCACCTCGCGGCGGTGGTTAACGACGTCGGCCCCCACCACCTCGAACGCGTCGAGCACCTCGCGGGGCAGGGCGAGGCGCTTCGGCCGGAACCTGAGCTGGGGCTGCGCCTTGTACACGTATACCTCCGACCCGGAGGCGACCAGCGTGTGACCGAGTCCCACGATCATCCTCTCGTGCTCTAGGTCTGCGCCCTCGCCCCCGGTGAACGAGCCGACGAAGCTGCCCTCGAACACTTGCTCGCCAGCGCGCATGTTCGTGACCGACACCCGGAGGTACGAGTTGTTGTGGGCCACGCCCAGTCCGAGCTGCTCGCGCCGAGACGAGGCGGCGAAGAAGCTGGCCGGGAAGCAGGCCGGCGATATGAGCTGAGAGTCCTTGCCGACCTTCAGGTCGGTAATCATGAAAGCGTCCGCGACCGCGTCGGGTATCTCCAGACCCAGCAGCTTGAAGGACGGCCCCGTCCGCAGGACGTCGAAGTTACTCGACCCCGATCCGGAGACCGATCCTGGGGAGATCTTGAGTCTGACCAAGTTGTCATCCATATCTGTCGCTTCTTTCTCGGTTGACCAGGTCAAAGTCCCCGGGGGACGTCTCTCTGGTAGTGGGGGTAGACGTCGGTGGGCTCCTCTATGGGCCCCGCCCACTTGAGGAACCTCGAGCTCGAAATTGAAAAGTTCTCCCCGTCGCTGAACACGAGGTCGGGCCGGGTCTCGCCGTCCTTGAGACATCGGTACACGTGGACCACGCGGTCTATCTCGTTCCCCGACGGGGTGCTCATGCGCGCCCAGTAGAACCCCTCTCGATCCGGTCGCTCATTGCTGAACGTCATGCTCGCTTCTCCTACAGCATCAGGCGGTCCCAGTCGAGGTCGATCGCCTGGGTGATCGAGGTGCTCGCCCGGAAGGTGGCCAGGGCCGCGTTGTGGGTCTCCGGCGTGACCTTGCCCACGTGGTGGCGCGTGCGCAGCCAGCCGAGCGCGGTCTGGATGCTGTCCTGCAGGCAGTAGCGGGCGGTGCGCGCCTGGCGTCCCTCCGACCCGGCTGGGTCGCGCAGGGACTCGGCGTAGAGCACGGAGACCTTGTCGCCCGACATATCGGTCTTGCCAGGCAGGCCGACGAGGTGGCAGAAGTCGCCCAGCTTCATGAAGCGCGCGGCCCCGTAGTCGCTCATGAAGTCCATCAGGTCGCAGTGTCCTTCGGTGCTGTAGCGGTAGCGGACGTCGCGGGACTCGTAGTACCACCTGCAGGCGATCTTGTGCAAGAGGGATCGCATGACGATCACCGGGAAGTCGAACGTCCGTCCGTTCCACGTGACCAGGTGGACGCCGTCGACCGACATCGCCTCCCCGAAAGCGGCCAGCAGCCGCCGCTCCAGCGCGTCGGCGCGGGCCTGCGACCCGGTCGCGTCCCACAGGCACTCCGTGAAGCACTTGTCGTACTGGTACTTGGGGGTGGATGTAGGATCGAAGCGCACGTCGACGTACGAGATGGACACCACCCTGCACGCGTGCGAGGGAGGGAACGCATCCACCTCCTCGACGCCCGCCAGCGTGCTCCGGAGCACCTCGGCACCGCTGTTCGGTGAGCCTCCCAGGCAGGAGTCCACCGCGAGGTCCGCCGCCCGCGGCCCCCGGGCCAGCCTGTAGGTCGGCGCGGGGGGCGACCACCGGGTCTCGTCGGGGATGGTCTCGATGTCGGTAGATCGAAAAATCATCGCTCAGAACACCTTGTCAATATACGTTTTACCGCGCTTCTGCATGAGGTGTCAAGCACAAAATCTAGGCAACCAGCTCAGGCGTCCGCCGGGCGCGGCGGGACCGGGCGCACCTCTATGCCCAGCTTCAGGGCCACGAACTTCTGCATGGCGGCCTGCACCTCCCTTATGAGCTCGGACGTGTCGGTCGTGCTCACCAGCTCCTCGTTGAGCGCTACCTGGACGCCGAACCCGTGCTCGCTCGCCACGCCGAACAGACAGACCACGCACCGGATGCCCCGCCTGGTGAGCTCAGCGCCGGCGGCGATGACGTGGGCGCCGGTGTGCTCCGCCGCCTCGAGCATGGCCAGTCGCGGGTCGTCGATCACGACGACGCCCTCGGGTCGCAGGCCCTCGGGCCGCGGGCACTCGGGTCGCGGGCACTCGGGTCGCGGACCCTCTTTTTCGGCGAGCTGGTCGAGGACGGCGAGCGCGTGCTGCGGTCCGGGAGCCGGCTCGGCGTCGTCGGGGTGCCGGCGGCGCCACAGCCGCGCCGACCCGACCTCGTCTATGTCAATGCCCTCGCTCCCGCAGTTGCCGCAGACCCGCGGGCTCCCGCCGCGCGCGTGCAGCCGCAGCTGGTGGCAGTCGGGGCAGTAGTACTCGTACATGTCCGCCATGGTCGCGTCCTCCCTGCTGCTCATCTGGGTGATGTCCTATATGTCTACGAGCACGACGTCCGAGCCCCACGCGCGACAACAGGCGTTCTCACCCGCCGCCGCGAGGGCGTCGTCCTCCGTATTGAATTCCGCCGGGTCTCCTCCCTCGTCCGCGAGTATCAGTATCTTGCGGGTCGACGGGTTACGGGTCGCTACCAGGAACTTCGGCATCTCACTCGCCTCCTGTGGGTCTGATCCGGCATGACCAGGTCTGCTTCGCCCGCCTGATCCGGTGCTTGAGAGCGTCCACTCCCGCGTCGGTGACGTGCATCGGACCGTCCCAGTCCCCGGACCGGTCGAAGGTCGCGAGCCCGTACTTCGCCAGGCGCTGCTTGGTGGGCTGCCCGACGCCGGTCCGCAGAGACTCGCCGTCGCACAGCATCCACAGCGCCCTGATCATCTTGGGAGTCAGCGGGTGATCTGTAGATGATTTCATTGCCTTCATCTCTTCCCGTGAGACCTGCTCGCGTCAAGCTGGCGTCGGACGCTGAGCTCGGCAGCTTTCTTGCCGTCGTCGAGGGTATCCGACCGACAGCCTACCCACCCGCACTCGACGCAGAGGACGCGCTCTCTGTCCTTCCGGAAGGAGGCGTAGGTGCCGCATGACGGACAAAATCGATACTGAGACTCGAACCGCCGACAGGTAGAGCACGCTGAGCAAACCCCGCGACGCCTGGTGTGACAGTCGCGGTCGTGTCCGCAGACGCACTTGCTAGAGTAGATGATCACCTGCTGTCCTCTCCCGCGCTCGGGAACTGCTCGCCGCGGAGATCCTGACTCTGCTGCTTCAGCTCGACCTTCCCCTCGGGCGAAACGCGCACGCAGGCCCGCGCCAGGTCGAGCCCCATCTCGTATATCGCCGGGCAGGGGGCGTCGTCGAGGTCGATGCTCTTGCTCTGCGGGGCACCGCGGACCCGGCTCGCCGCCTCCCGCGCCCTCGCGGTGCGCTCCCGGGAGCCGGCCACGAGCCTCACCAGGGCTCTCAGCACGCCGGCCGGCTTCGCCGCAGGAGGCTCGTCCCGGGCGCTGCGCCACAGCTCGTCGTCCTGGCCGCCGGCCTTCTTGTGCGCGGCCATGCGGGCGGCGATCCCCATCACCACCCCGCGCCGGAACGAGTCGGCGCACTCTTCCGGTGTGTAGCGCCAGGTCCACTCCACTATCAGGTCGAGCAGCCGATCGGCCGCCACCTGCTCGAGCCTGGTCACCAGCTCGCACAGCTCCCCGTACAGCGCCGCGCCCCGCTCCACGTCGGCCCGCTCGCCCACGAGGCGGACCTTGCGCCTGGGCGGGCGGTGCTTCCGCTCCGCCATCAGGGCCACGGCCTCGGCCCCGCAGTAGCGGGCGGCGGTCGTCACGAGCGCCCACCTCCACGCCTCGTCGAATCCCCTGGCCCCCATCGGTACCTCCGCGTAGCCGTCCGCCGACATCTGGGCCACCTCGTCGCGCGTGAGTCCGTGCTTCTTGAGCAGCCGATCGGCCGTCTTGTGCGCGACGTCGGCCTCGTGCTTGTTGGGAGAGGCCTCGAGGGCGATCAACTTCCGGAGCTTGTCCAGGACCTTGTCGAGCTTGCGGTCAGACGACATCTGAGCCTTTTACTTCCCCCCGACGAAGTCTTCATAGCTAGCGTCGGCGAGGGCAGCGATCGGATCGTGATCGTCGGCGGAGGCGAGTCGCAGCGGATCGGACCCGACGGCGTCGAGGTTACGCTCGGCCTCGGCCCTCGTGAGCTGGTAGGTGACCTCTCCCGCGTCTTTCTCCTGCGTACTCATGGGTACCTCTGATCAGACCAGCGACCTGGGCGACACGTGATTGCAGGCTAGCCACAATTCCCCTACCCTGACCACGCCCGCGTAGATCTCCTGGGGGCGGGCGGCGCCCTCCACCACGCTGAACCTGCACGTCCGGTGGTCTGCCCCGCACTCCGCCGCCACCTGCTGACGGTACCGGACGAACAGCTCTATGTGGATGGTCCAGCCGAGCCCCGCGAAGATGGCGGCAGAGAGGGAGACTATCGCGACGAGCCCGATCACCTCTTACTCGACTTCCTGGCGCTCCAGATCTTGCCGCGCAACCTGCGGTGGGTCGCCTTCCAGTACTCGTCCGGCGGGTCGGGCGGGTGCTTGCTTACGCCGCAGATCTTGCAAAACACCATGTCACGGCTGGTGTACGAGCGGTCGCCCTGCCGGATGATATTTATGGCCTCCTCGATCATGCCGTCCCTGCTCCGGCACTCCCTCATCAGCTCCATGACCAGGCAGTCCGAGCAGGCGTACCTGGTCACGTCGCCCTTGCCGCAGCCGCAGGTCCCCCGCTTGACCCAGCCTGCCTCGTTCGTGCATCGCCTCTGGTCGAGCACGAGCTTCGGATCTCTGTAGGCCTCCGATCCCGAGACCCAGCTGCCGGGCCGCACGCAGCGACCGCAGCGTATGTCGTCCCTGTTGACATAGATCTCCCAGCCGCCCCAGAGCACCTCCTTCTCGGCAGCGCCCGCGCACTCAGGAACCGGCGAGTCGACCTTGAACATCACTCGACCTCCGGGGAGAGTCCGTCGCTGTTGAGGACGGCGTACCGGCCGGAATCCGCCCTGGAGAGCCTCACGTCACGCCCCCAGCTCGCGCCATGGCCCCACCAGCTTCCAGACGGGCAAGAAGTCGTCCGGCCTCTCGGGGAGCCCCCGCACGCTGATGGTCCAGGTGCCGCGGTCGTGGTCGACGCACGCGTCTTCGTCTGGTAGAGAGTCTGGCAGGAGGTGCATCTGCCGGAGCAGGTCCAGGAGGTCTGCGCCCGAGGGGTCGAACGCCCCCGTGACGTAGGTATCCTGGCCGAACTCCACTCCCTCCGGCGTTACCTCGACCAGCTTGTACACGATCCCGCCCACCTCGGAACCGCGCGGGGTTTTCACCACGGGGCGCGACCCGTGCATCCCGCGCGGGGGCGCCGGTCGCCATCCACTCGCTGCTGCTTGTCGGTTCATGCTTCAGAATTTTATCCTACTAAGAACCAGGTGTCAAGAATCAAAAAGTCGGAGCTGCACCAACCGCTCGGTCATGGTTTTTCGCAAAACGCCGTGGGCGGGAAAAGCCACTATGCTGGGCCGGTCGCGCACGGCGCACAGCCCGCAAGCCGCGCAGCACGTCCCGACCCCGGAGATCGCCGGACAGATCCGCACCAGGCGGCCCGCCGGCGTGTGGTGATCCAGCACCGGTACAACGATCACGTAGGGCACGTCCGCGCTCACTTACGCCTTGTCGGGCAAGCCCATCTTGTGGTGGCCGTGGCCCGCCCGGCCCAGCCGGTCGTTCAGCGCGAGCTCCTGCGCGGGAGGATCGTCTCCAGGCCTCTGCCTGCGCGGTCCCCACGAGTTGAGGTCGCGCACCCCCTGCGACGTCTTGTCCACGTCCTTCCGGCTGATGCGACGGTTCCTGGTCATGATCGGTCCTCTCGGCGACTAACGTGATATTCAGCTCTGCGGAACCAGGTGTCAAGAATAAAAATCTCAGTCATGAGATCTCCTTACTTCCTGGACCCGGGCGGAGGGCCCTCGAGGGAGCAGCGGCCGCACACCACCGCCCGCACGCGGTTGCGCGGGAAGGTCTCCGTGTCGCAGATGAGGCAGCGGATCGCCTCCGCCGGCTCCCAGTGGTCTTTGTAGCGCCGGTACGCCAGCATCGCTATCCGGGCGGCCAGGTCCTTGGTCTCCTCCACCGTCGCGCCCGTGTGCATCTTGGGAGTCAGCATGAGGGCTATCTCCCACGCCAGGAGGGGCGTCGTCTCGCTGTAGTCGAAGTCGATGAGCAGCTGTCCACCGGCCATGACCCTACTTCTCCAGGACGCAGGCGACGCGCGCCTCCGCCAGGCACTCTCCGGCCGGCTTCTTCTGCCTCATGCACTCGGCCAGCCTGGCCCTCGCGGATTCTTTGCCGAGGCACCCCAGGTCAGTGAGCCGGCTGCCTAGGTATATGAAGCAGGTGGCAGCCACGATCCCCAGGAACACCACCACGACGACGAATCCCATCTTCAGCTTGATCGCGGCGTTCGGGTCATCAGGTGTCATGCTTCAGTCTCCCTTCGTCTCCCAGTTGATTATGGTCCTGGCCGCGATGGTGCATAACAACACACCCAGGAGGCCGGCCGCGGCGACCACCCCGAGCGGCACGCGCTCCCAGCCCAGTGGCGTACCGACCACGCGCGAGCCCAGCAAGAACATCACCACCACGTACGCCGCCGTCCCCGCCGAAACTCTGTTCACGAACAGCAAGTAGATCCGAGCCTTCTCCTTCGTCATCTTGGTCCTCCTGATCTGATGATGTACTCCCCCACCGTCCCGCGCCCGTACCCCCGGCAGCAGATCGCGCGCACCGCGGGCACAAGGTCACACCGGAACCCCTTGCTCCGGTAGAGATCGACCACCTCCTCGTCGCACGACTGCGACGCGATCACGTGAGCCCCCAGCTGCGCCAGCTCGACCGCGTAGTCGACCAGCCTCTCCTGGTCTGCCCGGCAGAACTTCTCCGCGGTGAAGGAGGTGAAGTTGCTCGTCTTCGTGATGGGCGAGAACGGGGGATCCAGGTAGACCAGAGACCCGCGGGGCACGCCCCTCATGAGGGAGAAGTCGCCCAGCGTGATCGACGTGGCAGAGTCCTGGAGTCGCCGCGCGCAGGCCTCGAGGTTGTCAGCGTCGCAGATCGTCGCCCTCGGGTTCTTGCCCCAGGGGACGTTGAACACCCCCTTGGAGTTGACCCGGTACAGGCCGTTGAAGCAGGTCTTGTTGAGGAAGATGAACCGGCTGGCCCGCTCCACGGGAGAGAGCAGGTGGGGACTGAGGGATCGGTACTGCAAGAATACTCCCTCGGGATCCTTCCGGTACGCCTCCTGGATCTTCCCGAGGAGGGCGATCAGCTCCGCCGAGTCGTCGCGCACCGTCGTCCAGCACGTGACGAGGTCCGGGTTCAGGTCGCCCAGGTGCGCGCGCCGCGGGGCCAGCTCCCAGTAGAGAGCACCCGCTCCCACGAACGGCTCGTAGTACTGGTCGTGGTCGGCGCGCCACGCGCGCGGTATTCGCCTGACCAGCTCGGGGAGGAGCTGCCGCTTGGACCCGGCCCACTTCACGAACCCCCTGGGCCGCGGCCCGGCATCCGCGACCCCCGCGCTCGCCTCGCGCGGCAGGGACCTCTTCTTCGACACTACCGTAGCGATCATCGATCTCCTCCATTGTATACGAAACTCAATTGCCTATCCGATTGGTATCCACACTTTGTTGGTACTGCAAGTTTCGTCGTGTTTTTGATTCCCGAAACGCTGGTGGCCTGTATAAAACACTTGCGCGCATTGACCGCACGTCAAATCGAAACCTATGTTTTTGCAGGCTTGAACCAATTCACGAAAGTTGAGATCGCCCGGACGTTTCTCTTCAAGAGGCATTCTTTCCTCCTATCGAATTAGTGAAGTATGTGAACTGAATCAGCATGCTCTGACCTATTGAGCTTCACCAGTTCATCAAGACGATAGCGACCATAGAGCAGACGAGACCGAGCACTTGGCGCATAGTGACGGGCTCCCTGAAGTAACCTATCCCCAGCGCGGCCACTATAAGAGATGAGCCCAATATCCAGAGGATCCCCGTCAAGCACAAGCTTTGGCCTATCCTCAAGGCCGGGAGCCAACTTGCTCCACTCAGGGTATAGCAGATCACCGAACCCCACGCCCAGGCAGTCCCTTGTCCCAGGCTCCACTTCTTGGAGAGGAAGTCGCCCGACCCGACCAACAGACCGGACAGTATCAGCCAGAAGTACATCACCCGAGAGCTCCTCCCTTGCGTGGCCGGCCGGGCCGCCTGACCGGCAGCTCCGCCAGGTCGATGTTCAGGCACCGCACGCGGGAGTAGAGGTACCCCCGCCGCACACGCAGGACGGCGGCCGCCTCCTTGCGCGAGCCCCCGCACGCCTGGATGGTCTTGATGAGGAGGATGCGCTCGTACGCGTCCAGCATCTCGGCGAGCGAGGCCGGCTGCCTGGGCGCGGGAGCGTCCGAGCGGGGAGGCAGGGGCCCGGGGCGCCTCACTTCTCCTCCTGGCGGTCGCCGTAGCCCATGTTGACGGCCTGCTCGTAGAACTGCAGCTTGAGCTCGTGCCAGAACCCCAGCACCGTCCCCCGGCGCTTGTAGCGGTGCTTTTCCGAAGTGTTCAGCATGGTATAGACGTCGTGGTACGTGAGCCCGGTCCGGAACTTGTTGTACCCGGGCAGGTTCTTGTTCCGCCCCCACCGGCTCGGCATCTCATCCCAGAGGCCCACAGTGTACCGCGTGATTGAACGAGGGCGTCTTCCCGTACGACGAGCTCTTCCAGTGGCGGATCCACTCGCGCAAACCGCCCGGCCCCGGGTCCCTCACCGTGAGGAGGGAGCTCGTCCTGACGGTAGCGAGGCGCTCGACCTCCGCGTCGGCCGCCGGACCTTCGAGTCGAAGACTCTCGTCGTAGAACTCCGGTATCCGGAGCTCGTAGCACAGCTGCATGTCCTTCGCGGTCCCCTCACTCCGGCGCGCCCGCTCGAGACCCACCGTGACCGCCATGGCGTGGCAGGTCGACAAGATCTGCCAAGAAGCCTCGTCGAGGAAGGGACCGGAGAAGGTGCCCTGCATGTGGCGGTACATCGAGTGCCATATGACGGGGACGGCGCCCATCTCGGCGATCAGGACGCCCAGGTCGACCGCCCGCCGCACGTTGACCTCCACGTCGTACTCCGTGGGACCCCGGAAGGGGCCGCCGACGTACACGCGGGGCATCGTGAACTTCATCAAGCTACTCATGAGACCGTCCTCTCGTCCGCTTCTTTGGCTGTCGGTATTTCGGCAGAAAGCTCCGGACAACGCTATGCACGAAGGAGAGTACCAACCCGATGATGATCGTCCACATGACGACCTCTCTCCCGATGCCAGAAAAGAGGATGAGGGCCATCCCTGTGGCTATCGTAGTCAAACCGAGAATTCCTGCTCTCGTGCCAGCCGCTCGACCGGGCCCGGAATTCAATGTGTCATTATTTCCATCCATCGTCGATCTCCTCTCACACGGCAGCGGCCAGCATGGACTTCGTCACCGCGTCGAAATTTTCTCTGATCTCGGCCTCGAAGTCGAAGCCTCCCGGCAGCCGGTCGCCCGACCGCAGCTCGTCGACGCTCCAGGGCCTGGTCTCGCCGTCGGGGTAGTGGAACCGCTTCGACAGCATCTCGAAGGTGAGGGCCTTGATCACGAGCATCTCGAACGGGGCCGTCGTGTACTGGCCGTCCACCATCGTGCGGTAGAGCTCCCTCATGCGGGTCATGCGCTGCACGCCGATCCGGTCGCCGGCGATTATCTTGTCGAGCTTGTCCCATGCCTCCTGCCCTCGCCCGAGCGAGAACCCCTTCGCCTTGGTGAGGCGCTTCGGCTTGAACGTCCCATCCTTCTGCAGCTCGAACCCCTCGCCGCGATAGATCTTGGGCGCCACGAACTCGGCCCACTCCATCTTCTTCTCCAGCTTGAGGGCGCCGAGCTTGTCGCCAGTTTTAAGATCAGCCTTGGTGCTCAGAGAATCGGTGTCGGAATAGAACGGAGGCTTCTCCTGCCTCATGCACTCCTTGGCGAAGTCGTAGAGGGTGCGGCGGGCGATGGCAGTGATGACCGCTGCGATGATGACGTGGCGGTGGGTGATCTTGGCCTCCTTCTCGGCGAGCCACACGCCGGGCTGGAGCATCTGCATCGTGTCGCGGTCGATCTTGTCGGGGTTGATGAGCATCTCCTGCTTGTGGGTCGACTCCGAGCACTTCCCGTAGAGACTGTTGAGCAGGTACTTGAGCACAAGCTTGCGGAAGTCGGTGGTGGCCACCCGCCGCAGCTCGTAGATCTTGTCGGCGTAGTCCTTGAAGTCGCGGAACGCCTCGAATACGTACACCTGGTGCACCTTGTGGAGGGTAGCGCCCTCGCGCAGGGCGAGGCGGATGTCCGTCGACGTGAACCAGCTGCGCCACCTGCCCACGGGGAAGAAGACGCGGTTCTCCTTCCGGTAGGGGAGGGGAGGCAGGTACATGTCGGGGACCTCGACGGTCGCGTCGGCGAGGTAGATGCAGTCGTCGGAGTCGTCGGACGGCAGGCTCAGCCGGTACTCGACGAGGTTGCCCGGCAGGGGGAAGGTCATCGCGTAGGGGAAGCTCGAGTTGATGTCGTAGATCAGGAAGTCGTCGGGGGGATTGCGGTTGAACACCTCGACCCGGCTCGCGAAGTAGGCCTCCTGGCTGATCTGGTTGAGCGACTCGGAGGTGAAGATGTCGCGCTGGAGGAAAGTCCGGCGGAAGAGGGTCATGGCGGTCGAGGCGATGGTCTGCTGGAGCTGGCCCCCTAACCCCACGATCTCCGTCTCGAACTGGGATATCGCCTTCCACAGGATCTCGCAGTCGAGCTTGTTGTAGAGCTCCAGGATGTCCAGGGGGACGTCACGGTAGAAGACCTTCTTCTCCTCCGGCGACAGGTCTTCGAAGTCCTTGACCTGCCTACCGAACCGCTCGCTCATCCAGGCGAGCGCCCTCGGGTCGTCGCCCTTCTTGAGGCCAATCGCCTTACCGATCTTGGCCAGGGACTCGCGCAGGAGCCAGAAGGAGTCGACGAAGTGCCAGGCGTTCTTGCCGTTGATGACGTGGACGATGATGGCCGAGCTGCCCGAGAAAGAGGCCTTGATCTTCCAGCACCTCCCCGAGGCCGTAACCCCGCTCTCCTGCTCGCTCGTCTTGGCGCCGTCCGGGGCGTACGAGGTGCTAGACCGCGCTCCCCCCGCGCGTAGTTGCTCCTTGATCTCGCTCAAGAGCTCGTCGAGGACGAACTGCATGTCGGCGAGCCCCCCGGCGTGGGCGAAAAACCACTCTCCCCGGCGCTCGCGCGTGAGCAGGTGGTCGACCAGCTCCCTTATCGACCCGAACCTGAAGTAGCGCTCCTCCATAACCACCTCGGGTCGCAGACCCTCGCCATCGGGTCGCAGACCCTCTTCGTCGACGACCGGCTGCTGGTCGTAGTACCCCGCCAAGCGCAGCTCGAGGGCGTTCGTCATGCGCTTCGAGACCGGGAGGGGGATCCGCACCGGCGTACGTATGCCCTCCACCTTGACCTCCGTGTTCACGATCTCGGGCAGGATCTCGCCCGGAACCCACTCGAGGTCGAGCACGCCGAACCGCCGCAGCTTGCGGATCGACTTTATGGGATTGAAGACGGCCACTGATGATTCCTCCCCGTGCCTACCCAGCCGAAGTCCACTTCTCTGCCAACGGAACATTCAAGATCAGCGGCGTGTGGTGCCAGAGAGATGGAACGTTCCGGGACGTTTTACATTCCTCACAGAGCATGTTCAGCAATGAAGTTGCTGAATATACCATGGCAGAAGCAGGCTTCTTCGCCTAGTGAGCTGGCAAAACGGCATGCTCAAGTGGATATTCTATTCCACGGAACATTATGCCGCCTGGCGACCATTTTCATCGTACTGTTCCTTTTTATGCCTATCCGATTAACGCTTTTAGAGCTTCAGGATAAGCGTCAAAGTATTCAGAAAGTTTCATTCATCCAATTCCGTGGGATGCTTCGTGTGTCTCACATTTCGACTTGGCGACCGAAGTGCTATGCCGGCGGCTTTCTCAAGAGATACTCTCACTCTAGGATCTTTAGCTTTCAGGGCGAGGTCTTGGATCAAGGACGATGCTATGAGCGAGTGTCTCTTCCCACCTTGAGACAAGCCACGACGATAAGCAACCACCACACTGCTCATGATGATGACAGGAGTCACTGCTCCCCAGAGTACGATCAGTAGATACATATGATCATCTCCTCAATCATGTGAAAACGGTCACCTCCAACGATCAGGCAGCGTCGCGTTCGGAGACGACGACTTCCAGGCCAGTGACAGCCAGGTCGGCGACGGCCTTCCTGATGCCAGCGACGCGGGCTCGGCGAATCATCCGCCACTGTAGGTCTCGTCTGGCGCCGCGGACGCCGATGTCGCATCCCCTGGAATCGGTGGTCCGACCGACGATCTTTACGATCTTATCGTCGAGGGTGTCGACGACTCCCTCGTCGATCTCTTTCCTGATCAGCTTGGCCGGATATGTGATTGTCAACTGAACGCTGGCAGGTAGTTTAGCGGTCTTCATCATAGTCCTCCTGTACTCACTCATATACCTTCCCTACGATCGCCCCGGTGAGCTGGACCTCCGCGTCGGTGTCGTTACGGACCCTGACCCGTATCCGCTGGTAGGTGGTGACGATCGGGTCGGTCTCGAAGCTCACCCCGCGCCGTTCTCCGAAGTGGTAAGAATCGGTCTCATCAACCAACTCCTTCCGACTCCAGTTCGAAGCTGTGCCGATCTCGGGAAAAACCCGATACTCCGGTAGTAAGCTCCCGGCTCGACGGTTCGAGC